>Ga0247733_1000193_pt1 | contig 69176 bp, 76 predicted proteins | sample UWRJL043104R2_FD_180932 | JGI IMG/M metagenome (GOLD analysis project Ga0247733, IMG submission 180932) | Plant litter microbial communities from Arlington Agricultural Research Station in Wisconsin, United States - UWRJ-L043-104R-2 | ecosystem: Environmental > Terrestrial > Plant litter >...
GCCCCACGCGCGCCCCGGATCGACGTCGAGCCCCTCTACACCACCATAAAGTCCGCCATCAGCGATGCGGACTGGACGACGTACAAGACTAGCCTCTCCTCATTCCTCCTTGGTAACCTCAACCAGGAGGAGCTGTCGCAGCGGTTGGATAGAATACTAGCCACCCGGGAACTGGAGAATGCGCACAACAAGTTGATATTAGGGATATACGGGAACCTCTGGAGGGATGCGCCAGAGGCGGGGGTCGCGAGCTGGGTCAGTAGTGGGGATAAGGTTGGCGGGGCCACGGCGGGGGGTAAAGCCAAGGGAGATGAGAGCGAGAAGAGGCTGAAGGGGGAAGTCATGGCACTGAATCGGCGGGAAAGGAAACGTTTAAAAGCAGTGCATATGGGTGGGTCTCTTGAACTGGGTGGGTACGATGGTATCGGGAGTGTCATGCAGGAATACCACGAGGCGCGTCGCGTGAAGTTGCCTGAAGCTGGACCAGCGACAGCGGCGGGTGGGTACCAGAAGACAAGTTCGTTTGCAAATACCCCTTCTCTTCCTACTACGGCTGCTAACCCTGAACTAGACTGGGATCTCGAAATCCGTAAACGCTACACTTCCTCCCTTTTCACCGAGACTCACGAATTCCCCACCGCAACCACGATATCGCACCGCCTCCTCCCCATCTGCTACGAATTCGGACTACCGCAGGGCCACGCCGCCGATGTCGCGGAGTACATGAACGTCGCGACCGAAACGTATATTAAAGAAGCGCTCACCAATTTCTTTCAGCTTGTGAGCTCAAATGGAAATGGCTTCGTACGAACAGCGGAGTACAAACGGAAAGTGGAAAGAGAGGAGCGGAGAGTAGAGAGAGGCGAGCTGCTCAAAGTTAATGGGCGTGAACTACCCATTGAAGCCGAGGAACGGAGAAAACGGAGATTACTGTGCATGGAGGACTTGCGTCTTGCGCTAGAACTCGGCGATTCGTATCTGGGACAAGTACCACTTATATCAGGTGCGATTACGAATAGTAGGTTCCTCGATACGACGGGGATGGAGGAGTTGTATGATGTCCCGCTGCAGAAGAATCTCTCGAATGGACTACCGAATGGGGTTAGTGGACCGAACAACGCTATGAGCAATGGCTGGAATGCGGATTTTGGGGATCCGATGGTGATTGATGAGGAGTTCGCGTGGCAGGGTGGAAGTTTGAGGGATTTAGATGATCTTGATGGGGCATTGGAGGGGGTGCTTGAGTTGGGTGATATCTGAGGCCGTGGTATTCGTGTGGCTTTATGTTTTCTTGTTTTTGATCTTGCATTCAGAGAGGGCGTTTGCGTTAGGCATATGCGGGGTTTCGCATGGACGCGGTGGCGTTTTCTTTATCTTTTGGGATTGATACCCGGCTTTATCGGCGCAGGGACTGAGAGGATCTGATTCTGGCGGGGACTGTTTGGCGTTGGAACATCTATTCTTCGGTGGGCCTTTTTGACTAGCTGTATCTTTGCGGAGATGTCAGTTGATGGTGAAGTGTTGTATTATGACATGGTTACGAATATACTGTGTTGATCAAGGAGTGGTACAGTATTTGTATGGAGCGATGGCTGTGACGCGGTGTTTGAAATAAGTGCGACTTTGGAAGAGCACTGGAGACGTCAAGTCTCGTGGAAATGTAGAAAATGAGAGCGTGGTGGGTCCTCTGCGTTTGCACAGTAGCATTTAAAGCCCGAGCCACAATACTAATACAGCTCAACTACGTTCTCGACGGAGTTCACATACGATGTACGGTCAAAGTCTACGAAGAGTCTCGCACGAATTAAGTAGTGGATTGTCGAATCACTGATGCGGCCAGGTACGCAGTTCGCTAGTCCACACGTCGATTCCTCTCCGTACCTCAGTCGTTCAATATCACAATCCCATAAGGATCCCGATCCACCTCACTAACCACCACATCAAAGTCTCCCTCTGCCAATGCCTCCTTCAAATCCTCGTCCCCGCCCTCCTGTTCGCGGACCTTACTCCACTCCTCCTCCACGGTTTCCTCCAACTGCCCCAACAGAACTTCGCTCAAAAACCCCCTCTCAGAGTTACTGTGAAATAAGTTGATCACCACCTGCCCCTTCTCAATGGCCGCCAGCGCCTCGTGATGGCTCATCTCGCCTGTAAATAGGAGGTCAACATCAAGGTTGGAGAGTAAGGAGCCACCGGAGCCGGCGCATATGCCAACGGACGTTATTTCGATGTCCGAAAGAGAAGCATTTTGGGGTATGGCGATCGGAAAGCCTTTCGGGTTGTTGAGGCCCTTGCCTATGCGATCGAGCAGGGTAGTAAGAGGTTGTGGGGTTTTAAAATTGACGATGCGACCCATGCCGGCGCCGGGATGTGATGCAAGTTCGGGTGATTGAGGAACGACAGGACGGCGCGTGTGCGGAACGGATGTCGCCGTGGGAGTTGAGGAAGAGAGTCTGCCGATGTTGAGAATGGTTTGGCTTGGATGGTGGGCTAGCGTGAAGAGAGGGGGTCTCAAGCCCTTCTCTACAAATGGATCATCTTCATCTTGTGGTTTAGGCTCGTCCGACGGAGTCGGCACATCCTCTTTCTCCCCATCTCCTCCCTGAAAGCTAGGTTTCGTTCCAGTGACTATATTGGCTAACCAGTCTCCCAACCCTCCCGGTGCAGAGTCCACCGCTGTATGAGGACTATACACACTGATACCATGACTTGCCAATTTTAGCAATGTCTGTTGTTGTGAGTTGGCGAGGGTTATGGACTTCAAGCCTCGGAAGATGATGGGATGGTATGCGACGATGATGGAGGAATTGAGCGCGATGGCTTCTTCGGCTACGGCTTTTGTGAGATCGATGGTGAGGAGGACAGTGTTTGCTTGACGGCGAGCGGCGACGAAGGGTGCTTCGAGGAGGAGACCGGTATTGTCCCAGGAGTTGTCTGCAAGGGCTTGCGGGTAGCTGTGGGTTTGTGAGTTTCTAGAAGATTGTAAAGGTGTGTCGACGCACGAACGGATGTGCGAATGAAGCCAGCAGAGGCTAGACTAAACCGGAGATTGCTAAAGGACAGAAGAGCTGTAGAACGAGTCGATGGCAACCGAGCAGCAAGTGTGCAGCTCGGAGGAGAAGACGGCGAGAAAGAGAAAACTTACAGTCTCTGCATAGCCTTCACTACCGCCCTTGAAAAAGGTGCAGAGCTCGTAGTCGCACTCATAGCAAAAGACTGGCGCATAATTGACCGCAACATGCACGACAGAGATCACACTGTTAACAATTGGAACGGGTCGCATGTGCAACTAGCAGATCGACCTCGCGGAGCCAGCTCCCGCACAGACCCCGCCTGCACCCGTCACGTCATCACGCTTAACAGTTCCACCAGTTCCAACATTCAAAACTCCTCGGCCTTTCAGCACGGCCCACGATCTTATCAGATCTGACGATATCGGATCCGAGAGCTTGGTCATCTACTGCTACTGCTTTCCCATGGACCCACGCCACAAACTCTACAAACAACTCGACAGCCTAGCCATCGATCCCGAATTGAGAATGAGTGCGAAGACGGACACCGACGCCGCGCAGGAGGCTGCTAGCTCCGGGATCACGCCGGAGGGGATCAGGACGAGGTTGGAGGAGGGACTGGGAGCTACGCATGTGGAAATCGAGGACATGAGTGGTAGGTTCGATGGCTTCTTAATGAATGGCACAAGCACATCCAATGTTCCCGAACAGCGAGAGTAGACCTCTAGCGATCGCCTGGCCGTGCAGCAGGTCTGCAACTGTAGCAGTGCAGAAAGCGTACACCATGGTCAATTGTACCCTAGAATTCGGGCTGATCAAATGCGTAGGTGGGTGCGGGCAAATGTATGAGGCTATCATCGTGTCACCTCAGTTCACGAAGAAGACGACGCTCGCGAGACACCGGTTGGTCAACAGCGTGCTCAAGCAGGAGATTGCCGCGATACATGCGTGGACGCCGAAATGCCACACGCCCGAAGAGTGGGAGAAGAAGAAGCCACAGAGATGACCGACAACTATCACGACTGGTTCTTTCTGGCGTGACGTGCATGAACGAGAACATGTTCACGAACAGTAATCATCACTACACAAGAGGAGGCTCAGAAGACGAATGAAGCGAGAAGAGTAGTACATTTTCTTTCTAGCTTAGCAGCACACGAATCTCTCCACTCGTACGCGGGAACAAATCCCTTAGTGCGGGCGCAGGCGCATCTTCCTCGTCGTCTTCCTCCTTGTACAGCAAATCATCGGCAGCGAGCATCTTGCTCTCGACAAATTCAAAGTCTTCGCAGAACATTCTCGCAGCTTCTTCCGTGATGTCCTGCACAGTCTTGCTATTCCCAAGGCGCTTGAGATTCTCGGCAGCGTCCATGAGCGCAGAAGGAAGAAATTCGTCTAGTTCCTGGCTTGTAGCAACTAGTGCATCCGGCTTGAACGCGTCCAGCTCAGGAATAGTCTTGAGGCTCTCCGTCGAGTCGGTTACGTCGGACAACGCTACAAGAAGGGTGTTGAGGCCAGACGTGTGGCCTAGGTACTGATGTTGGTAGTCAACGAGCTTTGCAATATGCTCAGTGATCGTGTCGTCCATCTCTTGAACGCGGTCTTTCGCGAAAGAATACGGCACGAGAACGTTCTTCACCGCCACTAAACAGTTGATGGCGAAAATATCGCCATCCGGTGCTTGCAAGCCCTTGCACAGGTTCTCGCATCCACTTATGAAAGGGTCCAATGCTTCAGCAAGAACAGACTCGAACCCATTCGCACGGCTGTCCACTGCGGCAATAGAGGTGTCGTAGCTTTTTGCGAGTATTCGGATCATTTGGAGTGCTTCATCCAGAAAGTCCGGAGGTGATAGGTCTGCGGGCGCAACTGCCAAATCGTTCTGCACTGCCGCAACGTGGTCCCTCATGTTGGCGCGGAATTGTCTCATCGCGGAACCTTCCAAAGTGTTGAAAAGCTCAAGCACTTCAGAATCAGACCCCAGAAGCCGGGCAAAGGTGCTCTTGTAGAAGCCGACGAGGTTGGCAATTTTGTAGGCTAGAGTGGCATCGTCATGGCTCTGTATGACCTGTTCGGTGCGCTGCCGGAGAAGCCGAGCAACACCGGTGAGGTCTCGACTGACAAGCTGGTTGAGAGCTTTCTTGCCGTCAAAGATCTCCTCGTCCCCGTCACCACGTAGCCAGGGCTCACTTTCCAGTCCAGCCTGAATAGAGCGTTTGATCTCATCGCCATCAGAAATGAAAAGCACTTCTAAAGCTTCTCTTTCCGAGACGGTAGCCGAGTGGACCCATGCAAGCATGTCACCAACGTAGCGTAGAGGGTCGTGGGCTTGGAACTCTATCGGTTTGGTGGTCAGGTTCTGCGTTTCCACAGATCCAGTCAAGGCGGCGTAGAACGAGTCGGAGAGTATGTTCTCCCTGGCTTCGGCGAAAGAGTCCAGACAGCTCTGGAATAAGGCAGGTCGCTCGGCAAGGACACGCAAGGACCGCCTCACGGACGCGTTGATCTGCGGGTTCTCGAGATCCAGCGTCTTGAACTCCCGCTGTATCCAGCGATAAAGCTTTTGGTAGGCAGCGTTAATCTGTTTCGAGCTCTGCTCAAGCACCTCAAGACCAAGTCGCTGATCTTCTGTTCCCAGCAGGACCTGGCTGTCATGGTGGATCTTCTTGACCCTGGTGAGCGTTTGGAAGAAGTCCTCGTTCACAGGCTCCGCGGTCGAAGTCAAGGATGTGGTTTCCTCGTCCGAAACGAGGAAATGCGAGTTGAAAGCACCCAGGATCTGCTGTTTGGTTTCGACCTGTTTCCTCTGGGTGATGAGGCTAGTCGCCTCCTCTAGCACCGGCGCCGTCACGTGATTGGCAGCTGCGATGTGGCTGCGCATTTCCGCACAATAGCTGTTCAGGCTGGTAATGGCTGTGCCAATTCGTTTCAATTGCTGTCTGCCTTCAGCATCGTCGCCTCCCAGTTGGCGGATTCAAACCAACCTCGGCGACGTGTCCAAAATCCCGAACAATTTCGCCATTGCACTGGATCACCTCTCGCTGGACATGCAAACGTAGCTGGCGTCGCGTCTCGGCTGTGTTCCGCATACCACGATCGTCGAGCGTTTCCAGGGCATCGCGTATTTCCAGGTCAGCATAGGACGCAGAAAGAACGCTGGTGATTCTGGCAGACAGTGCGTTCGTCCCTCGCGATGGCGCGGCAGCCAGGGAAGCGTCATCGTGGGAGGCTGGCGTCGAGCGCTCCGCAAGATAGCTGGTGGCCATGGCTGGAGGCGTGATGGGTGTTGGCGGGAGCGAGGTGTTGGGTGGTCGGTTGCACCTTCCCCCGACTGCCGAACGCCTGCGAGTAGCGCGGTGCCTGCCCTGGGAGTGGCTCCGTGCCGGATGACGAGTGACGCAGTGCATGTGACGGCGGCCCTTCACCATCCCAACATCGAAATACAACGACGCCGTCACCCGCCAGCATGGTCACAACGTAGGCTGTTCGTCTCATAGCGCTAGCTCCCACTCATGGGACTCCCTAAGCTCGAACACGCCTTTGCACGGCCACGCGCCCCGCTGCCTAGGACCGCCTCAAGCAGCCGATCATGATGGCGTCCAACTTGCTCTCCAGGCTTCTGCCCTCCGCCTCCGACGAACCCTACGAAACACGCCCCTTAGCTACCCAGCAACGCCGCTACTCATCGTCGACCGAGGAGCACCACGACATGGACATCGACGAGGAGAACTTGGGCGCCCGCTTTGAGCCCCAGGACCTGGAACACCTGCTGGAAGAAGCCGCCTCGAGCCAGATGACGACCGAAAGCACCGCGTTTCTTGCCCACAACAACGAGCGTGCCCCGCCTGGCATCAACACCACGAACCGGGCCGCAGCATGGAGGCAGCCGCCCGCCGCCCGAGCGCCCCTGCTAGATGACGACGACGATGTCCCACAGTCGCTCTTGCTCGAAGGAGGAGTCGTCACCCCGAACGCAAGCAAAGGACGGCGCATCGAAGGCCTGCCGCCGCCCGTGCCTGGTCCCTCGACGCGCCAGACACGAGCTCAGTGGGATGCCACAAGGCGACAGCAGCGTCTACATGAAGACGGGCGGGATACCACCGCAGCACGAACATGGGGCCATGGCCGACGGCCAGGGCAGGCTGCTAGTGATCCTAGAGAAAGAGCTCTCTGGCTGTGGGCGAACCAGACAGATTTGGATAACTTCCTAGCCGAAGTCTACGAGTACTATGTCGGATGCGGCATCAGCTCGATTATCCTGCGGAATATCCTGATGCTTTTGCAGACTGCCTTTGTGGTAGGCTTCTTGACTACCCTTACCTGGTGCATCGAGTACTCGAAGATCTCTCATAGTCACAAAATGAGCGAGATCCTTGTGCCTCAGTGTACCAAGAAGTAAGCAGAAGCAGGCTGGCTCTGGAGCTTACGCTAACTTCCTACAGAATGCACGGTTTCTGGGTCTTTGCTCTCTGGGTGTTCACCATCTACTGGCTTTACACTTTCCAAAGGCTTGTGAGGAATTTACCACGGCTGCGGACTATGCGCGACTTTTACGAACATCTCCTCGATATTCCGGACCGCGACATCCAAACCATACAATGGCAGCAGATTGTGGGCCGAATCATGGCGTTGCGTGATTACAACTTAACTACCGCACCGAACCTATCCGCCAAAGCTCGCAAGCTTCTCGACTCCAAAAGCCGACAGCGACTCGATGCCGTTGATATTGCAAGCCGGTTGATGCGCCGCGACAATTACCTAATAGCACTCTTCAACAAAGAAATTTTGGACGTCAGTATCAATGTACCGTTCCTGGGCAACAGGACGGTGTTCTCAGAGACAACGTCCTGGCACGTCAACCTGGCCATCATGGATTTCGTCTTCAGCGGCCCGAATGGTCAATTCAACCAGGACTTCCTTAAGGAGCGGAACCGGCGAGTTCTTGTGGACAAGTTAAAGACTCGGTTGTTATGGACCGGTATCATAAGCGTAGTTTGCGCACCTTTCGCCGTGACCTTTATTCTAGCGTCGTACTTGTTCAAATACTTCACTGTGGGTTGCCCTCTTGCTTCGACGAATCGAGTCTAATCGTTCCAGGAATATCACAAAGACCCATCTCAACTTAGCACCCGCGACTTCACAACATACGCCCAGTGGAAGTTTCGCGAGTTCAACGAGCTTCCTCATCTTTTTTACCGCCGTAGGAACATGGCATATCGCTACGCGAACACCTATCTTGCCCAGTTCCCGAAAGACAAAACGGAGCAAATCTCATCCTTTGTGTCTCTCGTCACCGGAGCTTTCCTGTCCGTCCTGGTAGCGTTCACGCTGTTCGACTCGGAGCTCTTCCTTAACTTCGAGGTAACGCCTGGAAGGAACGCACTCCTCTACATCACTATCTTGGGTGCGATATACCGCGTCGCCCGTGGCAGTAGCCCCCAACAGGATCAGGTAGCAGACCCAACATTCTTCCTAACCCACGTCATATATCACACACGATATGAACCGGCTTCGTGGAAAGACCGCTTACATACCGACGAAGTTCGTGGCGAATTCGCCCAGCTGTATCAGCCGAAGGTCCTTATCTTTGCCGAGGAAATCCTAAGCATGGTCATTACGCCGTTCTTGTTAATGCTTCGCCTACCTAACAGCAGCGAGCGCATAGTAGATTTCTTCCGGGAATTCTCAATCGTGGTCGATGGCCTAGGGGTCGTTTGCTCATACTCCATGTTTCCATTCAAAAAAGGGGAGAACAACATACCCGCAAACAATACTGGTGGGCAACGCGAAGACGCCGAACTCCGCGAAGAGTATTTCATGGCTAAAGACAACAAAATGCTCGCCTCCTATTATGGGTTCCTCGAGACTTATACCAACCACGCGCCGGGCTATAACGGACGCTTACAAGGAAGAACCGGAAGCTTCCACCCTCCTCCTCAGTTTCCGAACAATCTTGGCCAGAGCTCGCAAGTCGCGCAACCGACCGGCATAGATATGACCGTTCGTGGAACCAGTAGAGGTCCAGCCGGAAGACCTGCGCCTACCCGCCGCACGCCTAGAGCCGGCCCATCCTCTGGGCCCAGCGACACACTCAACTCTACCCTCCTGGACCCACATCACCAACCCGCGGCTCCTGTGTTGAGAGGGTCTCCGCGCCAAGGCCCTACTGGAAGGTACAAGTCGTCGTTGCAACCAGTTGACCAATCTACTCGGATTGAAGAAGAGAGTACTTTGGGCGACTCTTGGCGGACAAGCAGACTCGCACAGAACGATGACGATGAAGAGGAGGATGTGTCGGGGGGTAACCAAGGCGGGGTCTTGCAGTTGCTGCGTCAATTTTCCAAGGCGCAGGCTGAAGGTCGCGGCCCGGGAGTAGGAGTGTGATCGTTCATCAAAGCATAGCATTGGATTTTGGCGTTGGGCATCTTGGACTGAAATCTATCCCCATGATTTGAGTGGCGTACTTCGACATGTCTAATTCACGGAATTTCGCTTTCATGCACATTTGTCTGCGCAGATAGCAAACACAGTGATAGCACGCCTATATATGGCATTTTACACCATTAGATTACATGTGTGAACATACGCCAATCGTGAGGTTTTGTGACTGTTCTCAAGGGGTATAAAATCGCAATATTAACAAAGACAGGTTATAGAGTGATAGTAAAATCAAACTCAGTAGCCACTCTGCTCTCGCCGACTGTCTCCACCCGCCGGATCATCTCCATCAGCATCCTTGCTCTTCTTTGCACTTCCTGCTGCTTCCTGAATTCCCTTGTCGTCACCTCTCAGCTTTTCAAAGTACTCCTTGATATCCTCAGCGCCCACAGCCTTCCCGCTCTCTGCAAACGGTTTGAAGAATGCCTGCAAGCCATCTTTCAGATTGGCATATGCCATAGCGCCCTGAATGGCGCGCACGCGATCAATACTACTGAAGGCGGCTTCGCCTCGATCGAGGATTGAGCCTGTGCCTACCGATGGGGAACCGGCTTCGGACACCGGGGGCTCGTAGATGTCTTCTTCTTCGAGGAGTTGCGGGTGGGGCTTTAGGAGCGGGAAGCAGGTCGCGCAGTGACAGAGATGGGAGCGGAAGTCTGGTCGAAGAAAGAGGGAGAAGGGGGTTGTGAGGGCGGGGCCTGAGAGTGGGGGGGTAGAGGAGAGTATGCAGGTTGATTTGTCATCGAAGGGTTTCTTGGGGGTAAGGGTAAAGGCGGTTGTGGGTGTGTCTTCGGGGATGGCGGAGAGGGTGGTTGTTGGGTCCACGGATTTTTGGCGTTTGGGTGGGGCCATGGCTGAGGGGACGGTGAGGTCATCGTGGTCGTCAGAGGCTTTGCGTTTCTTGCTGTCGCCATTCGTAGTGTCATTCGTGGGTGGCGCCCCTCCTGCCGGTGGTAGCCCAAGAGGGTTGAGAAAGGCATCAAAGAATTTTGGTGGGAGGAAGTCTGAAGCACCGGCGTATTTCTTGATCCACGGGTGGGCTTCCACGCACTTGTAGCAAAGGAAGTGCTCGAAATCATCTTCGGCGGGGAACCCAGGAGGAAGAGGTTGGTCCTCCTCCTCTTCGTCTTCCACATCCGCCGCAATATCGTTTCCATCGACACCCTCGCCATTTGCTAGGCCTGCAGCAATAGCAGTAGTCATCGACGGTCTCCGCGAGTCGGGGTGTCCATTAGCCTCTTCCTCCATTCTGGAAAAGCTGACTTCCCGCATAATCCCGTTGGTCTCTGGGTCGTCCCCCTTCTGCGCCTTTAGCTTGTCGACATAATCCTTGTAATCTTTCCTAGAGATACCAAGAACGCACTCGGGATGCCACCAGTCCTCGCCACATCCACCATCTGCTACCGTCCCCAAGCCCAGACACTGAAACATGGTTCCTCGTTCTTGCTTCGGATCGTAGTCTTCCTCGCAGCCACAAAACTTATTGCGGAAGTTCTGGTTGTACTTGTTGGCCTGCGCTGGCTCTTCTCCAGCCACGCCTCCCTTCTGGCCAGTCTCGTGGTTGATGCGCAAATTGCATGGCGTGTGTGCAGGTAGGCGGCTAGTTCCGCAGTCGCACACGAAATTGCGTTTGTTGAAGAGCTCGACGAGGTCGTGTTCGCCGTGGCAGGAGATGGAGCAGGCGTAGCAGACGGCGGCGGGGATATAAGGATCGGAGGTGTTCGCGGGGGGCGGATTGCAGTCGAGACATGAGTAGAGACCTTGCTTGAGAGGTCCGAGGTCGCGCGTGCATGTGTCGAATTGCTAGCAGGTGTCAGAAGGCGGGACGAGCGGGTTGGCAAAAGACTGACGTATGGCAGAGCTTCGCGAGCTTCGGCTTCGAGGCTCAGTTGCTCCTTGATGAAACTGTGTGTCTAATCAATATACGCCGCTACCGAGTGGGGGAGCGACGATACTCACTCCGCTGCCGTCTGCGAGCTCTCGGATGCTTGCGACATGGAATTCGAACGCGGCTTCGGCTGAGACATAATGGACGATTGCGACTCGGCCATGGTGAGACGAGCGAGAGGTGCAATGCGCCGTGGTGGTTGAACTCTACTGCGGTAATAAAGAACGAAACCCCACAAGAAAGATGTGAATGTGGCCTGCGAGACGGCCGCTGTGGACTTGAGATGTGATCGCAGCGGACGAGCTTATCCCGATTGGTGTTTAATTGATATCGCCAAGGCACGACGCGTCGCGAACGCGGTCCACCCTTTTAGCCCTACTAGCCGCCCACCCCACTGCGACCATTTCACTTCAAGCCTGCCGTCTTCGTGACTGCTCCGCAAAACTCCCGCACGCGCATACCGACATTGAGTCACAATGAGGTGAGTTTTCCTCCCGTGAAGCGACGACAACCCCTCCTCTCAGTACAGCCTCCTGACCGCCTCCAGCTCCCCTCTTCGACCAAGCATGTCGTCCGCAAACCGTGGCCCAGCGCATAGCAGCAGAGGCAACAAGCGCGCGAGAGACGACGATGACCTCCCCTCTTCTGCGGCGCATCCGCCGTCCAGCCGTAAGTGCTTTTCAAATCGAGACTATGAGGAGCACTGTTGACAAGAGTAGCAATGGCCTCATCACCACCTATGATCCCTCAAGACGACGACGCAGATATCATGGACGAAGATGGGATCTACGGCGGCGTCGACGATCTTGACGACGATGCCGAAGAAGCCGCAGGAATCGACCTGTTCGCCGATGATTTCGAGAAAGACTACCGCACACGGAAGAATGACGCTTACGGGGGGGCCGATATTGACGATCAGGAATACGAAGAGCTTGATGCTGCATCGAGACGCGAGCTTGATCGTCGCCTGAATGCTCGCGATCGAGAAGCCAGGCGCCGTCTTCCCAATGCTTTTCTGCAGGACGACGACGATGAGGGATTAGACCAGTTGATGCGGCGAAAACCAAGGACGCGACGGCATTTCGACGAAGAGCGTGATGACATAGATATGGAGGGTAACATTATGGAAGAAGAGCTGTCTCTGGAAGCACTTTCCGATATCAAAGCCAACACTTTGACCGATTGGGTCGGCCAGCCCGCCGTCTCGAGGACCATCGCTCGCGAATTCAAGGCATTTTTGACTGAGTACGTGGACGAACAGGGCGTTTCAGTCTATGGTAACCGCGTGCGGACGCTTGGAGAGGTCAACGCCGAGTCTCTGGAGGTGTCGTTCGACCACCTTGCATCGACCAAGGCTACGCTTGCATACTGGGTTGCAAACGCCCCAACCGAGCTGTTGAAGATTTTTGACCAGGTTGCCATGGACGTTGTCCTCCTCCACTATCCGGACTATGAGCGCATCCACTCTGAGATCCACGTTCGGATATCCGACATCCCCGTTCAATACACCCTACGCCAGCTCCGCCAGACTCATCTGAACTGTCTCGTTCGCGTCAGCGGCGTCGTCACTCGTCGAAGCGGAGTTTTTCCGCAACTAAAGTACGTTAAGTTCGACTGCGTCAAGTGCGGCGTGACGTTAGGCCCCTTCCACCAGGATTCCAATGTCGAAGTGAAGATCTCCTTCTGCCAAAATTGCCAGTCTCGCGGGCCGTTCACGGTGAATTCCGAGAGGACAGTCTACCGTAACTACCAGAAACTCACGCTACAGGAGTCACCTGGAACGGTTCCAGCCGGTCGTCTGCCTCGCCACCGAGAAGTCATCCTTCTCTGGGATCTCATCGATTCAGCTAAGCCTGGAGAGGAGATTGAGGTGACTGGAACATATCGCAACAACTACGATGCGGCTTTGAACAGCAAGAACGGCTTCCCAGTATTTGCGACCATCATCGAAGCGAACTATGTTGTGAAATCACACGACCAACTTGCTGGTTTCCGCTTGACTGAACAGGATGAGCTAGCCATCCGCACTCTGGCCAAGGACCCCAAGATTGTCGAGAAGCTCATCAACTCGATCGCTCCCGGTATCTACGGACATACCGATATTAAGACTGCTGTCGCACTTTCGTTATTCGGAGGTGTCAGCAAGGAGGCGGCCGGACGTCATGCCATCCGTGGAGACATCAACGTACTATTGCTCGGAGATCCCGGAACGGCGAAATCGCAAGTTCTGAAGTTTGTGGAGAAGACTGCCCACCGAGCTGTTTTTGCGACCGGTCAAGGTGCCTCTGCTGTCGGTCTAACCGCTTCTGTCCGTCGCGATCCCATGACCAGCGAGTGGACTTTGGAGGGCGGAGCGCTGGTACTTGCAGACAAGGGCACTTGCTTGATTGACGAGTTCGACAAAATGAACGACCAAGACCGAACGTCGATCCACGAAGCCATGGAACAACAGACTATCTCGATCTCCAAGGCTGGTATCGTCACGACGCTACAAGCCCGCTGCGCAATCGTGGCTGCTGCCAATCCCATCGGTGGCCGTTACAACTCTACCATTCCATTTTCGCAGAATGTCGAGCTTACTGAGCCTATTCTGTCGCGTTTCGACATCCTGTGTGTTGTACGCGATACCGTGGATCCGACTGAAGACGAACGTCTCGCCAAATTCGTTGTCCACTCGCATGGCCGTGCACATCCGCTACAAAACTCTGGCTACAATCACTCAACAAAAAAGGATGGGGAGGATAACGACGACGACGAGGATAATATGGAGGTCGATGAGGACGGAGCAAAGAAGCCAAACACCGAAGGCGAAATCCCGCAGGAGCTACTGAGGAAGTACATCCTATACGCGAGGGAGAAGTGCAGGCCCAAGCTATATCAAATAGACGTTGACAAGGTGGCGCGTCTGTTCGCCGATATGCGAAGAGAATCCATGGCTACAGGTGCTTATCCGATCACTGTAAGACCCTTCCTGACTCTACTGTAACGCAGCTGCTAATTGCCACAGGTCCGCCATCTTGAAGCTATCATGCGTATCTCGGAAGCGTTCTGCAAGATGCGACTCTCCGAGTACTGCTCTTCGCAAGACATTGACCGTGCGATTGCGGTGGCCGTCGATTCCTTTGTAGGCTCACAGAAGGTCAGCTGCAAGAAGGCGCTTGCGAGAGCCTTTGCCAAATATACACTCAATCGTCCTGGCGCCGTTCGCAACCCGCAACGAGGCGGCAGGCAAGGTCAGAGAGCGGCTGCTTGAGCAGACAACGTACATGTGCTGAGGCGAAGGGACGACGACGATGATGAGGAATTAGTGATGGCATGAACTATATATGAGGCAATTGAAGGCGCAAGGGGGATGACAGTGGATGACATGAAGACAGCGCAGGCTGTTTGGTATTATGGTCGGTTGTATGGTCTCGGTAGACATCGGCGTTTTGGTAGCGTTGTCTAATCTCAGCGTTTCGATAATATCTATAGTCTATGCGTTTAAGACTGCGCCTGCTGTCCCTCCGTCTTCAGAACGACAAGACATGAACGTTGACTCTATTGAAGTGTCCGAACTGGTGAAGTGTTCAAAGTGCTAATTGGACGGGCCCACTACACTACCCGAGTTAGGTGTAGCCGGGCGCTCGGACATCCATTAGCCGAGCACCACAGTGGGCGAACATTTCGACGCGCAAAAGTTCGCGCTTCCGACTCTTCAACCTCTTCAAGCAACCACCGTACCTGCACTTCGTATTGACCGGAGCGCATCAATTATCCCAGGAACACCTATCAAATTCGGACTTCCTGAAGCGCAGCGATGGCCCCCAAGAAAGCTAAGAAGACGGCCGACTCCATCAACTCGCGCCTGGCGCTTGTGATGAAGAGTGGAAAGTGAGTCCTCCTGCACCCGAGACGCGAGATCGGATGCTAATACTCTCTCTAGGGTCACCCTCGGATACAAGTCTACGCTGAAGAGCCTGAGATCTGGAAAGGCCAAGCTCGTCATCATTGCCGGCAACACCCCGCCGCTCCGCAAGTCTGAGCTCGAGTACTACGCTATGGTACGTTGACATTACCCACTGTGCTGGATGAGAAGGTCGCAGGAACCGCAATTCCGTTATGCTGCAGTTTTTCTACCTGCCTGCGGACTCGTGCTTCTGAAAGATCAACTGGCTGACTCTTCGTAGCTTTCCAAGACCTCTGTGCACCACTTCAGCGGCAACAACGTACGTAACATACCCAGATCCTCTCAAGGCCCAACGACGAGATACTGCATCTGTATTTTCGAGGGCTGGCCCTGAGAAGAGGTCATACATGACTTCGGAGGGCTTTCGACTAATATTCTTGTAATCCAGATTGAGCTCGGCACTGCCTGTGGTAAGCTTTTCCGCTGCTCCACCATGGTCATCCTCGACGCCGGTAAGTCTACTCCATATGCTTCACACTGATTGCAACCTAACCTGGGTAGGTGACTCCGACATTCTGAGCACCAGCACCGCATAAGCGATAGAGGATAGGGCTATGGGCGGCCAGGACAGATAGATTTGATGCGCATGGCAATACCCTCGGAGATCTAGTGCGACGAGAAATGAACAAACTATCAAATGCTCCTGAACCGTATCTACTGTGACGATGTCCGATGCGATTCTTGAGGGTTTCTTTGGCTAGCGCGTTATGAGACCTTTCGGGGATGTCATTGCTCGGAACAGGGCACGGTGGAGACGCAGAGACGATGACTCCAAGCCTTATGACTCCACGATTCTAGAAAGACAATCTTTGCTGGTGAACATGCAAATGTTGATGCTGATAAATTGCACTTTGAAACTCGTGAAGGAAGACGCGACTTGGCAGTCTAGCTCGATACGGACTCGTTTCTATTGCCTCCCACATTCGATTTGATTTCAAAGCTCGGTCAAAGACCTCATAAGACGACGCCTCTCCACTTCAACGACACCCCAACAAAACCCAGGGTAAGAGCCGCTTTTCTGTCTGCAATCGCTCGCAAATCCTCAGCGATCCATATCGCACACTCCTCGCTGCCCGCTCGTGTTGCCTTTCAAGCAAGCACTTACCGTGAAGACAGACCCATCGACAAAATGGCCCGCCGTCCCGCCCGTTGCTACCGGTACTGCAAGAACAAGCCGGTGTGTATTCCCGCGCGGTTCGAACAAAGCCACGAAACTGATCTCCCATAGTACCCCAAGTCTCGCTTCAACCGCGGTGTGCCCGATCCCAAGATCCGAATCTTCGATCTCGGCCGCAAGCGTGCCAACGCCGACGAGTTCCCGCTATGCATCCACCTTGTTTCCAACGAGTACGAGCAGCTGTCCTCTGAGGCGCTCGAGGCCGCCCGCATTTGCGCCAACAAGTACCTCGTCAAGGTCGCCGGAAAGGAAGGTTTCCATCTCCGCGTCCGCGCCCACCCGTACCACGTTGTCCGCATCAACAAGATGTTGTCGTGCGCTGGTGCCGATAGATTGCAGACCGGTATGCGTGGTGCCTTTGGCAAGCCCAACGGTACCGTTGCGCGCATCAACATCGGTCAGATCATTCTGTCTGTCCGCACGAGGGACTCCAACCGCGCCACTGCCCTCGAGGCTCTGAGGCGGTCCCAGTACAAGGTATGTGAAGAATAAAACAGAACTCTGGAGGGTAAGAGCGTCGTACTAACGGTTCTAGTTCCCCGGTCGCCAAAAGATCATCGTCAGCAAGAACTGGGGCTTCACCAGCCTCCGTCGCGAGGAGTACATTGCCAAGCGCAAGGAGGGCAGGATCAAGATCGACGGATGCTACGTCCAGTTCCTCCGTAACAAGGGCAACCTCGAGAAGAACGTTCAGCGCTTCCCGGATGCTTTCGAGTCGCAGGAGGCGTAGATTGCTGATTCAACGAACGTGGCGTGATGGACTGCATGGATGTATGTGGGATACCGGTTACGGCGTATCTTGCTTTGCCTTTTCGATCTCTGGTCGCGAATGAGGGCTGAGGCTGGGCTGCAGATAATCTGTAGAACAACTGAATTAGCCTGACTACGACAATGGTATATGGTTAAAGACTGTACTTTTCTCCACATGCACTCAACCCTTTTCACATCGAACTTATTGATTAGGTGATTCTAACTACATATAAGATCTAGCCTCGCTCGTTGCATTCACTACTAGCATGGCTTCTGACATTGTTCACTACTCCTCCCAATTAAAAAGTACAACCTGCGCTGCAGAGAGAAGACTGCGGCGGGTCCCGCATGAGTACATCATAGTAACAACCTCTCCATGACTTTGCAAATTGCGGCTAAGTACTCCATCCACAGCACCAATATGTTGGACGAACGTTGTTAGACGAACGTTAAGCCGTAACAGTAGCCGTTTCAGTCACTGTCTCTTTCGCTTTCTCCGTCGTAGTCGCTGTGACCGTTATAGTGAATAGTTGGCTCGGATCAATCGGCGTAACAATCAATGGGGAATCCGATGTTGATGAGGGCGTTTCGGAGTCCGAAGTAGACGAGGTAGGTAATAGTGCACTGGCTGTTGGTGCTTCCGGAGTGGCAGTGCCTAATGTCGTTTCTGGGGCTGGCTGCCGTGTGCCCGTGGGGTAGACGAAGCCGCCGCCAAATCCTGAGGTTGGATTTGGACGAGGTGCTGCGTTTGGTGATCCGCTCGATCCAGGGGCTGGAGATGATGGTGTTGATGGAGATGTCCCGGATGGCTGCCCTGGGGGTATGGATAGCGCGGTCGATGGGCTATCCGTGATGGGCGTCGAGCTTGTAGGCAACGGCGGACTAGCAGGTGGAGTTCCAGTTACCACAGGTGGTGGTGATAAGGGCGTTGACGGCAGTAGACCAGCAACGGGTGATGAGAAAGAGGCCCCAGGTCGTTCAGTTAGGGTAGGAATACCCGATGGTGACGGAACTGGGGGAGAATTGGCCGATGTCGTTGGTGCAACTGGCTGATCTGCAGCTGCCGTGGTGGGAAACACAGTAGTATATTGCGTCTCCGTGACGACGACGAGACTTGATTCGTCACTAGTCGTCAAGCTACCCTGTGGAATGGGTGTTGCTGTAGACGTAGATGGGATGCCTGTTGGTGAGGCAGTGGCAGTGGGAGCCTCGAAGGAATTGTGCTGCTGATGATGCTCAGTGTTGGAGCCCGAGCATGAGGTCATGTCTGAGGTAAGGTCTTTTGTAGACTGGCCTGCGGTAGCTGTCGTCTGCGCTTCGGTGCTGTTTGCTGATGCTGCGGATGTGCTTGCAGCCTCGCTCTCGCTCGGAATGTAGGTGAATTGCGGCCCGTTATATCCAGAATGGGTGGGAATAGCAGTCCCACCTGATGTGTTCGCTGAATTCGAAGATGTCGCTGGTGGGAGCGTTGAGTCTGAGGTGGCTTCTGGTTGTGCAGGTGATTCGGTTGAAGATGGTAAGGTCTCCAACGAAGAATCGGAGGAAGATGTGCTCAGGGATGCATCAGAAGTGTCCTCGGAAGTAATTGTTTCAGTTGCTTCAGGCATGAAGGAAGTCGAAAGAATCATCTCTTCCGATTGCGTAACCATTGGTTTTCCCTCTGGGTCAACATAGGTGATTGCGGGCTGAGTATTGGTGTACACTAGACCAGGTTTGAAAGTCAGTAAAGCCTCTAAAGGAGATCAAGATAGCGCTTTGCTTGCAGCAGGAGCCAATGTATATCGTGGAAGCACGAACCTGTACGTTGGATGGGTTCAACGACTACAGCGGTATCTGCCCGAAATGTTGGCCCTGTAGAGGAACTGCGTGGGGGTGACGACGACAGAATCACAGATCCGAGCCCTTTGGAAGACTTTGGGAAGATGGGCTTCGCTATTGTCGAAGTATTTGCGTAGAATGGAGGGCTTTGGAAAGTTCAGCTACCAGTTGCGAAGACGGGCGTGCTACTTACAGGTCTCTTCGCGGCACCGGTCCCGCTATTACGATAGTGAAGAAGGCTGCCAGCAGCCATATTATGGACTGAACCGTCATCATGGAGACGATTACTACAATTAAAGAAGACAAGATGCTCAGGAAGACGCGCGCTTGATGGAGAACGAGACAACAACAATCAGAGAGGGATAAAGACTGGGGACTGAAGAATCAAGAGAGCAAACGATCGACGAACGTTCGAAACGAACAAGAAGAGAATGTAAGAACACGAAGGTCTGTCTACCTTCGCGTAAGAAAGCAAGACACACGAGTGGAAATCATTGCTGCTGGGTATCTGTCTGGTTTTGAAGCTTTGCTAGCCGCTGTTTGGCGTGGGACTGGAAGGCGCGGCCGCACTGGCCCAGCTTTGTCGCTCCAGTGTTAGTATCTCGTGGGCGTACTCGCTTTCGTGAGTGCCGACTGGAGGAGTGGTAGGCGTTGTCCGAATGTACTTGGGCAGCGTTTCAGAGAGTGGCCAATCAGATTGCTTAGAAGGCGTTTCTCGGGCGCCTCGCCAGACGTCTTCGCAACAACACACGCCAGCTCCAAAAATAGCAACTCTTGTGCGAATCTAGATGGAACAAGGACTCTCCCCATGTCATGCTCGTGGGTAAAAGCTGCGCGATGTGCCGAGCTCGAGAACAAGGCTGAAAAAGAGACATTCCGGTGGTCTCTTGACAGACGACGATCCGTGGACGGCCTGTTTCGCGATGATGTACACGGTGGGCAATTTTTTTTCCATGTCTGTCGGATCAATTGTAGATGTTGAATGCTTTGTGGATTGGTATCTCCAAAAGCTGATGATTCGAGGGATATGCAGCATTGGTCTCATGGTTTCCCAGGCAACGGCCGACCGCAACAAATCAAACACGGTCCATCCGAGATGCGCTTCTGAACCTCAGACCTTGAGCTCGACGTCGGCGTGTCCGCCATTCTTTGTTTGTAGATTGAGCCCTTGTTGTTCGATATTCGTTGCCTGCCAGGCGCACCTTTATCACGATGAGTGTCAGAGTCGTTGCGCGCATACGGCCGTTGCTCAAACATGAGCTTGACAAAGACGCCATCGTCACGGCAGCACCCTCCACCGATGGCGATTGCAAAAGCAGACCTACTATAGTGCGACTACCGAACCCTAAGAATTTCGCCGAGTCGTTCAGCTTCCAGTTCAGCTCTGTGTTCGAGCAGGATGCCACGCAGCAGGAAATCTTCGATGCTGAGAGTAAGTCGCGTGCTCCGACGCTCGGAGACGACACCGCTTACATTTGCAAAGTATCGCCTACAGTTAAGCACCTGTTCAACGGCTTGTACGCCTGCCCGACTTTGCCTCGCCGCCGCGATTGCTAACTGGACCTCAGCGACCTCTCGATATTCGCCCACGGCTGCACGGGAACGGGGAAGACACACACAATGCGGGGTGGCAAGACACTGGCGGACCGCGGCGTTATCCCCCGGCTATTGAGTGCGATATTCCGGCGGTGCAAGAAGATTGAGAAAGACACAAGCGGGGCGACTCAGGTCGAGGTCAGCCTCGAGTACTTTGAGATATACTGCGAGCGCGTATACGATTTGTTCGAGCCTCCGGAAAAACGGACGCCGTCTGGCCTGCCAATCAGAGACAACCATGGGAAGACTGTTGTTGTTGGACTGACGGAGAAGCCGTGCGCAACATTGAAGGAGTTTGAGCAGCTCTATGACAACGCCAACGTCAACAGGTCAACTTCTGCGACGAAGGTAATTTCGAATTGCGAGATTGCAGACAAACGCTAATAACGTAAGCTCAACGCGCATTCTTCTCGATCACACGCGGTTTTAGGCGTCAAAATTACTCAAACAACAGACACGACCATGCTGGTGAGTCGAGCAAGCTGCATCGACCTCGCGGGATCAGAAGACAACCGCCGAACGGAAAATGGCACGGAACGGCTGAAAGAAAGCAATGCTATCAACAGCTCGCTCTTTACCTTGGCGAATTGTGTAGATGCGATCAACTCCAAGGCACCACGGATACCATATCGCGAATCCAAATTGACGAGGATCTTGTCCTTGGGCCAGAACGGAGGGCGCACTGTCATGATCCTCAACCTTGCGCCTACACGGGCATACCACCTCGATACCGTGTCGTCACTGAGTTTTGGGAGCCGCACGAAGAAGATTGAAGTCAGCGAAATCGAGAACGATCCTATTTATCGAACAATGACAAAGCCACTCGCGGCTACCAGCAGCATTGGTGGATCGAACATTAGTCGGCAACCGCTTCGACCGTTAACGGCAGCCCACAACGCCAACAAGCAAGAGACGGATCCCAAGAAGCAAGGCGCAAAACCTGTTAAAGCATTTTCTGTATACTCTGATACTCGCAAAGCGGTTGCTCGTACCTCCAATCTGCCTGCTCAGAACTCAAGTCTGCGCAAAGTGGAGCCTCACAAACGGCCTGCAGAAGCAAATGCGCTGACATCTCGACCGTTCAAAAGATCAGCCGACCACGCATCGCGCGTGCGCAATACTGAGCCCGCACTCACAAAAGAGTCCATTGACGCTCTCATTTCGCAGCGGATAGACGAAAGGCTTGCCGAGAGGGCATTGCAGGATGCAGGAGCTGCTCCAGCATTGTCTGCAGAATTACAGAAGCGTCTTGACGACCTGGAACATCGGATCGACGCAAAGGAAGACGATGGAAAAGGACAGGGTCTCCAGTACCTGCTCATGGCGAAACAACATGTCATCCGTGGAGAGGACGTCAGTGCATTGAGGATGTACCAGCTAGCCATGCCCTTCTTCCCGGGGAATTATAAACTAAAAACCAAGATGGATACCTTGGAGGAGCGCATACGCAATAAAAAGGTGGCGGGAGTGGGGATCAAGATGGAAGCAGAGGCCACCGAGTCTGCGGCTCCAGTTTCTGCACCTTCGGCGAAGCTCATGGAACCGTTGAAGGCACACAACAAGGCCTCCAAGCCATATATGGAGACTACGGAAGAATCAGAAGACGAAGAGTTCGCACCTCTAGAGCCTGATCACGATGAGTCATACGCTTCAGATACCAGCTTCAAGTACACCAAGGCCGCGCGAAAACCCAAGAAGCTAGCAAAGAAGCTCCCCGTGTTTCGCGATGTCGCAGGAGACCAGCACTCTGGCACTCAAAGCCCCAAGACGGCACAGCTGCTCAAGATTATCAATTCAAGGGATGTGTCTCAGATCAAGACCTTGGTGGGTGTAGGTGCAAAGAAAGCGGATGCCATTGTCAGCTCTTTGCTTGAAATGGAGGACGAGGAGATTCTTGACTTGGAAGGCCTCGCTAGTTTGAAGGGATTGAGCGGAAAATCGGTAGAGACGATGAGGATGGGGGTCTGGGCTGGGTTTTAGGCTGCGCGCGACGGTGTGTTTCCAGAGACTTGTTCCTTGGTCAAGCGTTCTTTTTAGCATTCACTGTTTGGCGTTGGTGGAGTTGGAGATGCTGGCACGATATGCATGATATGATGTTTGGGGCTACATGTTGGTCACCTACTGTCGAGTTGGCTGATGGGACTGTTCGTAATTCCATGTTTTTTCATTGATACTGCCGAAACTCAAGAAACGGCTTTATCACATACCTGCATACGTTACCAAAGTCACGTCCTCGTGTCAAACATGAGGGCGCAGGAGAAGACGTGCACAACGAGGCTTCCCAAACGTTTGCATGATATGCAGCATTTGGATCCGGCGGATTTCGGTGTCGGCAAAGATACACTACGACATGTTGCCTCGAAGCAGATGCCAGCGAGTGTCGAGACCCCTGAGGGATTGACATGGACAAGCTTTGGTGACGGACAAGGGCTGCGATGCTCATTCGACGAGCAAACGAAGGGTCAGAGCGGCGGGTGATGTAATGTGACGGGCTTGGCGCAGATCTATGCACGACTGGCCTTTCATGAGCCCCTCAACACCACGCCGACTATCGCCACCATGGGCCATTTATGCGGTCGACGTCCGATGGTGCCGCAGCTCAGCCAACCAAGACGTCTGCCGAGCTGCAGGCTGTGCTATGTAACTGTGGTTCGCATATCGAGCCGCTTATCCAGGATGCAGCGCTGGCGTGCTCAACCTGAGAGGAACGTTTGACCATCGGGACACAGCTTGTCTACCGGTAGCTGCAGCTCCAGCTCCAGCTCCAGCTCCCAGGGTTGGATGACGGGTGCTAGCCCCTTGAGAGTCCGCAATGGCGGTTGGCCTACATCAACAAGAGGGCTGTCGAGTGGACATGCAGCATACTCTCTACACTGCACCGAGAGTCGACGGATGACCACGGATCCAGCGACTTGTTGGGGGTGTCTCCCGGCTGTGCCGACAGCAGAGGCGACATTGGGTGTGTATTCGAGTAGCGACGAGTAGCGACTCAACCGCGGGATGCCTAGTCGTTCGCTTCGGCAAGGTACAGAGGTACATTTCTCTCGTGTGGATCACGTTCAAGCGTCCCCTGCCCCCCCTTGCAGCCGCGCTTGGGCTGCAGCCAGACGCTTGGGGTTCCAGTCCAACCAATGGAGGGCTCGCACGGGGAGCCGACTGGTGGTGGAGACGACCGCTGTTGCGCTGACGACGAGTCCCTGTCCCCCATGGTGTCGAGGGCTTCGCGCACGGCGGGTGAGACACGGCGGTGAAACTGTGTCTTTGTGTCTTCGCGTCGTCGTGTCTGCGCGCTGGGACGATGCGTAGCACACGCTTCACCCCCGTTCTCCTCGAGGGGTGCTTGGATGCGGCTTGGCCGGCTGGCTGGCTGGCCGGCGGGCCTGCGCAGCGCGGGCTTGGGCTGGACGGAGCAAGCCCGCGCCTTTGCGTCTTTGCGTCTTTGAAGGATCTGCATGCGCAGAGATGGGGCTCGCGCTTCGTCGCAAGGCGCATCGGATCTCTGAACCCCAGCGCAGCCCAGCCCGTCCCTTCGCCAGGAGGTGCGTGCTTACTACCTATAGGCCATCCCACACCCAGCCCCTCGCATGCACTCGACCACTCCAGTCCTGCCTTTCGTCTGCACCGCTGTCGTCCGGCTCCTGTTGTTGCATCTGGTGCCCGCGCTCTAGTCAGCAAGCCAGAGCCGCATCCTGTCCGCCAGCTCGTGCTTTGTGTGCATCCCGCCGCTGCCCAGCGCCCTGCCTCAGGTGGCGGGGATCGCCCCTCCAGCGTCTTATCGCAGCGTCACTGGCACTGGCCATCAGGCCAAACTCCGAGTATCCGCCTATATCCTGCACCACCACTACCACCACCACCACCCACGCCTGCTGAGTCGTCCATGTGTCGAGTCCACCACAGACTTCGTCGACCCCAAGCCCACGACTCCCACCCGCTGTCCTGGTCGCAGCCTCATAATCCTCGCTAGTCTCAAGCGCCCGGCTCGCATGTTGCTTCAGCGCCGCACGCAATCCGACATCACCTTCGTCTCAGCCTTCCTGGACGCTTCCCGGAGATCCCACTACCGCTTCCTCTGCTCGCGATTGTGCGACTTGGTGGGGTAGTCCCGGTCCGACCTCGTGTGTCTACCATACTCTGACGCACCGGCTGAGTGCCGCGTGGACGTCTGCCACCCCAGTACAGTCGGCAGAAGAGCCGCTACGCCTTCAGTCTGAAGCCGCATCGGACAGAGCAAGACTCGACCACCAACAACGCTTGTACACCTCCTGCCCGTCGCCATGTCTACTTTCCAGGCCGTGAACACTACACTCGCCGTCCCGGAGCCCCCTCCCAGCCGCCCGGGCGAAGAGACGACACCGACAACGCCGAGACCGAATAGTAGATTCTTCGCCGAAGCGCAGTCCGACGATCCTCGCGCCGATGACCCATCCGCGAAAACACCAACGCGCAATAGCTTTGGAGGTCTTGCCGCCCAACGTCCGCTCCCTTCCACACCCTTCACACCGTCGCACGGTGGCAGCACACCTCCCAGTCGCCTGATCAGGGAGAGTTCACACAGGTCGTCGCAATCCGTGGGCTCGCAGGACGTAGAGATGGGCGGTGGTGACGATGAGGGCGTCGACGTGTCGGATGACGAGAGTGTCAACAGTGATGCGAAAATGAGCTCAAAGAAGAAGAAGGGACAGCGGTTTTTCTGCACGGACTTCCCACCCTGCCACTTGAGCTTCACACGAAGCGAGCATCTGGCCCGTCACATCCGGTAAGTCGCAGTTGGATCCCGTCCTGGGTTGCGCTAATAATACCAAGCAAGCACACAGGCGAGCGCCCTTTCCAATGTCATTGCTCTCGACGCTTCTCACGGCTTGACAACCTTCGGCAGCATGCGCAGACTGTCCATGTGAACGAAGATATTCCGGGCGACTCGTTGGCTGCGACCGGCACCAGGTTCCAAAGGCAGATCCGTACTGACCGTGTACGACCCCCTGCGAACCGATCTAGAGCCAACACACTAGGCAGCACAGGAGGTCACAGTCGCGGACATAGCAGAAACCTATCCTCCTCCAGCATCACTTCGACTGCTTCGAGCATAAGCGTAAGCCAGTCTCCGGATGTGCGGCGTCGGCCCCCGCCACTTGCCATGGCGAATGACGGAACTGCAAGAGCTCGGTTGTCCCTCAATACTATTGATATTTACAACCCTCCCCTCATGGGAAGCCCAGGACCACAGATTGTCGATTACAATCCCCAGCCCAACGGCGCAACTACGCCCACATCGGCCACCTTCTCCACGGCCACTGGTAGCCCCAGCCGATTTGGCTCTGCGATGCAGTCACCTGTTTCGTCTGCCTCGCGGCCGGTTTCTTGGGGCGGACCAGCACCGAACGGACGGCGGTTGTCTGTCCCCTCCAGCGGCAACCCATTTTCGGGTCCACCCGGACAGTATCCAGCGCCTTTCATCACTCCACTGCCGTCATCTACGTCGTCCACTTTCTCCGCTCAAAGTAGTGTGTACGCGAGTCCTACTGTGTCCAACTTCCCAGAACCGAGACGGGAGTCGAACGCTGAAGCAGACTGGAGAAGACGAACTTGGCATCCCGGAACGTACGTTGGCCCCAGACCAGCAACGAGTGGGTTGGGATATTACCAAACCCCTGACGCTCTTCGCCCGTCCTTCACTTCACAGCCTGCAGCCTCGCAAACAACAAGGCTACCTGGCATTGAGAGCTTCGATCATGCGCCGCCTATGCCGCCATTGCCACGCCGCCAACCAAGCCCCATGCAAATTGACGCGCCTGCTCCTCGACCAGCCCCTGCTCGACCAGTCACATACCATGCACCAACGGATCTTCCTTCGATCTTGAAGCACGAGAAACGGACCAGCATCTCTTGGGATACTACACTGCAAAGGGGCATTAACAACCTCGATATTGCAAGCCCAAACCCCCCGCGCGAGCAGTGGTCCCAGTACCGGAATAGTCCTGGTCAACCCCCAAGCGCTCGTCCGACAACTGCGCCGCAACCTTCCTATCTGTCCCATCAGCAGCCGGGCCCGCATCCTCAGCCTATCCAATTACCTACAACAGAGCCTACGAGGACGTCACAAGATCCACCTACCACTCCCCGAAGGAATAAGCGGCAGGCATGGTACAACGGTCCTCTGGGGAATCCGGCTCAAGCTCAGCCTGTCCAAGCCATTCAGCGCACGTCGCCCGAAGATTCGAGCAGCAGTGACGGCGTTCCTACTCCCTCAAACTCGTCCATGACTGAGTATCATCCAGCCATTGTCCACAGCAACGGCTACATCGAGTCACATCCTTCTGGAACCCAAGTTGAGGAACAGAAGTCCTCTATGCAGACGTCTATTATGGACAGGCCTCACCCGGTCCACAGCCAGTACCAGCAATTCCACAACCACAGCCTTCATAGTGCCGCCTATCGACCGCAAAGAGAACCTGAACGACGTCCTGTCAGCTTCGGACAGCCGCTTCCTCAGCCACCCGCAAACGACATGCGGCGCCTTGAAGCGCTCGTCGCCGTGGCCACTGGCGAGCGGCAAGCTGTTGGGAACCGCCCCTGATTTCATGAGAACCGTAGTACTAGGATCATGTGCTAGCCGAACCTCATAGTCAGCCACTGCTCTCCTCTTCTTCACTGCACTACTAGGGTTCCTTTGCTTTGGACCGCAACGGTTTCTACGAAACGGAACGACTCACGAAATAAACATTTACCATGACGAATCCCTTTACCATTACGAACATGCATATTTCGGTACGGTTCCTTGCCATATTCAATTCCCTTTGTGGTTTAGCGCGACGCCGATGGAACGGATTACGATCTCCTATCTCCGGTTCGATGATACCCATGAGAGTAGGATGGCTTTTACGTCGGACACGTCCGTCGGCATTTCTTATCGTTTTTCAAGCTGACCCATCGTTTCCACGCAATCCATCAACTTCTCAATTTATTGTTTTACGTTTTTTTTTTTTGGGTTGGGCGTACCAGATGGGTCACAGCGGGCGTTGTGGGGCTTTCAGACCCTTTTGGTATACCTCCTCTGCGTGGGCTTTCTGGTCGCAATGTTATGCCTTCATGGCTCTTCATGATCATGTTCCGTTTTGATGGCTTTGCCTGATGCTGGGTGGCTGTGTGATGTAATGGGCTAAAGCAGCTTGATATTATTCCTAACTTGCGTGTACATGATTCCAAATTTGAGATATTCCTTCGCTGCGAATCTTCACTCTTTGACGGGATTTAGAGCATATCAACTGAACCATGAGACGTTCGCATAAAGTGTGACAGTGATAACAATGCATCCCATCTAAGGTTCAAACTCCCATGCTAAGCTTAATTTACGACCTCAACAATCCCCCAATCAAGACCCGTCGTCGCGTACATCTGTCCCAGGGAGTTTCGCTCGATTCGACTTCGTCTTCCCGACGCAGTCCAGACCATGCACGCAGGATATTGCCGACTACCACCTACCAGCAAGTTCCGACAATACCACCAAGACCCTTCATGTCCCACAAACAAATTCCGCAGTCCAAGTCCAAGCACACACCCTGTCTTCCCTCCTTTGCCCCTCCTTTGTACACCAACAGAAAGTAGCCTTACCAACAGAAACCGGTCTTGTACGACGTCGTATGCACGCACCCGACCCTCCTGCCTCACCACGGCGCACCGACACGCACCTACATGTCGTGCAGCAATGACGAGCATGCAGCGTGCATCGGGCTACGGGCCACGGGTCTTGGAAGGGAAATCCAGACGGGCAACGCGCGTTGGTAGCTCTTACCGCCTTCTCAGCGACTGTAGTACGATTAGGCTGCATACTTAGGTCCCATTTCCCTTGCTTGCTGAGATGCAAAGACAGGGTCCGGGTCATACGCGGGAAAAGGGAGGAAGTATCAGCACGTTCCGAGGTTGCGTGCGACACGCTCTCGTTGAACAGTATTTGATCGCATGTTCTAGCGATAGTTCTATAGTATGCTCGAGCCTTGAACCCCTCAAAAAACCATTTCCACGCTTTGACTACAGATCATCCGCTCAGCCTACTCATTGCACAACCTTCGCGTCCAAGTTAGCTTCGCACTCAATCGGGCCAGGTCGAAAGAATCAACGGAGCAATTCCAGGGTCCAGACGTACCTTTTCTCTTAGCATTCCCAACCACTGCTGTAAACTGACCCCCTGGTCCGCACGGTCCTCGACCAACAACGTTTGGGCCCAAAGCTTCAAGCTAGGGTCACCGTCCTCCTTGACAACGTACAATGTGGGCACGGTGATGCTACCGACGCCCTTGGCCTTGTGATCCCGCGACTTCTCCATGACGGCGTTGAGTCGCTCGCTAAAATCATTGTCGAGACGAGGCAAGGTTGTTTTTCCTTGTTTGACCAGGGTACGGTCTTCGATGCCAAAAACATCATTCAAGAGCGCTGGTACCGCATCACGACCGACCCACCTATGAAAGTCAGTACTTAAAAATGATAGGAGGGGTATGGATACGTACAAGAATTGATTCACTCCGTCGTCCAACAGATACAAGCCATAGGGCACTATACGCTCCGATGAAAGGTTGAGTAGTGGAGGCATCGCAATAGCGCCAGTTTGAGGGTCCGGCACACCCGCATCATCTGGCATGTCATGAAGAGAATAGAAGGCCGGGTAGATGTATCTCAGCAGTAAAGTGGTTGGCAAGGTGGACAGAAGACATAACGCAGCGGCACGCAAATCCTAGACAAATTTAGCTGCGAACGTCAAACTGTTCGAGGTTAAGGAGCTTACAGAGGGTATCTGTGCGCTTTTCCTCAGACCAACATTCTTGATCAAGCCGAGGAACAACACAGGGAGCGCGCGAAGGTTCGCAGGTAGAGCTGTATCTGTTAGTCGCCAAATAAATAGGAATGGGGATTACGAGGTGCGTACTAAGGCCGCCAGAGCTTCCACCGGCAAGGTTAGTCCTATATGTGCTCAGTATTTCGATGACCTTGGACTGTAAAGCATCTCGAGCGGCATCGAGTCCACTAGAGAGCGCACGCTCCACTGCCTTATGGCTGAAATACGTGGTGATGGCCTGGGAATCGGCGGATGCGTAGACGTCTGCCAGCTTGTCTGTCGTGGGAAGACCAAGGGTCATCACACGAATCCTCCTTGAGCCGTTACAGCTGGTGTGCAACACAGCAGCTTGCAGGAAGACGAAATCTCGGTTTATCGTTTCATCAATAGCGACCTCGACATTGTATTGCTGGTCTCTTGGAAAGGACGGGAAAGCGCAAAGATCAGAAGAGCGGTTGAAGAAGTTGCCGTAGAAGGCGGACATTCGTAGTCCGGTGCTGGCGCGAACGCGGAGCACAGCCTCGAGGCCAATCTCGGCACTGAGGTAGTTGGTGAATTCTTGTGCCAACTTGATCGCATCTTCGGGCCTGGCCGCATTCCAGCCAGGATAGAACCAGGTCTGCCCTCCTGTATATCTCGGGAGGTTGCTCAGCGAAGCAACGTCTTGGTAGGCGCTTGAAAACAAGAACATGTCGATCGACACTTGGTTCTTCGAACACTCGACAGCAAAGCTCTTGTAGAAAGCGTTCTGGGTCTGAAGTAAGCCTCCTTCCTTGCTCGTACCCAGAATGTCTTTTCTCTCGCGGTTCTCAAGCTTGCCGAAGCCCGCATTTGGGAGGGACGAAGAAAGCACGGTGATTTTGGCACCAATGGCTGCCGTCATTCTGTGTCCAGCGCGAAGTGCGGAGCCCATAGCAGAGCCCGTTTGCGGGTTGTCCTGGAACATGGTCGGGAGCTTTTCGAGGAAGTTTTGAACGTTCGCCATGCACTCGGAAAGGGTCACTAGCAAATTGTCCGGAGTCGGGAGGAACGGCTCGTCAAGGTCCGAGACAACAAGCATGGACGGCTCGTTATTTTCGCTGCCGTCACGCGGGACCGAAAAGTAGTACAGGCTGGTGTCGAAACCAATGAAGCCGACTCGCGTCCTGCCATCTGCATTGGGTATCCGCGGAAGAGCCTCTGCAATGATTCTAGATATAGTTGCGCACAGTCCGTTGACGAGGGAAGGATGTCCGACTTCGATCAAGAAAAGATAAACGAGCGGCTGTACAAGTCAGCCGAAGTGCTGCGCGAACGGAGCATGCCAACATACCTGAGGCGGGCGAACCATGTACTCCTGGGGCGCCACAAACTCGCAGACAGCGTAGTTGAGCTCGCTCCGCTGCCATCGGTCGACGCTCTTCTGCTGCGCGGCATCCCAGTCAAAAGCCTAGTTTGTATGAGCGCGTGTTCACGAGTGCGGAAAGTGGCTGGCGGTTACGTACCTGGGGCACATCGTTGGTCAGATTGCACATGTTGCACCTCCACCTGTGGCCGTGGTCGAGGAAAACGACGTAGGGGTTGATATAGGCCCTGCACCGCCGACACCTGCTGATGACCTGGTCGTCAATGACCGGGACCGGGGCCTCATCGTCGTGTAGCGAGGTGTAGGGCTGCACAATAAGGGCGAACGGCAACTTCGACTTCTTTAGAAGGCTGTGTGTCTTGGGCACGCAGGCGAGCGTCGAGCGGACGTACGGCGGCGGACAGTTCGAGTGCGGAGACGGCGTGGCGGCCAGATTGGCGGGGAGGTTTATGGGCGGCGGTAGCTGGTCGATTTCAGCGGCGTGGACGGGTTGGGCGACCAGGTCCGAGGGATAGAGCTGGTTCTGGACAGCGGGGGCGGGCTGCTGCTGGGGGGCCTGGGGCGCGACCTGGACGGGCTGGGGCCCCAGATTCATCTGCTGGAACTGCTGGCCGAGCGTATTCGGATCCTGCTGGGGAGACATGGGCACTGCCTGCGGGCCCGGATAGCCCTGCGCTGGCACGCCATACTGTGCGGGCGGAGGAGGAGGAGGAGCTCCGCCGGCGGCGGGAACAGTGCCGGCAGCATTCGCGCCGAATTCATAGGCGGCGCCGGCATAGCGATCCCTCTTCTTGCGGTCGGCCATTGTGAGGGCGGGTGGGTGTAGAGTGGCAGGGCGAGGTGGTTGTTGTGGGCGCTGGAGGTGAGGTCCGAGTAGCTAATCCAATGTGTCTTCTCACACGCACGGGAAGTGCCGCTAGGGATGGTCTGGCCTTGGTGGGGTCGGAGCGAGCGCACGGAGCAGTCAGCCTTCACATTCTCTACGCACCAGAATCAGAACCAGAACCACACCCAGCTTTTGGCCCGGTTTGAATGCTGCAGCCTGGCCAAAACGCCATCATTACACGTGTCTCGATTATTTGTGGAATCTGTCCTGTCCTCCGAAGACACCCGAGAGAGACAGATCAACCCAAACGCTGCGAAACCAAGCGCGCCCATCGCACGCGGCCCGTTGAATCATTAATACATTGTAGTCGTCGCAACACCCCACCCCAACCAGCAACCCCCGAGGGCGCGCCCCATCTTTGCCGACGCCTAGATTACTCCAGCATGCTCCACCTCCCGTCGTTCGGCCTCCGTCATGGGGTATGGAGGCTGCTCACCGCCACTAACGGCTCGCTGCTCGCCACTACCGCTCCTGCTTCTGGACGTCTTCTCCCGGTACGCAACCTCATGGGTGTGTCCAACTTCGCTTCCGTATGCGCTGGTTCCGCTCGTTGTCATATCACTTCCAGGCATCGCTCCCACTCCCAGCGATCCGGCATTTGAGTGGATCGGCTCAAGGTTAGGCTGCCAGCTCCGCAATTCGTCTTCGGCGTCATTGAGCACCTGGCGAGCAGTTTCGATTTCCTCAAACCCTGCGCGCGCGTCACCTGGCACGATGGGCGTGTCGTCGAGGAGATTTAGGATGCGGCGCGCCTGCCTGGCCAAGATGATTTGCTTTTCGGCACGCTCAATAGTGGCGCCGAAGTGGACGTCATAGGCTTCCTTGAACTTTTGGCGCGTCTAAGCTGTTCAGTACACGTCTCCCGGCTACTAAAGATAGGGATTCTCACAATATTGGTAAGCTGCGCCTCGGCGACCAAGCTCTGAGCTTCGGCGCGGACAAGCTCCTGCTCAAGCTGGACTATCTTGGTGCTCTGTGGCTCTTTGTACTTGAGCTTGGCAATCTCATCCGACACCTAACACGTCGTCAGCCTTGCAGTCCGTGCCCCCCGCAATACTCATACCTTTGCTTTGTGGTCTCGGCTGGGCTGGACAGAGCTCTCGGTATTTCGAATCTGCTTCAGGACCCCCCTAGATTCCTCCAGCGACTGCGCGTACAGATCCTCCTGCTCCGCGATCTCTGCCATCAACACCCCCAACTTGTCCGAGACTTCCGAGACACCGTCGTCACCGGTAGCCTCGCCCCATTCGGAGAGCTGCTGGGCAATGGCTATGCCCTCGCGCCCTGCTGTCTCGTAGGCGCCAATGGCGTGGTTCTCCGACTTGATCAGCTTGTAGAGCTTCTTGGACAAATCCGGCTGCTGAATGCCACGAAGCGATGCCATTGTGAAGCGGTGCTTCGGAATGGACTTGTCGCCAGACCCATCCTTCTTCGAGCGTACGGAGCGCGATCGATTCCTGTTAAGGGGAGTCATCATGGTAAGCGAACGCGCGCGAGAAAGTGTATGCGAAGGACGGCCCGGGTATGCCGGAGGTGGCGGCGGGGGTGGGGGGTGGGTGGGGTATGCAAAGACAGCCATTGTGAGTGGTGAAAGGGACGGATTCGGGACTTGATGGCAATCAAGGCGAGATGACAAGGCGAAATGACGGGGCGAAAGAAACAGAAGCAGGAGCACAGATTTTGACGCCGAGATGAGAGACGAAGACCAGCTTACATGTTGAATACCTTGGAGTTGCCTCGAGGTTATATGGCTGTCTGCGCATGGCTGAGTTAGCTGTGAGCATGGCGCTTGGAGCCTGTGTAGCCCTACAAAGCGGTTGTAGAGCAAAGAGTGGCCCAAAAGTAGATCCGGGGCTATTCCGGGATGTTGAAACAGTAGGCGCTGTGTTGCGGCGGCGGTAAGCGGGAGATGATCTTGTTTGAGGTTTGAGGGCAAGACGAGAACTGGTGGACCGTAGGTCATCGCGCAAGCGCCCGCCCGCTGCGGTGATGTCATCGCAGGCTAGACCCGAAGGCACGCTTGGCGACGGGGTGGGTCCGTGCACGCCTCCAGTGACATGCTTAGCTCAGCTTCAAGATGGTGGCACCACTGCTGGTGCTGCCAACACTGCCAACCCACTCAATACACGACACCCTTCACGTTGATGCCGGATTGGTACGCTGCGTGTGCTGACCCATGACGTGGTCATCCTGGTCTGACAGCGCTCGAAGCTTACGCCGCCTGAGCATGAGAATGTCTCTGCCTCGTCGCACATCATTTGGAGTTCGGAAAGGACAAAACTCAGCCAAAGCTGATCTCGGCACGGCGACCTCATCTTTCTGAACGATCGGATTCACATGACGGCTGGCTTCCGTAGCCCTGTACTCTTGATATTCCACCCTCTTGTTGACATGTCGTTGTGCCCAAAGGAGGCTGGTCTCCGTCTCCACTTGATGTGCATTAGTCCGCGCGTGCACGTCGCACGGAAGAACCTGGCCATCGGAGATTACTGCAGCGAACCATCTTCCGGTCGCAATCTACCAAGCACTCTCTTCCCCGGCGCAGGATACGCCGCATCTTGGCGATCTCGACTTTCCCAGATCAACATCATTACTAAAGCCTGAGCATCTGGGCCACCGCAATATCTAATCAACATTACGCCGTCCAATATCCCTGGTCTGTGGCAGCTCCTACAATCCACCAAGGCGGATAGCTGCATCAATCCTAGAATCCCTCCCTGCCGTGTCCAACGTCTCATATCAACGGCTACGCCGTTGCTCTCCTCCCCCCTCTCCCCCCTTTCCCCTACCCGTCGTAAGACAGGGGACTGAGGAATTGAGGGAGATCATCGCAGAGGCTGAGATGTAATCTTGCAGCCATAGGTTTGCTGTAGATCCCTAGCACAGCGAAGCTTATCTGGTCGTTAAAGTCGTGCTTATGCACGCACGACCCTTTAGGACTTCGCAACGTAACGCCTTAATGAACTCGCCGTAGTAGCCGTCTGTCGCTACTTGTCATTTCCAAGCCATCGGAGTCTGTGGGACCTCCTTGTCAGGCCATCTGACACCGGCGAATGTCATTTGTTGAGAGAGAATGCGCAGGCAAGCAAACTCACCTTGACCAGTCGACACTCACACACCACAACTGTGCCTCACCGACAGTCAACGATCTTCCTATTCTGGCCCTAAACTAACAGCTCCGTCGGTCGGAGAAATTGCAGTGTTCTGTACACGCCGGTACTACACAGGGATCAACGTACGACAACTTGGCACCGCCATGGTATCGACAGGCCGCATCGGGACTCTAACCCTTTATGAGTGTGGGTCGGCCCAATTAGCGATGACCTGAATGTGCGATGACCTATGATTGAACTTCAAAGCGTTGAGTCCTCGGTCATATCAGGGCCCAAGGTCTTGGGATTAGCGCGAATAAAAATCATGGTGTACGTCAGATAGTGGCTTACTACTGAGGGTTTATAGGTGTCAGCATGTCCACTTCTTCCTGCGACACGCTGTCCTTGAATTCTCGTTCAATTCAACATGGTCGTCTATCGATTGCTTGCGGTGTTCGCTGCCTGTTCCCATCTCACCTATGCAGCATGTCCACTTATGGATCATGGGGAACGAGACCTTCCTGCCAATCACCCGTTGACTCGACGAAACGACCAACCTCCGACCGATACCGAACAACACCTCTCGCAATTCTATCTGGATGATTCCGATGCATACATGACAAGTGACGTGGGCGGGCCAATATCTGACCAGGATGCACTAAAGGCTGGGGAACGGGGTCCCACACTCCTCGAAGACTTCGTCAACCGCCAGAAGGTAAGGGACACCGACTAAGAGACTATCTTTCTGACCATGTTAGATCATGCACTTCGATCACGAGCGTGTGCCAGAGCGAGGTATACACAATTTGAGCCCGTTAACGGCACTGCTAACTTCCCGAAGCCGTACACGCCAGAGGTGCTGGAGCCCATGGCGTCTTCACTTCTTACGGAGACTGGTCAAATATCACTGATGCGTCTTTCCTAAATTCGGCTGACAAGGGGACGCCGGTGTTTGTGCGCTTCTCCACCGTCGCTGGGAGTCGCGGGTCCGCCGATACTGTTCGCGACGTTCATGGTTTTGCTACTCGATTCTACACTGACGAAGGCAACTTTGGTGAGTGCTTCTACGTTGACATCTGCTTCTCCGCTACAAGTCCGGCCATATTGGACTGGGACCTTACGTTACCAATAACGAGACCTTTGCAAGCCACTAACATTCGATACAGACATCGTGGGAAACAACGTCCCTGTTTTCTTCATCCAGGACGCTATCAAATTTCCCGATCTCGTACATGCCGTGAAGCCACAACCAGACCGCGAAATTCCCCAAGCTGCAACTGCTCATGACAGCGCCTGGGACTTCTTTAGCCAGCAGCCTAGCACATTACATACGCTCTTTTGGGCCATGTCTGGTCACGGTACCGTCCGCTCATACCGGCATATGGACGGGTGGGGCGTGCACACGGTACGTAACAATCACTCAGATTCACACCTTTCCCAAACATTGGCTAATCACCACCTGCTTCAGTTTCGATTCGTTGCTGCGGATGGCAAGACCAAACTTGTAAAGTTCCGATTCAGGACCCTACAAGGAAAGGCTTCACTTCTTTGGGAAGAGGCGCAAGTCATCGCAGGCAAGAATGCAGACTTCCACCGCCAAGATCTATGGAACAACATCGAGAACGGCAACTATCCCGAATATGTGGTATGTCATCGTACGCTCTTATCTTGGTTGTTAAGCTAATCTTGACGTCCTAAAGTTCGAAGCTCAGATCATGGAGGAAGAAGATCAGCTCCGTTTTGGATTCGACCTGCTCGACGCAACGAAGGTCGTGCCGGAGGACATAGTACCATTCACTCCTCTTGGAAAGCTAACACTCAACCGCAATCCGCGGAACTACTTCGCTGAGACGGAACAGGTCATGGTATATTCTCCACAGCTCCTGACGTACTCAGGCTAAGACATATCTCCAGTTTCAAGTTGGTCATGTAGTCAGAGGAATTGACTTCACGGAGGATCCTCTCCTCCAAGGTCGCATCTTTTCGTATCTCGATACACAACTCAACCGCCACAACGGTCCGAACTTCGAACAATTGCCGATTAACCAGCCGCGCGTTCCGTGGCACAACAACAATCGTGACGGAGCAGGGCAAATGTACATTCCTCTTAACAACGCAGCATATTCGCCGAATACTTTGAACAATGGGTCGCCGCGTCAAGCAGATCAAACAAAAGGCAGAGGGTTTTTCACGGCACCAAACCGCGGTACAACAGGCAAGCTGGTGCGCGCGTTATCTTCCACATTCGCCGACGTGTGGTCTCAACCAAGACTGTTCTTCAACTCTCTTCTGCCCGTTGAGCAACAGTTCCTGATCAACGCTATACGGTTCGAGACTTCTCAACTCCAGAGCGAAGTCGTTAAGGAAAATGTCCTTATTCAGCTGAATCGCGTCAGTCACGATATTGCAACGCGTGTTGCCACTGCATTGGGTATGACGGCTCCCGAAGCAGACCCTACTTATTACCATGACAATACGACCATTGGTGTCTCTGTGGCAAAAGAGTCACTACTGAAAATCGACGGCCTCAAGGTCGGCTACTTAGCTTCTACAGCCGCCATAAGTGGCTCTAAGATTTCGTCTCTTCGCTCTTCACTCGACGCCCTTCACGTAGACTTGGTCGTCGTGGCGGAAGTTCTCGGCGGCGATGTCAACCAGACGTACTCGGCAACTGACGCCGGCCAATTCGACGCCATCGTCGTCGAAGCGGGGGCCGAACCGATTTTTCTGTCTTCAGGCAGCCTCACAAATTCCACTTCGACATCTGGCTCCTCGAACGATAAATCGACTCTTCACCTTTCGACATTGTATCCGCCTGGGCGTCCACTCCAGATACTCCAAGATGGCTACCGTTGGGGAAAGCCGGTTGCTGCTATAGGACCAGCAAGCTCCGCGTTCGAGGCTGCGGGCTTTGTGCCGGGTTCACCGGGTGTACACATGGGCACTGATAGTGACGCTTTGGTGAGCTTTTTGCAGGAAAGCTTGACGCAGTTCAAGTTCTTGGACCGTTATCCTATGGATCAGTGAATGAGTAAGAGAGGCGAAGAGCTTAAAGAGAATGAAAACATTTTTGGTAGACTTTCGAGTATGAGGTAGTCGAATATGTCCCTCCAAAATGTGAGAACAGTAACGATTGTTATTTAAATACACATCGCTTGCCATCTTGAAAGCTTGCCCTGATATCTAAAGACGGAGGTGGTGAGCTGGAGGCCGTGCAGTCTCTCGCAACGACCTTGTGTGACGTGTCACTCTAGCGGTGATCAGTCTCCAAGTCCGGGGTACAGAGTGCATCGCAATTACAAAACAAACCCAGCTCAAGATAGCACGCACTAGTACCCTCTGAATAAGCTTTGTAGAGTGTGACTTCGTGAGCCAACTTTACATTTGCTGGGGGTACATAGTGCGTCGCAAGAGCAAAGCAATAGAGGATCAGGTTTAAGACGATACATGCTTAGAGCCCTTTAGCTAAGAACAACACACTTCCAATTTGTGGCCAACTTTCGGTCTCGAACTTCGGCTTCACTAGGTACGAAGTGTCTCCTCCAATTCTGTCGCCCTGCCGAAATTGAACAACCCGACCTTCCATATAGCGTCAACAGAAGCGGACCTGGTAATATCTTCAAGAGTGGCAAGTCTTGCTTCTTTGGTTTCTATTAATCAACTTTTCCATTCACTGTTTGGCCTCGCAAAGTAAAAGCAAACACAAAAAGATGGGTACCATTAATAACCGTCTAGACCAGATCACAGAGAGACGCGGAAAGAAGGCTCGACTTGACCTTTCACTCATCGCTTACTTCTCTGAACCTCGGTAGAAAAATAAGCGGACTTAGTCCCTTTGTAATTCAAATTTCTATTGAATGCACTGTAGTGCACTTTGAACAACGAGCAAACCTTGGTGACCATCGAAGGCAAAAATGGTGGACATCACGTCCGCTTCAAGACCTGGCATCCTTGGGAGCACAGCAGCAGGATTGAGCTGGATGAATCATGTCGGGGTTCTACGACTGATATAAATCAGCGCTAGCGCTAGCTATCACATCTATGGGAGAATCCATACATACCTCCTTCCCACCAGTACTGATGTCACTCTACCTACAACTACTACCTGCTCAGCGCAGGTCGTTACTTGAATGATTTGAAGCGCATCAACATGATGTATCTTCGCAACATTGTTTTTTCATTCGCCCTTATCGACCGAAGGAACAACCTCTAGACGTATCGTTACAGTACAGTAGTAGTAACAGACTACACAACAGTTACCCCTGGTGGCCCATCGCAACCAGTAACGAGGGTGGCCCATCGCAACCAGTAACGGGCCTAGCACTCCACGCCATGTCCAATATAACCGAAACTGCTCCTACTTTTGACGGTGCTCCTTCCGACTGCGTCATGATGTGCCCCTCAAATTTGATTCTTCCCTTTCACTCCACGTTCACTTCGACTTCGGGGACGGGTAGTAACCCCAAGGGTACAAGGGCCATGTTAAAACCCATGTACACCTCCGTAGCTGCATTTTTGTTCAAGACAACGATTTCACCGATCACGAATCACGGGATGCTGATTCGTGCCCCGACTTGTCCTCATTTCATGTCACACTCGGTGCCGGAGGAGACGATGACTGGCCGCGAAGCGGATGCTCCTCCTACTCCCTCTGATGCCATTTCAGTAGCCGGCGTGGTGAGGTGGTCTCTTCGAGGCGTAAACGTAAAGTGCCAATTGCTAAACATGATGTAGATATCGGTTCAACTGAACCCCCACATTCCAGAGGCAACAGACGAGGACTCGATGAAATTGTCGACAACAGACCTAAACGTACCTGACCCAACAGAAATCATCCTCCAAGCCGAGGCCTCACCCAAAACATTTCTCCTGAGCTCTACGAATCCGCAAATCCGACCAATTCCTGCCCCTGGAATTGGATATGACGAAAATACTGACGATGTGGATGTTTCTCCAGGAGAGAAAGCTATATGAATCCTCGCGAGAACAGGGGTCGAGATGAGATGCGGTCCCCGGGGAGGACAGGACGTCTTGAGTAGTGTGATCGGAGGCTCAGAGGCATCGGGTTATGCGTTGGCTAATCGACCGTGTTGGTTGGAGCGGAGACAAGGAGCTTTGAGCATGTTGTATTTTAGTAAGCAAATGACATCTTTCAATGTTGTATCTTTGCCGCTCTAGTGATTAGAGTCTTGTGCATAATTACCTCGTCAGTAGTTGCTTCGATCAAATACTACATCTCCTCTCCAAAGGTCAGAACCAGTCAGTATTGTCATAGCTTTCAGAGGCGTAGGCCGAAATTCTGCGGGGAAAATGGTGGCCATTGGTCACAGGAACAATTTGTCATATTCTTCGCCGTAGAAGTTGAATAGCCATAAAGTTGGATCCGGCTAAGTTGTGTAGTGGCAGCCGCCTGCTACCGTGCCATAAAATCAAAGCTATTTCTCTGAAATTCCGCAATCCGTTTTCCATCATAACATCATGATCTCTTTGACGCCAACCCGTGTAAGCGATTCCACAACCACTTGGTGGATACCTTGACGTCTCGCCAGTCGCAACTGCGGCATCCCTTGGAGGCCGTTGTCGCTCGGGGCTTTTCCGTCATTGTCGAGCTCGTCGTCGTCGTCGAAGCGCGGTTCGTGCTCGGAATGCGGGATAGTGTTTCGGTGTTGAGGCCCACAGGAGTCTTGAGGTTGATCCTCCTGCGCGTGTTCACCGGTTTTGTGGGCCTCGCCTCATGCTAATCGATACCATGCTGGCGCTTGAGTTTTTCTAGGTTCTCCTGGCGCTCTGCGAGATCGTTCGCTGCTTTGATCATTTTCTCTGGTTGGTGATATAGTACTGCAGCGCGCGTCAGCCATCAATACTGTGGGATTGAGAAAAGGCAAGACTTGCCCACGAGGTAGCGATTCTGGAAGTTGAAGCCATTGAGCTTGTCGCACGCCGATTTTGCATCCATTACGTCTTCATAGACCACGAAGGCAGTGCCCTTGGTGTTGTTGGCGATACCCTGGCGAATTTGGCTGCTACTCGTTAGCTGATGCGCGCGCTCGGATTGGACGCCAGTGAGCGCATCGGAGAAAGCGGAGGGCGACGTACCGCACAGGGCCGAACTTGCCGAAGAGGTCGAAGAGCTCCTCTGGGGTGACGTTGAAGCTGCGGCGAAGTCAGTGTTGAATCATGTGCAATGGGCAGGAGGGTAGCGACCTCAGGTTCTTCACGAACAGAGCTCTGTACACAAGAAAGGTCAGCGAAGGTCGTGTGGGCGCATACGTGCGCATGCGCATGCGCTTGCGGACAATGGCAGGATCTTACCGGTTGACTTCGGGGGCAAGCTTTCCGCCGCGACTCATACTTTGGCGACTGGAGGTGAACTGGGAAAGACTGGCTGCGGGGAGGATAGAGACGGCGAAGGCGCAAGGGTGATGGGGGTGGGGTGGATGGCGGAGATGATGGAGTGGAGGGCGAGCACGGCATTCGCGGAGCACGGACCAAAGAGTCACGTGGGCGAGTGGGAGCAGATCACGTGCTGAGGTTTCGCGACAGCACTCAATGCTGCTCGCGCATGAATTGAGTGCTTGCACACCTGCTACTGTGCTGTGGAGGCCACGGGGACTTGGACGGCGGCTCGTGCTATGGTCTCTTGCGTGTTGCATCCCGAATGGGCCGAGACGGGCACGCTGCGACGGGTAGTCGCTGCTCAAGTCGTTGTAGACCGTGCATCCGTGCGCGCTGGAGGCTGTCGCGGACCTCCAGACGTCGGCGCGAGCGATGAATGGCTGAGCGCACCGGTTGACCACCACTCCTCTCCCAGACGCATCGCCGCGCCCGCAGTGTCGCTCTCGCCCTCCTTCACCCGCCTCTACCCTCGTCGCCGTCTCTGCACCCATTGTACTGCTGTGCACGGCGCCCGTGGCCGCGCCGGACGGCACGTCGACGATTGCTACCACCGAGTGAATCTCCCCGCCGCTAACCAGTTGCTCGCGACGGTACCGTCCACACTGCTCCTCCGCCAGTTCTACCCACAACACGCACCCACCCACCACATTCGCTCATCGCTCTCTGCGCACCCGTCGCCGCGGCCGCCAGAATACATGTCTTCCGCGCCCGCCTGCAACGCCAGCCCCCCGAGCGCTGCCCCGTAGCATTCCCGCGAGACACTCCCCCCAAGCCGCACCTCCGAAACCACCTCCGCAGCGTGCTAGACGCCCCCGACCGCCGCAATGCGCGTGTCCTCGTTCAAGTCGCAGTACAGGCAAGCTCCGCCGCGCTCGTCGACCCCGCCGCGCCCTGTCCTCGAGCCGCTGTCGCCCATCCTGCCGCCGCACGAAGCGCCCACAGCAAACCCCGCAAGTAGCAACGGCACCAGCACCGCGAAACCCAGCAGCAATGGTCTTGCTGGCACTGCACACCACGAACTCGGGCACAAGACAGGAAGCCGCGTGCAACTACATCTGAGCTCGCCGGCGGTGACCTACGAGCCCTCGCTGCGATCCGCGCCGCTCCCGCAGCACAGCGCGCCCTACTCGCCGATCCTGGGATCGCCCATCGAAGCTCTCGCTGACGCTGCCATATCCTCGCTTCAAGCCAGTCCAACGTACGTCAGTTCTGCCCACGGCTCGTCGCACGCCCCCATTTCCCCCGCCACCATTACACACCCACCCGGCCTACGCGCCCCGAAACACGCCTACCCACACAACTCCAGCTATACCTTCGATGAACGGCCTGCAAAGCGCGCCCGCTCCGAGTTCTTCTCTACACCACACTATGGCCAACACCATGCGCGGCCGGCCACAAGCCACATTCCGGGTTGGTCTTACAATGTGGAGCAAATGGCCGACAATGGGCACCGCATGTACCAGGACAATTCCCGTTCGAGGCAGCAGCCGGAAGAGAACAGTCTCAAGAGGCTTTCGGACGCCCAGTTGCTGATGGACTTCGCAGTACACGCGTCGACGTCCACGCCCCGCCCGCCCCAAACAGCAAAACGGTGGAGCATATCCCACCACGACACCCCTACCCCGTATTCGCAGCAACAGTCCGAGATGAGCAGCCCATACGCCGAAGCACCACATGTTCCACGTTCTCGCCTTCCACTTTTACCCCCTCCGCCAGCATACGGCTACGATGCAGAACCGCCGGCGGACATGTCTGGCCACGCCCCCAACTCTTCAAATGCGCAGACCCAGACACCACCCGAGGACCCTTTAAATGTACCGCTGCCCCAATCAGATGAACAGGCCGGCGTAACTGAAGAGACGAAAATCAAGAAACAACAAGGGTGGCCCAAGGGAAAACCTCGAGGGCCACGCCCTGGTCCGACGGGCGGGAAGAAGAAGAAATCAACACCCAAGCCTAAAGGAGCCCCTTCCAATGTGGCTCCGGCAGTTCCCGAACAGTTACACTCGCCTCAGAGTCTTCCGGCCGAGCAGCAAGATGTTCACAAGGAGAACGCAAACGCTGTACCAGCGGAGAGACCAACAGTGCCCGACACGGGATCGCGGGCACGCCGGCATTCCTTTTGCAATACAGACTCCGCCAACGCCGGTGGGGACGCTGCTTTTGTACGATCGCAGTCGGTCCCTTTAGACGCTACCATGACAATCGTACCGCCGGTCAACGAAGTGCGTCAGGCCGTGAATGATGTTGCTGAGCCCGATACGATATGCGCTGGTTGCAACTCGTCTGATTCGGAAACTACGATTGGCGACGGCGAGCAATGGATCAGATGCGACGGCTGCAAGGAGTGGTATCACTATGTATGTGCCGGATTCAAGAGCGAACGGGAGGTGCGCGATGTAGACAAATTCTACTGCGCCCCGTGCCAGCCCAAGTTCGGCGAGACCACTAAAGTGCGCAAGTCTACCCGGGCGCACACCGCAGTAGATTATGCTGGCCTCAACGAAGGAATTTTGAAAACCTCCGACGACAATCCCGAGCATCACTATATTTCAGCTTTCAAGAACGGTGAGATTGAGTTCACGCCGGAGGTGTTTGCCCGTCTACCGCCCGAACTCATATCAGCCGATTTCCTAGAGAAGACAAACGGTTTCAAAGAGCCCATACTGGTACCCGCTGCGCTAAACCCTCGACCGGTATCACCAGCTCCCAAAGACGGTTTTCTGAATAATGTAATCGAGCAGGGTGACGACTCTGCCGAAGATCCGTACACATATGAGATGGTGCCAGACGATGGCCAGGACAAGCTCGACATGGTCATACCCGGCGGACTAACGGTCCGCCGCGTCTCCGAGCTATATGGTCCGCAAGAAAGAGTGCCCGTAATTGATGTCAAGGCTCAGGAAGGCGAAGACAAAAGGTGGACCATGGCAAAATGGGCCGACTACTATGAACAACAAGGCGAGAAGCCTGTTCGCAATGTCATCAGCCTCGAGGTATCAAAGAGTCGGCTAGGGAGATTAATCCGTCGCCCCAAGGCAGTACGAGATATGGATCTTCAGGACTTCGTATGGAGGGAGGATGACAAAAAGGCCCCGCCTGCCGTGCAGTTCTATTGCCTCATGTCTGTAGCGGACTGCTACACGGATTTCCACATCGACTTCGGCGGATCATCAGTCTACTACCACATCGTCAAGGGCCGAAAGGTCTTCTTTTTCATTCCCCCCTCCAAACAGAACTTGAAGAAATATGAAGACTGGTGTCTCTCGCCAAAACAGGGACACGAGTGGCTTGGACATCAAGTAAAAGAGTGCTACCGGGTCGACCTGTATCCGGGAGACACCATGCTGATCCCTTCCGGCTGGATTCACGCCGTTTGGACGCCCGAGGATAGTCTAGTCATCGGTGGTAACTTTCTCACGCGACTTCACTACGGCATGCAGATCAAGATTCTAGAGATTGAGAAGGCCACAAAGGTGGCGGCCAAATTTCGCTACCCATTCTTCCAGAAGATCATGTGGCTCACGGTCATCAAATATCTTGAAGAGGATCCACTCCCACCATCAGTGGAACAGCAACTGCTCAAGGGCGAACAGTTTGCGCGTGAAACTCCGTTATACTGCGAGACAAACCGGTTCGGTCATAATTCGCACTTAGGCCCACACAACTACAACCGACGGTACTACGCAAAAGCCGAACTGGAGGGTCTTCCTGATCTGGCGAATTTTGTCTGGAGGACAGTTCTGATATCGCTTGGCCGCATTGATGGTATCACCGACACTGTACGCAAAGCTGTTACCGGGTCTATCCCGAAGGGCTTCGGTGAGCCGCTAATATTGGCGAGGCGTTTCGCAATGTGGATTGCCTGGAAGAAGGGAAACGAGAGCATTCCTCAATGGGCGTATCCAGACGCATCGCTACCGGACGTCCCGGACGCGTCGAGCGAAAAGAAACCGAGTGCAGCCCAGGTGAAGAGAATGGAAAGAGAAGCCTGGAGCGATGCTCTGAGAGCGACTGCTGAAAGGCATTCGGCTAGGATCAAAACAACCGAACCTCGTGCGAATGGTGTCGATGCCCAGTCTTCTGCAGCGTCGCCACCGCCACCGTCAACGTTTACCGGCTTTTTACAACAGACGGATCCTTCCAGACCTCTGACTACACCCAAGACATCACAGCTTGGTCCTAAGCGAATTGCATGTGACGCTTGTAGGAAGCGCAGAATCCGCTGCAAACACAAGGATGAGCTTGTGGAAACTACGAAACCAGGCAATGGCATGAACGGCGGTATGAACACAATCGACCTATCTGGTTCATTGGGACTTTCGGTCAAACGACGGTATAGCGACGTCGATAGTTCTTACGGGCAGCCGTCCAACTCTGCTGACACATCTTCTGTTGCTAACGGAGGACCCCTTCTCGCCGATGTCAACGCCGATCCATATGCGCTCAAGTCTGGTCGTGTCAAAGCTTGCGCTGACTGTCGTAAAAGCAAGGTGAGCATGGTCCTTTTTCGCCTACGGATGAAGCTAACGTTGTCACCAGCGGCGATGTATACATGACGAATATGGCAATGTTGACCCAATCAAGGCGAACGAGATACCCATTCCCCGAGGAGCCGCCTCGAAGAAGCGACGGATCAGCGAGGAAGATTCCAATTCCGCAAGCCGCAAGATGAAGAGAGAGTTCCACGACAGCGGCATGACGAACGGAGCGATGCACCATCGGAACTCTTTGCCTAACGCTCTAGGTATGGCCAGCACGAGCGAGCTCCAAGGTCTTGCATTTTCGGCCCAGCAAGCCCTGAGCGAGGTGCAGCCCGAGGACCTGATGCCCATCGATCCCGGCCTACAATCCTATGGCTACGACGAGGATACGATCATGGTCGACACGTCCTCTCTGCCAGCACATAGGGACACGGTCATGTCTTCGATCGAGCATGTTGCCGATGGCCTATTTGATGGTATCGAAGGCCGACCGACCAGCTCTCGCCGTGGTCCTAGCGTGGAGCCGCTAACTCCGCGTCCCATACTAGAAGACGTAGTGGCTCAAAGCAACGGCATCAACCATGGCCATCCATCCCCTCGGGACAACGATGCTGTCATGGTAGCTCCTCCTATTACACCTAATGCTCCCCGATCAGTCAACATGAGCTCCGGTCGGAGACCCAGCCGAACCCCAAATACCGCGAACCCAAACAGCAGCACGCCAAAATCTACGCCAGGGGGTCTTCGGCGAGGTAGCAGTATCAAGATTGAGCCGCGTTCGGAACAGAAGTCTCGCGACATGTCTTCGGCGACCGCGGATAGCCCTGAAGAGCTAGCGAGTGTGGCGCTGGCGCTCAAGTTAGCAATGGAAGATCATGGATTGAGAAGGCGCAGCAAGTAATTCTCCATCTTTGACTGTGTACAGTTTTCATTTATCCCGCGCAAGTTTTTGTGTTCCCGAAGTCTTATGTTCTCAGCATTTCCTTTTTGGTAACGGCGTTTATGGTCTTGGTGCATAAGGATCACATCCGGATGGCGTTTTCCTGTGTTTATTTCTGCTAGTTCTACAGGATAATGGGGTCTCTGGCGTTCATCTCGCGCGTCTTTTTATACCCGAGTACTAGGTATAGTTTGTATTTGTGCTATCGGTCGCTTTGCGGCATTTACCATTGACATTACGAAGGATTATGGCCGAAGGTCCCTCGGGACTGGGCTCGTGCAAGGAATTTCTCACGATGTATTACACGAATGACAAGACAACGTTGCGAATGAAATTGGGTTCTCGTGTTGCAATTGTTGACATCCCTAGGCAGCACTTTCGATATCGAGAAAGCCTCAGGAGGCTCCACTCATGTCCTGGGAAGGATGCTCCGTAAAGTAACAGTATTTCTACGTGCTTACATCCACCGTTCCAACCTTCCAAATGGTGGGAATCTCAATTCACCACTCCCTCTCTTTGTACTCTCTGGGCTCGAACTCGCCACATTACTACTCACGCAGTCCTATAATGTTCGCGTACGAGGTCAGTGTATGTCTTACATGCGTTTCGTATATGAACATTCGTACCCAATCCCAAGGAACCTCCCTTCCAAGCAGCTCGTACCCAGCCACTCTTCTCAGTCTGCCCATTTGCCTCCTCTCTGGCCGTGCGTCTCTCAGCGCGATCCTGGTTGTTTCGCGAACACGGTCTGTGTTCGGCTCTACAACCTGCGTCCTGTATATCGGTTCCCGTGGCGAAGCGCAGGAGGGTGGTGGAGCAGGTGGGGGAGGGTCGCGCTTCTTTCCTGGCCCGTGGAGGTAATATGGACGGTGGGGACGATGATGGTGGTGATGATGATGCGGAAGAAGAGATGTGGGGTGCATATGGAGAGGATGTATGTGGGGTAGATGATGGCCATGATGGTGGTGGTGTTCGCCAGCTATCGAGACATTCGGTGTTATGATACGGACCTTGCTGTAGCGAGACTTATGGGCCGAATGATGGATCTTGACGAGTTCTTCGGCAGAGGATCCATGGGCGGAATGAGTGGCTGGATGATGGTGGTGGTGGCTTGGAGTGCGTTTGGGTGTGAGGGTAATCCAGCACATGTTTCCTTGGAGTTGAGGAGATGTATGCTCCACAGCGCGGGGGTTGGTAATCTAGCCGCAGCGGTAGCGGTCGGATACGTGAGGGAGGCGCAGAACGATGGTATAAATACGATGAGCTAGGGGTGTAGCAGTGTTGAGGCCGTGTAATGGGAGTGTAGTAGTGATTTTGGCGGGACATGTGTGGGACTGGAGACCAGAGACGGGCAAGAAGTAGTATAGGCTCGCAGAATATGGTCTAGAGAGAAAATGATTCGGGATATAAAGGTGCAGGTCGCTGCCATTTACCATGACAAAGTCCATCACGCTGAGCGATCACGCCGGAGCGGACCATTTCCATGCTTGCACGCAGATACAAGGCAAAGGAACTTATGACGACGGCCGGTCCCAAAGTATGCAAACATGTGTTCTCTGTCTGCGGGCAAATGACTGAGGCTGGTGGTCGGAGGATGCACATGGTGATGGTTAGTGTCTTGGATGACCCGGGTCTCAGACGGGCACATGGCGTGGCGTGCAGAGCAGGAATCCAGCATTGCGTTACTTGTTCGGTAAGGACGTCGGGCAGCCCTAGTATACTATGTCGACGGATGCTAATGTCCGTTGTTAGAGAAACTGGTTATGTCGTTCCAAATGGCGGGGACACGGGGGCCCGGGAGCACGTCGGTGGTGAGCGTGGAAGGCTGCCGTTGACGCGCCAGTGCCAAGCCCTACCGGTACGACAGCTATCGGAGCTTCAACACGACCTCACGCAACAGCATCCCCACGCAATACACACGACCGCACCAACAGCACCAACACCTGCCGCCCCGAAAATCTCACAACCACCGACCCGACGACACCACATCCACACCCACACATAGACGACAGCGATGGACTCATTAGTCGCGCAGTACGCGCAGCCGGCGTTTGCGAACGAGGGCCAGTCGGCCGAAGAGCAGCAGGAGCTCTGCCTGCCCACGCCCGAACTCTCACTCAAGTTTGCGCTACCGCCCGTAGCCCAGTCGGCGTCGTGGCTGCGGGCCATGACGGACGACCACTCGAACCCAAGCTGCCCCATCAAAATCGCCCACGGCACGACGACACTGGCCTTCCGCTTCCAAGGCGGCATCATCGTGGCTACCGACTCGCGCGCCACGGCGGGCAACTGGATCGCCAGCCAGACGGTCAAGAAGGTCATTGAGATCAATAACTGCCTGCTGGGCACCATGGCCGGCGGTGCTGCCGACTGCCAGTACTGGCTCGCCTACCTAGGCATGCAATGCCGCCTCCACGAGCTGCGGCACAAGCGTCGCATTTCCGTCGCCGCCGCCTCCAAGATCCTCGCCAACCTCGTCTACTCATACAAGGGCATGGGCCTGTCCATGGTACGCATTCAGACTGCTTGTAGACGTCCAAAGCTGACTTTGATAGGGCACCATGTGCGCCGGTGTGACGCCACAGGAAGGCCCGGCCCTCTACTATATTGACAGCGACGGCACGCGCCTGGCCGGCAACCTCTTCTGTGTGGGCTCCGGTCAGACCTTTGCCTACGGTGTGCTCGACGCAGAATACAAGTACGAACTCTCGGACGAAGAGGCCCTCGAGCTGGGCCGGCGAAGCATCCTGGCCGCCACCCATCGTGACGCTTACTCTGGTGGCTTCATCAATCTCTACCACGTCAAAGAGGACGGATGGGTCAAGCACGGCTTCAACGACACCAACCCAATATTCTGGAAGACCAAGCTGGAGAAGGGCGAGTTCTCCAATGTGACGGCGGATCTGGATTAGGTTGGGCGATAAAGCACGAGATCAAAGCATTCTGGAGTCGGGGTATAGGGAGCAGCTGGTGCTGCCGTGTAGTTTTACCTACTCATGTAACAGATAGGCTCATCCCCAGAAGGGATCGAACCGTGACATTGAACGGTAACACTACCCACAGACCACTACATCATGCTTTTGCAAGCTAGCTCCACCCAGCTCAACCCAACGACTTCTTCTGTCGCTCCATAACGTTCAGTACATCATTTACGCTGTTCTTGTCGCCCCTCTTCTTCTTGGTTCCCCTCTTTCTCTTCTTCGCACCCTTCCCTCCCTGGTCCGCATCATCTTCATCCTCCTCCGCGCCAAGCCCCCTCCATTCGGAGAACTTGACCTTTTCACCTTCCCTCTCCATCTCATCCTGATCGTCGAATCGTGAGCCGCCGAAGCCCATGTCAATGTCTTCCATGTCTCGGTCGCGTGCGGCGAGCTCGGCGGCCCGCTTTTTGAGACGCGAATCTTCCGAGTCGGGATCGTTGATGAGTGTCGAGTCGGGGTCGAGGGTGCGTACTTTCTGGAGAGCGGCGCGGACGGTAGCATCAGCATGGAAGGATTCAGAGACTTGTTCGTCCTCGGCGGAGGGGTGTGAACTGGTCTTGAAGTAGTCGCGTTTTGTTTGTCGGGTCTTTGTAGAGGTTGATGGTGCGCTTTCATGTACAATTTGGGGCGTTTCTCCTGTCTTGGCTTTGGTATGATCAATATCGCCAACCTTTGGATTTGCCTCTGTGGCATCAGCAGGCTTCGCTTCTATCTCTTCTTCTGAGGAGTCGGACCCATCCAGATCTGCAAGTGGGTTGTAGGTAGACCCTACACCTTCGAAAATGTCCTCCTCTTCCGATTCCTCGGCCTTCGGTTCGGGTAGATTGTGCATGTTGATGGGCTTCTTGTCGTCATCCAGGTCGAAGCGAACCTCCTGTGGTGCTTCCTCGATCTTTTGCTTCCTGACTTTGCGCTTTTCCTTTCCTTGAGCGTCGGTGATGACTAGGACCTCTCGACCCTTTGCGTCAGTCTCGATCCTTGAGCTCTCCCCTTTGGCATTCACTTTCCGGAAGCCTGCGCCTAGACTTGGGTATCTCTTCTCGTGCTCGGCGGCCGCAGCTGCCGCAGCTTCCTCTCTCTGCCTCTTGAGTTCTTTGAGTATGTCGTTTCTGCTCCTCTTCACGCCAGCCACGGCGGGTGGCGGTGCCATCTCGCCTTTCTTCTGCGCCTTCTCCCGGACCACGGTGCCCACCTCTTGATCCTCCAGGTCATCAAACTCTTCGTCCAGGGCTGGCTCCTCCTCTGCCGCCTCTGCTGCCTCTCTCGCCTGCTCGCCCAGCACATCCTCGCCTTTTCTCACGCGCTCCAGCAGTTTCCGGTCCAAGCCCTTGACTAGGTGAGTTGCGCTGATGTCGCCGCCGGTGATGTCTTGCACCTGCTTCTCAAAAGTCTCGCGGTCGATGTTGCCTAGCTTCATGGCTTCCTCGAGGTTCTGGATGCGCTTCGCAATCTCGTCCTCGTCATCATCGTCGCGTTGTTTGGCCCGGTCGGTATATCCGCTGGCGAGCTTGGTGCCCTTGGGCGCAGCCGATCGGAACTTTCTCTGTGTGTTGGCTGTCCCGTTGCGCTCGGCGAGCTGGCGGGCAAAGTCGGACTGCACCGTGCCACGGCCGACCTGGCGACTGGCTGGTTAGCACGACATGCGGGGGTGCGCGACGAGGTGGATATACGTACGGCGTCATGGGGATGCTGGAATGCTTGCGCGCGCCCAGCACGGTGCCGGGCGTCCGCGATGCTGGCGTCTTGCCCGCGCCTCCATCTTGGGCTTGCTGCTTGGGCGTGTCAATGAGCAGACGGCGGAACTGCTGGTTGTTCATGGCGAAGATGGTGTTGGGCTGGCCAGTCGGAGGGGGCCGAGAAAAGCTACAGCCAAGCAGCAGGTCGCAAGCTTGGGTTGGGGCTGGGGTCATGTGCGGGGAGCTCGGGGGAGACGCAACGTCACGGCACGCACTTCACTCGGCACCTTCCCTTCCCGTCGAGCCAACGACACCAGGGCCAAATACGGATCGCAGGAGAAGGGCATTCGCTTCGTTTAGCCGCCCTCTATAAGAATATAAGAATGCGGACAACTTCCCTCCCAGCGCCGTCTCGCACTCCCACACCCTGCCTGCGCCCCAAGCCGTCGCCATGCTCAAACTCCTGCTCCTAGCACTCGCAACCGTGATACAGTGCCAGAATCACTCAAGCCCGGATACTTTCACAAACCCCATTCTCGATGCGCAAGGCGCAGATCCGTGGGTCGTCCTTCATGACGGATGGTACTACCTGACGCTTTCGACCGGCACGGCAATTACCTTGTTGCGAAGCAGCGTTCTCACGTACGTTTCTCCCAACAAACCAGCGAGCAGCCGAAGTGGAACCTCTCGATTCTTGTTGCCCGTCATGCAACCCGACTTCATACTGTTGAGTGGATAAAGCACGGATACGGTGACATCGAGTATGGCTTTCTGCCGAGAAAACTGCAACATGATCAAGCCAGCCTATGGAAGACATGCGTTCTAATATCCCCCAGCGATTGGAACGCAGCAGAGTCCAGAACGATTTTCGCTCCTGCCCCCGGATTGAACTACTCGACCGACATCTGGGCGCCTGAGCTACACAACCTCAGTGGCAGCTGGTATATCATCTTCACAGCTGACCCGCGCAACGACGCACCTCCGCCCGAAGTCGACATGTAAGCGAACCCGCAGTGCGAATCATCACAGTCAGGCACCTGTTGACCATGATGCCCTGTCTAGGTGGTGTGAGTATAGCTGCCCGGCAGTCCATCACCGCATGTACGTGGTTGAGGGCCACGGCTCCTCTCCATGGACCAGCAACTTCACCTACAAGTCGCAGCTCGACACCTACGACCAATTCGCCATCGACGGGACCTACTTCCAGCACAAAACGGGCCTTTACCACATCTACAGCTGCTGGTTCCGTAAGTACGACGGGTGGCCAGCCAATCTCTGCATTACCAAGCTCGAGAATCCATGGACCGTCTCTTCTCCCTTCTCCGAACGCCAAATCATCTCAGTACCGACACTACCTTGGGAAAAGACTCCATATGGACGGGCTTCAAACGACCGGCTCTCCTCCAACGAAGCGCCGCAGCAACTCACAAACACAAAAACGGGTCAAGAGTTCGTCGTCTTCAGCGCTGGCCGCTCGGACAACAGAAATTACTGTCTGGCTCTCCTTGAACTCGTCGGGGAAGACCCTATGAATCCGTCCGATTGGCGCAAGCATCAGTATCCAGTCTTCTACCAAAACCCCGCCGAGGAGGCGTATGGTGTTGGTCACGCTAGTTTCGTGAAGAGCCCGGACGCGAGTGAGGACTGGATTGTGTATCATGGCATGCGCGATCCGACAAATGGGTGGGGGGCGAGAACAATCCGCGCCCAGCCCTTCACGTGGAACGAAGACGGCACTCCCAAGTTCCCGAAGCCGGGATATGGGCCGTACGCCGTGCCGAGCGGGCAGTAAGAAAGCGCTGGCAGGGTTGACAGGACATGTAGCTACAGATATAGCATGCACGTTGAGATATCAAGAAATGTATGCAATCTCCCCCTCCGTCCTACACCACACACATGATATCAAACGGTACTTTTGCCCCTCTCACCCCTCCTCAGCCTGTGTTTCTCCGTCGCCTCCTCGATCTTCGTCTTCCGCCAGCTACACTCGTCGGCAAAATCACAGACTCTGCATTTGAATGCTTCCTCAATGTCCACGCCCTTTGCCTCTCTCACGCCGTTCCACCACTCCATCTCTTCCTTCACATGTGTATCAATCGTATCGGTGTTGTATATAGTAAGCTTACTCCCGATTATGTCTCCTGTCTTGGAATGCCGGAATTCGGCCCGTAAAATTTCGCTAACACAGGGAATGATTTGCTGGTATTCGGAGATCATGAGGGACCAGAGTGAGAGGAGATTTGGGTGTGAGCGAAGCTCGTTGTTGTGGAGATGATCCGCGTGAATGTCGGAGTCGAGTTGCATATATTCACTATTCGTAGTGCCGGCTTCGAGCATGAACACTTCCGAAAAAAGCTCGAGAGGTGCGACGCTATATCGCGCAAAAATGGTTTCTGCGTCTACGTTATTGTGAGAGAGCGACTCCAACAGCTTCCGATACAGCATGAGCTGCATCCAGGTTGGTCGCAGCGAGGCGCCACTCGGAAGAGAACGCACGCCTCGCGTCTTGACGTCTGCGATGTAGACCTGTCGCTCTGGTTCCAGTGCGCCCATCCATGCGTCGTCCACTTCTTTCTCCGGGGAAGTTGCGCCGGCTTTGGCAAATGCCTGTAGGATGCTCAATTGGCCCAGGGGCAACGTGCCTCCGCTCTTCTCGGCCTTGGACAGCTCGTGGTCCAACTCGTAGTCATGATCGGGACACGTGAAGCTCAGCTCGTCGATAATGCCGTTGATGATCTGTCCCTCAACGACACCCCACACCTCCAATTCCCTCGTCAGTCCGGTCTCACGCAGACCACGAAGGCCTTGGATCGCATTCCATATCCGCAGGCCGAAACGGTCCTCCTTGGTCTTGACTTGTACAGGCACGACAGTGTGCACTTGGTCTTCAAGTGCCTGATGTATCTCGGAGCCCGTCTTCATTGCTTGCGTGCGCGGCTTGCGGCCGAACTTGGAGAGAGCATAGAAGTATTGCAGCTCGCACCATGCTGGCGAGACGAGATCCGTCACCGATAGTGGCTTCCGCGGCTTTGTGCGAAAGCGCTCGAGAGGCGAACGCGATTCATCGACGACAGGCAGGACTTGTTTAGGGGTGGGGGTTGGGGTGTCTGGCAGCGCTTCCGCCTTGGGTACTAGATGCTGTCAGTAGGTCAGTCTGAGACGCGTCAAAAGAGGTACATGTCCGGTGGCCCATACCGCTGAACGCACGCTGCGACCGCACGTCGTCGTCGAGCTCCACCAACGCCTTCCTACGCCGTGCAGGCGAGCTCTGTGCCCATCGCAGCGCAGGCCGCTCCGGGGTGTGCACAAGCACGGCCGCATCTTCGCCCGCGAGCGTGTCCTGCCCCTCTATGCTGGGGTATATTGCGGTCTTAGGTGCTGACGCCGCTATCTGCTCGAGCAGACCGCCCACGAGGGTGTTTTCGTCGATGTCGTCCACGTCGAGGTCTGAGCCATAATCGCTCAATGCCAGGATCGAACGCGCGTCGACCTCGGAGCCGTAGTCGCTATGCGCGTCGCGAGCTATGGCAGAGAGAGTCTTGTCGCCCATGATAACATCTTCTGGCCCCTTGTGGGCATCCTCGGGCGGGCGGACGCGGTTGGTGTTGTCGCCTCAGGCGCGCAGTCGCCTGGTGTCGTGAGGTCATCAAAGCGGGGCGAGTCAAGCAATGAGTTCAGCACAACGATGAGCGAAGGATTCAACGACGCGAGAATCTTGGTCACCCAGAAGGCTGAAGATGTTAGCATGGATCTATCTACTTCCCGAGTGCTTTAACCGCCTCTCCAAAGTCGGGCACTTCATCCGCACTGCCACTCGGCCTACTCCACTTTACGATGCCGTCCCCATCCACAGCAAAGCTACCCGCGCTCTGCCATCTGGTGCCGCTCTCTGTAGGCCTATTCCACACACCTTCCTGCCTGCCCAGCTTGACCACTTCGTACATACTCCAGGGATTGAGCACGTGCCAAAACGATGATACGGACAAGCCCCATTCCGCGTACAGCTTGCGTTCGTCGTCTACAATCATGTCGACCAAGGTGTTTTGGGAAGGGTCGGGAAGAGACTGTAGCCAGCGACCTGTGGAAGGGGCGTCGCTGTGTGAGACCGCAATGAAGTCAAGATCTGGATGTTGGGAGGCAGCCGCGCGTAGGTGGAGATAGGTCTTCTCCGCGACTGAAGCTGTCAGCAGTGCTCTATCTGCCGTCGGTTCGGCTTACATACACGGACACCCGCAATGCCTCAGAAAAGTGACGACCACCGGTCTTTTCTCTGTACCAGGGATAGCGAGCCTAGAGGAAGAGGGCGCCTGCTGGTCAACTTTAGGGACGTCACTCGTAGGAACGTTGGATGGGAACATCCACGACTTGACTTCTGTCTGCCACGACATGATTGATGGAAGGCGACGGGGTTGTGAATGAATTGCCGGCACTGTTTCTAATCGTGAAAGAACGCGCCATGGGCGTCATAGGCGGGGTGCACACCAAACCCCCCACTCACTAACCACGAACATCCGTACAGTCCACGGAAGACTGCTCGACTAGACGGACACATTCGAGTCCGGGAAAACGGCATGGGCCAACAGGCGCGTGGCCGCACAACAACAAAGGATCCATGTGCAACGCGTCTTATCGCGTTAGATTTCAACAACCATTATTTGAGACGAACAGTGCGGATATCACGAGTCAGAAGGAACATGTCATGAAGATAACCGATCGAATTCTCGTCAATCGTGCCAGTGAACCTTTCACTGATTATGGTATACTACATTCACAGCACCGAAATGGTGCACCACCCCCCATGAAACCCAGATGATTGAAAACCGTAACCGTGACCCAAACGCCGATGCCGAACCAAGCCGCGCTCACATCGTGTCAAGCGAGCCGGCAGGGCCAGAAGATGTCAAACAGCATGGCATTTAGCCACGCTCGCCACGAAGACGGCGCGCAAGCTGGATGTCCTTGGATTCTAAAACGTATTAGCGTGAGCAAGTGTGAAGTCGCGGCAGATAACGTACGAATGGTGACACGCTTGGCGTGGATGGCGCACAGGTTGGTGTCCTCAAAGAGGGAGACGAGGTAAGCCTCGACCGACTCCTGGAGGGCACCGATGGCGGAGGACTGGAAGCGGAGATCCGACTTGAAGTCCTGGGCGATCTCACGGACCAGGCGCTGGAAGGGGAGCTTGCGGATGAGGAGCTCAGTCGACTTCTGGTAGCGACGGATCTCACGGAGAGCGACGGTTCCGGGCTTGTAGCGGTGAGGCTTCTTGACACCGCCGGTAGACGGCGCGGACTTGCGTGCGGCCTTGGAGGCGAGCTGCTTGCGGGGCGCCTTGCCACCAGTGGACTTGCCTGCGCGTTGTTAGCGATGCTGCGAGACGCGACGCGTCGTGGTGACGATGGATGCAGGCCCTGTCGCCATGTCGTGCGCAGCGCCAAGGCGGCGGCGGCGGCGACACGCAGACAAAGGACGGCGATGCAGCGACTGCAGCGCGATGCGCGTGCGTGCAAGAGGTGCAAGAGGATGGGAGAGGTAACTTACGGGCTGTCTGCTTGGTGCGAGCCATTGTTGTTGATGGGGATGGGGATGTGTGGTGGTGTGGTGTGATGTGGCGTGGCGGAGAGTGGGTGCGGTGTGATGGAGGAAAGCTGGTTGGGGCGGGCGGGCTGCGGGCTTATATGGGCAGACGGCGGGGGGGCGGCTGCCTGGATCAACCAACGCTCGCTGTGATCTGATTTGGCGCTAAGCAGTTTCGCTTTGGGGGGCAGCCACCCGCCGGCGCTGGAAGGGGCGCGTCAAACAGATCACACCGAAAAATAAGCGAAGCGCGAGCTTGGCGAGGAGCCCCAAACTAGCGAACTCGCTGCCCTCTGATCTGGCAGGCGACGCACGGGCCCGTGTGATCTGGCGCGCCCTCGCCCATCTTTAACCTCTCGCGTCCGCAGCGACTCTGCATCCATCATCTCACACTCCACGCTCTACACAACTACAACACTCCAACCTCCACACTTTCAACCCTCCCCCCCCACACACTACCAACATGACTGGACGTGAGTACTCCCACCTTCGTCCGCCGTGTGTGCTGCTCGACGCGTCGCGTCTTGCATCCCACTTGGACCACCTCTCCTCCCTCCTACCTTCACACAGCATACTGACGCATCGCAGGCGGCAAAGGTGGCAAGGGCCTCGGCAAGGGTGGAGCCAAGCGCCACAGGAAGATTTTGCGCGACAACATCCAGGGTATCACCAAGCCCGCCATCCGCCGTCTCGCACGTCGTGGTGGTGTCAAGCGTATCTCTGCCATGATCTACGAGGAGACCCGTGGTGTGCTCAAGACCTTCCTCGAGGGTGTCATCCGTGATGCCGTCACCTACACCGAGCACGCCAAGCGGAAGACGGTCACCTCCCTCGACGTCGTCTACGCGCTCAAGCGACAAGGCCGTAAGCATATCCCAATCACCGCGTCTCGTATCTTATTCTAACATTTCCAGGCACTCTCTACGGTTTCGGTGGTTAAGCGCTTTCTCTTTCAAATTTTTACGACACGGATTCCGATTTGCTTCGGTCATGGTCTGGTCGGCACTGGTGCTTCGTGGGATGGGTTGGGGTTCACGGTCATCGCCTGTATCATAGGCTACGGCGTTCACGGTTTAACTGGTCACATTATGGACCATGGAATGATACCATAATTCTTCACAATTTTCCATCTGCTCGTGACGCGTCTTGTTGTTGTTTTCGATGTAGTGGGTCCAACGCGCTGGTCAGTGCTGGGCGTTGGATGTTGTCGTTGCGGTGCTCGATTGGTGCTAGCGTGTTATGGTTCGAGTCTTGTCCTATTCTGGTCGGCTTTCTCTGCTTCAAATGTCCAAAGGCCTGCCAACACCGTGTGTGAGGACAGCATGTTCGAGGCGCCTACCCTGATCCGACTCGTCGAGTTTCCCACCGCTGTGACTCACTGCGTTGCGCCATCACTGTCGTCCGTCCACTCGCGCACATACTGCTCTTTGTCGGGGATGACGATCTTTCTTCGTGCTCACTGCGGCGGTTATGCAAACAGCCAGATGCGACCTGTTAGTCTGCGTCCAACCCTAGGGTGGCGATTGTGCATGTTGCTTTATGAGCACGTCTTGCTCTCTCCGTTAGTTGATTATGCGCAGACGCAGTTATACCCATACTACACATTACATCCAGCGCTCTATCTCTCTAGTGTGCACTCTTTTGGAATATGTAGTATTTCCTCGTTTGTTGTTTAATGGTCGGACTTGTACATGAGGCGCTGCGACTATTTCGTGCGGATAGAATGTGTGGTAGGTACTACTCTTGTGCTGATTGGCGGATACCGCATTGCGAACCCCAACCCGTGTATCTCGACGTTTTGTGCCGATTATCGATTAACTTTAGTTACAACATTATCCTATGGGTGCTAGTACTCGTATGTGCGGTTGTTTGTGATGGTTGAAGTGTGGTGGCGCGCGTGTTGATTTTTCAAAGTTCTTGATATGTTTGTATATCACACAAAAACCTTTCGTATTCAGTTGACATGTAACATCATTATCAAAACAAGACAACACTATTCAAATCATCATGATACTAATATACAAAGCCGATCAGAACAAACAAAGGATTGATTAAACGTAAACTCAGCACGGTTGACAGTCGCCATGTAACTAGTCTCTTATTGCAGACAAGGTTTTCAATGCCGTGACTACACAAGCACGCGATGCTATAATCGTTCAATGTCAAATGAAAGTATTTTGATGACACAAGTTGTTGTTGCGAGCTAGCTGTTAGCATGTTTTGACGTATAGGAGCGCTGATCGAAGCACAGCACGCCTGACCTTGAACCCCAATGAAGCTCACCTGGAGCTTAATTTGGAGCATCCGCATTTAAGATAAGCATGACGAAGAGCACCTCATATTCTCTCGTACATGTCTACACTATAGACTGCTACCTTGGGTTGACAATCATATATACCACGCACAAACGATAGGTTATGCGAGTACCTAAGGTTAGGGTACAACATCGCCATCTGCAAAGCTTAGTCGGAGCGGTTTCAGCACGTGACATCTCGTAATAGAGCCGCCAACGCCTTGCATTCACGACGCACTTTGTACCCTGGCCTTAGGGGGATCCACGATTACAATTTCGCCCTGGTCTCCGTAGCCTTGTGCAAATCTTTCCCCTTCACCCTGAAATACTCCTTCACCTTCGCCCTCGCAACCTCAACCGCTTCCCTGTCTTCTATCGTACTTGGGATGGCAACCTCCTTGTCCATTTCTTCATGGGTGGCATTCTCGATCAATTCCCGGAGGACCCGTCTTAGTGTTTTGCCACTCCGTGTCTTTGGGATCATTCCTTTCCCTTGTATGATGCCACCGAGACTTGCAATCGCCCCGATCTGTTCGCGAACTAGCTTTTGTACCTCCTTGAGAAGGGCATCATGCGGCACTGCGGCGTGTGGATGATGGTGTGTTGAAAGGGTGATAAAAGCGAAAGGAAGATGACCCTTCAGCTCGTCTGGGATGCCGACGACCGCGGCTTCAGCGATGTCGGGATGGGATGTAATGGCCTGTTCAATTGCGCCTTTGCAATGTTAGCTTCATCGGGTGTTCGGTCGAAAGATATCGCGAAGGAGATCCTTACCTGTACTGAACCGATGAGCAGCCACGTTGATAACATCGTCCGCTCGTGACATGATGGATATATACCCGTCGTTATCGATCATGCCCGCGTCTCCCGTATCCATCCACTTTCCATCGAACCTCTTGAGGTACCCTTTGTAGAACCTTTCCTCATCCTCCCAGAGGGTCGTGAAAGCCGAAGGTGCAAGCGGTATGCCCATGACGATGTTGCCCATCTGCCCTCGATCCACTTCATTGCCCTCATCGTCCACTACACGGACGTCAAAGCCGGGCATTGCCTTGCCAGCTGATCCAGGCTTGATGGGAAGCGGCTTGTCGCGCTGCTGAGATGCAAAGTCCTCCCCCGCGGAGGCACTTAATGCGATGCCGGAGATGGGGGATCCGGATTCGGACGACCACCAATTGTCGACCACAACGGCCCCATTTGCACAGTGCTTCTCGAGCAGCCTCTGGTACATCTCGACAATGCTCGGCTCGCTTCGTTCGCCCGCGAGAAACAGTGCTCGAAGCGTCTTGAGTCCACCTCTTTCGCCATACAGTTTCTCAAAGAACTCATTGTCGCCATCGTCTCGTCGGATGGCCCGCAGCGCTGTTGGTGCGGTGAACATGGTCGTCACCTTGTACTCCTCCACGACACGCCAAAAAGTACTCGCATCCGGGGTTCCGACTGGCTTGCCTTCGAAAAGAATGGTGGTGGCACCTGCGAGAAGTGGAGCGTAGACGATGTATGAGTGGCCGACAACCCAGCCAATGTCACTCGCAGTGAACATGACGTCGCCGGGTCCATGGACTCCGAAGAGGTACTTCATCGAAAAATTGAGACCCACGGCATGCCCACCAGCGGTGCGAACCACGCCTTTGGGTAGACCAGTAGTACCGGAAGTGTATATAATGTACAGGCCGTCCTCGCTTTTGACAGGAACAGCATCCGCCTTAAGGCCACGGTTCCTGGCACTAATGACAAGGCGCTGCCAATTCCGCTGACCGTTCTCTTTCAAGATTGGATCCCATCGCAGTTGCTCGCGCTGCCACACGACGGTCCTTTGAGGCTTGAAGCTTGACTTTTGCACTGCTTGTTCAATGAGTTGCTTGTACTCAGTCGGAGCTTTGCTTCCCTCGATACCGCAGGAGGCGGTCATGATAGCTCTCGGACGGGACGCCTCGATGCGTTGAGCCAGCGCCGAAGGTGAGAAGCCGCCGAAGACCACGGTATGAATAGCACCCAAGCGTGCAATTGCAAGCATGGCGAACAAAGCTGCAGGAATCATCGGCATGTAGATCAAGACCACATCGCCTTTCCTAACGCCCTCCTCTCGCAAAACACCGGCCAGCGTCTCGACTTCATGCAGCAGCTGTTTGTACGTATACTGCTCCTTGAGTCCGGTCACAGGGCTATCCCAGCAGATGGCAACGTTGTTTCCGTGGCCATTGTGAACATGTCGGTCCACACAGTTGTATGTTGTCGATATCTCGCCACCAGGAAACCAGCTCCAATGATCATGGGTAACGCTGCTTTTCTCCAAATTTTTCTTGCTCCTCTGGACGGCCTGTGACGGCTTCCGGTGCCAATGTAAGTTCGCGGCCTGTCGGTTCCAAAAGGCCTCTGGGTTCGCAATGGATTCAGCATATACGCGATCCTGGACGTGCTGTGCCATGGTGTCTCGCGGTTTTCGTTCAGGAGTATGCACGTGGTGGTGGGAAATTTGATCAATTAGCTAGCTCGATCACCCATGATTCCTTGTGAAGTGTGCGACATACCCTTATCTGATATTTGGAGGATGACGATGGGCCGGTCAGATGGGGAAAGAGGAGCTCGCCGAGGGACTGACCCGGGGCTAGGGAGAGCTAACCCCGCAGCGGTAGCCGAGCAACGCTTCCCCGGGTCGTCTGATGTGAAGAAGGTCGTCTACCTTTCCACGTTGTGCGGTTACTTTGCATGCGTGTACCATATCAATGTAATTGGTGTTAGTTTAGGACAATACGGAAATGGCTCCGTAACCCAGGGCCGTGGGCATGGCAGTTTGAATGTGATCTCTTTACGTCATGCCTATACTGCGGTTCTTTGTGTGCAGTTTCGACGCAGCCGAACCTCAACATTCAAAGGGACGGGTCATGAAAATGGACTCGGCTTTCATGTTGCCCGCTTGAAACTCCGAGACAGTGTTTGTGACTTTCTTCTCACTTTCGCTCCATTTGCATCTAGCACCCAAGCATCTCGCTTGCCGTATCTATCCGACCCGGACCATCCTTTCCTGGTTAACCCCTCCATGCCTACGCTTGAAGTCGACCTCGGCGCGCCCACACCACTACCTCGCGCTCTCCTTCCCAAGGTAGTACCGGGAACTACCATGGCTTTGTCGACACCTCCAAGGGCGTTGCTCTTCGACGTATTCGGAACGTGTGTCGACTGGCGTACTACGGTGACGCAAGCGCTGGACGCCGCTTCACACGTGGCGCTCAATTCGGCAACAGCGTCTCTTGCGTCGAGAGTGAGGCTCCGAGCCTCAGACATGACGCAAGCACACTGGGGCCAGTTCGCCCAGGAGTGGAGAAATGGTTACAAAGCTTTCACCCAAGGACTCGCCGCCGATCCGAACCAAGCTTGGAAGACCATTGATGAGCATCATCTTGAATCCTTGAAAGGGCTGTTGGCCAAATGGGAGCTAGAAGGACTCTGGACGGACGAGGAGGTGCTGGCTCTGAGCCTTGTCTGGCACCGGCTTGACCCGTGGACGGATTCTTCTCCAGGCATTGCGTTGCTCAACCAGCTGTTTTGTATGTTTACTCCCCAATTAGTTGGCGCAGTGACCTTTAACTTGGTCACCCGCAGTAGGGACGGACGTACCTGCGTCGAGGATCCGGGCCCGTCGATATCGTCTGCACGGTCACTGACTGCCACCAGGGACCGCCACCTTGTCGAACGGCAACATTTCGCTGCTTTCAGACCTCAAGGCGCATGGCAACATGGGATTCACGCATGTACTCAGCGCAGAGCTGTTTGGCTCATACAAACCGTCGCCAAAGGTCTATCTTGGTGCAGTCGAAAAGCTTGGTCTTGAGCCGAGGGAGTGTGCCATGGTAGCTGCCCATCTAGGCGATCTGCGAGCAGCCAAAGATGTTGGACTGCAAGCAATCTACGTCGAAAGGGCCGGCGAAGAAGACTGGTCGGCCGACGACATAGCGAAGGCGAGCAAGGAAGGATGGGTGGATCTTTGGGTGAGTCAGGAGGTGGGCAGCAGAGGGTTTGTCACTGTGGCGGAGAAGCTGGGTGTCGATGTCTCTGAAGCCATACCGAAGCGGTTGAGTTGTTCGGCATAAAGGCTGGTCGTGAGCGTTCAGAGTAGGCATTCGCTGTGATGATTGATTAGCAATGCCAGGCCGTTCCGATCCAGACTACACGAGGCGTGTCGTGATCAACAAGCCACAACGGGACCCAGTGGGTTGGTAGGGAAAGCCATGCCATGGTCGGCGAGGTGGTCTAGTACACGCGAACATGGGCCAATGAGGGCCATTGACATGCTCACAACACCACCCAAGCACTGGACTGCAGCACGAGGTGACGCATGTCAGACGGACATGGGCTTTGCTCACCTTCCCGAGTGTCGCGGCTTGCATCTGAGCGTGCACCGGGCGAACAGATCGGTTGAATCGAAATACCCGCTGGTGGACAGTCTCGCAACGGGCCGCCCGCTCCCCGTGTGAGAGCATCTGCCACCAGCACCCAGGGCCCCGAGAGGCCCCCACATGCCGAGCCGAGCCCTCGCACTCGCACTCGTTGCGCGCCATTGGATGACGGCGGCCGTGGTTTCACGTGTTCGCACATGGCTGCGGGCGCTGTGAGCCGGTTCGGCGTCGGTGATGCAGAGGCTTCTATTGTAAGGATGGAGCCCGCGTGGAAGCTCCGACCCCACCCTTTTCCACAGCGGGAGCGCCCCCGTCGACGAGCATACAGGCGGGTGTCGTCCGCATCGCGGCTATTTGCAAGTGGAAAAGCAGCAGCGCCGGCCGCGAGCCCCGCCCTTGTCAGTGCAATGTCGTCGGCGGTGCAGCAGCAGGCCGCTCCTAGGTGGTATCGACAGTATCGTGCAGCTTTCAACATGGCCATGGCCCAGGCGCTGTCGGCTGCTTGCTGTCGCGGGAGTGGAAGGGCTTCCGCGCACGACCGCGCTGTTTCGGGCAGAGAGGGTGGGACCGACTGAAACTGCGCCGTGTGCCTGCGCTCGACGAAGACGAACAAGAAGAGTTTGGGGAGAGCAGAGGGAGGCTGGACAGCTGCACCATGCAGATACACATGGCGCCTACACGAGATGCATACAGTGTACAGTGTGTGCAGTGCCTGCTGCAGACATCTTGACGGGCGGCCAGGGCCCGCGCCGGCGCTGATTGGACGCGGTAGCCACAGCATACCCCCCCGGTGAGGCTGGCTTGGGCCTGGGACATGGGGCATGATTCGCAGCGCGATATTGGCCGGGCGGCTGCCGTTTCTGCGTCTGCTCTGAAGAGAGACGAGACGAGACGAGACGAGACGAGGCGAGACGACATGGCTGCCGTTGGCTATATCTCGACGCGCACACGGCGAGGCTCATTGGCCGCCAGTGCTGCTGGCGAGAGACATAAGGCTCCAAGACACAAGACACGGGCGCAAGACGCATGGTAGCGGCGAGGGTGCGCGACTTGTCGTCGTCGTCGTCGTCGTCGTTGTCGTCGTCGCCGTCGCGAGAGGCTAGACACGGGGGGCCCACGCTGGCGAATCCTGAGAGACTAGAGTGCACAGCGGGCGCCCAGCAGCTGCCAGACCCGCCCGCCCAACCAGCTCGTCGTCCAACTCGTGCCCGTCTCCGGCTCTGGTCAAAAGTGACCCGCCGCCTTTCTCAGGCTCTCCGTCGTGCTGCCGTGCTGCCCTGTCCACTGACCCAGCCCTTGATATCTCGCCGCACTCGCCGTTGCTTTTGGCCTCGCCGCCCACCGCCGCTGCACCCCACGCCTCCGCCTGGGTGCGAAGATAGTCGCACGGGGGCCTCACGTGGGATCACGAGCCAGCAATCGCCTCTATCGGATTCTCGCTCGGCGTCTGTGTCGACTGACGACGTCGCTGTGCAACCCACCACACGCCGACCCGCGCCGCCGCCTCTGCTTCCTCCCTTCCTGTCTGCAGCTATCCGCACACTGCTGCTGCCGCCGCTGCTGCTGCTGCTGCTCCCGACGACGCCGAGCCCACACGCTGTCGACCGACAGCCTCTGTGCTCTGCTCCTGTGCTCCTGCTGCTCTCGCCCGGCGGCGCCTTCCCATCCCCGGACCCGTCCGCCAGCGTAAGCAGAAGGCGCGCTGGTCAGCTGCCTGTCGTTCGCTCGACGCTGCTGAACGCTGCACTACGTGGCCGGCTTGCACCACCAGCGCCGGCCGCCTCGACAACACCACCCAGCCGGGCGTTGCTGCCTCCTCCATCTCCCACCCCGAGCCGGCACCATGGCGGGCAAAATGACTCTGTACAAGCTGGTCGTGCTGGGCGACGGCGGCGTGGGCAAGACGGCCCTGACCATCCAGGTACGGCCCCTCTTCACACACCCGTCTAACCTACCCCTCGCACTGCTAATCTTTGTGTGTAGCTCTGTCTCAACCATTTCGTCGAGACGTACGACCCCACCATCGAGGACTCGTACCGCAAGCAGGTGCAGATTGACGGCCAGTCGTGCATGCTCGAGGTGCTCGACACCGCCGGCCAGGAGGAGTACATCGCTCTGCGCGACCAGTGGATACGCGACGGCGAGGGCTTCGTGCTCGTCTACAGCATCTCGTCGCGCTCGTCCTTTGCTCGCATCCAGCGCTTCCACAACCAGATCCAGCGCGTCAAGGAGACATCGCTATCGGGTTCGCCCACCTACCCCGGCTCGCCGCTGACGACTTCGTCGTTGGGCTCCGCGCTGGGGCCTGCCCCCGTGATGCTCGTAGGCAACAAGTGCGACCGCGTCACCGAGCGTGAGGTGTCGACCCAGGAGGGCAGCGCCCTGGCCAAGGAGTTGGGCTGCGATTTCGTCGAAGCCTCGGCCAAGAATTGCGTCAACGTAGAGAAGGCCTTTTTCGAGGTCGTCCGGCAGCTGCGACGCCAACGACAAGGCAGTGGGAGAGAGAAGCCCGGTCGGGGGCAACGCGGCGGTGGTGCCCACGAACACGGACGCAAACCCTACACCAACGGCCACAGTCTCCGCACGAACACAGGTGGCAAGTCAGGAGGTCGCTCCAACGGTCGGGGCAAGCCCAAGTGTGTTATTCTGTGAAGTTCGCCATGACCACCGTCGATCTGCAGCCGCCCTTGTTCGCACAGCTCTCCGCGCACCCGCTGCACCGTTTTGGCCGACCACCTCTTCATCCTACATTTACGTTAACGAATGACGACGCAAGCCTTTGTCCGATCCCTCGCGAGCCTACTCCGCGTCCACCCTTCATGAATCGATAGAGTCAACTCATTTGGCGTCGGCATGGGAGCGGCGTTTTCAGCTTGAAGCACAATGGGAGCATCTGGTCTCACCTGGGACCGCGGAGTTTTGGAGTATTAAAAGATCGCAGAGCGACATCCGCGGGTCCTGCATGACGAAGCATCTTGGTGAACATCTTCACCATCTGCGTGATATGGTTGGCAATGTGATTGTTTCCGACGGAAAAATGGCTGCTGCACATTCTCCTTGGACGTTGGACTGTACGCATTGCAGGTACCGCTTTTTACCTCTCCGATCATCGCCGTATCTACATTGTCTTCCTGCGCCGTCGTGGGGAGAATCGATTTTGATTTTTTTTTTGCTTCGAGCTTGAACCGAGGGGATACCCGTATTCGTGTCTATATAGTGCGCATTCTGAGAAAAAGACTAGATTTACGCATGCTTCCAATCTGCTCTCGAATTCGTTCGGTCGTGGCTTCTTTCAACTCTTGCAAACCCAAGTAATTCACCAGTGCCGCGTGAATGGCGCGGTACCATGGTGGTAGCTTCACTCCAAGCTGCACATGAATCTTTAGCGACGTCGATCATGGACGTTCTTCCGGCTTTCTTATCCGGACCTCCCCAGCGCGGGCCGAGTTAGCATGTGCACTGAAGATCAGCATCGGTCTGTGTACTCGCTTGCAAACTTCCAGACATTATCGCATGTCAACGGCAACCAGTCCAGCCGTACCTGTCGCAAACCAAGGGCTTTACACATATACCGAAGCTCTGAGGTACCCTCAATCATTGTAATCGGCATAGGCTATGGAAAGGCTTCTTGGGGAAATTAGTCGGTCTTTGATTCGCTTCTAATCAACAGCATTCTCGATATCGTACCTACGTCTATACAAGCTGAAGGTCATGCTCGCATTTAGCCTCAGGCAACTTGTCCTGTGCGAGATAGACAAGCTAGACAACATCGGCTATGTCTCTATCGAAGAAAAGACGAAGAGGACGCAAGGCAGACAACCACGACAGGTTCATCGCGCTACATCTTCTGAGGAGAGATCTCGTCTCGAGGATTTCCATAATCCGCCCTACTCGAGCGCTTCCTTTTCTCTTCCTACACCTTTGCCCTGAAATCATCAACGGCATCGTAGATGTAATTGGCTGTCATTTCAGGATCCTTCCAAAACCGGCTGTGGCCGCTATTCAAGTGCCGTACTGTTAGGCGACTATTGACTTCTCGGATGACATTTACATCCGCTCGTTAACACAGATAATGTACCACATTGGGACGTCCTGGCAGCCAGGATACAGTCCTTCGGCGCTTCCCTCGAGCCAACTCGACTGAGGCATAACCTTTGAAGCTTGAAGCCCAGTAGTCCGCATCCGCCCGCTCTAGGTCTTGGTAGAAACGCGGTTTTGCCGTCTCGGTCGGTGGTGCTTTTCGTCCATTCTCGTTGAGATTGCCGGGTTCGTTCTTGAACATATCGTGTTAAAGCGTAGCATCCTTGATTGTCATACCGGTAATCTAAACAACACCCTTCACATGGCCATCTCCGGCTCTGGACGACCACAGCTTATTTCCGTGTAGCCTTAGATGGTGCTGCAACCAGCGATACCCCTAACGGAGTGGCTAATCATAACGACATCCCTGCCCGCCGATGTCTCCGCGGATATTAGAACTAAGAACCTTGATCTTTACCTAAAGTGATTCGCTCGAAGAGTCCTCGTGTAACAAGCAGAGACGTACGCAGGGGCTTAGGTTGATTCTCGGGTGTGAATGGAGCAAGCGCGACAAGACGAAGATACTAGTCTACAGGTAGTTACTAAGAAGTAACTTAGATTAAACACGAACGACTATAAGGGTCCTTCGTGGTTAACTATATACTTAGGCGTAGTAGTTAAATTAACTACCGCTAAAGGTAATAGTCACGATAATAGTTCCTTTAGTAAGCGATAGTCCTTAGCAGAGCTATTAGTCACGTAATATCTCTTCGTCGTACCTTTAGTGCTTCTCTATATATTCTTTATCACTACATTTCTATAGTATTAAAAGGGATATAGTAATAAAGAATATATACCTAATTATCTAATTTATAAAGATAATACCTATAGGTAGGGTGGTAAATAGGTTAGAATTAGGTTAGGGTTAGATTATATTATATAAGATACTAGCCTAACCCTAACCTCGATCTAAAGATTTAACGCTAAGATTAGGTTATACTTAGGGTAGAGTTATATAGTTTAAAGATTAAGTTAGAGATAAGGTTATATAGACTAGAGTTAGAGTTAGATTACTTAAATAGATAATTATATATTATAGATAATTATTATATAAAATACGTATTTAGAGTAGATAGCTTTATTAAAGATAGAGCCTACGTATAGGGTAGTAAACGGGTTAGACCTACTCTAAGGTTAGATTAGAGTTAGGTCGGGGTCGTATAGATCTTAAGTTAAGGTTAAGTTAGAGCTATATTATAAAAATAGAATTAAAGATAACTAGTATTAAGTGCTCTAGTCTAACCGGTAGGAATTGGGTAGAATATATAGTATATTTATAGAAAGTTATCCCTCTAAACTATTACTAACGCGAACCTCTACCCTCCCTATTAGGCGTTCTCGTCCGTATTTAAGCCGATATCGCCTTATATCTTACTACCTAATCTATATAAATCTAGGCTAAACTAGACTTCGCGCGATACGTTACCTCTATAATAGGGTTGATACTTTTGAGTAAGAGTAATTACTCTTTTAAGTAATTACTCTTACTCTTACTCTTGGTAGTGAGTAAGAGTAATTACTCTTACTCTTAGTAGTGAGTAATTGCTAAGAGTAATTACTCTTTTTTTAGTAAGAGTA
>Ga0247733_1000194_pt1 | contig 68917 bp, 74 predicted proteins | sample UWRJL043104R2_FD_180932 | JGI IMG/M metagenome (GOLD analysis project Ga0247733, IMG submission 180932) | Plant litter microbial communities from Arlington Agricultural Research Station in Wisconsin, United States - UWRJ-L043-104R-2 | ecosystem: Environmental > Terrestrial > Plant litter >...
CCGCGGCAGCAACCGTCGTCTGAACAGCCTGCAGACACGCGAGCGCCTGCAGCGCAAGGGCTCGGGCTCCGCGCGGGGGAAGCGCCCCGTCGCCGCCCAGGACGCCTACCTCCATGCCCTCCGCGTCGCCTACCTCGCCTACCTCCTCCAGCCCCGCCAGAAACGCGTCCAGCATGTCGCCGCCGCACCCCGCCCGGTCCAGCGATCGTCGACCTCCGTGACGGACCTCGTCAAGGACTTCTCGCTGATCCGCGACTCCAAGAGCACCCGCTTCCCCCATGGCTTCATGAACGAGCTGGACAAGCGGATAACGGGCGTGCTGGTCGGCCGCGAGAAGATGCCCGAGTACAAGGACGCCATGGTGAAGCGCACCTTTGCCATGTTCCTGAACGAGTTCAAGGCGCCCCAGTTCCGCAAGTCGATGGAGAAGGACCGCCGCGTCGAAGACCTGCTGCTCATCTTCTTCTCCAGCGCCACAAAGGAGCTGCAAAAGGGCAAGCTGCCCACCGACGACAGCTGGAAGCTCATGGTGGATCGCCATGTCGCCCTCTTCATCCGCCTCATAAGCGCCACACTAACCGCCAACGGCTGGGCTCAGGACAAGTCGGAGCTCAGCACACGCCTGCAGACCATGGAGAAGAAGCTGCTCATGCACGACCAGGACCTGTCTTCGGAAAACCAGCGCAACGGCGGACAGGGAGGCTCCACCGTCGAAGTCGAGGTGCCCCGAACCTACGAGGTCAAGGACATGCCCCTGGTTTTGGTCGTCTCGCGCATTTTCGGCATCTCGTACCAAGACGTCCAAAACGACATCAACAGATACAAGTCGGTGTGGACCGAGAAGGCGGCCTTGCAGGACCTGAAGACCTACCAAGCACACCTGAGCTTGATGGGCAACAAGACGTTGAACAGCGATGACTTTGACTTGGACGAAGCCTATCAAGCTTGGAGACACCAAGAAACCCAGGACCTCTCCCAAATGATCCTGGCCGTTGTGCAGTCGAACCCGGAGCTAGCGAAAAGCACTCCTGGTGGCTCCGTGCCCCAGTTCAAGCCACATGCGTCCGCTGAATCAGCCTACCACGATGGAAGCGCGTCGTCATATGTGATTGATCAGCCCGTGGATATGAGTGGTCTCAATATTAACGACGATGCTGGGGATGACGCTTCGTATACATACATACCACCTGATCCGCGACTTTACTACCGTGCTGTGCTCAGAGAGGCGCTTACTTACGACCTTGCAGACACCGAGCTCGAGCCTTCCGAGGCAACAAGCGAAGTCCAGTCGCTCAAACTCCTCTCCAAGCAGTCCGCCGAGCTCCTTAACGAAATGGCGCTGCGGTGGAGACTGCCGCAGTTCTCGCGGCTGATACTGTTCTTGGATGTGGTCAAGGAAAAGTACGAGGAGCAGGCCATCAGCTTGGACACGCTTGATGCCGCCTTCAATTACGTCAAAGAGCCACCGCCGCCTGACAAAAGGTCGAACCGGATGAGTGTAGCGCAGGTTCCAGACTCGCTTTTCGATCGGTCGAAATGGACCATTCACGATTATGCCCTCAATCAACAGATTCTCACGGCGCTGCACCAGTGCTTGCTCCGAGAGCTCTTTGAGATTATGCTTCTTGTGTATGACTCCAAAGCGCCGCCGCTGGGTCCCCTCATGTATGTGCTCAATAACCACATCTATGACGACCCTCTGTTTTCCGCGCCGCCCGAGGAGCTTGACCAGTTTACCGAGCAGCTGCGTGAAGCTCTCAAGCAGCGAGCCGCCGAGGTGTACCGCGAGATTCTCGCAAAGGTCATACCCGAGACCAAGGAAGAATGGGAATTTTACCATGTCATCGAGCTCGGAAAGGCGGTGGTGAAGCTGTGCGAGAAGATCCAGAAGCGCTATCGCAAGAACCCGGAGATCATGGGTGTCAGCCCCATGATGTGTCTTGTCGAGGAAATGTTGCCCGCCTACGCTGCAGACGCTAGAGACTTGTGCGCTCGTATCATGGACGTTGCCCACGAGAAAGGCGAACAAGTTCCCGTACAAGACGGTTTCGACCTGTACAAGGAGCTTGTTGAAATTCGCCGTATACACCATGACGCGTTGCCGAAGCAGCGTTTCGGCTTTCACATTGAAGGCATGTTGCAAGAGTTTGTGTGGCGGTGGATAGAGATGACCGACGCCAATTTGACCGGATGGGTGGACAACGCTTTCAAAGTAGACCAGTTTCGTATTGAGTCCCAGAATCCTGTCCCGATGGACGACGAACGGCACAGTGTCTCCGTTGTCGACATGTTCCGGTCCTTCAACCAAAGCATCGACCAAATTGTGTCGCTCAATTGGGACGACGATGTACAGTACGCCAAGTTCATGACGGCAGTCTCCAAATCAATAGGTCTCGGTCTCGCAAGGTACTGCGAGTTGCTGGAGCAGAAGTTTACCAAAGAGATGGACCGGTTGACGCCTGAGCAAGAGGCTGCTGCTAGCCAGTCTCGCCAAGAGAAGTGGATTACCATGGCGAAAGATCTCTACACGGGTAAAGAGAGAATCGAGCCGTTTAACTTCTACCCCGAGGTAAGTGTGTGGTTTGAGTGCGCCGTTCAGGCTGACCATTGTAGTCCCTCGTCAAACTCAACAACATCGAATACGCCATGCTACAGCTTGACAAGCTCGAACGTGAGATCAACGTTGACGCGTGCGCAGAGGTGATCCAAAAACACGCCCCACCTCCCCAGCAGCGCATGCGTGTTAACAACTACGTTTTCACGATAAAGATCATCGAGGCCGAGGATCTCAAAGCTTGCGACATCAACGGCCTGAGCGATCCCTACGTCGTGCTAGGCGATGAGTACCAAAAGCGTCTCGCCAAAACCCGTGTTATCTATGGCAACCTTAACCCTCGCTGGGACGAGACCATCGATATCACCACCAATGGCCCGCTCAACATCATTGCAACCATCTGGGACTGGGATACTCTGGGAGATCACGACTGTGTCGGCCGTACATCCCTCAAGCTCGATCCGTCGCATTTTCGAGACTTTATGCCGCGCGAATACTGGTTGGATCTCGACACGCAAGGTCGGCTGTTGCTTCGTGTCAGCATGGAGGGCGAGCGCGACGACATTCAGTTCTATTTTGGAAAGGCGTTCAGGACACTTAAGAGGACTGAGCGCGACATGACGCGGAAAATTACGGATAAGGTAGGCACCAAGGTACAAGGTCGTTCAACGGCTGCTAACACTACTAGCTTTCATCTTTCATCAACCACAGTCTCTCTCGCAGGGCGCTCAAAGCCTTTCTCAACCGCGGCATAACAGTATCCTCGGTGACTAGCTACTTCCGTGGTGCACGTCCGCAATCCGTAGCTCAGGCGCTTACCCCACAGGATGTCACCAAAGCGCTCGAACCCTTGTTCGATTACTTTAACGAGAACTTCGCTATCATGAAGCAAACGCTGACCGACCCGGCGATGATCATGGTCATGACTCGACTGTGGAAGGAGGTGCTAGTCACTGTTGAGGGTCTTCTCGTTCCACCTTTGAGTGACAAGCCTAGCCAGCAGCGACCATTGACGCGGCAAGAGGTTGACATTGTATACAAATGGCTGCAACTGCTCTTCGACTTCTTTCACGCCGCCGACGGAGAAGGTGGATTTGACGGTGTCCCCATGGACGTTCTCAAATCACCAAAATACCACGAGCTGCAAAATCTCAACTTCTTCTACTTTGAATCGTCTGAGGACCTCATTCGGACTTCAGAGGCCATGGCAGCTGCGACGCAAATGCGCCAGCAAGAGCAAACAGCGCGGCTTAATAGGCTCTCCGCGCCTCAGGCCGTGGGGCATCAATTTGGCGGCGCTCTCGGTCTCGTGGGCATGCCGTCGAGGAAGCACAAGACTATCATGCTGTCGAGGAATCTTGGAACGATGCGGAAAGCGAAGGAAGAGAAGCGGAAAGAGGCACAGGCTGATCCGAATGATGACATGATACTAAGGATTTTGCGCATGAGGCCAGAGGCGGAGAGGTATCTCAAGGATCGGAGCAGACAAAAGGTATGTCTATCTTCCCATGGCCAACCTTCTCACTGACACTTGTGATGCAGGAACGGCTAGCAGCGGCACAAGCAGCCGAGATGATCGTTCGGCAAAGCTTAAATGCCGGCGGTGGGCGCATGACGGGAACTGGCATCGGCATGGGGCCGATGGGATCAGGACCCAGGCGATAGAATCGCCGCCCTCGGCCGATGAAGCGGTCTGAGTAAGGCGGCTGATCGTTATGGTTTGTTTAAGACTTCGTTATCATTTCTCCTTGGGAAGGGTGCTTTTGCAACTTTGGGTGTCGACCCGAAGCGGGTTTCTGCAGGCTTTTCGGGATGGAAGGCTGCTTTAGAGATGGTCACATTTTTTATGACATGGGTAATGTCGGCGTTGGTGTTCCTGGTGTCTATAGGATGAAGGTTTGGTAGCACAGACTGGTGGCGAGAGGGAGGCTAGGCGTAGGCTGCTGGATATGTAGAGTGCATGACATGAGAAGTTGTAATTACCAGGCGGAGAGCCAGAATGATCACGACTCTCACCTCACCTCGCCATTCGCTTGCCATCGCGCCTGCCCAACCCGGAATCGTAACATCCGTATGAAGGTTATTCCACACTCTCACCATCTAGCGTTTCTTAAATTCTTAAACAACTATCCCGCCGCAGCGGCTCTCTGCACAATACCAGCCTAACACTCGGAGCGCTGCTCGAGAATGGCGACATCCGTGGGCAAAGAGGAGCCGAAAGCGCTGAATCCCTGGATTTTGCCGCAGACAAGACGGCCGCCGTACGTGTTATTGCGACAGTTCTGGACGTCTTTCGCGGAGGCTAATAGACACAGACTTGTGTACGATAACATGATCAAGGTCACTGTTGGCCCCGAGGGTGCGGAGAAACCACATTCGAGGTTCATCACGGGCTGCTCTGCTATTATTGCAACTACTTCGACTATATGCTCAACAGCAGATTCCACGGCGATTTTGCGGAAGGCGGGTCCGAAGTTTCGGACTTGCACGTACAGGATCGTTTGGCCAGTTTACCACTGTTGCTATCACGCGGTCTCGAGCCTAAAAGAAGTTACTGTACTTCTGTAGGCGGCCTTTGGATACGATAAACATTCACAATGCTACGCCTTACCACACTGTCACCTGAGTCCACTGTTCTTCCCGCATGTCGCGTGCCCAGCCATTAGTGCTACTTTTCGCGCGGTGGGTGGCATGGCTGGGCAGTAACGGGTAAGCAGCGGGTGCAGTGAGGCATCAGTACAATCCCATTCGTATACGCGGATATGGGGGTTAGTGGGAGGGCAAGAGTGAGGGTCAGGTTGGGGTTGACGGTAGTGCGGGTGAGATTTGCCTTGCTCAATTGGAAGTCATGATGGCGGATAATGTAACATGCAGAAATGACCACTACGCCTTCGCTTTCTTGGTAGACAGAAGCACAAAGCCGTGTTTTGTGCGTACATGAGCGCATTGCAATTAGCCAACAACGCGAACTTGGCGCGAGTCTGCACCCCCAGCCGTGAGATAAGCGTTGAGGACAGCGTCCGCGAGACGACGTCACTGCATAATTCGAGCAGGATCATTCTTCCTCCTCAAACTCACGCCCCAAAGGCGAGAAGCTCGATGAAAAATAAAGTGTCAAACGGGAGTTGAATCCCGCGGGTGTGAGGTTTGCCGCCAGAGCCGCCCAAGGACGGCAACAGCCTAGACACCCGATAATGCGGAGTTGAATCCGTTGGAAGTCGCCGCTTGTTAGAAAAGATACCCTTTCCTCAAGTCCTTGCCTGGAGGCAAGGAGCTCAAACATCCAATAACCCACCGATCCGCGCACCGGAACGAATGGAGCGAGTGGCCGAGTAACCAGGCTCGTCTCACTTTTTCCGAAGCAGCACGGGTTAGCTGCGACGGACTACTTCAGCACGAAGCAGACTTGGACAAGTCCGCGTCTGTCCGGCCGCGAAGGCTCTGGGAGGCTGCGAATACTCTACTGCACCTCCTCATGTCAACTGGAACTCCGTAGACCGCTTATGCAATTTTATGCTAATTGCCATGGACCTTACGGCCTTAGAGCTCCGATGAACTCTCAAGGTTCACGAGAACCTCATCTCGCAGGCATCTTCCACACTCGAAGACCCAAACCGGGAGCCCCGGGTGAAGGTGTCACTGGTGGCGGAGTAGGAAGCGAAAAGTCGGATTCGAACCGACTCCCCCTCATGGTGGATCCACAAGCGGGTAGCCAGGGCGGAGAACCCATTTCCACGGTCCTCTCTGCATAAGGTCTTTAGAGAGCAGAAACCGAGACCTGAGTGTGTGTTAGTGAGAAATACAAATGCAACTTGTCAGTGCAACTTACCCATCTCTGCCTCGCACGTACATCTGGCGATGTGAAGGATGGCCCAGTAGAACCTACTGACACAGAGACCCGAGCACACAGGAGGCAAGCTCGGAGTGTGCTCTTTCGATCAATTGGAATTCTTTGAAACGACGTCTCGCCTCGCCGAAAGCCGCTTGAACCCGTGTGGACGCGGTGAAGCCAACACGCGGGCCAATCCAAAGCCTGTGCGCGGTAGCAGTGGGTTGTGGGGGTCTAGAGAGGAAACGCAGCGAAGAGCCGTGAGCAGAGCTTATGTGGGCGGGTGTGGCCAAAGCGCCCGGGCTTGGCGCTCGGCACAGCATCCCCTGGGCTGGTGAAGGGGGATGTCACGTGTCACGTGTGTCGCCCAGCCTAGACCGAGCCCGAAACCTCACTTCACAGGAGCCGATGTGAGGTTGGTCTTTCGAAGGAGCTACTTTGAAGTCAGGAGGAAATTACTTCACCGAATGTGCCGAGCCGTACCCACACCCTACTGTTTCGTCGAGACGACAAAGGCTCGCATGGATGGAGCCAGTTCTCATCGAGATGCCCGGAACTGGTCGTTTTCATGTTTTAAAGACTCTGAAAGCGCCTGAATACGTACCTGCGCTTCCGACCATGCCGACAAATCGACCCTCCCGCCCCAAACACCGCATTGGCAATCGCCTGCACTCGCCCGCATCCCGACAACCAAATTCACCCGCGAGAACGGAGTTCAGAGTTCAGATTTTGCCCACAAGCTCGCCAAAGCCCTCACTCGATTGCGAAGCCGACGAAGCTGCTGTGCTTGGCCATGTGGAGAATCACAAAGCGGCCAGTCAATCTCTTGTTTGTGTGGAGGGCTGTTTTCATGTGCACTTCTGCATGTCTCACGGTGAGAATTAAATCTATTAGAAACAGCCATGCTGAGCGGTTCGGTTCAGCTTCAGAGCCCACGTGGAAAGCCGATGGCCGTCAAAGTAGACCTTTGGATGGTCCATCATTGACGGTACATCCCTCAAGGGTAATCGAGGAAGTGTTACGGTCCACCGATTACTATACCCACATGCCAACACTCGAAAAAATCAAGACCAGCTTCACAGTCTTGCAACTATTCGCACAGTGAGGTACTCATCGCCTCCCAACACGGACCTGTACGATCAACTCCGATTACCGTAGTATCTTTCGAAGCCGAACAGACTGAGCTTTCCCACGGCACGCTGTCACAATATCATCTTCCAAGCTCGTGGCATGTCATTCCATCACTCACGTCAAAGCAAAACCAAAGGTAGGTTTACAAGAACTCACGTTCAGTGCTACTGTCTATCTATGCCGCCCACGCAAACGCCACATATGCCCTCATTACCCACCCCTCAACACCACAAATGCAACCACCACCCCACGTCGCCAAAGAAGAGGCTACTCATACACATCCCCCCAGAAAAGTAATACGGAAAGTCCCGTATCGATATACACTAAACCCACCACCACACGCAAACAATGCACACCGTCTTCTGATCATACCTACTAATACACATATCTCCCGCATCTCCGTTCGATAAACCCTCAACACTTCAATACTTCTTCTTCTTAGGATGCCGATGCACGTCGTGCCCCTTCCTCCCCCTCCTCTGCCTCTCCGTTGGCGGCCGATAAGGTTCCTTCCCAAACTCGTCTCTGAACCTCTCCAGCATATACTCATCAACATGTCTGTTCAATCTATCACCCTTGATCCCACCCGGCATCTCCTCGCCCGGCTCGATTTCGCTCGCCGCCCTCGTCGCATTCGCAGGCGTAGCGTTCAAACTCTCGTTGAAATCGACTTGATCGTCGTGGATCTCGTCGACGATTTCTTTTTGGGCGACCGTTGCTGCGGTGAGATCTTCACGGTCTTCCACTGTACCCATGATCCGGGTGTCACCCAGGAGGCCCACTTTTTCGCCGAGCACGCGGTCCATGGCTGCTCCGGCTTCGTCGCCCGGATCTTCGCCGAGGGCGTCGTGCCAGGTTACACGGTTGAAGGTGTCGGTTGTGAAGTCGCCCTTTTGGATGATGACGTCGTCGAGGAGGCGCTTTTGGTTGCTCTTGCGTAAAATGTTGGCTTCGATTGTAAACTCTGAGACGAATTTATAGATGTGCACATCGCGCGTTTGACCGATACGGTGGGAGCGATCCTGGCATTGCTTATCCATGGCGGGGTTCCAGTCCAGGTCGTAGAAAATGACAGAGTCAGCGCCCGTGAGATTTATGCCGAGACCACCAGATCGAGATGATAGGATAAAGCAGAGGATGCGTGGGTCACTGTTGAAGCGATCGGTAAGAATCTGTCGTTGTTCAACTTTCGTAGCGCCATCAAGTCGCAAATACCGGTGCCCATGGATGTTGAGGAACTGCTCCAGGATATCGAGCACCTTTGTCATCTGGGTAAAGATCAAAGCGCGGTGACCACCAGCTTGAAGCTCCCTCAACAGCAGAGCGAGACGCTGTAGTTTACCACAATCGTACTGCAAAAGTCGTTTGTCCGGGAACGCGATCGACTGCCGCATACGTGACTCGTGAAAAGGGTCGCGCTCGCGCGCCATGTGCGATGACCTAATGAGTGCGACGCCCGCCTTCGATAGGGTCAAGGGAGCAAGTTCTTCCGCCGCGACTGCTGGTGTTACGCAAGTGAACCTTGTTACGAGAGGTTCCAGGGATTCAGCACGTTGCTCGAGAGTGGGTATCATGGAGTGAAAGGCGGTCATCTGCTGCCGGTACCATTCGGAAGCAAGCGCAGGTTTTCGAGGTTGGCGGAACCCAAGCCTGCCTCGCTTCCCTGGTATAATCTCAACTTCGGCGTCCCGATTCATCGTCGCTTGAGTGAAGGGATTCGTGGGCTGATATTGCATACCGGAGGCGTAGGGTGGATTAAGAGACGGAGGCGCATGCTTCGTAAAGACCTGATCGGGGTCACGAGCGCCGAAGGCGTAGTCCTGGTAATCCATGGTGAGGCGGTCGATCAAACCCTTGCCGTATAGTGGTAGGAACTGGGTACGGGACCGCGTCACGGAGAGGCATGTTTGGAGATGGCTTCGCGCGGCAATACGTTCCCTATTCGCCGCCGCCATGAGAGCAGCTTGTACAGGAGATGTCCCTGGCTCGATGAGTTGATTGATGCGGCGGGTCTGACGCTCAATTAGATCTTCCAACGGACGTGTCGCACGTATCTGTTGCGCTCGACGAGCATGCAGCATCGACGTACGCTCACGGTGGGCGAAAACCAGGCTCAGAGCATCCATGTTCACTTTCTCCTCCTCCATGCCCTCGTGAAGACGCTTGCGAATGAGCAGATCTTTGATCGCAAAATCGGCAACGACTGATTTAGGCATGGCCATAGAGGTCACAATGGCCCTCGTCTCAAACAAGTCCGGGTGATTGCAGACCTTGCGAAGGGACATCAAACAATTGATGATGGACATGTAGTTGCCAGAAGATAGGATCTCCTTGGTAGAGGCACGTCCCATGAATCCATCGTAGAGCTGTCGTTGACGCTTTGAAAGTTTACAGTACACGACATGCTCGTACTTTCCTGGCATCTGTTTTTCTACATCCGCCTTGAGTCTCCGGAGCAGATAGGGTCGTAAAACCTCGTGCAGTTTCTTGACAATCTTCTGGGCTTCCGCATCAAGCTGCTGGCGGCCTTGATCCAGGATCTGTGACGTGGGATTCTTCAGAGCCATTGTGAACTCCTCCAATCCGGCAATACGGCCCTCACCTCCGAATCCAGCCGGCATTAGGAAGTACAGCAGCGACCACAGTTCATCAATGTTGTTCTGGAGGGGCGTTCCTGTGAGGAGCAGGCGATGCTCTGTCCGGAGGTTCAGCATAGTTTGCCACCGCTGAGACTTGAAGTTTTTGATGTTGTGAGCCTCGTCGAGAATGAGATATTGCCAGGCGCGCATTTTGAAAGCCGCGGCATCCTGAAGGATTAATTGATATGATGTGATGACGACGTTGATCATTTCGCGTCCAGTGTTACGCCAGCCCACACGTTTTCTCTTTCGCTCGTTGATATCGCCATAGTAGGTCAAAATCTTGAAGCCCGGTAAGAACTTCTTGAACTCCATCTCCCAATTGAGCATCACGCTGGTGGGAACAACGACGAGATGTGGCCCCCATTTTCCTCGGTTAACGGCGATGTAGGCGAGTAAGGATATCGTCTGTATGGTTTTACCGAGGCCCATTTCATCCGCAAGGATGCCGTTTGTGTTGGATTCGTAGAGATTTGCAAGCCAGTCCAACCCGCCGTGCTGATACTCTCGGAGCGTGCCTCGTAGCAAGGCTGGAATCTCGGTCCGTTGAGGGGAGGATGACTGTCGCGAGCGGACTAGAGCTGTGGCCTTCTCTGGGATCGCTTCTTCTTCGATGAGTTTCGGCTCGAGTATTTCAACAGATGGAGTCGGCGTAGTGGTCGCTACTTCGTCGTCAGATTGACTGTCACTAGCCTCTGCGGAGTTCCGCCGACCATTCACAAGTTCAGGCTGGTCTGCGACCTCTTTCTCTTTTTTAGCATGGTGACCGTTGACACCATTCGTAGGAGGAGCGACGCTCTCTGTGCCATTTTCCTCAACTAACGATGTCGCCGCTTCTTTCAGCTTTTTAATCTCGTTGGGTGCCAAGAACCCCATAACGCCCACATCATCACCACCTTCCGTGCCAGACTCGGATTCGTCCTCCTCTTCCTCTCCAGACTCTTCCTCGCTCGACCACATCTCGCTTCCGGATTCGGACGCCTCGTTGCCCTCGTCTTCAGAGTCCAATAGCGCCTCGTCAACCTGTTCCAACTCGACTCGCGCGGGGTCGATGTAGTGTGGCGCTTTCTCGTCAGCATCCTCGTCCGCCTCGTGGAATCCGTTCGTGTGGGCGGATGTATTTTCCGGGGGGTCGTTCACGTCCTCCATCTCGAGATCTGGATCAGGCGTTGGATCGGGCGTACCCCGATCAGCTTCATCTTCTTCCTCGGGTGAGCCAGACTCCTCGTCGGAGCTTTCATCGGGCAGGTCAGGGAGCTTGCCGTACTTGGTACGTAGCTGTTCGGCTGTGAGATTAGCGTCTACATCGTTGTCGTGTCCTCCTTCGCTATCCGAATCCGAAGTCATGTTCTCGGCATCGTCTTTATTCCCACTAGCATTGGAACCACTCTCGAAATCGCCGCCTTCGCCTTCGGTATCGCGGTCGTCACTAACCAATGAAGATGCTGAGTCGACTATATTCCGACCAAGAATCTCCTGAGCCTGGTTAAACATGTCGTCCATGGCCTTATGGCCTAGCTGAAGCTGTTCCTCTTCCCACTTGGCGACGCGCTCCTTGTCAATCTCCACTTTAACGATGGTCCATGCGTCTTTGACATCTTTGATAAGCTGTCTGTAGCGGACCAAGGCGCGCTCGCCCTCGTCTTGATCGAGTTCCTCCTGCGATTTGGTCCTGTACTTTTCCTTCCAGCGCTCGTAAGCCTCGCGCGCAAGGGTCTTGGCGATCCGGCGATGGTACATTTTCTCATCGCGTAGGAGCTTGTTGAAGTGTAGGGCATGCGCTACCACGTGGTCCCAATGGCCGTACTGGGGCGGAGGTTCCTCTGCTGGATCCGGCTGGAAAACACTGCACCGCGCAAGGCTCAGCACGCCGCTCTCGGCGGCATCCACAATCCGCAGGCGGCGGTCGGCCTCCTCGGCTGCCTTCTCTTTCGTAATGCGCTGCCCGTCTTCTCCCTCCAGCGGATCGTCCTGCTGTAACCAGTCTGCGAATGAAGGATGCTTCGGAGCGGGCGGCGCATGGTGTGGGTGGCGGTTCGGCGGAGGGAGCGTGCGCAGGCGGATGCGTAGGCGGGTCGGAGGGAAGTTCGGGTTCGAGTCGTCGGTGGGACTGTACTGGTCGTACGGGTCGGACGGGTCCGCCGCAGGAGTGTCGTCCCCTACGTCATCTGTTGAGTGTTGAGTTGATCGGCGTGAACGGGCGGGACGTCTGTGCGTGCTCCCAGACGATGCGTTATGGAGAGCGGGCGATGTGGGAGACGTCGCGATGGCAGATGCGGGGGGTCTCCTCTGGCGTTCGGACTTTCGCGTTGGGGACCGTAACGGAGCAGCAGGCGCCTTCTTTGTGGCGGATGGCGTCGACTTGCTCTTGGATGCGGCGGCAGCACCGGAAACTGGGCGCGACGCCGAGGGCTTCCCATTGTGCTTGGACGCGCCATTCGTATGTGGTCCCTTGCCGGTGCTGCGCGGCGTCTTCCTCAGCGGCTCGAGGGGCGGCGGTTCCCGGTTCACACGCGACGACTTGCGGACGCCGTTGTTGAAGATGGTCGTGGGGCCAGAGACGGCGAAGGGCTTCCATGGCGGCGAGACGGCGCGCGAGGCGGAACGATGGGGCGTCGTGTCGTCGAGCTTGCGCCGCTTCGAGGGGCGGTCCAAGGCGACAGCACTTTCATCATTCTGGGGCGAAGGCAGGCCCTCGGCTTTTATGGGCGGGTCACCATTCTCCGCCACGGCGGACTCATGTTTGGCCGGGGTGGGCTCGTTGTGGGCGCTGTCGGGGGCGGGTGGTGCATGAGGCTCGGTATCGCGACCGTGGATCTCCATGGGAGAAACGCGGGTGAGGCCCGTCAAAAGCGCAACAAGCCTACAGGCGGCACCACCGAGCGCGCCGCGAACGCAGCATAGGGCGGGCCAGACTTGGGCTCGCGCAGCAGCTACGGGGCGCGCGATGACCGTGATGGGGTCAAATCTCGGATGGCAGGCCGCGTTGGCACTGTACGTGAGCTCAAACTTTTGGCAGTGTCGTGGAGTGAGCGCGAAAGAGGGAGCCGTGTTTTTCGAGAGCCGCCGCTCAAGCCAGCCGGGGTTAGCGCGGTTTCGCGAAGCACGCAGGCGGCCGTGAGCATGCGCACACCAGCCCTGCGCGATGGGATGGGGGTGGTCGGGACGCCAGGCCACAAGGGAGGCGACCGATTGATGGACGACGCTCCCGAGGTTCGCTTTCACCCCCCAAACGCCCCGTGTCGTCCACAAGTCTGTTCACGTTGGACGGAGCATGCTCCAGACGCCACCTCCCCATCCGGCATAGCGCGGCCGCCAAGCCATCGCAGCTCGAGAGCGCCGTCCCCCATCGCTGGACCTCACCCCAACTCGAGACCCCCGCAAACAGCTCCCTCACGTATGTCGCCCCTCCAATTGCCTGCCGCCAGCCTCTAACCGCCGCCCAGCATGCTCTCCCGGCGCATTGCAGCGGCCCGCCCGCTCACCCGCGCTGTTGCGCCCGCCCTCGCCCGCCGACTCCAGTTCATGCAGCACGCCCGCACCGCCACGACCGAAGCCGAGCGTGTCGAGCTCGCCGACCCTGACATGGTCAGTCCTCTTCCTCTGGAGCCGCACAGCTGGCGTTCCCAAGCTAAATAGTACAGAACGGTGGCTACATCAATCCCCCGCCCATCAACCGAGCAAAGCGCGACCCGTACCACGACTGGTGGGACAAACAGGACCGCCGCAACTACGGCGAGCCCGCCCACGAGGACCACGACATCCTCGGCCCGCTCTCGCTCCACGACTACGACCACTTCAAGCCGGCTTGGGGGGGCTTCTTGCTCGGCACCTTTGTCGCGGCTGTGTTTGGTCTGGTCGGCGTCGTGAGCATCGTCTATCCGGACAGGATTAGCGTCCCGAAGACGTATGAGGGTGGGCTAGAGGCCGAGCTTGGAGGTCCGGCGGCTGTGAGGGTAAGTTACCTTGGCTGTGTGTTGCACACGATTGCTGACAGATGCAGGCGAAAAAGCACGGCGACGAGCCATTCCAGAACTGAATGCGTCGTAGCGACGTGCATGTATATAGCAACCGGAATGCCAATCTCATTTGTCTTATCTTGGACTCTTCCCATCGCCATGAGTATCGTGACTCTTTTACTTTCAGTGTGAATGTTAATGGTGTGCCTCACCAAAAAGGTGGAGTGGTGTCGGGTCCGGTCGACGTCCATTGTGATTAGTTGCAAACGGGGACTAATTCTCCGAGGGAAAATACTGAAAACTCGCGTCGGCCACAGCATCAAACTCAGGCTCTTCCGCTACCCGTCGCCCATCTACGGTACACCATGACGTGCGCTAACTAGTTCAGCACCCTCCACGATGAAATTGTCACTGTCATTGTCGGGATTGGTCTTCAATTGGGCTGACATCTGTATAGTATTTGCTATGATTCCGACAACCTCGACACCGTTGTCGTACAGAAGCACGATACGGCTGAATGCTTCCGTTTGCCTGGGCCTAAAAAGCTGCTGACTCGGTACTTGTCCTACTTCGCCGCTGCACTGGACCCAGAGGGTTGTTTTGCAACCAGTGAGGCGGACGAGTTGCAGATCGACGACGACATCGAGACGTTCAAAGCCTTGTGCTGTTAATTGCTCACCGGCAAGCTCCAGATGCACCAACACCAAACGACGAGGGTAGAGGAAGCCCGGAGATCGGGAAGATCATACCTCGAACCAATCGTACTTTGCCAAATTTCGGTCTTTGGCGCTAAATATGGAGTTCAAGTTCTCAAGTATGCTGGAATCGATGTGCTGCACGAGCGATTTGCTGCAGAGTACGGTGCGCGTAGGCTCAGTTTGCCTAGCTAGTATGTTTAAGGAAAACACTGCACCCGGGTCGCAGCTAGGCAAACTATGTGTCGACATATGCGCGCGGACTCATCGAGTTGATAGTTTCATGACTTTGAATTGAAGTAGGTTCACGGTCGACTTTCTGATGAATGTAATGGCTATCTTCATTGCCTAGGAACGCGATGAAGAGCCTCGCAAAGGACGCCGGAAGGATTAGGCGAAAACTGATCGATGCCAGTGCATTAACACTCAGACCTAGAGAGAAACCTCGAATCGAGAGGTGTATGGTAATCTCTCGGTATTGTCTAAAGTGAGGATCTAGGACTGGCCGTATCAGTGGCAATCTTTGCTTTCGTCGCGTTGTGGCGTATCGCTTATGGGGGTTGACGGCTGTTCATCACCGATAAGACTCGCCCAATTTCCATAGAAATCTTTATAAGAGTCGAGGTTGAGAAGAGGTTCGTGCGGGTTCATGCGTGAGAAACCGATAATGGATGATGAGAAGATCCCGGCACTAGCATCTTCCAAACATACCTTTTCGCCAGTTTGCTACCCTACCTTCTTTCCAGAAGTCCACTATCTCTTTCTGTTCGGGAACGTGCATGCTACTGCGATTTCTTCCACATGAGATTAGACTGTGCTTGGCATGCTCTTGCTAAGGATTCTGGTCAATCCATGCGCATTTCCCTCGGTTTCTTTCCCTTCGCATCAAGATTTCTTTTGACTCGGTCAAGTGTTCAGATCAGATATGCGTACGCGGATACTCGATCCCGATCACCACCCAGATGTCTCCTCTGTGGCTGTTTTGAAGAAAAGTGTGAGCGGAAGAAGGCTTACATGCATAGCCATATATTTGAACTTTCCTACATTATCCCGGAAACTGCACAAACCTACAGCTTCGCCGTAACCTTCGCCCTCTTCAAAATCGGCTCCATCTTAGTAGCCTTCATAACATCCCCTTTGACCTTCAAACCCCCACTCATAAACAGCTTCTGCGCATTTGCCTTGCCCGCGACCAATTGTCCGAAGTTCTTATCGCTCATCGACAACGTGACAGTGGCTTTCTCCGGCGGTGCGCCCTTGCCGACTGTGCCGGTTTTCTTAAGGTCGATGTACCAGGATTCTTCCGCGCCGGCGTCGTTCTTGAGAGTGAAGGCAAAGATGGCGTTGCCCTTCTTGATGGCGTCTTTGCGGCCGGCTTCGTCGGTGGAGAGGGATTGGGATATGGCATCGAAGGCCGCGGAGGAGGGGTGTGCGTCTGAAGTTCGGGCATCAGTTGCGGAGTTTAGGTGGGTTTGAGAGACGAGGATCGCGGGCAAGGTGCGGTTGTGAGCTATGAGGACACCAACTTACCTGATTTGAGAGACATATCGGCCGGATTATTATTCTTTGAAGCTTCCGAAGCTGATTTCGCAGGGTCGTATGCTTGCGCAAGTGGTCGTATCGCAAATCAAGGCCTCGAAGTCGAAGTTGGACGCGTTTGAGAGATGTTGTGTGGAGTGGACAAGCAAGAGTCCGGGGAAGAAGAGGTATTTGAAGCAGACGGACGGGCTCGGAGGCTTGTGACAGACAGTCAATGGTAATGTCGGAGCTTCGCTGACGCTGACGCGGAATCCGGGGAAGCATGTGAACGCGCAAGGTGCACAGTGCGCTAGCGAGATGCCGAGGCTGTGACGTTGATGCGCGGTGCTCGTGGATGGTTCGGTTCATTCACGCCGCTAGTCGATCTGGGACTGCATGGTGATCGATTGAGCTCGCTTGTATGGTCCTTCGTCGCGTGTACAAAAGAGAGCGGGAGCGGTAAGAACTAACATCTTACACAGCATATATGAATGTGCAAAGGGATGCGAGACACTAAGAGATTACATTCAATGATCGTAAGTAGGTATGCTCATCGCGCATCCATCATATCGTATATACGTGGTTTTCGTAAAAGTAGCAGTCGTTAGAGCCATCAATAGAGCCATCAAGAACAAAATGAACAAGAAAGAATGATCCAGCACCGACATACACCAGAGGAAGCCGGTACTTGCGCCGACCTGACCTAAACCTTAGCCATTTATCCGACCCAATGCTCCATCCAGCGGGGACGTAAGGGTATATTGAAAAACAATCCGTCCCAACTGGACACCCGAAGAACTCTATGCATTCCTTGCTCCTGTTTTTGAATTCGCGCCGTGTAACCCGATCCGTGGTATATCTTGACCTAATCCAGCAGTACTCCAAACAACACCGGCGACATGCAATCGTTACACGCATCGTATCGTATCTTGCGTCGAGGTGGCGCTTTACTTCCAAGCCGAAAAGCGAAGCAAGCGCTTCATATGGTCGCCGCCACCCCAAAAACTCTCCTTCGCGTTTGGCGATCTCCTCAGAGTCGTTTTGGGTTTGCTCAACCACCTGCTCAACGAATGCGGAGTATGCTCTTTACCAGATACTTCATTAATGGCTTGGTCCACCTCCTCGAGCAACGGGCCCATAATCCTAGGTTCAAGACCGACGGGGCTAAGAACGATAGGTACATCCATGACCTCCGTCTGCTGCCTTTTCCACCGGTTACTCCTAGCGATCTTGGTCAAAGGCTCGAGGGCTTCGTCCCAGTTCCCCTGGCGCAGCTTCACGTCTTCAAAGTTGAACTCGACGAGGGTGCGGCGATGCCTGTTGATGAAGTCTGAGATCTGCGCGGAATCCATAACGGCGTTCTCGAGCTCCATATGGCGGAGGCGGGTGAACTTGAGTGGTCGTGGGCCACGCACTTGGCCGCGCATCGAAGGGTGCATGCGCTCCTCCTCGACAGGCAGCATGCAAGGTTCCTTGTCCAGACTGAGGGGCGACGGACCGCGGTCGCCTTTCCAGCGGAAGAAGAGGCGGGTAAGGCTGCGGGAAAGTGTGCGGAGATAGGCGTGTAAAATGCGCAGATGCTCTAGGGACTGCATCCTGGTCTTGGTTGACGATGGGGAGAGGCAGATGGACTCCATGCAGATGGACAGCCGGCGAATCTGTCCCCAGCGCTTGGCCGAGGAGGGTGTGCTGCCGAAACCATGCATGGGGTGGAGATAGAGAAGGCCACCTGGGTGGATAGGGTGCAATGACAGGGAGTGCAGGCTGTACATTGGCGCGCGCTCTACCGCGATGCGCAGAGAGATGAGCGCATAGTCTACCGCACTGCGGCGGTGTCGCAGCGCGTTCTCGTACCCAGGGCAGGAAACTTTGAGATGAGTGAGGTTGATGAGCTCGGAGAAGGCAGATACGAAAGCAGGAACGTTGGTCGCAGCATGGAAGAGTGGTGGGTACTGCTGGATAAGAAGGTTGGTCATATCCCAGGAGCCGTATTTTGCCGTCTTCTCACGTCCGCCGACACTTTGGGGTGTTTGAAGCTGCGGTTCATAGAGGAATTGTTTTTCCTCGCCAGACTCCGGGTCGATGATGGGCGGGAGGAAGGTCTCCGAGCCATGGGGCATATGGAAAGTAAACGTCTTGACATGGCGGCCTATCCTAGAGAGCGCCTCGATGCGTGCCGGCTTGGAAAAGGTAGACGGCTTGAATGTAACGGTGAGGGATTCGAACAGGAACGGGGCAGCGCGTGTCGCAAAGTCATGGCAGACAAGACGGAAGTTGGGCGTATCTTCGTGGTCAAGATGGGCTAGCAGGTTGTCGCGACAGGTGTCGTTCAGCCAGAAGCGCAAGAAGGCGGAGCTCGTCGACATGACTAGGTTGCAAACCACGCTGTTGGAGCGGGTCGCTGCTACCATTAACATTGCGAACAGTGGTCGGCGCATGCGCAAAGGGTCTCTTACATCGCCCATCGACGGTGGTAGCAGGCGTCAAGGGGATCTCGCCAAACAGCAGCTTCGAACTCGATCGCGATGTCGACGTGGCGGCGCTGGCATAGCTGCTCTGGCTCTCGGCCGACACGGTGCGTTTGAGCGACGGTGGTGATGCTCGTGGGGGATGCATAGTTGTGTTCGTCTCATCCAAAAAGTCGCAAAAGCAAGATTGGTTGCAGTTCGTTTCGTTTCAATCACTGTCAAGGCAAAGCGGAAGAAATGCAGGATACCTCAGGAAGGGAAGGCATCCTGTCCTCCCGTCCGTATTTACCACGACGCCGTCGAAGCGGGGGAGCGCAGCACGTGAGACGCAAGTGTGAGTCAAACATGTTCGCAGCGGGGAGTGCGTCTTTGCGAGCTGCTCGATGCGGGCAGAGTAGTGAAGGCGAAAACACGACCATCTCGCGGTGCAGGAGCGTGTTCTTATGTGTCGTCGACGTGTTCGACGTGATGATTGACTGTAGGCCGCGAGTGGGGCTGCAGCCTGGAGCCAGCCTTGAAACATTTCCAGGGCGCAGGCCAATCCGACGACGGGACGCATGGGACAGCGCATGTTTCTCGTGCAGCGTCATGCAGCGTCGTGCAGTAGCTCTGCACGTCGTCTGGAAAAGACGTGGCTGGCCACAGCCGGCGAGCGCTGAGTGGCTACGCTGTCGGCTTTGGTCTTCCTCGGTCGCGTGTCGGCGGGTGTTGACGCGCCGTCGTCTGCGATTCGACGACACCAACAACAACAGGCCTGTGGGAGGAGAAGAAACAACATCGGAACAAGACGAGAGACTGACAGGGTGGCGGGTGGCGGGCGGCGGGCGGCGGGCAGCTAGACGATCGATTGCTAGCCGGCAGTGTGCCATGTGGCGTCTCGTGTCAACACCAAACCTCCATCGTACCGGTAGTCTGCATTACCGTTCCGCGTCAACGCGTCTTCCTCGCATCGCGCATCGCGCATCGCGCATCACGCATCACGCATCACTCTCCCCGACCAAAGTCTTGGTATCCTGCACCACGGCCGCGAAAATCCCTCACTTGCACGACGTACACCGGCTGCGCCCGATGCCTCGCCCAAGACGAAGCCCGCTTCGGTCAAGGAAACATTATGGCCATTGGATATCTACTGCTAACAGATGAAACCTGAAACGGGGAACAAGACCATGTTTCGTTTCAGCAACTTCGCTCGGGAAGAACCGTCATGGGAAGGCTGTCCGCACATGAAATGATTGGCACACGTCTCTCCCGACTGCACGTCGCTGCCCTGGTCGCGGCACACATCTCGAGCTCGCTCATCGAGGCCCAACGCCTGCCACGATGATACCTGATGCGAACTGCCCTGATCATCTCATCGCCTCTTCTCGTCCGAAAACCGCGGTGCACCCTCCGGCACAGGAGGAGGCTGGTAGCTTCCTCTGTACCCATTGATGGGTGGCAGATCCGCGCCAATCGCATCCTCATAACTCGGCGGCGCATCTTCGTACGCCGGTAGGTTTGGCCCTGGTGCGCCTTGCGGAGGCGGAAGCGTGTTCACGCCTGCGAACCCGTGCTGCGTTGGGGTAGTAGGTGTCATAGGTGCTTGGGCTTGTTGTGGAGGATGGAGGCCCGGCTTCTCGATTGGTCTGTTGGAGTCGCCTAGGCGAGTTGCGTCAAGCAGGGCTTTTGGCGGTGCAATGCCGGAATACACTTGAACTGGCAGTCTGAGAGGCATCACCACGAGTTGATCTTCGCCGTGCTTGTATGAGCCGTAGCCCAGGCCGACGCGTATCTCGAGCTCGTAGTTGCGTGAGAGGTTGCAGGTCTGAAACGAAGGTGCAACGGTATTTGGAATGGGCTTTCCAGACCAATACTCCTGGTTGATGGCAACTTCTGTGCCCACGGCGTCTGTGGGAGCGCCTATGGGAATGGCCATGTTGCTCATGCTCGCTAGGATCCAGCTGTTGGACTCTGTGCGGGTGACTTCATGAGCACGCACTTTGGTGTAGCCGATCAGTTCGATTTGAAGCATTTGCAAGTACAGGTTCTTGCTGCGCTCGCTGTTGTTCTTCACAAGGAGCCGCATGGGTAGGTCCTGATTGCATGTAAGGACTGCGGGGTTTGGTAGTCGCGCATCAACCGTCACACGCGGTGTGATGGAGGACAATGACGGCGAAGTCGGAATGTTGGAAGTCGGACCCTTCTTATCAAAGAAGCCGCTCTTCTTTCCAGCAGCCACGCTGGGCGCATTCTCCAGGAATTGATGCTGGCGCCTCGCGTATGCCTCTCCATCGGCTTGTGGTGGCCGCGGCGGTTCTATCGGTAGAAGTGTAAAGTTGGCAACGGCTCGCGCATTCTCCTTGAAGAATTGGGGCCGGGCCACCGTCACCTTCACAAAGTATCGAATCTCCGCCTCGCCGGGAAAGCCGCTTAGCGATGGCGGAAGAGTAGTCTTGACGTGTTGGGTGGGCGTCTTAGCCACTTCGAGCGCCATGTTCGAGAAGGAGACGTTCGTGCTTAGGCTGTTCTGCTGTTGACAGGCTGCGTTCAAGGGAATCTGTCATTCGCGTCAGAGTAGTTTTCCATGTGCTAGTATCATGCGTACCTTGAACTGGAACGGGTACTCGAATTCTCCGGCATTGATCGTAAAGCTTGCTTTGGGGTTGGCGGCCAGATCCTCCGGGCGCATGTTCTGGGGCCATAGTAGCTGCGTTTTGTATAGAAACTTGTGCACCTCCAGAACCGGCCTCTGTCTGTCTGGTCGATCGGGCCTAATTGGTGCCATCAACCTCGTGCGCGACTCCCCTTCCAGCTTGACGATAATGTTGCTGACATTGGACGGGTTGGGGACTCTGAGGAGGACCCTGCCTTTGATAACATCGAGGTTGGTGTAGTGTTCGTGCGGGTGGTCGAGGTGTATTTGGACGAGCATGATGATCGTTGGGTGTGGTCGATCTATGTAAAGTGATCTCGTGAGCGCGCTTTGTAGACGAGCGACATGTCAAAGGGTTATATTCTGAGGCTCTGGGTCCTTGCTGGATTTGCGATGATGTGTTGTGGAAAGGCACTGTCTGAATATGCGCCGCACAGCCCGGAACGCGTGTTCAATAATCTCTCGTGGGTTGGAGGATGTCACGGAAGTCGGAATGCTCGGAGGGGCAGCAATTTGGGATGCCTTGGTTAACTCACCCCGCGAACGTCATAGGCCAAGCCCCACTGTAACAGTAAGCGACGACTTCTTCAATGCCTTCTCTGCCGAACATTGAGCATTGTCCTACGTGTTTTACAACTGCGAACGTGAAAGTACCATACTACCCTTTCGGACAACTTCGCAAATCCGATGGACATTCCCTACCCCTTGCATTCAGCCGCATCTGCACAGCCACGGCCACAGCAGCCCGTTACATGCCCGTTGCGTCCACCCAGCGCCGAGGCACGGGTAAGCTTTGCTTCAGCTAAGGCGCAATCAGCAACGGCGTACGCGTCCTGCAATTGTGCAACAGGTCCCGGGCATATAAGTCTCTTGCAGAAAAGGCGAAATTGCTCAGAGGCCTTCCTTGGCCAGCATATCTGCAGATCTAGCGTTAGCACGTCCACATCGGTACTAAGACTCAAAACGCCCTTTTTCTTCTTCCGCAAGGCGAGCTGTCGCACTGCGACCATCACAGCATGGGCTCGTGGTCGCAGAATCATCGTGGAATATATACAGGGATGGCTCACCTGCGATGTCGAGATAGAACGCAATAGCGTTGAAGCTGCAAGAGGTTAGATATGCCCTAGGCCAGCAAGACTGCGAATACCCACTTCCTCTTGCTCCCGGTAAGCTCCCAAAAGAACCATTTGAGGCGATTTGTCCAGTTGATCAAGTCAAGATGGCTCACGCCGATCAGAGTCCCTTTGTAATCGCCCCATTGGCTCGAAGCCACGCTACGGAGCGTTAGGCATGTCAATAGTATTGGTGTTTGCGTCACCTACCTCACGAGCCCATCATTTACACCACCTTCCATTTCCTTGATAATGGAATGCGACATCGCGAATACCGACCACCGCGATGGCTCAAGCGAAGCGCCGTACGAATAGTATCTACTTTGTCAGATTGGAAAAACCGGTCGACCGTGGTTGCGTACCTAATTCCGTCGACATCCGGTGTTTTCGAGTTGAAGTCGGTTTGCATGTACTTGCGCGTTAGCTGCGAGAAGGCCTCTGTCTCTAAACCAAAGTACTCCATGACTTTGTATAGTCTCTTGATTTGATGGGGACCAATCGTATCGAACATGTAGTCTGCAAAGGCAGAGCCCCGGTGGGGAGTAGCAATGGTCGTCAACGAGAGAACCTTTACGTTGTTTGGCTGGAGACGGCTGATCATGTACCGTGCATCAAGTCCACTGAAGACTGTAAGTTTCAATCCTCGTTGAGAAGATGAGAATGTTACCCCTATCGACAGATCAGCGAAGGTACTAGATTGAAAGTGCCGTCCTCATACCATGCTATGTCTGCTTCTAGTCAGCAACCCTGTTCGCGATTATCGCTTCAATTGTCGCAGTAGCTCCACTCACGCAATTATGTTCACGCTCTTCCCCCCGGCCTTCTCGGCAATGCTATCGGCCAGTCTTTGCGCGCGCGCCTCAATGCTCCCAGAAGGCGGAACAGCAGCGACAATCACCTCGATCCCCTTGCGAGAAAGCGCATCTGTGATTCCTCGCCAGTATTGTATTCCGGGCAGAAAACGTCCGGCAAGCCGCAGTTCATCGAAGCCAAGGAGGCCATGGGCAAGGATCAGGGTGTGTTTCTGCGGGAATCGTCAGAGAGGCCGTGGCCTGCGGGAGACGGTGCGAACTGGGCTTTCTGTACAGGTTAGGGATGCGCGACATGTGTATTCGAGAGTAACATACCATATTTGTCTCTTAGCACGGCATACTCGTCTTCAATGACGCGCCCAAGATCTTGCATGCGCGGGTCTTCTTTCAGCCATGTCGTACTGCTGAAACCTCTTCGAGTGGAGACCACAACTCTCGCAATCGCAAACGGCGGCCGAGAGCGAAAGGTCGCTCGGAAACATGGTCGTATCATCGGGTGCGGCGCACCGAGGAAGCTTGTCGTGTAGCTCTGGAGCTGTGTTTTGTAGCTCCGGGGTTTGCGTCGCGGTGACGTAACGGCTCCGACCCACCGAGAACTTCACATGTCGACCACGAAGAAACAAGCAGGATCGTAGATTCGCAAGTACCGCCGTTTTACTGCAAGATATGTAAAGAGAGTATTCCATTATTGGTGTGAGCTCTTCCCTAACATGAGAGAGCTCCACCTGGGCAAGATTCGGGTGCTTCAAACTATGTCTAGGTGCAGCGAGGCATGCAAATTCGACTGTTGAACGGCAATCTGACGAACTCGAATCTTAGTGTATTACCATGGAGTCAATCTTCCCTGACATGTGAGCTGGCTTAGTGGCTGGAAGCCTTGAATTTAATCTATAGCACTTCGCGTGGACCTATTCACAACCAAGTCGAGGACCGTTCGGTTGGTCTACGATGCACATGTTGCCTCCCTCCCTTCAAACATGGCCGAGATCAGTTCCTGCCCCGCGGCGGCTCTGGCTTCGCGGTCGTCACAGCTGTAAGCAGCTGCTCAACGACCTTGGACCCCGACTTCTTGCCGATGCCGTCGACCTCCTGCACCTTCTTGTCGGTGTCCTTCTTCGCATCGTCCTCGGCCTTCTTGTTGCCAGAGCTGTGCTGCACAGCTGTCAGTCTCGGTTACGCGTCATCGTGTCCGCGCCTAGGCCCGGCTTTGATAACGGACCTCTGTCTCAAACTTCTTGAACTCGTCCTCCTTCTCCTTTCGGTAGTCCTCAATCTCCTTCTGTGCTTCGCTTCGGGCGTCCTTTACTCGCTTCGTGCGGTCTACGCAGAGTCAGACGGTGGTCTCGCGGCCCAGTAACCGGGATATGTACATTCTCTTGCTGAGCTAGGTTAGATTTGCCGCCAGACGTTTACATGTGCGAGCACTCACCCTGCTGTACAATCTTCTGTGCCTCTCGCTCGGCCTAGATACTGTGAGCTCGCGAGCTGCGCGGCGTGGGGGGGCGGTGGGCTGCGGCCTTACATCGAGCAGCGTCTGGATTCCCGCAGAGTTCTGGGCGGACTGCGGCCGGTCAGCTACGACTCTCTCATCTGTAGGGCAACGTTTCTCACCATCTTGAGCAGCGCGAGTATAGGGTGGAGGTGTGTCTTGTCAAAGCGTCGAGGTGCGGAAGGTGCATCACGGCGGCGGGCTTGGCAGAATGGCCCAAGCTCCCTTTCGTCGATTGTTCCGCCAAAAGTCTCCACCCGTCATTCTCCTTCTCGACACCGCGCACCACCTGGCCATACGTTCGCCACCATGTCCCGCACATCACAACTCACGCTCGCGTCAACACTGGCAGGTGCAATTGGCATTGTTGTATTCGTCCACTACTCTCAACGCGCTGAGAAATCTGTCCGCACCCTCACCCCAATTCCTTATGCATAGCTAACCTTGCGTACAGGCTATGCACGCTGGCGTCATCCGAGACTACGAGCAGCAGCGGGTGAAGCGAGAGCGCCAGGCCGATTTCGAAATGCAACGGGCACTCGAAGAGCAGTACAGGAAGGTCCAGACGGTTTCAGACGGCGGCGGTCCTGCGGCACAAGGAGGTGGTACCGGTACTTAGCAGCGAGAGTTGTGGTGGCCTGATGCTCCAGGCTGCCTGTGAACGAAATAAGGCAGACACACTCGGCACGAACGATGCGCCCAACTCCAGGCAGCCAGCCACAGCCTTGCACCCCGTGCTTGCTTCAGCCTTGCATGCTGAATCAATCTGCCCCCTGCTCGGTTCCACAGAGTTAATATAACCTTCTTTGGACGTCGATTGCACCTTGGTAGGGGTGAGAGGTTGTCCAACCCTAGCATTTCCATGCTGCGTGGGAAACTCGCGGACTTGGTCAGAAGAAGGCATAGCAAAGCCGATTCGCATGGGGGGTCTGGAGGGCGAGAAGTACGTTTGGATCGAGGAGATTGCACAAGATGTGCGTTTGGCGATTCTCTCTTGCCGAGAGATCTTTATCATCAAGCTATTGAGAGTAGCGTTCCAACGCGGTTCACTTCACAGCCACCTCTGCGATACGATGTCAAACGTGATTTGCTCCTGAACTCGTATCGAGAATCCTTCCCTTTGACCTGCGGATGAATCCTCTGTGGCTCGGTAGATGATCCTGCATGGGTTGTTGACCAGTGATCACAGTGCGAGAATCGCAAGGCGACCGACAGCACAACGACGGGCCTTGGCCTGCTCCCTGCGCCGTTTGCTCACGAGAGCGAATGCGCACAATAGATGCAACCACGGCAGCGTACCTGCGCGCGATATCCGGCAACCATTCACCTCGACGCTCGGACAACATCGTTGGCCCGTAGCTTCGATTGGTCCGTGGCAAGCTCAAGATCGTTTGAATAACCCATGTCGTCACAAGTGCCAAAACGCTTCGATTTCCGCCCAGCGATGCGCACGTGAAGTCATGGCTTGGCACACACTACGCCGGGATCCTGTAACCCTGGGACAATTCAGGAGCCCTAGACAAAGAATCAAGAACGACTTTCAGGCGCGCGTAGCTTTTTCGCGAAGACCCGTGATGGTGGTAGTGAACGGCGACGAAAGAACGAGCTGCCCTTTTGAGCTTATAACCGGTGGGCGAGCCGCACACGAGGCTTTCAAAGTGCAAGCTAAATGGTCGGGCATGGGGGGCTTAGAGCTATGCCAAGAACCCGCCGGTCGCGCGGGCTCCCGCTCGTAGGCTGTGTTGGGCCTCCGACAATGGATGACGCCCCTTCGCCACATGGATTATAGACTGGTCATAAACACGGCCTGTCCTCCCTCTCACAAACACCTTCTCATACCCAACGCACACACAAACTTGACACGCATCGGCTTCCTCCATCTCAAAGTCTTGATTCGGACATAAAACACGACATACGCGAACGGTTACAGGATTGTCTCCCCCGGCGACGCTGCACCCAGGCCTGCGCATCACACACCAATCCTCCCCTCTACGACGTCACATAGATTCCAACATGCGGTTATCATACTTCGCCACATACCTCGCGGTCGCAGTGTCGGCAGTGCACGCTGCATCGGTACCCAACGTTGCGCCCTCACGGCTGGAAGAATACGCCGTGAGTCCCCGCGCTGAAGATATCCTCTCCCCCGAGAACACGCTGGAAAAGCGCAAAGGTGGCGGAGGAAGGGGCGGCGGCGGCGGTGGAAGTAGTGAGTATTCTTGACGCTCTGATTTGGGCATGACTGACACATTCAGGTGGCGGAAAAAGCGGTGGCGGCGGTGGCTCCCCTGGACGCACATTACCCTCATCCAACACTGGCGGCGCAACAAGTAGAGGCAGCGGCCCCTCTCGTGCCTTTGGAGGCGGTGGCTTCTACGGCGGCGGTTCCAGCACGCCCTACAAATCCGGTGGGAAGACACCTAGAGGCCTTGTACCAGGCGCAGTGCTAGGCGGCGCCGCGCTCTTCCTCATCATGCCCGGTATCTGGTTGTATAGCGTGTACCCATACAACTTCAACAACCCTTACCGCTTCCGGAACCAGTCAATGCAGAACGAAACGTTTCCCAACGGTACGAATATGAGCCTACCCGTTACTTGCTTGTGCCAGGAATACCAGGTCTGTGGATGCGACGAGAACGATGATCAGATGTACCTCAAAGATCTCGTCGGCAATGGCAGCTATGCTGCGCTGAACAAGACGCTCGTTACTGTTTCGGATGTCAACGGCACGCAAACACTTGTGCTCAATGGATCTCTGCCCAATGGAACGACTGCGCCTGGTGGGTCTGACGACGACGACTCTGCTGCACTGGCGATTACGATCGGAAAGTACGGAGGATACTGGGCCATGGGTTTGATCGTGCTCTATACTTGCGCGTTCATGTAAATATGGATCCAGCATCCTACCTTGGATATTTCCTGGCCATGGTTGTACAGTGGACATTCGGACGACACATTTCGGCATCCGACGAAGTGAGTATTCGAAATGGAGACGCATTATGCGGCGTTATACTGGGTTTTGGTCGACTTTTTTTCTTTTAGCTCGATATACCCTCGGCGGGGATTTGTTACCCTCGCTCTCGAAGTGATCATACGATATTAAAATTTACATGTAATTTACACAATCGATTGATATGCACGCGTCGTGATGGAAACCGAAACAGCGGTGTTTAAATTTAAAGACGCTTTTTACTCGCCTTGCTTGTCCGGTTCGTGAAATGAATTTATCGCAACCGCGAGCGGATTGTCAACATGTTTGGACGTTGTCAAGGTCTCGTTTCGTCTGCAATTGCTAGTCTTGATAGGATTGACTCCATATCGTTGTCGGTGTAAACGAACTCTAAAATGCGAGACTACAAGAAGTTATTGGAGTCGACTTAGTTTGTACAGCCATCGTCAGGGTCGTATGCTTCATAGCTTGAGGGAGGTGCGGCTGACAGGCGCATATCTGAGTGCAGATAACTCCTCGACCAATCTACGTACGTAGATCTACATGGCACTTTACTCGGTGCATCAGTCCTTTGTGCGGAGATTTTGAAATGATGAGGCGGTGGACTCGTGTCCGAGTTCCACCTATGACTGAGTGGGGGTTTATTCCATAGGCTAGCGGTGAAGGCGTTCTCGTCATGCTGAAACCACAGATGTTGCTGGTGCTTATGTGGAACACTATACTGATGACCGGTAGTTGAAGGACTAGCGAAGTCCCCTCGTAGTCCGATACCTGCAAGAAGTGTAAGAGGTGAGTCGTGGAGGGTCCAAAAAGGTACTGTGGCGGGGATCTGTCGCAATGGGTGCCCTGGTCCAAGGGCTCGGATGAAGGACTAGGGCACCGTTGCAGACAGAAATTGCTCGTTACATTGCAGACAGGAATTGCTCGTTACATTGCAGACAGAAATTGCTCGTTACATTGCAGACAGGAATCTGCCTAGTGACGCCTTGCGTCTCATGCTTGCTTTGTGGGGGTCGCCATAGTCAATCATTTGGATGAGATGCTATGACCGAACTGATGGGACCGAGTGATGTCGTCCTGGGGCCGTCGTGGCAGGCACTTGCTCCGTAGCATGCAGGGAGCGGCGCAGGCGTTCCATTGCGGGTCTTCCCGGTGGTCGTTTCTTGCGTTGGCTAGTTAGTTGGGGCCATGCATCCGTGGTGGTGCTGTCAGGCGCTCCCTGTAGTGTGAACTGGACGCCGGTAATACATGACCGATGATGAGTTCCCGTGGCTGCATATATGGTCGAAGTCGCCACATGTTCCCGGTGAAGGATTGACGTTTGATTCATGGGAGTGAGTTCAATTGTGAAGGCCCAGTTGGACTCATGTGTCTGCTAAGGGCAAGCAGCGCAGTTGAATCAGATGGACGGGCGCGACCTGTTTTGATGGAGCATTGGTCGAGGAGGCAAAAGCTCAGCTGCTAAGTTGCAGGTGTTGGCGTTGGTAGGTCGCAGAGACGGTCTATCGCAGTTGACACGTCGGTGCGGTGTGATTATAACAATGGCCTGCCATGTTCAGCTCACTGCTCGATTCGCTACTTCTGAAGAATGCCTTACCGGTCTCGTTAATGTGGTGGATGCAAGAAAGTCATAGCGACGATATTTTTGTCAGTGGGCGGAGGACGTGCGAAGTATATTGACCCCTAGTAGGACAAGACTTGTCTAAGCCATGAGCCGAGCTCCTATGTCCGAAGTCTGCCTTACTATTGCCTCCAATCAGAGCGCGTACTGATGAGGTGCGGGGCCAAAAGCCTGACAAAGCGTGCGCTCAAACGTGAGACATGATGTTGCCCGATGGAGAACTGCGCGATGGCCTCTGCTTCTGCTTGGGAGGGCACGAGTGGAATGCTGGAGATGGGCGGAACTGTGCCTGGTGTCGCAGGGCGAGCCAGGTTCAAGGCTGATGTCGTGACGAGTGAAACATGCGGGTTCGCCTCCACGTGGGACAGAAACGGGATGGCGCATAGGGCTGCAGCTGGTGCAACGACAACTTAAGCTTACAGGCGTCGACGCAACAGCATGTTGGGGACGGAAAGTCGCCGGCACACCTCAGTTGTACGACGCCCGCGACGCCAGCAATCCCAGCGATCGGCGAGCCGAGAGATGTGGCGGCCGTGGTGCTCTCCGAGTCAACGGCTTCGTCTGTGCGGATGACTGGCGAGACGGGGGGCGCTTTCGGGCTCGACCAAGATGCGACATGGTCGGTCCTTGGACCTTGGAAGCAGACATGGCGGAGCGCGTAGGCGACGGTGATTGCCATTGCGGGTGCCGGCGCCGGCGCCGGCGCATCGACGAGACGAGACGACCAAGACGTTGATGATCAAGGTGGAGGAAGCCGTCCAAGGTGGGTCTGGGCCTGAGCCTGAGCATAACGACTCCTCACTATACTTCGTATCCTCATACACGGGCAGGAAGGCGACGCCTGGGGCATTCAGCTGGTCAGCCTGGACTAGGGGATGCCGACCGTGATCAGCGGGCCGAGAGCTCTGGTGCTGATGGTGATGATGGAGTCGAGCGTGTGCCATTTCCACCCTCTGATCTCAGGGAGCGCCGCAAGCGCTGGACCGACCACAGGCACAGGGGCGTCCATTGTCCCGATCCGACGTCAAGGTGCGCGTCCATGGCAGCAGGTCGACGAGGGGGAGGGCGACGCCAAAAATAAGGTACGCGGTTGCGATCGAGCGCGGATTGGCTGGCTAAGCGAGGCACGTAACCGGCGCGCGTCCCGCCAGATGACATGTGGAGATGCGCCGTCTTCTCAACACCTTACCATCCCCGTGGGCCAGGAACCGTCCGCCGCCTCTTGTCTCGGATCCCGCTGGCAGCAGTGCATCCTGCGCTGGCCTCTGTGCTTTGGCGGCACCCGTTGCCGGCGTCGTCAGGTCAGTGCCAGTCCAAGTGCAAGGTCAAGCCCGTCGGAGGCAAACGCGGGCTTCAACGATCCACGTCAGAACTCCAAGCCCCCCTTCGGCACACAACACCATCTCGGTCCCAGTGCATGGGATGACTGTACCCTTTGCGCCCTCTGATTGACCACCTGGCTGCCAGAGGCCTCGGTGTGGTATGGCTGCACAACATCGCATCACATCGGACCAGGGTGTCGCGACGTTTCGAAGCCATCGCCGAGTGCTCGCTAGGCCCCAGTACCCTTCTGCAGCATTACACCGTCGAGTGCTCGCTAGGCCCCGGCACCCTTCTGCAGCATTACACCGTCGGGGCCTACTAGCCCTCTTTGCGCTGGGGCGCATTGCCTGTGTGCCTGTGGATGCACGGCGACGGCACTGCTGTGCGCACGCAGACGGTTGTTGTTCGGACGAAGGAGTCACGGCATGTCGTTGTTCCGTCCAATCACAGCGTCACAAGCCCCGATCGGCCCCAGCTGAAGAGCCTCCAGGGAACACCCACCCTTGCACTAGTCCTGCCGCAGCCGATCCGGGACTATGCCCATGGTCTGTTCAGTTCCCGTAGTATGGCAACAACGGCCGCTATGGCTGTGCCATTCCTTTCTGCTGCCCCCCCCCTAAGCAGCATCCGTGCTTACTGTGCACTTGGCCAGATTCTCCTACACATGGACATGCCGTTGCCTTGAGCCATGCGCAGCATGCAGATTGCCTGCCAGTCTCCACCTACGTCTGGCTTGTCTATACCTCACCACGCGTACCCTGTTGCTATATAGTCTAGCTCGCCGCCGCAAGGATCCGTCGTTCCTCCATCAAGCCCAACTCTCACTCACTGCTTCCCCACCCTTCCCGTCTGCGAGCATACTTTCCAACCTCTTACGCTATCCGTCGTTTCACACTCGAACATTGTCCCGTCTTTGCTTCTACCCGCCTCCCGCACTTGCCGCCACCATGTGCTATCAGGTTGTCGAACGGTACTCGGTCTGCAAGTGCCTCTACTACAAACACGCCGTCGACCAATGCCGTGCCGCTGGCCAGCACGGTCACCGTGTCCAAGAGAAGACGGTCCTCGTGGGCTACGCATGTAGCGTTCACAGCAGCCACAGGCCTGAAGCCGTGGGCGGCTCGGGCGTGCTCCCAGACTCTGGATACGGCAGCGGCGCCTACACAACGCAACGATGATGGACAAACGCTACCATGACCTGGAAGCTGTCGACGGTCCATCTTTTGCATCTTGGACTTTTGCTAGCGTTTTTTGCCACCGCGGGTGGAGCTTATCTCGCGTCTTGGAGCTGGACTCAGTGACGAGTTTGGCCTCGCCTTCTACCGCGGCATCATTTCATTTGTTTTTTATTGCAAAGGGCATCACATGGAGTTTGGGACGAACATGATTTGGGACGACTGGTACGACCGGGACGGCATACATGGGGGGGTGGGGGGTAGCGATGGCGGCTGTAGGATTTACGGAGGAGTTGGGATAGCATGGCGTCTGGTTCCGGGCGACGGTCTGCATGGCATTGGAGTATTCGACTTTTCTTTTGGTCATGTTGCGTCTTGGCCCTTGTTTCCTTGTGCAGTGGATGCGGGAGTGCGGGCACCTGATGGGTGATATGGCACAAGTTTCCTTAGTAAACGAGTCTGCCTTGGCTTGGGGCGGGGCGTCGGCGAAGATGCCTGATTCGCGCAATCTACCCTTTTCTCGCAGAACCTCTGGCCTCGCCGAACACGTGCATATCCACGCATGCGGGCTGCCGTCGCGTGCCCCATTCGAGTCGCTGTGGCGGTGTGGTTGACGATAGACGGCGCGGGATGTGAGATGGGGATGATGACGATGATGCGGTCCACCGTGTGTGGCTTCGTCACGTCCGCCGCCGTGCACCGCGAGTAACGAAAGGGTGCCAGGGTGTGCTAGGGCCTCTGGTGTGACCGCCCTTTGCCGTGCTGCCACCATCGCCGACGTCGTCTCTGCGTGCCGTTGCGTCGGTGTGAGAGTCGTCATGTCGTCTCCACGATGCTGCGGCGCGCCAACCGTGGCGGGCTCCGCACGCGTGCGCGCTCCTCGCCGCCAATGGCCGCCTTCCACTCTTCCCAGACGTCGACCCTCGACATCGCCAGCATCACGCGCGCACCCTCGCATCCTCGCATCTTCGCACCCGTCGCAGTCCGCCCGCTTCCGCGCTGCATCGCGCTGCATCGCGCTGCACCGAGGCCGCCGCCTCCGCCGCCGCCGCCCTTGTGCCCCAAGTCCACGGGGCACAGCAACGCGTTTGTCCGCAATCGACAAGATGCACGGCTTCCAGCCCGAGTGCCATCGTTCGTCTATTTTTGGCAGGCCACTTCTTCCCAACCGTCGACCCGCACCCTTGGACGAGATGCCGTCTGGGAAGTGCGGCATCCAGCTGCTCCCGCATGCGCGTTGGCCATGTCTTTGGCACCACTCACCACTCCTTCGCGGCTTCATTGAGGCAGCCCGCGGCATTGGCTTGCGAACCGTCTTCTATTTCTAGCGTCGTCATCGCCCGTAGCGTTGACTGCGCTCCGCTGTCCAATCTGGAGAGGTAGACCCTAGCCCACTCCCCTCGCTTGAAAGCTTGGCCCGACGCCTTGTCCGCTATGCGCACGCATGCCGCTCGTATATCAAGAGCTACGCCGACTTGAACTTCAACCGTTGCCCGATTCAAGGCTTAACCCATTGCTGGCAGGGTATGCACTCAGGCAATACACATCCCCATGGCGTGGGGACCGATTCTGGCCCACCTCGTCAAGGTCCAGCGTAGAGCCAAAGGAATCAACCATGTGAACTACCCATCCTGTCCAGAACCATCCAGGCGTGGTGACTGCTACCATCTAGCTGGTCTGAGCGTATATTGAGTATAATATTCGAGCGATACGAATCCAAGGTCCATGAGATCGATGTTAACGCACCGAGGACTCAGTTGTGCGCCGCGCCTTGCGCGCGAATCCTTCGTGTTTCGCTGAATACACCCAGGGCTATCAGAATACTCCCCGTACTCCGAAGGTCGCAAGCAGTTCCGCGGGTTTCCCAGGCGTATCCGGGTCAATAACATGAGTCGGCTATCCGAGATAGACCTCGAGCAAGTTTCGCCGCACATGAACACACCTCATGACAACCTCGTGGCTCGAATCACGATTTTCCCTACGCTCTGGATGCCACAGTCCCGTACGATCGAGCCACGGTCCTTCAACCTTGCTACGGCTGTACAAGCTCTAGACACCCGGCTGATAATATATCGCCTTGCGCCTAGGCGAATGATCCTCGTTGTAATCCTTGTACGAGTCAGGTCCGGAGGTTGCAAGGTAACTGATTCTTGGGTGTGTTTTCCAGGCATTGATTTGGAAAGAGGAGGCTTCGCTATACTGTGAATCGTGACAGGTGGTGCGTCGGGCGCCGGATTACGTGCGACTGCATATAGGAGCCCCCTCGTCTAAGCGCATATCAGCTTAATATCGACCCCACCTATCTGGAACCACTCCCGCTGCACGATACAGATGACCCGCCTTATCAACCCCGAGTATGGCGTGCGGACGCTTAAACCATTGGGGAATGGCTTCCGGGAGGACTGACAGTGCTCGTGGGGGTTGTCCTTCACCGAGGCGCAATTCCAAGCTTTGCGGCGAGACCAATTCGAAACGAACATCTCCCAGGCTCGATTTTGGGTCTTATCATTTCAAATGTCTTTGGGATGACTCCAATCACATCACGTCGCCTCTCTCATCTCTCCCAACAATGTCACCTCCAGCTCGTGTGGACCAACTACACCTGCAAGTGTATGGCCAATTTAGCAGCCCGCGAAAGATGTGCCTCATGGTGGTCTTCAGCTGGCGATCCATTCCTTCGCTGATGACCACAGCTTCCCAGAACCAGGGCTTGAGTACGACCACACCTTCCTTCAACCTTTGACTCCACTACCTTGATTCGTAGGAGTAGGTCGTGCAGCAACATATTGAGCCTGAACGAGGTTGCAGGTGGACTCGTGATGCGTCTATTCGAGGTCCGCTTCCGTGTTCGAATACAGTCACGGTACCGGACCTGTCTGTATCCTAGTCACTGCGCTGCTCTCCGGCATTCGCGCCCTCGAGGGATGTACGTCTCTTGCATTCGCAAATCGACTGGGAACATCGCCCTGAAACCCCACACCGTAAGGGCAATATGGCATATCTACCATGATAGGTGGCCTGATTATCGTACACTTGACCGCATTCATCACCCGGTCTGGACCCTGCTCCAGGACTTCTCCCATGAGATTTCAACCCCATCTCCGTGTATCTGGCGCAGTCGCAACACCTGGGAGAATCATTGGACGAATCTCTCGGCTGTTTGGTCTCTATGATGAAGACTCTCCACATACTCTCGATCGCGGAAAGTTTTCTGAAGCACGCATCCTACTGTCCGGGCCTGTTTAGACCTTCTCATGCGCAGTGTAGTGTCAAGAGCCACCCCGCTCTATGTAGCTGATACGTCTCCTCGTAAACAAGGTTGATGGGCGCAGGAAATGACGTGTTCGTCGTCCAAACCGCACAAGAGCTCAAGGCTTGATTTCTTGCTGCTTGCGACACCATTATTCTGAGTATCCTTGTGGGCGAGGGGTATGTCCATAGGCGTAATGCTGCGAGCACTCGGCTGACGTTGTCTGGCTGCGTACGCTTCATCTCCGCGTGCCCCGTGTTGCTTTTTCCAACGATTGGATACGGCAGCTTGACTTGGGTATTCTACCTCCACGACATTGGCAGCAAATTCTGATTTGGAATATCAAGACATTCGGCGTCGCGAAGATGTATACGTGGTCGTGACGTAGGCTTGTCGTGCGGGGGCGCAGTGGTGTGGTAAGAGTACGACGTCAGCTCTGCGCTGCGCTGCGCTGCGGTATGGATACATTGGTGAGGAAAAGGCCGTCCGTGATGGCTTCGCTGCCAGTTTTCTTTGAACCCTTTTTTGATTTGGTCCCTTTCTTTTCTTGTTGTTTCCTTGTGCTTCCCTCTCTCGCCTCACTCTCGTGGTTCCATCTCTTCCACGCGTTTTCAAAGGTAAAGGATCCAGCTATGCACACCTCTCCGTCGCTACCATATGCATGTATTCTCCATCGAAAGTTGTAACCAGGGCTTATTTTCGGCGCCTGTACGATTCGAAGTAAAGGTAGCGGCTATAATCATTCGATCAACGGCTACTGAGTCTCCGTAAGCTCACTAATAGCACTGTAAGCTCCCATCAGAACAAGGAAACATCGAAAAAGTGTCGTAGAGACACGTAGATCGTCAGCGAATGCTATGCAGCAGCTTTCGATGGCGTCGCAGCGAGGAGAAGCTGACGATGAAAGAGCCGAAGCCTTTCATAGTATGAAAAGTCGTACTTGGATCAACAGTGCCGGCTAGACAAGATCTAGTCGAGTCATTTTGATCTACATGCATAGAGGATAAGACTGAAGCATCGTTGCTTCCATATCAAACGATGCGTGGAACTGCATCGCTGAGAACGGCTTGACGGAACGCGCGTAAGGAAAGAGTGGGTGAGAGTATAGAAGGAGTGGGCAAGAGACAAACGTCTATGCCCTCCCGCCGGAATGTGCGGGCAACCCTATTCACTATATGACCTCCTTGCTGACCCACGACCAAGAATCTCACATCAGGTTTCTGATACTGTCAGCGGAAGAAGTTGCGCCGAGACTCATCTCTTCTCATCTGATTACTGTATCAGATCGAAATTATACTGCGCACGTCCGGGTTGCACTTCCGCCCCGCCGAAACACCATTCTAAGCATCAATATGTCGAGTAACCGAGGATTGCCGTCGGCTCATCGCGATGAAAGCGACACACGGGAGACCCTTCTGGATGCCATTGGCCGTGCACCTGGGGCTTTGATTAGGGCTCGCGCGGCTCGTATATTATGGCGGCGGAACAAAGGGCCGGGGGAAGAGATTGATCGTGTAGAGCTGCATACCAGTATACATACAAGCGCGTGAACCACAGTTGGAGCGGTGTATGATCTGAGCTGCGCTATGTACATGCGCGATTTTTCTCTCATCGGTGGGATCTTTCTACGGTAAGGTCGAGGGTTGGTACGTCATCACTCTTGGAGGTTTTCATTGCCTTGCATATGTTACTTGGTTGTATACACCGACAACTCGTGGTTTAGAGATTTCAGACACCATGATGTCGTAATCAACAGAAGAAATGGGGCGTGTAGGCAATGGAGTTGACATGCACGGATTACACGGCAGTGATCTCGAGGCCGACTGCAAACCGAATGGCGTGCAAGGCATACCAACTGTGCACCCACCACCAGCTTATCGTCGTAATGTGAAAGCAACACGGTGATGACGATCCAACCTACGATGTGTAGCGTACATATTCGTGCAATCTAAAAGGACGCAGCGCAGCATGCCCAAGAGCATCAACTGGTCTTATTTTCTGAGATTGTCTTAGGAGATACACACACACATGGAATATGAATTCCACAGACACATCGTTGTGAGTGCAGAGAGGAAGCGTATATTATAGATGGCGACAAGGGGTTGCGAACCGTATTTGGGGTTGGGATGTAATGTAAAGGATGAGGAAGGTTTACGCTCAAGAAAGGTCTTCGAGACGCGGTATGCATCCACAAACCTATACTTGCTTCGCACGAACGTACCATCAGCAACGATCCGGTAGCCCCACCGTCGACGTGAGACAACATCACAAAAGTCAACGTCACAATCATGCAAGAAAGAGGAGACATATCGTTCCGCGCACGAGCCATGCGAATTCTCAATTCGTCTTCCTTAAGGGAATGTATACATAGCGTGCCTTATCGCGTGCGCAATATGGCCTCGGAGCAATTCTCCCCAAAGCCCCCCGTTCCGCTCTAATCACCAGCAGCAAAACAAACGTCTAATCCAAAGAGCGTGTGTAGTCGTTGGGGCCGTTATCAAGGTCGTGAAGAACAAACAAGGAAAGAAGGTATCATAAATATGGACAAAAAGAAGTTGGAAAGAATGGTTGGTGTTGAAACAATGGCGAGCCTGAGCTTGAGCTTGCGGTCTGAGTGTGGGGTATGAATGGGCCGAAGTTGGGCTAAGACCGTATCACGACACCCTGTCGTCGTGTCGTCTTCTCCTCGTATTGGTGATACTCATCTTCCGACGAGCACTCCGACGAGTCATCGCTATATCCGCATCTCGCGCCGCCGCAATCAAGCTTCACTCGATCGCCCGTCCGCGTAATGCCGTATCGTTCGCAAGTGCAACAGCTGCTTCCCGAGCTCACACTAGAAGGCGACGACGAATTCGTACTCCGCGATGTCAAGGACGGGACATCGGAGTCGTCGTCGGAATCTAGATACGAGTCGTCACTTGAAGTAGCGGAATGAGCTGGCGAAACTGTCTGCCTCGCGAAGCGCGATGTTAACGCGTCCATGGTGGCTTGGTTGTACTGCGTATTTATGACTTGGCGCGTTTGATGGGGGCGTTCGGGCTTTGGAGAGACGATGTTGGAGGGCGAGATGGAGCGGCCTTTTGGTATTGAGGCGGTACTGACGCGACGGTTGTGGCGTGATGAGGAGGTTTGATGGGACGATGAGGAGGATTTTGATTTTCCAGGGATGTCGAGGATGTTGAGCTTGCGGCCTGTGGTGGGTTCTGTGGTGTGGTCTTTGGCAGGATCATGTGAGACGTGGTAGCCGTCGATGATGTACTGCTTCTGTTAGCGCCGACGTTGAGACATGGAGCAAGTGTGCAACGTACGTAGTACCAGTACCGCTGACCCTGCTTCAACGTGTTCCCTTGGAACTTGAAGCATCCCAACCACCCGCCGCTCTTCTTCGAGTCCTTGGAGAGCGGAAGTTGTCCTGCGTAGTTGTCCCATGAGCCAAGTAGGTGCACCGTCTTGCACCCGCTCGATGTGCGAAGCGTAAAGTTGAGCTGGATAGCTGCCATTGTGTAGATCCGATCCGACTCTTTCTGTACAGAGTTGTGAAATTTATGATAGCACTGTTTCCTTCTGTCCGGGCCAAGCTAATGGATAGACGATGGATTGCCGATTAAAGCGTGTAGAGAGGGTGAGAAAAGCGAGGTTGCGCAATTTGCCAGTCGGCGTTCAGAGAACGTCGGAGTGTGGAAGACTGTGTGGCAGAATGCTGGGTTGTCGTCTTGAGCAAGAGAGACTGTGGTATTACGTTGTAGTGCGTGTGGACCGGCCACGCTGTTGAATCGAAAAGGGTATAAAAGAACTGAACTCTGCTCTTTCGAACAAAGAGGCAGTCGGTATGGGCGCAAAAAAAGGGTTCGGCGGTAAGTAGTGGAATTAGTGGCACCAGGCCTGTAGTCGGATGTGGAGAGGTAGGGGTGAAAGAAGTGAATAGTAAGAAAAAAAGGGCACAAAGAAAACACAATACACAGCTCTGAAGTTCACACGCTTGCTGAAGAAGAGAAGGCAGGTGAGGGGGCCGGGACGGCCTTTATTCATGGCGCATCACAGGCTGGGTTGCGGTGGGCTTACCGACCGGCATATTGGACCAGCTCGCACTACCCGTCTTCGGGTCAGGTCTCGCTGCTCCCGGGTGCCCTTGATTGCTTGTGCAGCACACAGGCAGTCTATCGAATGTCGGCCAGCGCTTGACGGACAGGCGAGAGTGGTCGAGGGCGACGACTGTGTAGCGTGGCGCCAGCAGCTCGACGTCTGATTTGCGTGCTGGAGCGGGGGATCAAAAGTGGGGCTGGCCGTCGTGCACGGATGCCGAGTGAAAACACGCCGCCAACCACACGCCGCGAGGCCACAGGCCCTGTGATATCGCTCCGAGAGGTGCGTTTGCGCCTCCATCACACTGCAGCACGCGTCCGATGGAGCCTTATTATGCGTCTTGCAGGTGCCCTGCTCCTGGCCTGATTCATGTCATTTTGCAGCCTTTCGCACCGAGCGGAGCGCAGCGTCCAATCGCGTGGCTCCAACACCAGTCATCTGAGCACAAATTGGACCAGAGTGGGACTGGGCGGCTAATAGCTCGGTGGCTTGACCGGTGCAACCACTGTGCCATCGTTGCTATCGCGAGCAGATGATCGCAGCCCACGGCGTGGAGATGATGGGCTTGCTCATGTGCGCGCACGAACGAGGCACAGCGGTTCTAGCAACCTCGTCGTCCGGAAGGTGGGCGGACGGCTTCGCGAAGCTGAGCCAGCTGCAGGTGGGGCGATTGGACGCAGATGCCCTACCAAGCTTGGAGATCGGTCCTTCGTAGGTGGTAACGTCGAGGGATCATGGCAGATGCCGGGAAGCCTCATGCATCCGCTTCTGCTCGCTCGTCTCACTAAGCCTCGCCCGCTATACGTGATGCTAATTACTCACAGGGTCTTGTTAATCACTTCAAAGGTGCCCTTCCTTGTATAGCGAGATTGATTCGTCCCGAGGCGGGACCGTTCCAGCCCCCAACAACACGCTCGTCCGCGCAGCCGTGGAGCACCATCGAGACACTGCCATGCTACGCGCCACACCCTGGCCACTGTTCATGCATCGTCCCTCACACATTGCCGAATGAGGAAACGTCCATGTCATACCCTCACCAACCACCGCCAACCATACGCCTAGTCGAAGCTCACACGAAAAGACGCATCCAACACATAAATTATACTAAGACAAGCTAGGCATCAATCGTGGTCGACACCGTAGAAACAAGTTTTTCGTGCATCATACATCGTACACCACGTTGAGCTCGAGCATGGACTACCCTCCCAGCAAGAGATTGTCCAGCTCCTCTGGCGTCAATGTGCTCTTTCTCCTCTTCGGGCGCCCACTGATGCGCGATTTCATTGGTGAGCGACTGGCACGCCGCTGTCTCCGCTCTTTCTCCACACCATCCTCTGTGTTCTGCTTGCCCTTGGTGGGCTTATCTTGCAGGTTATCGGCGACAGCGGCTGCTTCCGCTTCTGCCTGAGCCGCCTTAAGCTTGGCTTGCACTGTCAGCTTTGGCGAGCGCTCGTCAGGGTGAGCGTGTGGGCTCGAAAGTCGTTTCTTTGTCTGTAGGTCGTCGTCAGAATCTTTACCTGTCAAGGAGTCGAGAGTTGAAGGAGACGAAGAAAAGGTGACCTTGCTCGCCATTCTAACAATCTGGTCGGCAATGTTGTCACAACGTACATGGCGGTGAGCGCGGTCGTCTTGGCTGGCTGGCCGTGACTTCCGCTCTTCTGAAGGAGAGTGCTGGCGCGAGGACTTCTCCGCACCGACCAAATCGATTGCAGATGCTTCTGCATTCTCATCCTCCATCTGGGAAGGTGTGTTCGGGATGGATGCCGAGAAAGCAACCTTTCGCGGTGATTTGACGGGCGATCTGGCGTTCCCGTTGCTCTCCTTAAGCGCCGGTGGGTCTGGCTGCAGCTTCAACTTGAACATGTCGGAGCCCGTCGTCTTCTCAGGCATGTCATCTGCCTCCGGTGAGGGTGGATCTTCGAGGTCATCTGCCTCGTCCAGCTCATCAAACCCAGAGCTGACCCCCTCGTCTTCGTCGTCTTCTGTGATGATGGAAATTTCTTCCTTGTTGACCGTCTCCAAGCCCAGGCCGAGCCCTAGGCCACGACTAAGCTCGTCGAGGTTTATCGTATCCCCGCTATCCACCATGCGCTTTCTCCACGTCCCCATGAGTGCGAATGCTTCCCGGAGCCGCAGCTCCATCTTCTCCCAGCCGGCCCTCAGCCTGACTATCTCGTCCTCCCGCGACTCGACTTCTTCGACCGACACAAAATTAGGGTTGGTAAGCAGGTGTTTGAGGTTCTCCAGGACAGTGTCTAGGTCGTTGGCTAGGGAATCGTAGTTGGCGGGAAGAGCTTGTAGCATGCCCGACCGCGTGCTTTCGTCTTCCTCTCCGACTGTGGATAGATCTTCACCGTGCTCGTGTCTTTGAATTTCGGGTATACCCTGTAGCTCCTTCAACGTTGTGATGGTAGTCCTCACCAGGCCAATGAGGTTGTCGTTCTCGTCGCTGAGGCTTTGGCTCAACTGCGTGAGAAACTCGGTTGTCTCCTGCTTAAGGCTGTATTCCGGGTCGTCCACATCCGGCGCGTCGTCCCGAGTGCTACCGGTCATTCCACCCATGCCCATAGCTCCTGGGTTGATTGTGATGCTCGCGCCCACCAGGCCCGTCTTGTTGCCGCGTTGCTGGGTCGTCAAGTGGCTCTTCAACCGCTGTATCTGCACGTCGCGCTTCCGTACGTCGTTGGCACAGCTCGTGCGCACTTGCTGAACCGTCGTCTTGAGGCGCACCATCTCCTCGCGCAAGCTTCGTGCCGAGGATTCGGCGGTCCGCAGAGCGGCGCGCGCGGCGCGCTCCTGCGAGTGGGCGAGCGACAGTTGGCGGGCGAGGTCGTCATTGCGCGTCTGCAGTTTCTCGAGCATAATCGTTTGGCGCGACGACTCGGTGCGAAGGGCTCTCAGCGTGCCCGCCACGGATTCGCGGTGTTCTTGATCGCGCTATATGGCACTGTTGTGAGCAGAAGAACAAAATCGCGAATCGCGAGGGCCGTACGTCTCTCTTCAATATCAAATCGTGCACCAGGTTGATGATCTGGGACATGGTGGCTTCCTTGCCGCCCTCTCCCCGCGACGGGTGCGCGAACTCGACCGGTTTCCCATCGCGCAAAAGTCCACGTGCCAGGAGCAGATTGTTGAGGTACGTCGATGCCGTCTTTAGGTTGTATGCCTCCATTGCAGCGCGTGAAGGTAGTGTGGTGTTGAGAAGCGGTCGCGGGATGCGCAAAAGATGGTCGTAAACAATGATCCGAGAGCGGTTAGCGCCAAACACCGGCGGGCAAGCACGACTCGCGTCCCTTTCTCCAGACACCACCACCTTGCAGCTTCTTTGACGACAAACAGCGACGTTTTGATTCAGGGTAGAGGATTCGTCACATTCACAAGCTGACTTCCGACTTCGGGTCATTATGGTATATTGCAGACATTGGTACCTAGACCTCTACCAGTAGGCTGAGGCCGTGTCTGGAGGCTCATCCGTCATTCCAACTCACACTAGGTGACTGTCCGCGCCATGCGGTAGTGTAGTGGTGGTATCTTAATACGATTTGTATCGGACCCACAATTGACGAGCAATATTCCTACTCTATCATCTCATTCTTCACCGTGAGCCACTTCCTCTCCGGAAACCTCTGCCAAATCTCCGTCTCTCTCGGCTTCAAAGTAATCGGATCCATCGCCTCACCAAGCGTCTTGTAGTATTCCTTCTTCGACTGGACCTGAAGACGTCGTTAGCAACTGCTCTCCACTCTGATACTCGCAGGCTACAAGATACGCACAGTCGTCATCCACTCTAAGCTAGCATTCCAGTTCTCGACCAACTTGAACACCCCTGGTTTGTCGGGCGCTTGGTATAACTCGATAAAGATGCATTCGGGCTCTGCAGCAACGGCATCGTAGAAAGGCTTCAAGATCTCAAAGAAGGCGGGAAGATGGTCGGGGTCTATGTATACCGTTACGTGGACGGAGAAAGAGGGACCGGTGTATGCCATCGTAATGTTCGAATGAAATGATTTTGTGGGTTGAACTTCTTTCTTTGTGGAAGCACGAGGGTTTTATATTTGTAAGAAAGCCGATCAAGTCAGCCTGGGGAAGTAGACCCCGGTGCGGGCTTACGCTCCTTCGAAGACTGCGATCTTTACTGGTCCGATTTGATGTTCGCCTTAGCACACTCAATGCATTCCGTAGGTCAGATAGGAGCTATAGAAGCTTAGCCTTGTGCTGACTGCGCAGCGTGTCGCTGTAAAGGGTTAATGCGCACCATGGCTACGAAAGCGTATGATCTCACTCCACTCACGCTGAAGCATTCATGGTGATGGTTGACCTTGTTGTGGACATTCTCCTGCACATGCGTTGTGCTCGGTTCAAACAAATATTGTAATGAAATGTTCCGTATTGGGAATGTTGCCTAACACGAACACGGTTAGCCTGAACGACATGGAGTCCGTCCTGGCATCGCAAGCACCATCACTGGAATAACATTCAACAGCGTTTCAAAACGGCCTCATCAACATTTCCATGTGATGATCCACACTACAAAGCGGTGCCCATACTCACTGATTGAGTGCCGTGCTGTGCTTCATCTCACGCTGCTGGGACGCATTTCCCAAATCCCGTTGCGACCAAGCTCTCGCACAATGCATTACAATTCCTCCGGGACCTGCATCTAGAAAACGTCAGAAGCCTGCAAAACCTGGAGAAACATGTCGATCCGCACAACCTTTTGGCTGCGGAGCCCCGCGCAAACGATCTTAGTCCCTGGGCCTCGGGATAAAGACCCCCGGGGCACTTGGCTAATTACCAGCAAGCGTTAATATAAGGTGATTGCGGATCCAGACGAAAACATTTCTTCACCAGCCGCCTCGTTCTTCGAAAGTTATGGCGATTCAAAACCTCTTGTGCTGTCTGCTACTAGCTGCGACCAAAGCTTCCGCGAAATGGATCGTTCCAGGGGCAAGATGGCGGGACACTGAGGGAAACCTGGTAAACGCGCATGCTGGATCAGTTACGGTTGAACAAGAAACCGGCAAATTCTTCTTGTTTGGGGAGTACAAGGTACAAGGGCAGGTTGAAGGCGGCGGTATATCCGTGTATAGTTCGGATGACTTGGCAACGTGGGAGCATCATGGCATGGCTTTGGGTATGCTACAAATCCCTTCCAGGTCTGAATTCGACTGACAACTCATTCAGAGCCTATTGAAGGACACCCGTATATCTCGCCCAAGCACATCATCCAACGACCGAAAGTGGTGCACAGTAAGGGTACTGAGAAATATCACGTAAGTTCCGTTGCTTCCCATGCTGAACACTACTCAACATGTAAAAGATGTGGTGGCACGCCGACAACTCAACATATGGCTGGCTTCTTCAAGGCCTGGCTGAAGCCGACAACATCACCGGGCCGTACAGCTTCATCGACGCAACATTGCCTCTGGGCAATTGGTCACAGGACTTTGGTCTGTTCACAGACTACAAGGACGGCAAATCCTACGCTATGTATTCGAACGGTGACCGCAAGGAGGGCCGTGATGTCTACTTGACCAGCTACAATGACGACATCACAGCACTCGACAAGGTGGTGCATCGATTCGACAAGTTTGATCTTGAAGCGCCGACCATCATCCAAACGGAGACGAGTTACTTCGCGCTGATGAGCCACAAGACTGGATACAGGCCGAACAGTAAGCTCTCCCCTTTAGATTCTTCTTGCGATTGCTGACCTGTGTCAGACGTCGTCGCATTCCGCGCAGACTCGCTGAGCGGACCATGGTCCCAGCCCTTCATTGTAGCGCCATTGAACACGCGCACCTTCAACTCACAGTCCGGATTCTCAATCCGAATCAATGGAACAAAGCAGACTACACATCTGTACCTTGGAGACCAGGTACAATTTTTAACATCGTCTACTTGAAACAAAATGGCTCACTAGTCGTACGCAGTGGGACTCCAACTCTCTTTGGGAAAGTCGATATATCTGGCTCCCAGTAGCCATCGATGAAAGCAAGAAATCACTCGAAGTGCAGTGGCATGATGTGTACGACCTAGACATGTAAGGATCACATCCCACCAAATGGATACAGACTCACCAACAACCGTAGCAAAACCGGCGAATGGACTCCCATCGAAGGCACAACCTACCTCGCCACCGCTGCAACCACTTCCGGCACCGCCTACGCCCAAGAAGCCTCCTTCAGTTCCTCTGGCGTCATCCTCACTGGTATCTATGGCAACGACTCCACCGCAACCTTCTCCGGCATTAAAGGCAGCGGCAAACCCCAATGGGTGTCCTTCTACTATCAAAACACCGACGACATGGGTTTCGGCGACCAGCCCGGTGGCTCGCCCGACCGCATCAATGGCACTTGGCAATTGCGACGTATTGCTAGTGTGGTTGTGAATGGCGATACGCAGAGTGTGGAGACTTTGTTCCAACGAGACACACACAAGGGCATTATTCTGAGTACGCCATTGATGCTGAATTTGACGGAGGGGGAGAATGAGATTACAATTGGGGGGTTGTGGAATGGGTTTGATGTTAAGGGTGCGGATATTGACAAGATTGTTGTGTACCCGCCGGAGGAGTAGACGGAGAGTTGTTCTAACCGTGCAAGGTAATGTTCGCATACAAGGCAACATTTTCCCTAAATAGTTCAATACCAGGCTCCCGTCCAATGCATCCCCAATTGCTATAACAACAACTTTAAACCACCCCTCTAATGTCAGCATCCGACCACACTTTCAACACCATCGTGATTTCACGGAACTCACCAAGTCGGCCTGAGAAGCTCTACGCAGAGACGCTCCTGATACTGACTCTATGTTTGTACCTCCACCACCCCAGCCCCTTTCCTATTGAAGACACAAACACAAAGGCTGCCAAAGAAAAAAGCCCATAATCCAGGGTAGCATCCTTCCCCTCCTGCATCCTCACCCAAATCCCCCCACCCTGACCAAGAGCGCACAAAAGAGCACCCCACGGTCGCGTCCTCGCGAATAACAACGAAGTTCCGAGAACAGTGTCGGCGACTGGAATCAGCCACGTGTGTTCGTTGTTTGGAGCTCGGTCGAGCTGGTAGGCGTAGAAGGACGGTGTGTAGGCGCCGTGGGTGAAGCGACTGAAGCCGCCGATGAAGACGATAGAGATAAGGGTGAAGAGGGCGATGCGGAGGATTGTGGAAGACATGTTACGTATATGACTATAGTATTGAGTGGTAGATACACTGATATTGTAGAGGTTTTGTGGGTGGAATGGCGGTTCAAATAAGAGGTTGTTGTTGTTGTTGCGGCGTAATATGGTCTAGTCAGATTGTAAGCACTATAACTAGTGCTTAGCTTCGTACATTCATCCACGGTACGTGATAGGCCTCTCGCGCTGCTTCTCATGTCGCAGTTGCAATTATTATCGGCTCCATATACATCGTGGAGTCGGGGCCGAAAATATATGCCGTCTCATAGCATCCATAGAGCACTCAGCCCGGCTACTACACTGAAGAGACTTAGCAGCAATGGTCGGTCTGACTGCGTTGAACGTCCAGAAGAAGGCGTTGTTGCTGCCGCAGGCGTACCACTCGGGGACGATGATGTTCCAGACGAAGCGCCATTGCTCGATGGCGACCCGGTAGGAGTTGAGTTTTCTCCAGAGGATGTTGCTGAATCGTCGCCAGAAAGGAAAGTCCTGGATTCCGTCGCAATCGTCATCCCGAAGCGATCCGTGGTTGGGGGCGGCAAAGTCGTAATATCTGCAGCCTGAACCGTGATCTCGGTCAAAGAAACAGCATCACTAGCCGTCTCAACCCACAGACACGTTGGCGTCTCCGTCACAGTCCAATCACCCAGACTCGTTCCATCCTGGGATGCACTCTCATACGTAGCCAGATACAAGGCCGCATTGTCCGTGTTCGTAGCCGCTAGGCTAGCAAGCGGTGTCGGGACCTCACTTGCACTGCAATGCGTATAGTCGGAGTCGATAGGCATTATACCGCCCGGAAGAAGCTGACCACCAGCGCGACAGCAAACCAAATTTTCCAGATCGAGCTCGTAAGAGGTAAAGTTTTGGGCAGACCATAGATTGTTCTCTTCATCAATGATTCTACCATCGCAGCAGAAGGTTTCGAACGAAGACTTTTTAGTGCCGCGTGTGCTGTTGAAGCATTCGTTGTAGGTGTAGGGCGGCACGTCGCTTTCGAAGATGTCGACGAGGCCTTGGATGCACCAGTCTGGGCCGTTGGAGATGACCCCACTTGGAACGGCGGTGGTGATGGAAGACATTACGATTATTAATAGTATTATTATTGATGCTGGAATTGATTGTGGGAGATGCGACGGGATGGAGTTTGGGTGCTGGGCTTCTATAAGGGGTCGCATCCGAAGGATTTGCAAAGGAGCAATACGAGGGACGCTAAACCGGCTTCGGACTGCCGCCTACACTCACCCTCCCCTGACCGGGTCGTTAGCGTCAAACCACCGCACGACCACGAAGGAGGTCTTTTACAAGAGAAATAATGCTTGAGCGCTAAAAACGCTAACGACCCGGACCAGGGGGGGTAGTATACTTAGCTTCGCCTTCGATACGGCCCGTGCATATTGTTCAACTATTGGTCAAGAGCTGTGTCTGGGAACATCGACGTCGTTTTCGTTCGATATAGCACCAGACTAGTTGAGCCAGATTCCCGTGGTGTCGATGTTGTCGTTGTGGCTCATACCGCCTAGCTTTAATGACACGACAAACCCCAACCACCTCCTGCAACTCGACCACTCTTGCATCGCTACGCCACGGTCATCCAACGGAATACCACTTAAGCCATTCACAACTCACCAAAGGCTGCTGTGCCGCCACGCTGCAGCAGCGGTTAAAGTCTCAAAGTTCAAGCCCCGCTCGTGACGCTAGCCTTCACTGCTGCCTATCTCACGGTCGGTGTCACTACGTTACTGACCCACTTCTTCAAGAATTCCATCGTTCATGATTATTCGCCCACAAATCTCTTCACGTCAAATTTTGAACGCCCAAGCGTACCTCATATCTAATCTCCCTACCTTTCCCCTGGCTTACGCGCTTCAATATGGGGAGATCCGCTAGCAGCATCGGTGACGACGCTGTCGTGGTTGATCGCGACGACATCAGCAACTACAATCCCGAGCAGATCCTTCCGGAGTCTCCTGATGAGATCAAGAAGATCAGGGTATGGCTTAAACCAACTGACTACTCTCTTGAAAGTGGGGAATTTCGCAAGCATCTAACCTCTTACCTGCCCGGCACAGGCAACTGGTTCACGTCAAGTACTACTTACCGTGAATGGCTTGAAGGTGATGAGCATGGATTGCTGTGGATTAAGGGCATTCCTGGGTCCGGCAAGTCGGTAGCGGCTGCCCATCTGGTCGATGAATTGTCGCAGTCCAATCCTACGTCACCCGTGTTGTACTTTTTTTTTCGGCACATCATTGACGCCAACCATGAGCCTGCCGCTCTGTTACGCGATTGGCTAGACCAAGTACTCGAGTACAGCCCCCCACTTCAGAAGCAATTGAAAGAGCTGGTGAACACGCAACGATCGATCAGCAGCATGTCCATGGATGATCTGTGGAAGAATCTTCGCCTGGCCTTTGCTGGTCTTCCTGGGAAAGCATTTTGTATTGCCGATGCTTTTGATGAGATGGATCAGGGGAACGACAACTTCATTCGCGCCTTCGCAGCTCTCGGTCAGTGGAGGCCCGGCAAAGTCAAAGTACTGATCACGAGTCGACCCGTACCGAGCGTCGAAGTGCCTTTGAGAAATGCTCAAATGTTGCACATCCGTCTTGCGGAAGACATGGTGGACAATGACATCTCAAGCTATGTGGAGCATAGCTTACGATCATCTTCGATCTCATCGAGTGATCAAAACCTGATCAGAGAAGCCGTTCCTGGCCGTGCGAGTGGCCTCTTTCTCTACGCAAAACTGGCCATGGATGCCTTCCTCGAACCGGGAGCTCACGCGCGCATACACGACGTTTTGCGTACACTTCCTACCGACCTGCACGACATGTACACGAAACTCCTCCATGAACACGCCCTCAGATCCGGTGTTCCAGATGATATACAACTACTGATTCTTCAGTGGGCAACACATGCAACGCGGCCGCTGCGCCTACTAGAAGTTGCAGAGATGATCAACGTCACATACCCCTCTGAGGTGAAAAGAGATCTTAGGGCGACAAAGGACTTGGTCCGAGCTGCGGCCGGGCCACTTCTTGAAATCCTTCCCAACGAGACTATCTGCGTTATTCATCATTCCCTCACAGAGTATCTCAAGTGCGCCACTCGCTCTGAAAACGATGGCGGGTATCCCATTCTACGTCTGGGCTCAACTCATGGTCGCCTAGCCCTGGTATGTCTGGCGTACCTGCAATCCGGCTGCTTGGATCAAATATCTGTTCCAGATGGCGAACCCAGCGACAGTGGGGGTGAACTCGACTTTGAGGCCCAGGGCTCCGATGATTATGGTCGTTCTTCCCGCAGATATCCAATGAACAAGAGAGAGCAGCAGCAGTTACGGCTCAAGTATCCATTTCTTGAGTATGCCGCAGCCAACTGGCATGTTCATGTCGGTCGTTCTGCTGCGGCAGGGTATCCCCAGGGTGATATCAATGCCGATCTTGATCAGCTGTTCGGAAATGCACAACGTACGCAAGCATGGCTCAAGATGCAATGGTCAGACGAGGGAGATTATCTTGGCATTACTCCGCTGCACATTGCTGCTCGTTATGGACTGACCGATTACGCGATTTTGTTGGTCGCGAACACCTCCGCCGACATACATACAGGTGATGTATATGGAAAGACCCCGCTGTGGTGGAGCGCCGCCTGCGGTCATGCGGATCTCATTCGCGTCCTAGTCAAAGCTGGTGCTGATCCTGACATCGATGACAACGTTCAGGGACTGAAGCCATTGCATGAAGCAGCAAAAGAGAATCATGCTGAGGCTGTGCGGGCACTCTTAGAAGCTAAGGTCAACCCGCTAACCGAAAAGACACGCGAGAATCCAGGCAGACGGTGTGGTAATGCCCCGCGGACCATGGGACGTACGGCTTTGATGGTTCGTTTTGTATCAGCGGGAGCGCCAGTCCTCAGCTAACCCATGTGTAGGATGCGTGTCGAAACGGCCATCTTGAAGCTCTCGACTCTTTCATGCCGTTTTTGACGGACATCGATACCATCCATCGTGCATTGTTGTGGTCTGCAGAAGAAGGCCATTCCAGGCTTGTGCGTCGCATACTCCAACATCCTGGTGTAGACATAAATGCCAAAGTACGCGGGGACACTGCCCTTTATGTGGCTTGCAGCAGGGGATGCTCTCGAGACACCATTGTCACCCTCATCGAAGCTGGAGCTGATCCAAAAATCTTCTGTGATGACAGTGGCCCAGAGTTTGGGGGCATGAGGTACATAACATCAATGTATTCGAACAAGGACGACGAAGGAGCGAGAGGCTATACAGCATTATCTGCTCTGTGCGGCGGGTCCCACGGAAGATATAGGAACTCCGAGATAAAGACAGAAAATTGGCCTGACCTAATCGATCTCCTGGTTCAAAAAGGTGCCGATGTGCGGCAACAGGCACCGGATGGAAACACGGCCTTACATATGGCACTCGGTAATCCCACCCTCGTCCGTCTGCTGCTCGCTGCAGGTGCAGATGCAAATTCCACAAACAGGCACGGATCGGTACCTATGCACTCAGTCTCGAATATAGACTCCTTGACTCTCCTGGTGGAAGAAGGGCAGGCCGATATCAACAAGATCTGCATGCGTGATCAGCGATCTCCTTTACTTTGCATGCTTAGGAATTCGTCCAGCGACCCACAAATCATCTCCAAGCTCCTCGAGTATGGTCCCGACATTACGATCAAGGACAAGGAGGGCAATGGACCGTTGCACCTTCTCCTGAAGCAATCGCGTACTGAACTTTCGACATTGACGGCGCTCCTTGCTGTTGGAGCCGACCCTAACGAGCGAAATCGTGCTGGGCAGACGCCGCTGCTAGCCATGCAGTCGCGATTCGAATCATCGACCGAGACAGTAGACATTCTCCTCAAAGCCGGCGCTGACATCAATGCACGATCTCATACTGGCAAGACCCTTCTTACTACGGCAAACCTTAATGAGATCAGCGGCCTTATCGAAAAGGGAGCGGATATTGGCGTGCGTGATTACCGAGGAAGAACACTGCTTCATCACGCGATCGCCAGTCATAAAGGAACGAAATCGTCTGTGACCCTGAGCAGGCCTAACGGCAATCATCGCTTCGATGTCTTGCTTGGTCTAGACATGGATGTGAAGGCTGTTGACTACCGTGGAAACACACTTATGCACGAACTTGCTTCCCGTCGAGATGTTTTGGACTCCTATAGCGGCCAGAACCTTCTACCTCTCTGGAGACAGCTTCTACAGCTTGGACTTTCTCCGGGTCAAGGGAACAATGAAGGTAGAACGACTCTTCACTTCCTTGCAGCTACACAACCGTGCGAACGAGGCGCATTCACAACCAATCCTGGGCAATTTGGTGCGGCCGACTTGATTATTGCCGAGATTAAGCGACTAGATCAACGGGACAGTCAAGGAGTGACGCCTTTACATCTTGCAGCCACAGTCTCTGAGTATTTTGTCAAGAAGCTGCTTGATGCTGGTGCCGATCCCACCATGGCCACTTTTGAAGGCCTGACCCCACTTCATCTAGCCGCTCGTGCAAGACAAAGTAACATCGTAGGCTTACTTCTTGCGTGCTTCAAACCTCTTGGAAAGGGCCCAATCGATGCATCTGATGAGAAGGGCCATACGGCCCTCTATTATGCTTGTCGATCGGGAAGACCAGAAACAGTTAGATTACTGCTCGATTCGGGAGCTGATGCATCTCGGAAAGATCTTTTCGAGGCTGTCACTGCGTTCGAGGAGGAGGAGAAGCTGTGGAATACGCCCCGCCACCCCATCGATGTCCAGTCCAATGGATGTGCTGGTGGATTTCTCATACACGACCAGACGCGCCCAGCCCTGCCGTCTTACCAACAATCGAATCGAAGCAATATCAACACTCACCGATTAGAGGAGATCATTGAAATGCTGATCGATAACGGAGCAGATGCGTCTGGTCTCAGTGGAAGCACGCAAGTTTGGGGCCATACGGCTGGTTTTGTGGATTCTTCCGCCCATGCGTGCCATAACTACGTCCTGGCCTGCCTCGTTCAAGCGCAACGGCGTCTGCCTTGGAATGAGACTGCAATTATGTCTCGAGTTACGCTGTTTGCCAAAGAAGCGACCATTATTCATCGGGAAGCTCAGCTGCAACAAGTGACACAATCCAAGTTCGTAGAGAAGAGTGCGTCAAATCAAGACCTGGTCGAACGTCTACTCAAGCAGCGGCAGTATCATATGATGGAACATCTGTTCAATCAAGGCGTCGATTTTGCCGCTGAGGATGATACAAACTCGTCAAATCTCTCTATTTTTGTCGAGAATGGATTCGCGTCACTTCTGGACCAGATCGGTACTCTAGAAATGGAGCGCCAGTTTGAAAAAGGGAAGTTGCACGCCTTTGGTGACAAGGCTAAATCTGGTCTACATACTGACATGGACCTGGACATGTGGAACGATTCCGACCAAGACCATAGCTTCTTGTTATTCAAGGCGATCGAGCGCCATCTGCCAAACATGGAAGTCGTGCGTTTACTCGTTGAACAGTTCCATGTCGATGTAAACCAATTCCGTTACGACCATTCGTGGTTGAAGAATGGTCAATACGAGTTGGCACCAGTGGAAACAGCCTTGCACTATGTCGCCAAAGGTAAGCATTGGTGGCACGCTGGGCTAGCCCTCCCATACCTCATCTCGCAAGGAGCAGATGTGAATATCAAGGGCGACGCAGGTCGCACTCCGCTGCATTGTGCGCTTGGAATGGATGATGGCTACGCGGCTTACGTGGGCACTTTCCACAAAGACGCGGCGACGGCACTCATGGCCGCTGGTGCCGATGTGAACGCTGTGGATGAAGACGGCTTTGACTGTCTTTCGTATGCACGATACGACACCCGAATGGTTCAGCTATTACTCGAAAAAGGCGCCATCCCAAAAGTGGATACACTCTTTGCGGCTATCGATGGGAAGTATGTCGAGGCGCTCAGAGCTCTTCTCGCTGCCGGAGCAGATCCGAATGCTGTTTCTACGAGGAAGATCGACACACCCTGGGCGACTGTGGAGTATGAGGAGCATCCGCTATACGCGGCAGCAATGGATTTTCATGCGCGTCACATCGGCAATCTAGAGGAGCAGAGGAAGATGCAAGAGTTGGTTTTACAGCTTGTCGAGGCGCTGCTAGCGCACGGCGCAGATCCGTACACAACATACACGTTGCCCATCAATAGCGACGACGAGGAAGACGAAGAAGACACGTATAATGTGGGCAACGCATTGGCATTGCGTAAGGCCAACACCGAGATCGGATCTGAAAATGTCACGATATTGCACGCCCTTCTGGAAGATGACGGACTCGTGTACCCCATGCTCACCATGCCCAGCTTCGATCCCAACTGCCGAGATGCACGAGGTCGGACGGTCCTGCATGCGGCATGTCACAAGCGACAGGGAATCCATGCCCCGATTAATGTAGGCTCTGTGCTATCCTTCCCGGAGGCTGAGTCCATGGCGCCGTCGTTCCTCAACCACTTGCTTTCTCGCGGAGCAGATCCACTGGCTACGGATAACGAAGGGCGCAATTTCCTACACCACATGCTCATGACCAAATTCGGTCGTCAATCTTCTCCGCCTAATCCTTCCACAATTACCCGCATAGCGAAAGACTTTCCCATCCTTATCAACCAAGCTGATAAGAGCGGGAAGACTCCGTTGTACATGGCGTTTAGACACGCAGTTTTAGCATGCGATACTGCACCAGCTGAAGCGCTGCTCCACGCTGGGGCAGATCCGTCCACGGTCGATCATGAAGGGAACACCGCACTACATATTCTAGCATACCGCGTTGCCGAGAGTGCACCAGTACGTTCACTCGTCACCAGCGTACTATTGCGGGGACTTGATATCAACGCCCGAAACTCATACAACGAGACACCAGTCTTCAATCTTGTCAAGGTCATCCCTAAGACTCTTAGGACTGTGACGGCGAACGATGGAGAACGCATCTCCCCAGCAGAAGCTCTAACATTCTTCCAAGACGTGGGTGCGGACCCCTTCGCTGTGGACGGACAAGGGAGAAGCTTGTTGCATATGGTAGCTGAGGGGGATTTGCACTGTTTGGAGGCTTGGTTTAAAGAATTGATGGGGAGAGGTGTGGATCCGATGGTGGAAGATGGGAGGAAGAGGACAGCGTTGGATGTTGCGGCTGCATGTGGGAAGGAGAAGGTGCTGAACCTTTTCGAGAAGCATGAGACGTGAGAAGTTGGGTACGCTTGTTGCTAAAGAGAGGGGCAAGAGCCTTCGTTATCGAAATTACCAGTTTCGATCCATGCCATCGACTACGACACTAACACTCTGCATGGTGTCGTCCACTTAGCATATCAGGATGCTCTAAACTCAAACGTTTGAGTATCAGGAACATATCTTTTGTTCCATGCAGTACAAACTACACTATGTGATGCCCCTAGAGCTTGAGGGCTCTACTTCCAAGATAGTGATAGTCCACAAATGGAAGCTCTTGCAGAATTACAAGATAACATTATGTATTACTTACTAGCAATTTTATTTGTTGTGGCGTGAATACAAGCAGCTATAATGAAAGGCCTAGAATCTGTGCAGGAGTGAATCTTCGCTTTGCGCACCTTGGAGTGTTACTTCAGACTATGGTGGTAGCATAACTTTCAGTCCATCGCCGCTTCTCGAAATTCGTGTTCGTCCTCCCAAGTATGTAAATCCAGGGTACAGAGTGTGTAGTGGTTGCAATACAGCGCAACACTCTGGATGAACTTTTGCCAATTATATATCCCGACATGTCGGTCTTACGCGATTTTCTCCCAGAACAAATTCGCAATCTCTTTAGTAGTCTCATTCCGCCCCCACAAATGCAGCACTAATCTCTTCCTTTCCCCACTCTCTACCCTCACCACCTCCTCGCTTAGAGTGTAATTTCGCGCCTGGTCCGTGCCATTCCAGGACGGGCGACTACTCACCGTCAAAGGTCCGTGTATCAGCCTGCCCGTCACATTCCCACTCCCTTCCAACGCCGTCAAAGGGCCGGCGTAGTGTAAGCTCGTTTTCGCAACAATGGCCCAGTTGTATAGCATTTCGGTCGTATTGGCGGGCCAGGTGAGAGTGGAAGGGTGGTGCTGGGGACCGGTGGACATTATGTTCGCGGACATGTGCGTGGGTGTGTAAAGAATTTGGCCGATGGGGTTGATGTAGTCGTCTTGTTTTGGAGGGAGCCGAATGCCGTTGAGGTCGGTTCTGGCGAATGGTTAGTGAGAGGGTGAGAAGGGGTAGGAACGGGTTGGGAGGGCGGACGGCGTCGTGTTTAAGAGGGACCAGGTCCCGAGGAGAATTTGCGGGATGGCAATTCTGTTCAACATTCTGAACGTTGACTTTGATTTGAAGAGCTCCGTGTGTGCGTTAGGATGACAAGTCTTCACTCCAGCTTCGATATTTTCGAGTGTGTGCAGACATGGTGCCTTGTTAAGTAGATTCACAAGGCTCACTCATGTCCTTTGGTCAGTTCCGCGTTTTGAGTGCTGAGATGCCATGTCATTGTCTTCACCGATAAGGATCGGTATCTCCAAATTAAACGTATGCTACACTGCATCGTATAGATTTGGGCGTACGTATGCTAAATTGCGGACGACCGTGGACAGATATGGGTCTTCGAGAGCTTGATGAGACAGCCATTGATTCTGTGTAAGAGTAAGGTTACATTTTGCATGCATTGTGCGTGTTTCGCGGTGGTATTGGGAAGGTGATACAGCTTGCTATCGCACGCAGTGGTCCTGCCATCGCACTTAGTGGTCGTCGCGATCGGTAAAGGCGTCAGATCAACAGTTGCGGTGACCGGCAGTGAGAAAAATGCAGTAGCAGGGTAGCGTTAAGGCTCGCTCAATAGGCTGCGAACGCTTAATGCATGGAACTGTCATGTAGCACTTTGGTCGTACTTCAGCCGGTAAGCGACCGTAATGCTTATATATCGCGTCTACAGGTTAAGAAACTCTTACGCAAGCATTTGGCGTTGCTTGAGCCTCAAATTTTCCATGTGGTAGGCCTCTGCCTCTCCATACGATTGCAGTAATGGCTCGATCTGGGTGCGGCGCTTTAAGAGACGAGGATTGAAGACGGCGAGGAGGGGATCAAGGTGAGATGTGCGCGCTAGTCTCGTCCTGGCCTAGTCTCTTCCACCGAGTTCCCGCCTACCGTCTGCCGGTGTGTTCTTTGCCCATGACGAGCCTTCTCCTGTCATCTCATCGCAATGGCTCTGCTAGCGAACTCGTCATATGTTTCTCCTTAGGCATGGTGGCCTACAGTTGCTAAAACTCACCGGTTGGCGAGACTTCAAACACCTACCTCAATTCTCTCCGCTTTGCATCAGCGATGCGCCCATCTTAACCACTTTGCTTCCTTCCAGAGCGTAGCCCAGATTCTTATGGCTATATTCGCTAATCTTGCATCACGGGCAAGGCTGAGAATCCATCTGCCTCTCCATTGGTCAGTAGCCGAAGCGGCAAGCTATCCATAGTTTCTACGACTACTAGAGGCGAACCATTTACTGTGTAGTGCACCTGCACCCAAATCTATCGAATCAACTATCACAGTGCTGAAGTTGTACAGTGCTCCTTTCCCTGAAAAGTGGCGCAATGTCCAACAGTTTTCCCTTCCAAGACAGGCCAACGGACCAAGAACAAGCCTCTCTCGACCTGGGAACGGTTGCCTCTACAAGACGTGGTGGTGAATGTGTTGCATAAGAGAGACAACCCCGTCGCCAACGAGAGTCATGAAGAGACAAAAGGCCAATATCGTATACTGAAGATGAACTCCAGTCTCTGCGCGCCCTGTCGCTCGGTACGCTGACTGACAATGGCGCCGATGAACAAATCCTTCACTACCGTGTCGCATAGACTGGAGGAGTCTAGCATATCGCGCATAGATGTGTCTTACCCTCTATGCCAATTTTCGGGGTTTATCGACCTCACCATATTCAAAAGCATCTGGCGAAAAGATTGGATCCGACACCTCAATTCTCTCTTGCCTAATTTCATATCTCAGAGTCAGCCTCATCATTACACTAGATATGGGGCATTACTACCACGGAACCATCGGCCTCACCCCCAACAAAGGTAGCCGAAAAGTTCTAGGTCCTCCTTGTTTGAGGTGCCGTGAGAGGCAGTCGAGGTGCTACAGTTGGACGAGATTTGGAAGACTCCTGGTGAGAATTTACATGTCCAGCCTATGCTCGATACGGGCTTTTGAGTCTGTTCTCGCTTTCGAAGTCTTAGTCTGGCTTTCCAGTTATGACCTACAGTCATGGTTGGGTAGTTCGGCTTTCGACAAGCAGCCAGCCACCACACCGAGGAATTGTCGCAACACTCCATGAATGTTATGTTGATGTTTCGAGCGAGAATTTCATCGCGAGTTCGTTCTAGATGTAACTAGCGTTTCCATGGTGTGCAAGACGGTGCGGGCAGCTGACACTTGACGTCGACGCTTGCGTCATGATGGTGTTTTCGAGGTGTTTCGATGCGGGTGCACCGGGGCTGCAGGGAAGGCGATCTTGGCAGGGCTGCGGCCATGTAGACTATTTCTCCCGCCGCTACTCCACGCGCCATCACCAATAGACATTTCGACCCGCCACTAGCAACCTGTCACTGCTGCTGCCAGCCAGCCAACGCCTGCATACGATCAATCTCTCCACGGCAGCAGCATGGCCTCCCAGACCCTCCACGGCGCCTGCGCCTGCGGCCGCAACCGCTACGTCGTCGACATCCCCGCCCAGCAGGGCCAGCACGCCGAACTGCGCTACGACAACACGTCGGCGTCGCGTAAGTTCTTCGCCTCTTGCCCTATAATTTATCTGGCAGTAGATTGCTAACACACGTCAAGGCACCCACTCAGCAAGCCCCCTCACCCTCTGGCTGCGCGTGCCCCTGGGCTGGTACACGAGCGCGACCTTCGCCCAGATGCCCGACGAGTCGCGAACGAGCATCCAGCGCACCTTCACCTCGCCCTTCGCCTCCAACACACGCCGCCAATTCTGTGGCTACTGCGGCACGCAGCTCACGTCGTGGCACGAGCGGACCCACGAGGACGCGGAGCACATTTGTCTGACGGTGGGCAGCCTGCTGGAGGAAGACCAGGCGCTGTTGGGCCAATTGGGATATCTACCCGCGGGGGAGAGCAGCGATGACGACTTCTCCGCCGCCACCGCCGCCGGACCATCACGCCAGACGCGTGCGGTGTCGACGCGGTCAGAGCAGCGCGAGCGGGGCGCGCCGTGGTTCGAGGAGATGGTGGAGAATTCGAGGTTGGGACGGCTGAAGCAGCAGCGAGGTGGGCATATGGCACGCGAGGGCGGTGTTTCTGTCAAGGTGGAGTGGGAGGTGATGGAGTGGACTGAGGCTGACGATGCAGACGACGAGAGCGCGGCGCCCGCGGTGAAGAGGAAGATTGGTGATGTTGAGGGCGAGGATGCCGAGATGCGGAACGTGTAAGTTTTTCGTCTAGATCGTGAGGGACATGTTTAGATTAGGGTGCTCACGCGTCAAGGAGGTCGAGGAAAGTCGCGAAGATGGGCGACGGGAATGGGATCGGGAACGGCGTTTAGGGTCTATGGGCGTTTAGCTGGCCTGAAAAGAGTGTGTACGAACATGATTAGAGGTGTGATATAGGTCCCATGGGTACCCTTCGGAGTACGTATGTGGCGCGGTATATGAACGATTTTTCCTTCGAAAGAGTATCCTTCTTCGCACGACTATTCTCCGCGCATTTGGATTTGATGTATGCAGCACCGGCCACGCTCATTGGCCACAGGCGTCCACTGGATAACAAACTCCCAACTCCGATGCATGAGCAGGCATATCCCACCGTTACGTGGACGGAACCGACCCGTCCCACCTTGACGAGGGCATCGGCATCACAATGAGGGGCTACAGTTCGACACTCACAAAGCCAGCGCTGCATTTATGCTAAATGGTTTGTGAGGGGGAGCATCTTCTCGTTGCTTATATTGGCGATACCACCTGGTTTTCTTTTTACTGTAGAGCGTTGCTTGTACGAGTTTATGACATGATGGCCATCATGGACGACGAAAAGACGGTGCAAAACGCACCGGGCCCAGCACTTAGTCGCAATCGTGTAGGTGACGATGTAGACCAAGTCGTCGATGCATCGGGCCACACACAGGACCTCAAGCGCCAATTCGGTCTCGTGTGCATATGCTCCATTGACATCACGGTGGGGATCTAACAGGCAGCTTTACATGTCTGACACGGTGTCCTACGTTGTTGCGGGCATATCTGGTGTAGACATGGTCGTGTTTATGGTGATGTATTATCTCCCGTATGCGGTCCCATCTTGATGCTGTGAGTATGAATCACTCGGGTTTGATTACGGGGGGGCAGACTTTATTTGTTGGGGGATGGTGGGGGTGGGTGAAGGGAAGGGAAGGGGGTCGAAAGGGTCTAAAGGGCGGAGTGTCAGGCTAGATGGTGCTGTGATGGGTAAGGAGGGTTGGTGGGATGTGAGAAATAGGAGATGGGCTCGGTTGATCATGGTCCTTGAAGTAGGGTGACTGCATGCACACACCGTCATGCTTTGAACGCCTTGGGGCAAAGAATGGGTAGATATAAGGTGTACAAGACTCCACTGCTACAGTTTCGAAACGAGCTGTCTCGGATCCGCCTTAATTGTACAAGCCAATGTCCCTGCACGCCCACCGGTGTAATCTTCCAGGGTAGGGGTATATTAGAATGAGCGACTACTGTGGTATATCCAACGAAACCACCAGATCAACAGAAGAAAATTACAACTCCACCACTGCTCAAGTCAAAATTTCAATCAGACGGTCACTCCGTCTTCCCCTGCACAACCTCCTTTCCCTCCTCGCTCGCCCCCGAACTAACATAAGCCGATCGAGTCTGGATCGCCACTACCGCGCTCTCCACCGCAGCCGGGACGTCGATATGGAAGAACGGCCTGTTCTGTCCATGCACAGTAGATACCTTGCCCGCCAGAAACCCCTTATGTCCCTCGGCGCTTTCGATCTCATCTTGCGCTTCAGGGTCACGCCTCGCCACAGGTGCATTTTCTACCGGTGCAAAACTGTACACGGGCATCCAATGCTGGTTCTGCCGTGACCTAAAGCGCTCGGAATCAAGGTAGCCGAAGCCGGCAGTAGTAAGTGCGCGTTTAGTCCAGCGCGAGTTGATCGACGCGAAATGCCATTCCACAGTATCGGGAGCGGCATATCGATCGAGCTGCGCGCGCACATCGATCAAGCCTTGGACACCAGTGACATCGACATGGTTCACAGCGGCAAAATCGAGAATGATGGCCTGTAGGACAGGTCGATTATCGTCCAGATTGATTTGTTGTCCTCGTCGTGGGCCGGGCTCGTTCCAAGGGCGATCGCCCAATTTGGCATATCGATCCAGTACTCCCGGGCGGGTGATTTTTTGCGCATGCGCGACGAGCTCGTCCATGTAGCCTTGCTGATTTAGGTACTTTAGGCCTTCAGTGAAGCGGTAGACGAGAATGCCGGGGTATGGCGACTCCGGTGTGATTTGAGGATTGCTGCCATCGTTGTGGTCGATAGGAACATACGTTTCGCGAAAGCCGGATGCTTTCGTCTCACCGTTCTTGCCGATGCTATCAGGCGTGGTATTGTAAACCTTGACTCTGCCGAGGACGGCACCGCGCGTGAAGAGCTCGCGGAACATTAGGATACCGAACGAGACGCCGATGGTGACGTAGATGCCATTGTCGATTGTTGTAAAGATGGTGACCAGAACACCGGCGAAGAAGATTACGACTTCAAGGGGGGAGGTCTCCCAGAATTGGTATACGACGTTAGGTGGCGTAATAAGATCACCAACGGCGTGGATGATGATGGCCGCAAGACTGCTCATGGGGATGTAGAAAAAGACGGCAGTCAGTGCGTACAGCGCAAGGAGGACGATGACTGCGGTAAATATACCAGCAAGAGGGGTTCGAACACCAGCCTTTGACTTGATGGCTGTTCTCGAGAAAGAACCCGTGGCCGGGTATGCGCCTAGGAAGGGCCCGATGAGGTTGGTAAAACCGACTGCGACAAGCTCCTGAGACGGGTTGATGACATAGTTGTTGATGCGACCAAACGACTTGGAGATAGCAATGTGCTCAAGAATCAAGACAATGATGGTGAGTGGAAGGTCGGGTGCTATGGCCTTCAGGAGCTCTGGGGTCATGGTTGGAGCACCGGCGTGTTGGAAGCCTTGAGAGAATTAGCAGGGGCCTACATTTCCGAGAAGTGATAAGCCAGAAGTCATACACATTGATGTTCTCAAGTGTATTCAGACCATGTGCTGATGTTGAAAGCGCTTACCTCGTGGCACCTTGCCAAGGATCCTGAACTTGGCTTTCTTCGCATCGCCCTTGACATTGCGATTTGCGAGATAGCTGATCAAGATGTACAGCAGGATGACAAAAGCCATGCGCAAGGTGCTTAAGAAGAACCACATCTTCTTCTTCGAGGGCTGCTTCTTAGTCATGACGCTGCAGCCGATCCGAATGGCGTAGAGCATGGTCAATGCTGACAGTCCCATGGCGGCATCGAGTTTGGTCGATGGAAGACCCTTCAGCGTGTCGATGATAACGCGGTAGGTTGGACCGCGGGTGTTGACGCCAGTGATACCCATGAGAGCAGGGACCTGGCCGGCGGCGATGGAAATGGCGGCACCGGTCATGAAAGAGGTAATAGCCACGAGAGGGATCAGCTCAACGATGCGTCCGATTCGGAAGAGCCCGATGAAGAGGAGAACGGCACCGCTGATGACGGCGAGCGCTCGTGCAATCTGTTCGGGAGCAAACTCGGGATTCGTCGCCGTGACTTTGGTGACAATGTTGCCGACGATGGTCGACATGACGGCGACGGTCTGTCGCGGGTCAGATTTGTTTGGATATGACCGAGGGCGAACTTACACCAATGGTGATGTCTTTGGACGTTGCAAATGCCCAATAGAGAAGGAATCCTACGAAAGACGTATAGAGCCCGTACTCAGCCGGCAGCTTCGCAAGGAGTGCATAGGCCATGCCCTGCGGGATCACAACAAAGCCAACCGTGACACCTGAGCATAGTCAGTAAGCGACGCACAGGTTCTAGATACATGTTTACTCACCAGCAATCACATCGCCAAAGAGCCACGTGAGGTTGTAGTGAAAGATCCAGTTCCAAAAAGGGAAGAGACTTCGGAGATAACGCTGGAATGCACTGAGAGAGGGCTTGAATTGCGAGAGCCATTCTGCGGCGGTAGGGTCCCTCTCGACATCTGGCCAACGGTCAGATACTCTTCATGTGCTGGGGCGAAATGGCAAACTCACATGTCTCGACAGACGAGATGGAAGCGGCACCTGAAGTCAGCGGCTCCTCTTTGCGGTAGTCGACATTGATGCCCAGCCCTTTGGCTAGAGTGCGGCCTACTGTATTTGGGGCCATGTCTGCTGGATGATCCAAGGCTGCACGTGTACGGTACGAGAAGTCGGGACTCGGAGCTATATATACCAGAATCTAAAGGGAACCCGGTCCCCGTGGAGAATGTCGACACAAAAGCCGCCGCGACCAGGGTATGCGAGTTTCCAGGATGGGATCTAGATGCACACCACTGATGTAGCCTTGCAAGCTCGGAGAGGGCATCGAGATGGAATTTGCTGCGATTCCATCATCGCTTGGCGTGGGAAGTAGGGCCTCCGTTTGCGTCCTTTGGGTAATGGATTGCTCCGTGGGCGAATTTCAGTGCCGTTGCGTGCTCGTTCGCGCCTACAAGCTCCCCCGATTTCGCTTCACCCGTGGGCCCGACCGCATGACTTGACCCCAAAAAGCGCAGGTCGGGCCATGGCGCGCTGTCCGGAGGGCGCCCAGGCGTTGCTCGTGAAGGTGATTGAGCTCGTCGAGACTGGGCATTGAGGGGTGGCGGCTGAGGCGTTGCTTGGATGGCTTGTCACGGCCCGGCGCTTGCTGATTGGCGGGTGGGTGCATGGTCGTCCGCAGCGTACTCGCGATCCAGGAACCCAACGACAACGCGAAAAGCAGGCGATGGCACTGTCGGCGCGACGGGGAGCATGAGAGGGACTGGCGCCGTCAGACCGTGGCAGCTTATAGACGGGGACGACGCCCTCAGTCGGATGCCTACCAGGGATGCGCCCTAGCGCGAGGGTAGCCTGAGGTACCTCTCACGCAATCCTGCCATGGGATTGCGATATCGACTTCGGCTGATTGGCGATCTTGGCAGCGACCTCAACACCACCGACGCCTGCATCCTCCACCGGTTCCAGCCAGGCTGCGCTGTCGTCTGATTTGTTTTTGTATGGCAGAGGCGCGCGCACGAGCGAGCCTGGAGTAGATCCAACTGGAAAAGAAAAGGGGGACATCGAGATCTGGAGATGCCACCTTGAACGTGGACACGAGCTGGTCCCAGCTGGAGGCCTGTCTGCTTTCACTGCACCTTCACTGCACCTTCACTGCAGAGAGCGCGCCAGACACGTGCAAATTCGCCGTGCGTGCCTTCATGTGCGACGGCACCATACCTCTTATCGACCCTCCGTGATGCACACCATATCCCATCCTCCAAGATACTCGCCGGTGAGAAGGCATGATACCGCAAGCCTGGTACTCGGGAGTCGCACCATTTCCAGTCTGATGTCTTTGTGCCGACCACAGCTCTGGACCGCTTGCATCATTGCAAGCGAGATGGCCTCATGCACATCTCGCCTCCTCGTGGAATCCGAATTGCTTTTGGATGAGCGTACAGCGTCGTGATAGGATGACCCCATGGTCCATCGTATCACACTCGCGTGGTTGTGGAAAATTTCATGCCGAAGATTCAAGCTGCCGGATTACTCGTGGTCAAGCGTCCTTCACTGGACGCGGCTGCGGCGCCGGCAGGAGCGCCCTATACTACCTCACGGGGGTCCATGACTAAAATCTGGATCTGGTAACTGCTCAGGTGAGTACGACTTAGCGAAATGTACTACCCCGGAAGCATCGCTACTGTTCACACGTGACTAAAGTATACACGCGAAACTGTCCTCTGCTGCACGTCCTTCTCCCTTTGCCCACTCTGCTCAGCGCCAATGACTCTTATCAGACATGTGCCAGCACGGCGAAGACTATAGTTACGTGGCGCACAATCAGCTGCATCGCGTCAGTGGCAGTCAGGGCTCCTTGGCGTCATTGAAGATCGTTTGCATGACGATGAGGTACGCCGAGATGACGAGAGATGTGTGAAAACTGATGGTGGGTGGAGTGATGGAAAGACGCGGCAGTTTCGAAAGAGAAGACTTTTGGACGCAACAACTACACCAGCGTAGATGTGATGCAGACACTCGCACTGCAGAGGCTCCGGGAAGCTTTTGCATTACTGAAGAGTGGGGAAAGTTGCACAACACACAGTCTCAATCGACATCGACCAACATCTCCTGCGGCACATGCCACATAGCCATCAAAGTCTTCTGACCTTCAGCCAAATCAACCTTTTCAATCTCCTTCTGAATCAGCTCCCGACTCTTGACTATCTCCTTCGCAACCTCACCCCATTCCAGCGTCCCCTTCCCAACAACCTCCTTCGCGCCCGCATCGACACTGACAGACACCAGCTTCCCATCCTTCTTCCTCACTATCCCGTCAACAATCACCGTATCAATATCCGCAGGGCTAGAGTGCAGGATGATCGCCGCGACTGGATCATGCTGTGCTGCGGCTACGAGGCCAGGACTCAACGCATCGAACAGAACGAGATCGGCCCTGTAGCCCTCCGCGATCCGGCCAATCTCTTGCTCGAGATTGGTCGCTTCGGCGCCTTTGATGGTTGCGAGGTTGAACGCTGCTTCGACGCTCAGGCTGTCCGGCAGCTTTCTGGGTTCCTTGCCTTGGTGGTAATAGTGTTCGCCGAAGTGGTTTCGCGCGCTCTGTAAGCCGATACGAGCTTCGCCCACGATGGAGCCGGCGTTGTTTGAATGGCAGTCTACCCCTAGACTGGCATTGTTTTGGACCCTATAACCACGTTAGACACTCCATATCGGTATACGCGAGACAGATCGAATCGTACCCAACTCTCTTCCCCTCAGTTACTTCGCCTGAGAACGCTGCATCGAAACACAACGGTCGTCCCATCGCCATCTGTAGCTCCGTGCTCGGAGTCGCAGAAACATGAGCGCCCGCTTCGATGATCAGATCCGCCTCCGCCCTTGTGATATGGCCACCGTGCGAGATCACGACGCGCTTATCTAGCAAGCCATTGCTCTTCAAAATCTGCGTCACGTTCATGTGCTTCGTTCCATGTGCAGTAATCGTCTTGATGCCTTTCTCCTTGACCTTCTCAAATACGGCGCTCACAGCTTCCGGTCCCAGGAACCACAAGTCCCACGCAAAGCCCAGTGTTACTCTCCCGTCGCCAAAGGGTCCGTGGTCCGCGAGCTCGAGAAAAGTTTGCATGACCCAGTCTTCTAGTGGATTGGGATGGAAGGTTATTGGACTGAAGGATTTGGCGATTACCATGGGCGTATAGCAGAATATCGAGCGTATACCCGAAGAGGCCGTCGCTGCGATGCCCTGCTTCGCATGATCGGGAGAAACTGTGACGTGTGCGTGGTCGAGCACAGTTGTTGTGCCTGCTGCGAGCGCTTCGAGCATGCCGCCGAGCTGACCGTAGAAGACATCTTTGGGAGAGTACTGTACGCTCTGGAAGTTTCCTGGTCATTGTCAGCGCGAGAGGACGACGTTGGCGACCGAAGAGGCACGGACCAGGGACCATGTACTGCAGCAGGAGCTGATTCGCATGTCGGCCTTTGAGTTGCGTCTGCCAGCCATGATGATGCGTGTCGACGAACCCAGGGCTAACAATCTTATCGGTGGCATCGATTACTTCTAATCCATCGGCGTGTTCAATGTCCTCCGCGAGCTTCGAGATCTTGCCGTCTTGGATAAGGATGTCAGTCTTGGTGGGCACAACATGGTTGTTCGCGTCGTGAAGCAGTACGACTCCGTTCTTGATGAGCGTTCCGCGAGCCATGATGTCTGACGATGCCTTGAAGCTGCGACAGATCCCTTTATATATACGTAAGCTACCTTCTATAAACCAGACTAGTGTTAACTCCGGCCCCCAAATTCACGAATGCGACTGAACTTTGACCAATCACGATGCATGCCCAACTGCCTTTTCAATAAGGCAACGCGGTACATGCAGCGAGACCACGAAATCGTAGCTTTGCAATAGGCCAGTGGGTAACATAGTCGTAATAGTTACCGCTTTCAAGACATAACGTGACATTTTCCGCCGAATTCGGCTTTTCGCTCTGATCCTCGCGCTTTGACGGACCCCGAGAAGGGTTCTAGGTCTAGGTACCCACAACCCCGCAGCTGCCATCAATGACGCCGCTGCGCAGTGTTAGTTGCGGCGATGTTCTGAGAATGAGATCGGTGGAGATATGCCCAATGTCCGTCTCTCGAGCAATAGAAGGAGCCGCTAAGGTTGATCAGAGACGGAGGTAGATAGGGCTGGCCCTCGGATCTAACGGATATGATATTGCATGTCCCTCTAAGCCGGGAGTATTCCGAGTGTCTAGATCTCACGTGTTGTAAATCGAGATCCGGGTCAATGATGTTCACGTTACAGCCGGAGCGGGCGGATGTGAAAAAACCGTTGTGTGGCTGTGCCCACTTCGTAAGCGAGTGTGGCGTCAGTGGATGTTGCGCCACAAGTCCGTAAAACGTACCAAATACAAATCTCCGTCTAATTTTACCATATGCTGATCAAACTCTGTCAAACGAGTGCGTTGCTTCTTATCTGAAGTACCCATTTGTCCGCTAATGCTCCATCACACTGTGTCAGCAAGCGAGCTTTCGCAGCGTTGCATTTTTTGCGTGGTCGACCGCCGTTGCTTACCTCGCAACATGCACCGCCAACATCCCGAACAGGCAGAGAAATGGAGTGGGGACTGTCTGAACAAGCTTTTCTCACGACATCGCGCAGATCTATCAGCCGGACCCTGACAGGCTGGTGGGCGGGAAGGCGAAGTTGATGAGTCGCCCGGACTGTGAGACAAGGGCTGAAATAGGCTGTGGTGGATGATCGTCGTCACGTTTGTGTTATCAGAGACATGCTCGTAATTCGATGTCGTATTGTTTGGGTGGGATCATGGCCGCGCGGGTCGTGATGTGTTCATACGACGTGCTGACACGAGATGATTCACGCGATGTCTGATGTGGGCGGGTCGCCGAAAGAGGCAACACGCAATATTGGATACATCGAACGCCAAACGGCCTTGCTCGCCCACTGAAGCTAGACGTATCGAATGATCTAGCACGCCATTGTCTGCCCGCATGCATGCATATTCAATAGATAAGGAGTGTATAAGTTGAGTATTATAGTATTAAACCGTGACTAAGATTTGCACCAATCAACTGTCTATATACAGAGAAGCTGGGGAACTGATCATGAACCACCCAGAACGCCGTGGCTATGCGGTCTAAAGGAAGGGACGCGCTATGCTATACCTCATGTCATAAAGGAGAGTCATTGGGGATAAAGCCCGCATGAAGATACCGGAGCCCAACCAAACCCAAACGCCTTTTCGATGCTAATCATCTGCTCATCGTGACTGCACTAGTATCCGTAGCCGTGGGTGTAGCCAGTGGGCTTAGGAGGAACGCGCGAAGAGCTGTAGGACAGGCTCGACGGAGTGCCGTGAGTCGGGTAGGGAACGCCGCCAGTGCCAGTGGGGATGGTGGGGTAGGCGCTGCCACCAGTGGGAGTAGGCTTGGGCGGGTTGGGGTGGTAGGTCGGCTTGTCAGTTGGCTCGTGGGTCGGCTTGTCAGTCGGCTTGTCGGTAGGGTAGCCGCTTGGGTAGCCAGTGGGAGTCGAAGTGTAGGTGATCGTGACTGGGTGGCCGCGCTCAGTGATGGTGTATGTTACCACCTCGCACTCGTGGCAAGGTGTAGGCTGAACGACAACGGTAACAGTAACAGTGGCTTGTCCAGCGGGGCACTCTCCGGCATTGGTGGTGTAAGTGGTGACAGGAGTGACGACCGGAGGCTGAGGGGCGACTGGAGATTGAGGAGTGACGACCGGAGGCTGAGGAGCGACCGGAGATTGAGGAACGGAGGTTGGGTAGACAACGGTAGTGGTAGTGTAGGTGGTGGGGTAGTAGGAGGCAGTGAGGTAGGTCGAGTAGATGGGTGAATGACCAGTCTGGCCTACAGACGTGGAGCAAGGCACGAAGGTGTAGGTGGTAGTGGTGAGCGTCTCCGTCTTGGTGATGGGTCCCTGGCCTGGAGGATAGGTAGTTGGGTGCTCAGGCGTGTGGGGCTTGGGCGTGGTCGACGGCGAAGGCGATTGGGATGGGTAGCCGGTTGGGTGCGGGTAACCAGTGGGGTATGGGTGATGCGGGTTGGGATTCTGCGGGTACCCCGTAGGGTAGTTCGGGTGAGGAGGGCTCGGGTGTTGGGAAGGGTAGCCGGTAGGGTACTCCGAGTGA
>Ga0247733_1000195_pt1 | contig 68666 bp, 50 predicted proteins | sample UWRJL043104R2_FD_180932 | JGI IMG/M metagenome (GOLD analysis project Ga0247733, IMG submission 180932) | Plant litter microbial communities from Arlington Agricultural Research Station in Wisconsin, United States - UWRJ-L043-104R-2 | ecosystem: Environmental > Terrestrial > Plant litter >...
GGCGAGGTTGTTGAAGGCGAGGTTGTTGAAGGCGAGGTTGTTGAAGGCGAGGTTGTTGAAGGCGAGGTTGTTGAAGGCGAGGTTGTTGAAGGCGAGGTTATTAAAGGCGTAGGTTCCGTCTTTGGTAAAGAATGTTGTGCAAAAGGTTGTCCAGCTTAGCATGCATGCGAGTATAAGATAATACAAGAACTACCAAAATGTGTTTCAAAAGCCCGCGGAAGGTAAGAGGGATGACTGGGAATTTGCGTTATCTAAGGATGGCACGACTCTTAGGCCCGGAGAGATAGTAAAGCCATGGTGGCTTTATTGGTTAAGCGTATTTTTCACATGGACAAGCTGTATACGCAGGAGGCGGTAAGTTAGGATAATTGGCGCTAGGATGATTCTTCTCCGTCGATTCCGGCGCTTTCGGGTATAATAATGTTATTGAGCTTAGCTTCTTTCTGTGGATTAGATTGTGACCTTCGTCCTGACGTGACTGTTAGCGCGATATAGAAGAACCCAGAAGAAGGTACGCAGTGGCGTTTAGGGGCGGTCTTGATGTTTTCTTCTATTCATCGTTTTCCGATGTTCATGTGGATTCAATTACGGCGTGGAGTTGCTAACTTATACGCCATATTCAACTTATTTCAAGTGCATGATGTGATCGCAATCAAAATGGAATTAGCGTCCCGGACGGCGTAGTGGATATGCGCAGTCATGCCGAGTAAATGATTTCTAGGTATATATCATACTTCCCCCGCACAAGGCTGCGACATCTTTTAATACCTTCTATATTTTTTCAGCCTCGCTAGATGCCTTCTTCTTCTGCGTCCTGCCCGCTTCGGCGCTATAACATTGCTCACGCTCCTTCCCCTATCCATTGCGTTTACCTCTTTCTGTCTTACGGTCTCCGTTTCTTTAACTCCTTCATTAACGCATCGTCACCTATTATGGATATCCAGTCGCTCCTAAGCCCTGGAACGAACACGTCGGTTCCCGCCTCTTACGTCGCCTTACCTGCCCCTATCGATATTCCGGCTGACTATAGCCTCGTCCAAGATACAGCCGCCCACGCATCGTCGGAGACGTTAAATACGGCTGTGTCGCTCGACCATGGAAACATCGACGAGTTAATCTCTCTTCCTAGGACCAATACAACTCGAGAGAGGCAGGAATTTAAACCCGATCACTGTTTGTCGCTGAATAAGAAGTCTCCAGCTGGTAACAGCACCTCACATCGGCAAGAACCTCGACCGAATACGGCGGCCTACCAGCACCCGTTATATTAATAGCCATACCAGCTGCTGGGCCGTCGTTATAGTTCAACGAATGCCCTATACAACACTCCCATCCTGCTAGGGCCGGGCTTAGCGTTGCGGCTGCCTCCTCATATAGTATTAATAGACGTTACGGTCCAGCGGAACACCTATAACAATCGTAAATATAATATAAGTGTTATTACTACTAATCTGGTTTCTTATACTGACCGCGCCCTTTAAGGATATTTCTTCTCACCCTTTATAAGAACCTTAACCTGACACGGCGACCCACCACCACTAGATGCTAGGTCCTCGGGCTCCGCCCAACTACATACAGCAGCAACCTCGAGCTCGGGCCGCCGTTGCCTGCATTTCTTGCCGAAAACGTAAGGTAAATAGCTTCCCTAGCGTTTACAATCCCTAGTAACACTAGAATAGGCCCGATGCTTAGACTTTAATAAAGACCGCTGCAGTAACTGCACAAGGTCTGGTAAGTAGTGCATTGCTAATTCCTAGCCACACGGAGAACACAAAGATCTTCAGTAGAAAAATATAGATCTTAAGCAGCAAAATAAAGTTCTTTAGCAGCAAAAAAAAGTTCTTTAGTAGTAAAAAACAGTTCTTCAGCAGTAATACAGCAAACTTCAGCAGGAACACGTATATCTTCAGCGGCGGTCCGCTCAGCTAGAATAAGCCTCGAGTGGAGGTCGTGCTTTACATAAACGAACGGCTTCGCAAATATCGTTGCACGAAGATTCTTCGCAGTCACTTTCTCGTGCGGGCAAACCTTGGTGCAACGATGATACCTCTGATGGTCGTACACCACATGTAAGTGGTCGTTATGTATGCTTAGTTATCCCCTCTAATCTGATCCCCATGCTGACCGCGTCCTCCAAGAAGCATCCTTTACTTGAAATGGCGGCCTAGACTGTTCCTCCGCCACGATGCCGAATGCCCTAACAGATCAAAGTCGACCTCGAAACGAAGTCCCCTCCTATCGGCGGCTTACCTACCCCTATCGATGTCTCGTCCACGATATTAATCTATACGCAACACCTCACACAGCACGCGTTGGCCTCTAAGGAATTTTAGTAAGTCATATCAATTGTGTTCTACGGTGACGAAATGGGCAAGACTAACTAGAACGCAGTTGTTCGTGGTGCCCTAACACTAAATTCAAGAGATAAGACGAGTTATAACGGCATATACGCTCCTAACATAGCTCATCTCGGTGGTCATGCTACAAGTTTATAGTAATTGCGAGCTTCAATTATTCTTCTAACCGCCAAGAAAACATTTGCTACATTTGCAGCCAAGGCTTCCCAGCCTCTATAGGAGAAAACGTTCGTTTTTTACATCTTCAAAGAGAGTACCATTTCGGGATATATATAATGACATTCGGCCGCTCCGACCACTTAAGAGCGCACCTCAATCTTGTCCATGAGAAGTTATCCAAAAGTTGGACAGACTCTCTAGCATAGGCGTGTATCGTAGAGGTGATCCCAATGCCCGATCTAATCACGATGAATAGTATATCTTAAAGAGACGAAGAAGACTCTTCGCAGTCTACGGTCTTGCCGGTATATATCCCATCTAATCTGAAATTCTATGCTGACTGCGCTCTCCAAGATTGCTCCTCTTCCGTAACTTTAACCCAACTCACATCAACAGCCTCCTGCACTTTCAGACGCGGCGGACCTATATTTAGTACAATGTGTTCGATGTAGGCATCGCTATATTGGGCCAAATGCGGATGAATATCTTGTATAGCACTAACAGCGCTACGTCGAAAGCTTTCCGCACTCATACCATTATTGTTCCAAAGTAACGCAAAATACCGCGCTGCCGCTCAACTATGAAACCAACGGCGATTCAGTCTCTCCTCCCAGGACCAATAAGGAGGATGGAATTCACGAAGATGGTTCCAATTTGGTCAGATGCATTAAATTTTACACGAACTGGTTGGGATAGCAGGAGAGAAAGCTTTCATAGCCCCAGCCGCGGACTGGGTGCCATCAATGCAATAACGAGATTGGGCGCGAGGCTTGATAATAGGCAAAGAGGTGGATTGAACCGTGTCTATTCACAACACTCTGCTCGCAGCCTTATAGAAGAGCCGTTGGGCTCGCATGCGTTTACTTAATACGCCCTACTACGGGCTTCTTTGTCCACTATTGCCTATTCTTCACTCACCTCTTATCTTCCTGCGTTTCACTAGCATACGCTGCCCGCTACCCATGATGTCTATAACCTCCTTGAATTGCTCACTTGCTTGCCATGTAGCCTGTGGTTAGAAATCGTGCCGGTAAGTTACCCTTCTCCAAGCACTGCTCCACCAATCGGTCACTCATACCCATTTGCTTGACCTAGTGCGGCGAGGGCAGGCGAAATCTACCCGTAACCCATATCTCAACCTCCTTACGCCTGTGCGGGGTTATCAATGTGCAGCTACATGCATGTGTATCCTACCACCTTTAGGAAGAAGCTACCGACCCGCTCTTCTTCGAGACCCAAGAACGGGCCTTGTTGCTCAAGTGCCGCTAACAGTGATCAATGCCCCCGCTTGTAGTGACTAGTTAAATGTGAAGCCATCGCATGAGGCGCTTATGTAGAGCTTTACTAGTGTCCTTGCGCACGTTAGCTCGCCCCTACTGTGCCTAGACCTGTGCGAATTGGCTTGTGCGACTATATAGACCATGTACTGCCTTACCGCTTTTTCATTCTGTACTCTTCGCGTCATTAATACGCTCCGCTGCTTCGTCCTTCCTTGCTTGCCTTCCTGCAAGTCTTGATTATCCGCCTACCTCGCTAGGATAAAACGCCTCTAATGAGTCTGATCTTATACTTTCGGTTTCTTTTCCAATGCCTAGGCAGGAAGCGAGGTTCAAGATCCACCAATCGGGTATACTATTAAGGATGCATCTTCTTATCGCAGGACCTGATACACGTAGGAGGGGATTACTAGAACTATAGACATTCTCGTACAAGTCGATAATGGACACGCCGATAGCGTGATAGGCGCCTCTGATAGAGCACTAACTAGATACGGTATCTTAGGAGTTGATTCGGGTAATATTCCGCCTTACGTTTTACGAGGTCTACAACTAACTATACGTAGATAATGAAGGTTATAATAGTTATCCTTCCACTAGAGACTATATACAACACAGACTTATAATAAAGAGAAGATATCGCGACGGGCGACCTATGAAAAAAAACTTATAAAGAAGTAAAGGGTAAGTATAAAGGATATGAGTGTTTCCCTACAATGCCGCGTAATAGCTAGAAACCGCTTGCAGAAGCTAAGATGTATTACTAGTACTACTATTACTTAATACTTTCTATAAAAGGCTACTACGTATGTACGCTGCATTCTTATACCTCGTCCTTCCCTTCTTATATGTAACTCCTACAATGCAATATAGAAACGAAGCTAAGTAGAGATTAGTAGTATGAATATATCTCTTACTTAAGCAATTAGTTGCGCCGCGGCATGACCTTATTACGGTATCTAGCCTCCGGAATGCTAACACTAGAGTATGTAATATTACTAAGGTGAACTTATACGGTCGATCGCGAGAGAGTGGAAACTACAAAGCTACTAACTAGTTTAAGACCGCATCGGAGCGTAGCACGTAGTATAGTAAGTAGAAGCACCGCCGCACCAATCCCTAACTTGTATAGTTGGCGTGCAATACTTTCGAAAAAGCGTAAGCTACTCGCCCCCTTACTGAACACATGACTGCGTATAGGTAGCGAAGATCGGGGCTAAACGATACGGAGGCGAAGGAAGAGCTATATAAGTATGTCTACGATCCTCCGGTTATCGGGTTATCTAGCTATATCTACCTTTTTCTTTTGCCCTATATCTTATAAGCAAGTGATAGAGAACGGGGATGATAAACCCATTCTCGGTAAGAAGTTACTAGACGTGTATAAAAAGCTAAAGATCCTTATACCGATATTTCGTATGGTTTTTATAAAGAAGGAATCGGTGGATTCTCTACTTATTATATTTATTAAGCCCCTCGATAAAGATATGATCTTAACCCTTAGGGTAGAGGTTATATATAATATATCGACGGAATAGAATAGCTATAATAAGTTAGTGGAGCTCGTAGTTAAACGTGACGTTTACCTTAGGCTTCTCGACGAGCAATTTCTTTAGAAAAAAAACTTCGGCGAGTCTACATTTCCTGGAAATATAAGATATCTAATATAATATAGTTGGATACTTAACGGATTTATAGTCTACTATAATTTACGTAATTGATAAAAGCTATAAAAGTACTAAATACTACTATTATATATACTTTTTAGACGGCTATATGCGAGTTAATACTATCCTAATCGCCGAATACCGCCGTCTAGGAAAGATAGAACTTCTTATATTTATTTTATATACTATAGCTGCGGTAGCTATCTTCTTATATTTCGTTATAACGTTAGAGAGGTATATTCCTAGATAATTAAGTATATAGTTAGTGCTAAGAGATCCTTAGCCCATCGCGAGTAGTATAAGGAATGGATTTAATATTAGCTGTAGACTACGATCGACGGAATTCTATCTAAAAATAAAGATCTCTAACCCGAGAACGAAGTGAATGATACAAACGGCGGCGATACTTCTTAGGGTTATCTTATACTACTATCCTTAGTCTCGCTCTTATAAGCGTTATCCTCGTAATAGCCGCGATTACTCTCTACGTCTTAATTCCCGACTAGCTATGCTATGCCTCGCGGTTCTAAACCCTCTATATCTCCGATTTTGCACTCTCTACGTAGCTGAATTACTAGTATTTGTATAAGGTTATGATGGTATCCGGCCGGCGTTCGTTGGTTTCGATTCTCATTTATCTAAGTCGTAATTAAGGATAAAACCTAATAAATAAGCTTATTCTATTTCCGCGCGTCGGGCTATATGTGATTACGAGCGCTACTTTACCCCTATTTTTAGATAATCGAGCTTATAATGCTATATTTTAATATCCTGCACCATTTATATGACCGAATGGCGGGATATAGAATAAGAAGATAAGATTAGCGCGTAGAGACCATTATATAAGTAATAGGCTATAGTAATAGGGTATTAGCGTCGATAGCTACCTATATAGTACTTAGTAAGCGCCTTATTAACTAGGTAAGTACTATTACGTATTATATATAATAATTAGACCTATACTTCTATCGTAATAATATATAGGCTATAATTTAGTAGTACTTCCCTATAGCTTATTCTATTTCTCGCTTTTTAGCCACCGTATAATACATCGATAGCTTCCTAATTAGGTAGGAAGTACTACGTGACTTGCTTATAATATATAAGACTAATAGAAGATCTCGGGTCTATTCGCCTCTCGGCCTTAGGTCTAACCTTATACTTAATACTAGACGGTAGAGCCTACTATTATTATTATTAGCTACGGTAGTTAAAGCTAATATTAGATAGAGCTTACGAGACGCTAGCTATTATAGAGCCTTATTCTCCTAAACGTTCTTAATCGGCGGCTACTATAAACTATTAGTCTTTATAATTAAGCCTATACTTACCGTCTACCATTATAATATTAACTAGAGCTATAATTTATAGCTTATACGTATCCTTCGGCTATCTATATTCTCTTAGTAAATCTATAGATATTCGCGGCGGGGTAGACTATCTACTTTTATCTAGAGCTATAACTTAGTCTCCTAGAAGCACGGTAACGACCTTTACTAGTTATACCTATCTCTTTAGATAGAAATCCATTTAACGTACTCTTTTATATTTCCACTTACCTTTTATTTAATAATATCTTAAGTTTTAGGCATATATATTAATAACTTAAGGCGCTTCTATACGAGAACCCGCTTTATTAGAGAGCTATTAAGGTATTAACTCTAAAGCTAGTATATAAGAATAGAATAACTAAGAGATAATACTACTAGACTTACCTCCTATATATAAAAGAAGCCCGATAGGCTTAGAAGAAATATATCTTATACTATAACGCCCTAAGCTATATATACGATTAACGCTATATATTTTCTACTATATAATCTTTCTCCGCTCGGGTTATAGGCAAAGGAACTAGATACTTATACTAGGACTAGTATATATATATCTTATTAGGTAATATTATCCGTATTTTAGATATAGATACTTCGGTAGAAGTCTATAAAATTAACCTTTTCTTCTTTAATATTATAATACTAAAGGGTTCTCCGTCGCCTAGCGAGCTTAAGAGATCTTTACTATCTTTTAATAATAATATTATCACCATTTATATCCGGGCTAAAAATAACTATATACTTATACTTAGTATAAAATAAATACCGCTTATTAGTACTAGACTTCTAGAGACTATTTACCTTACGTCTAGCTATAAGCTCTTTATAAGATATATAGCTAACTATATCTATTATAGAACGTATAGTATAGAAGACGCTCTTAGTTATCCTAAATAGGAAATTAGAGGCGTAGCTCTATCTTTAAAGTACGAGGTACTATACGCTCTACTTTAGCTTAATAAATTTTTCGGAATAGATTTAGGGTCGACGATTACTTTTAAGATCTATAGAGAATACTTCTATACAGTCTTAAACTAGACTTTATTTAAAGTAGAAGAGATAGATTAAATAAGCTTCTACTATTATATTCGCTTTTCTCTAGATAATCTAACCCGTAAGGCTATAAAGGTATATAATAAGGTTTATCGTCGCTAGTACGACGAAGGGCTAATATACGATTTATAGATAGATATTATACTTTAATTTAATAAGACTACTAATAAGACGATAATAGTTAAAGCGCGTAGAGAATAGCTCGTAAGTATAAGTTATTTATAGCGGACTTTCTATATTTCGGAGTTTAAATAGGTAATAAAGAGCGTACTAGCCTCTAAAGACGGGTCCCCTCTAGCAGTAGTCTCTTAAAGACCACTCTTACCTAAAGACGACGCCTTTATCGGCGTGCTAGACTTTAGTAATAACCTAAACTACGCTCTAAAGAAGTATCGACCGAGTTTAAGTTACTACCTAAAGACTACCCCTAATTATAGCGCTATATAATCCTTTATCTTAATATAGACGAAGTTTAAAGGCTATAATTACTCCTATAGTACCTTCTTTAACTTTATTAAAGATAAGTATTATTATAGCGAGTTATCTACTAAGCCTTATCTATATATCTATATTAGGATACGTAGAGAAGCTTCTATAGATCTAGTACCCCTAGCTTAGAACTTAAAGGTACTATTATTTAGCTCTACTTACAACGATAATAACGTATTATATCGCTATTTACTAATTTAAATATAGCCCTCTCTATTATCGTAGTACGTATGCTCTAAGCGGCTCTACTATATCCTTAACCCGATCTTACTAGGGCTAGTACGTAGTAGATTAATTACTAGTATACTTAATAAACGCCGCTTCGTATATATATTACGTTCTAAACTAGACGGCGTTATAGTCGTGATTAATTTTACTTATAGATTATTAAAGCCCGATAAGTCTAATAAGCCTAATAAGCCTAACGAGGCTCGCTGGAACTAGACACCGGGACTTTATAAAATAGAGTAATACTATTAAATTATATTTTAGATATACGATACTCTATAAATAGTATATATAAAAGGCACCGTCTTAGATTATATTAGGATACGGTAGTATTCTACCGCGTTAAAGATCTATAGGAATACCTTACGCATTCTTATAAGGTAGTATCTAGAAAGTGAACGGTAACTCTAGTAAAAGCGTATTAGGTTAATAAAAGGTCTTAAGGTAATAATATATATCTCTAATAATATACCGCCTCTATATATATATTTAACGCCTACTATATAGTGTTACTACTATATATATATATATATCGCGACGGGTATATTATATATAAAACTACGTTATAATAAGAGATAAGGGCGTAGGTAATAAACCTTATAGATAATCCCGTAAAATAAGTCTACGCTAATAGTTCTATATTTAGCTACTGCGTATATATTTATCTTATTAGACTACTTATACTCCATTTCCCCCTATTCGTAATAAAGTATTAATTCTTATTAATACCACTAAGTTAGTATCTTACCTATGAATTTACTATAAGGCGGTTATCTCGGCTCTTCTAGTATATTTCTACTTACGGGATTATACCCGCTAATAGCGCTTCTAGACGCCGTTAATCGTTAGTATTATAAGCTATTCTAAATCTTTCTTTAAGACTACACGCCCCGCTTTAATTCCTACTCTTCTAGTTATATATAACGCAGATATAGATTTAATATAGATTTTAGTATAGAGGTTTTAGGCTAGACCGTCGTAAACCTAGTATATACTAGGGTCTAATATCCGGAGATATAGCTATTCTTTAGCGGTAGAAATTTCAATTTACCCTAGTATACTTATACTTATAAAGCCTAATAAAACTATAAGTTATTATAGATAGTATCTTTATTCTATAAAGATAAGCCGATTCTCGCTTTTTATAGCTTAGCCCTTCCCCGAATATCTACGACTATAAATACGGCTTCTATTATAACTTTATTCTAGCGAATTTATTATGGCTCTTATCCTTATAGAATTAACTAAGGGCTTTAAGAAGAGGAAAAAGAATAGGAAGCTTACTAAGGAAGACTTCGGTAGATTTATTATCTATTACTATAAAGCCGGAGATAAATTATCTTCTATTCTATATAAAGTTAAGCTAATTGCTATACGAGTACTAAGAGTAAATAGTTTCGTCTACGTATTAACTATAGAGAATACGTAAGTAGTCTATAAGCGCTATATAAGCGATAAAGAGAAAGGTACGTAGAGCTAAATCTATAAGAAATCCATACTAACTAAAAAGAACGCTAGGAATAGTGGCGGAGGGCCTATAATCGAGCTATATAGATATAATACCAATCTATACTAGACTATAAAGCTAAACACCTCTTTATACCTTAGAGAGCGAATTAGTCGTTACTTTAGTTAGAGCTAGTTATTAAGACGAAAGTAAGCTTTAACGTTAGTACGAAAGCTTATGGTAATTCTAGCGACTCTACGGCCTAGGACTATATAATATACTTATAGATATATCTAGTAATTCTCTTACTACGCTTTAAGATTAAATACTTATAGAATTTAGGCTTTTATAGTTATACCTATAAACTAGCTTCTAAAAGAGCTCCAACGCGTTATGCCCGATCTCTCCAAGCTATCGAGATTTTTTAAATCGGTATCCAATTATACCAACTAGTTAGTTAAAGATAAGTGTAATATCTTCTCGAATCTACTTCGTTCTAAGTTTCTCCACTATATAAAAATATAGTTTTAGATAAGTATAAGTAAATATTCGGAAACTATACTGCAGTATATTATATTATTAGAACTTAAATATAAACTTCTTTAATAATACGCTAGTAGTTTTATTACTACGGAGGATTTCGATATATATAACTAGGCTACGAAAATAAAGTACTATAATAAGATAGATGCGAATAACGAAACGAATTTTAAGATAGTTATTTATTAGATCCACAAGACACTCTACCATCTTTAGACTTCTAGGCATAGTATTTATAGCTTAATTATAAGTAATAAAATAGATACTTAAGTCCATAGTATTACTCTTAGTAAAGTAATTATAGTTCTTATTTAACCGCTTACTCGATCGATTACGTTCGCCTCGTTTCTAGTTATAATATATAAGTACGGTAAAGGTACTAACTACTATATATATATCTATGGTTAATTAGTAACTCTACCTCCGTCACGGTGCGATAGAATATACTTAAAGATATTTAGAGAGTAAATTAGAAATCTCTAAGGGTAAGCGAACGAAGCATTCTTTAAGCGGTTATAGCAAAACTATATTAAGCTAATAGCCTATATTAGAAATCGCGCCGGTAGATCTTACCCTTTTTTAAGCACTCTACCTACTACGGTAAGGGTAGGCGATATCTACTTATAACTTATACCTTAACCTTCTTACGCCTATACGCGGTTGTTAATATATAGCTATATATATATATATTCTACTACTTATAGTAAGAAGCTACTAACCCGCTCTTATTTAAGACCCTTATAAATAATTATATAAGCTACGTAGACTATATATAAGTACGGGATATAGTATATCGTTAAACGCTTCTATCGCATAGTACTCTCTAGAAAGCGGTTGATATATTAAGGGGCGAGATATAAAATAAGAATCGGCCTTATAGAAAAGTATTTAACTAATCTCTTTAATACTCTTAATTTATTAAGACTTTATAGACTTATAAGTAATTAGTTATACCGCAGCATTACCGTCTAATTTAAATATTAAGATATAATCCCTATTACGGTATCTACCCTTTGGGATATATATACTATTATTCTCTTATAGGCTAATAGTACTATATACTAGTATATAAGTCCTTAATATAGCGCTATAAGCTTATAATAGGGGCTGGTAGTAGACCCGTAATAGTTTAGCGAAGGTAGGGCGGTAAGTATAAGTAGATAGTTATTAAGTAGTAGCCTAACGTGTACGGGAAAATTTAATAGCTAGTAGAATATAAATATTTACTCTACCGTACTTTTAAGAAACCTTTAGGTCCTTCCTTCCTTTAATATAATTATTATCTTAAATCCGTAATTACTTTTCTTATTAGTATTACTATATCTCCTTCGTTCTAGATAGTTCCTAATTAGAATTAGCTCTATATTTTTCTATAGCTCTTATAAGCGATTAGACCTATAAGTATCCTCTACTTATACTAATCTCTACTATCTACTAATAATTAGTTATAGTCTATTCCGATATATAAGATTATAGATTAATCTTATAGTAAATTAGATATATACGCCTATCTATCCTATTAATAAGCTAACTATTACCTCGTAAGATATAACGGTTATTATTCTAACTATTACTAAGGATCTCTATTAATTAAAGGAGATAGTCTATATAGTTTATAGCTTTAAGCTATCTAAGGTACTCCTTATAACGCCTAACTTGCGAGTAAAGCGTATGGTTAAGAAGCTAGGTAACTCTAAGCGGGTCTAGATATTATCTATTAGCTAGGCTAATAAGCGCCGCTAACTATCTTAGGCTATTCCGGAGGTAAAGACGAAGATTATACTACTTTTAGACGATAATATTTAGCTACCGGTAAAGTTTATAAAATAGATACTAGTACCGTTTAAGAACCGTCGCGTAGGTAGCGTAGGTATAAACTAATAATTATATCGAAATAACTAGTCGAATATCTAGAAGTTTCTAGGTTTAATCTATCTAGTCTAAAGAAATTTCGACTACACGGTATATAACTAGATAGATAGCGAGCTACCGTATCTATCTAGATAGGTAGTAGCTTACCGCTCTAAAATTTTATAAGACCTTAAGTTTACCTATAGCTTAACGCATAAGAAGTAGGGTAGCGACTACTTCCTTAATATAAACGACGATAACTTTATTATACGCTAGCTATTTTCGTATAGTTAGAAGATCTAGCTATAGAACTACCGTAAGTACGAGGTAGAGATAACGCTAAAGAGTAACTCTAAGTATATACACTAGTGCCTACGCTAGATACGAAGTAACTAGAGGAGTAATCTAACTAGCCTAAGTAAGTTATATATATAGTCGTAAGTCGCTATCCTAAGTCTTTAACTCCGATAGCTTACGATCTTCCTTTCGCTTAGTAAGTACTATTAAACTAAATATTTCTATATAGAAGATACCCGTAGTCTATATACGCCGTCTTCTAGATAATAATTACGTAGTAGGCCTTTCTCTACAACTTTCTACTTATATTTAGCTTTAACTACGCGCTATCGAAGGCTAGCTACTATAGTACGTTTAACGAGATATCGCGTATAGATAAGTAGAAGTATAGTTTACTCTAGGCCCTCTTTATTAGATACTAGTTATTCTCTAAGATAATTAAGCTAGCTCCGTACTTGCTAAAAAACTTAGGTAATATATAATTCGTGCCCGTATTAGTCCTCTTTAGTTATTTCTATAATCTTATTAAGTTATATAGATATATTACTATTATAGAGGTTAGCCCCGCACCGTCTCGTCGCGTTTACTAATATACGCTAGACTACCTAGGGCACACGTAAAGGTGCTAACGCTAACGATAACCTTAGAATGATTCCCATCCCGCCGGGCGATGCGAAAGGTGGAGCGCCCAATCCCTCAACTTGATATATTACGCTGTTAGCGCCCCTACCTATAATAGGCATATGCAGCGGGCTGTATCCGAGCGCTTCGTATATATTCGACCAGGTCCGTGTCTAGGCTTGGCCGCCTTATTTGATGCCGTCTGTCATCGTTATGACCGCGACTAAGGATAGCGACACCAAACCCTCTACGCATTAATCATCGGCCAGCTGTGTTACGCCTCACATTGAGCCCGCTGAGAACACAAAGGCGGCGAAATCACTAGTGTTTGTACCAGGCTGTGATGGCATCCGGCCGCCGTTCGCGGGTTTCAAATCTCTTTTGTTCAAGTCGTAATTAAGGATAAAACCCAAAGAATAAGCTCAGCCTATTTTCGCGCGTCACCATCACTCGTCTCCAAGTATTATGCACTGCCACTGTCCCGCACTATTTACCATTGCGTTTTAATTCGAAATCCTCTAGATCTTCTGCGACTGTAGAGAAGTTCAACGAATCTCCTCGTCTACATATCTCTAATAGGATTATACGGTTTCGTTTCGTTTGGCGAAGCCGCTAGTTGTCGAGGGCTTTACGGTTGCTGCGAGCTGTTGTTCGCCAGCGGGAGTTTCGTCTTCGCCGGACCTCTAGTACCTCCTCCCATCCCTGAAATCATGCTACCTTCAACTAAGCAGGCAATATTGTTAGCTTCTATACATGCGTAGAAAAACATAGGTTGACTAGTAAGGGTATACTATAGCGTGACGTACCGTATTTTCTCTGAAAGTTCCTCAAAGCCTGCGGAAACCGCCACTTCAAAATTCTTATCTCAACCGCTGGTACTCCCTCTACTGTCAACTGAGCGTTTATCCGCTGCAACATCGACTCTTTCTCATTCGCGGGGATAAGGATCCATTTTGTCCAGTCTTTATGATCTCTAGAGAGTTGCTTAGCCTCGTCCATTGTTATAAACTCGTATACGTTAGCTTGACTCGACTAGATCTCGACCCTTTACAGCTCACATAAAAACGATCCCATTGCTCCTTGGAATGCCCTGCAGTTTCTTGAACTTTAGTGGCAGTCGCGTTCCCCCGAAAGCTCATCTTCTGCTATCGAGAGGCCCACTAGACAGAATGGAAAGAACAATTGGACTCTGGAGATTGTGAGATTTGCGAGAATTTAGGGCACAGGGGGTCTTGACATATACCGTTTCTTCTGCTTGCAAGGCTAGCCCTAGTGCACCGACCGCAAAGAAGGGCCGGAGAGTAAGGATTGCGAGCTAGCCGGGAGTGAACTAGGCAACTGCTATGCCGATACCATGACTATTTCCCGGCCCCAGTGCAAGAGGAGAATGCTTTCAGTGCTAGGCATTCGGAAGGTTATAGGCCCATGCGCCTCAGTATTTCGTAAAGTTCTCCATGTGTGCACTGTTGCCATCATTAGCTACAGTAATGTGGAGGTTAAGGCGTGCCTCCGCGGGTTACATTGGTACTAGCTTGTGCCACCGCGACTTTCGATATCCAAGAGGTATCCGCCGATGGCATGAGAGCGGGCGACGAGGTCGAGAGCTACAGGACCGGTATTCCCAAGGACTTGATCGCAAGCATGGGCGGTGTCATCGATCCCGGTATGCTGGCAGCGAAGACGGCTGCGCGAGGAAATTGCCTGCCAATACACATGGTGCCTCTCGGACAGCAAATCTTCAACCTCGGCCAGTAGGTGCAAGGACACGAGAAGGTGACTATGTTGTCCGTTGAAACCCCCGGTCCGCTGACCATTGGGACGCCTCTCGCATGGACCACGCTTTTCGGCGGTGAAGATGGCTGGGGCGGCCGCCGGCACGCGCATCGTCCCGGCTTATTGGCGGTCATGCAGAAGGAGTTTGTGTAGAGTCATGGCGGAACCCGTCGAGCGGGCCAGTACACCCTATTCAATAAAACACGGTACAGGAACGATGCCGGCCAAACAACCACGGCGACACATTCCGCAAATACTACAGTTCAGGTAAAGCTAGGCTCGAACAAGGTTCATGTTAGGAATATAGGAGCAGAAAGCCTTCGCAACAATATCTTAGACCAAATCGAAGTTGCGTGTAGAAAGGAGTGCGTTGAGTCACAATGTTGCTCCAAAGCCGTATAAAACGGGTCGGTAGTACCCTATATCGACGGCAATAATATAGAATAGTCGGGGCAGTTACACCTTTAGGTACTAGGCTATTTCTTTCCCTCAAACCATTTCGGGCTTCGCGAAGATCTAGGGAATACAACCGCTAACGCGTTTTAGGGCTATCTTAACTCGTCTACGCAAAATTACCACCTAGTTCCTAGTAATGTTGCTACTAAGTATCTATTTCAACAACATTATAGTGTTGGAGATCGAGTTAAAGTGAGTATTATAGATCCGCTTACGTTTCTCGATATATAACTTTAGATTCTACTATACGGCGCTAATCTTCTATAACTTCCCATACTAGACCAAGGTAATTAGGTTCATTGTAAAGCGAGTATTAAAACGATAAGTCTTTTTATAGAAAATGATATCAAGCTATAGTTTTAGTAATACCTAAAGAATCATTCTATTATAACTTGCGTAGATTATTAGCCGCCTTAGTAGGGATAACCGCTTACGTTATAGTAACGTCCGTCCCTTAGTTAAAAGACGTACTCTATTTCTAATCTCTAAATATAGTCTATGAAGCTATAATAGTATTCTATAGCTACTAGTCTTCGACGCGGATCTCTATAATATTAGTCATTTAATTAATCCTACGATACTATTTATTACCCCTTTTATTATAATCCCTAGGCACGTCTATACTCTCTAAGACGATAAAGAAGACGAACGAGAGGTGCGATACGGTATTCCCTAGTATAATCCTAGCCATCCACGTCGGATTCTTAAGGAATGAACTATATACGTCTCGCTCGAAGTAACCCTCCTAATTTAGGACGTTATTATAATACTTAAGTATATTTTAAAGTTATAGAAGAGGCCGGGTATATACCTAACTAGATCTAGGTCGTAACTAAACGACTATTTAAGTTAAAGTTTAATAGCGGTGGATAGGAAATAATGCCAAGTAAGCGTAATCGTAAGGAAATTAAACCTTATTAATCGATATAACGCGTCGACCTACGTCTATAGAGCGCTACTATTTATAGACTCTATCTATATATATAGAACTAAAAACTAGAGTAGTAAATTACGTTTAATATTAATTAGAGGTAAAAGAATATTTCGGAGTCGGGTTACTTTAAAGGGAAGTAGTTCTACTCCTATACTAGTCTTAAGAGTTTAGCGTCGCGTTTATTCTAGTAGATATTTTTATCTATATAGATCTTAATAAATAGCTTACTAATCTTTTTAAACTTATCCTTAAGAGCTTTTATAAGAGTATTTATTAAAGTAAGTATATCTAGTTTCTAAGTATTCTAATAGTCTTTCCGCCGTATAATAATAATAAACTTTAGATTATTTATATTAGTAAGTCTTTCTAGTTATAATACGATTTCGCCTATTCTTCGTAATATATTTAATTACGTAAGTCTAATAGTAAGCTCTATAACCCCTAGACACTAAAGAATTAAATTAATAATAGACTTCTACTTTCCTTTAAAAAAGAAAGGAAATTTTAGCTAGCGGACTTATAAGAAGCTAGATAAGTACTTAAGTAATAACGTAGAGATAAACTTCTTAAAATCTTATATCTCTAGTATATCTAGGGCGCCGTATCGGGATACGATATAGTATAGACTAGTTAGAAATATAAATATTACTTACTTTACTACTATACGTCTAATATATAAATAATATTATAGACTCTCTTATATAAAAGATAGTAGCTAGTTTTAGAATAAATTATACGCCTAGCTCGTAATAGTAATATTCTAAGGTTACTATAGAAATTTCTAAAACGGTAACTAAGACTCGTATAGGCCTAGTTATATAGATACGATCTTCTAGTATATAGTTATAATATTATCGCAGATCTTCTCTATAAGCTTAAGTAAGAGGCCCTTAAGAATAATAGGGAATAATTTAGTGGAGTAAGTTAAATAAGTAATAGTTATAACTAAGGGCTTAATAGCCGCGGCCGAGGTCGTCGATAACGCGATAGTTATAAATAGAGATATAAGTAGACTTAATATATTATCTAAAGTATTATCTTAAGTAAGCCTCTCCTTATTCTTCTTCTTCTTTTTCTCTATTCTCTCTAATACTATCTCCTTTTTCTTTTCTAACTTCTATAATTACTTCTCTAAGTTCTCCCTTCTCTTTTTTATCTATATCCTCTTCTACTTCGCGTCCGACTCTTTCGTTATAGTATAATTATCCTCGTATAGGTAGTGCTAGCGGGGTAGCTTATTTATAATAGAATAATTATATAGTCTATATATAATTAGTGTAAGTTCCTTACTATAATAAAAATAAGCTAGTGATAGCGTATACCTCTAGTCGTATTAACGCTAAGGAGACGTAGAATAGAGGCCTCGTAAGTATAATAGCGGTAGAATGATAAATAAGAGAGTAGAAAATAAGATACGATTTAGAAGGGCTTTTAAAATAAGTGGCCACCTAGCTATTATATATATTAACTAGACCCTATCTAGTAGCTACTAGCTTAGGGCACTAACAAAGCCTCGATAACTAAATATCTCGGGTTAGAGTAAAGATATATATAGTTAGAAGTAGCGCTTCCTATTATTATAAAAAGCGGTAGGTATCTATTAGCCTCTATAGTTATTCTTCGTATTAATACTATATCTACTTTGTACTTAAGACTATTAAAAATTCTATTTTAATTAGATTATTTTATATACTATTAATATTATTAAAGCTATATTCTTACTTATAACTTACTTATAACGTAAGAACGCTTCTATGAGCTTTATACTATTACTTCTATTAACTCTTCTACCTATCGGCGGTAGTTAGCAGCTTCGTTCTTCCGTATTAATTTAGCTCTAGGCTCCTAAATACCTACCCTACACTCGTATAGCATCCTTTCGCGTTATTTTAATCCTAACTATATATACCTCTTTATCCGGTTTCCGTAATAAATGCTCACGTCGCTATAGTAGCGCGTTAATATCGTAATCGTATTTCGTATCTAGGGTCGTACGGAGCACTTAACTATCCGTCTAAAATCGCCCTAGGGATTTAAAAGTTAGTAGTATTTAAAAGTTTATAGGATCTAAGATTTTGTAGATTCTAGAAGTTTTTAGAATTTAAAAGTTAGTAGGATTAGAAAACTCGTGGGATTTAACAGTTAGTAGGATTAGAAAGCTCGTAGGATTTAATAGTTAGCAGGATTAGAAAGCTCGTAGGATTTAATAGTTAGCAGGATTAGAAAGCTCGTAGGATTTAATAGTTAGTAGGATTAGAAAGCTCGTGGAATTTAATAGTTAGTAGGATTAGAAAGCTCGTAGGATTTAATAGTTAGTAGGATTAGAAAGCTCGTAGGATTTAATAGTTAGCAGGATTAGAAAGCTCGTGGGATTTAATAGTTAGTAGGATTAGAAAGCTCGTGGGATTTAACAGTTAGTAGGATTAGAAAGCTCGTAGAATTTAATAGTTAGTAAGATTAGAAAGCTCGTGGGATTTAATAGTTAGTAGGATTAGAAAGCTTATAGAATTTAAAAGTTCGCCTTAATATAAGGAGAAGAAGATAATTACTCTCTATATACCTCTCTATTCGTCGTATCTACTACAGCCGCTTAATATGGGCTGTTTTACGCCCTTAAAGAAGGCGTATAGTCGCTAAGTTAAGGAACTATATTACTTATATTACCAAAATTGAGTTCTTACCGTGCTTTAAACGGGCCTTTTTTAATACTTTTAGAGAGAGTATAGTTAAGAGCGACTTTTAAGGCGCTAGCTTGGTCCTATTTAATCTAGACGTAGTATTATCGAAGCTTAAAGTTCGACTATATACCCTACTATCGATCACTATTAATAATGGTCCCTAGAAGTCGAAGACGCCTATTAAATTTCAGTTAACGCTAATTAAGACAAGGATTTAAACGCGCCTTGATAGTTCCCCCACTTTAATGGTTATATCGATGGATTCGCTCGTTAAAGGCGCTAAGGTAATAATTGCTTTAGGTATTCTACTACGCTAGTAAGTTATCTAGCTTTAAGTAGCTAACGAAGCCGCTACACGCCGTAGATTATATAAAAGAAAGCGGGTATAGAAAGAGGAGACTCTAATAATAGAGGAAGGAGCTCAACTAACTACTCTTAAGGCGTTTGGGTCGCGTAGTGATAAGAAGAAGAGTAAGAAGAAGGTATACGGTAATACTAGTAAGCCTACGTAAAGGTACTATAGAAGGTACTATAAATTACTATATTTCTATCTAGTTTACTGTACGTAACGGTGATTTACGGTAATTTTAATAGAGGCTTGGTAAAAGTAACCGATATACTTATAAAGTACGTTAAATATTTAAATTATATAAATTTCTAAATCTTTAAGCTATATCTTATCTAATATATGCGTAAATTAAGTAACTTATCTTATATAGTTACGTATAGGGGCCTTTGCCCTATATTTTAGTATTCCGGTAAACTATTATTAGATTACTAACTTAAAGTCTATATACGAAATCCTAGATCCTCTAAAAATTTATACGTAAATATTATTATCCTATCTTCTAGTCTTTATTATTATCGTTATCGTTAAATCCCGTAATAATACTTAAGTAGCTCTTAAGTATAGTTCTTACCGCGCGTACGAACGCCTCCGTAGCCTCGTCTAAGTCCGGCTTTATAATCACGTTAATTATCGTATTCTAACTTAGGAACGATCTCGCGTTTATTCTTCTAGACTACCATCCCGATTATAAGTATAAGTATAGTGATAATACTAATCCCGCGCTTAATTATAGGCTTCTTAGCGTATAGGGGTTTAACGACGTATACTTTATTATATACTTGGCTATAAGCTTATCGTTAGTTATATAGAAGGGGTAATGGAACGTAGACTTAAATACTAAGCCACCGCTTCGCTATATATTATAAATAAACTTATAGGCAAGATATTACTCGATACTTCGACGTAATAACGTCGAATATATGGTTTATAAACTCTATATATAATATAGTAGATAGCTACGCGTTTCGTATAACTAGGGACGACGGAAGCTTAGGGACGGCGGAAGCTTAGAGATAGTAGAAGCTTAGGGACGGCGGAAGCTTAGAGATAGCGAAAGCTTAGAGATAGCGGAAGCTTAAGGATAGTATTAAGATTATATAAGAAAGGACGGCGGAATATAGAGTATTAGAAGCCGATACGTAAATTTAACCTTCTAGGCTTCTTATAATGGTGGCTGCCGTCCGCGCTTATTTTTAGCGGTCTAGTTTCTCTACCTTCTAAATCAACCGTATATAGTATAGATATAAATGCGTAGTATATAAGATAATAATAACGCTATACTAGATAAGATCTATATTTTCGTAGTTACGTCTAGTATAGCCGCCCCGCTAAAGTTTATTAGCGAGCGTGGTAAGGATAGCCTTACCTTAAATAACTCTCTAGTTCTAGTCCTTATTCGGAACCACCTTTATTAATACGTAAGACGGGATGGGTCTATAATAGGTTAGTAATGGCCGTCCTACGCTTTAAGGATAGTAATATTAAAACCGGCGGATATCTCGTATATAAAGAGAGGGCTCGTCTTATCTAATTCGACTATCGGCTTAAATTGCGCGAGGCTTCCTATTAGGAGAAAGGGGACGAAAATGGCGATCTATAGGCCTAGACTATAGTTATCTTAATTAGGCCGCTGTAAAGGTAGTATATACGTCTTAATAGACTACTTCGTAAACCTCCTAAGTATATCTTTTAAAATTCGCGATCCCGTGTAGTATAACCCTTTAGTATATTAGATAAGAATATAGGAAGCTTCCCCGGAATTTAGGTTTCTTAAAATAAAGCGGGATATGCCTTTTAAGGGTATCCTTCTATAGCTAAGGTTTTATCTCGTCTAGAAGGTCTTTACGGTATATATAAAGAAGGTAGGTTAGTTTAGAGACCGCTATTAGGTATAGTAGCGAAATTCCCTTCTGGATTTCTTCGTATTTAGACGGGTAATAACTCTAATTAACTAACTCCTCCCGATCGAGCGCGGAGAGCGAGTTTTTACTAGTATATTACTTACTTAAAGAGGCTAGGGTATATTCGCTCTCTATATAGTTTCTCTTAATTACCTTAAACTACTAGGTCTCTTATTTACTATATAACTTAAGTAACGTACGTATAAATCGTACGCGCGTACTATTATTCTAGAATAGTATAAAAAGCATCTTAATAACCGTAGTACGCTCCCGAAGTTTAAAAGTTACTATAGGTTGTATTATAAACTCTATAGCTACCTCGCTACGGAGTTAGCTAGCTATTTTAATTCCGTTAATTAAGCTATAATATTTATAAATAGCTTCGTCCAGCCGTATCCTACGTAGTTTTTAATAGGTGCTACCGATTTTACGCTACGCTACCTGGTAACTCTTATAAAGAGCTATTCCTTATACTACTATAAGCGTTCTATAGCCTTCTATATATAGTTTCGCTTTATATTCCTCTCATTTTACGCGAAGAGACACTAAATCTAGGGCATTTTTTACCTTACTTAGCTATTCATCGGTTAGATCTATAGGTACGCGTCGGTCTCTTAAAATTCCCATCCTTATAATGGATTGGATTAGAAGCGTTTATAGGACTCTTTCTAAAATAATACTCTAGACGTCTTATACGATTCGCGTTTCTATATAGTACTTCTCGTATATCTCGCTAGAATGGCCTATAGTTTTATTTCGTATAATTGCGTCGATAGCGTCTATAGTTTCTATTAGCGTTGATAATAGATAGCCCTCTAGAGAAAGCGAATATACTATTAAGTCTTATATCTAACGCTCTTTATATATCGTATAATATTAATAATTATATAAAGCCCGCTATACGCCCTAGACGTACGAAGAGGTTTTAATACGTAGTATAGGGTATAGGTATATCTTTCTATATACGCATACCTCCTACTATCTACTTAACGTTTAGAATAAAGGGCTAATCTAGTATCTCTTCTTTCCATTTAAATAAGACCACGTCGCGGTACGTTGGTTTAATATCGAAAATCTACTAAATATCTATAACGTGCTTGAATGCGTTGTGGTAGAGGTCTATTATAATTATAAAAAGAACGATATAGAAAGTAGAAAGATCTTCTAGAAAAAATCGAAACGTCTTTCTATAGTAATCGTAAGTTATATATTTCTTAGACAATTTATAGTAGTAACGTATGGTATTTTAGTTAATTCTTTATTCTTAACTTTTATAAGAGTGACTTCAGCGTAAAGAATAAACTTTTCTAGGTCCTCTTTAGGGCGTATCTTTATAAGCGTAATATCTCTAAAAGTAAGTCCTTCTATAACTCCAGGTCTTGTGGCTGTGACTAGGGCTAGAAGAATAATAAAGTAAACGAAGACTCGACTAATGCTAGGTAGAGCCGTCGTGTCGTTAATCCATAGTGCGTAATGAATAGCGTAAATATCCTAGGCGTATAGAGCATTCTTTATCTTTAGCTTTAAGTTAAGTTCTAACGTTGGAATCCACTACCGCAACGTTAACTAGTAGCCAATTAAGTAGCGAAAAGTAGAAACGTACGTTCTAGATTTCTATAAGGATGTGTGCGTCTATATATCGGCTAGTAATATTTTAAAAGTATATACTAATTCTCTTCTAAGTACTCTCTATTAAGCTTTATTTCTTTATACGAGAATGTAGTTTCCGCCAACGTAGATATACTTTAAACGGTTTAGGCTCGTATGCTAGTAGCTATTCTACTAGTAATATATTTATCCTTTTGCTCTTAACAAGCTTAAGATAAAATCTAGTAGTAGTTATGCCGTTAGCGGAGTTAGAGAGATAGAAATGGAAGTCTAAGGTAGATAGAAGCGCGTACTTTTCCTAGAAGATACTCTCCCTTCTCTATAAGTTTTGCGTTCGAGATAAGTATCTAGGCTTTACCGGCCCTTCTATCTCAAGCTAATAAAGGTCTACTAGTATCTACTTAGTTTCTAAGTCTAGGTCTATATCTGAAACCTCTTCCCGTAGATTGCTATTATTATCTTCGTTTAGATCTAGGTCGGTATCTGGATCTAAGTAGATACTTAAGAAGTAGCTTAAGCTGGAGTCGTTCTCCCGGCTTAATATAAGAATTAAGGAGTGCTTCGATAGACACGATCGACGAATAGATATACCATTCCTAGAGCGGGAGGAGGATACGGTACTATAACTTCGCCTCCTATAAGCGGTCCGCCTTATAGCAAAAGGAGCCATAAGAAATATTAAAGTAGTAGAAGTATTAATTAAAAGTAGAACGAGAGAATAGGTGGCAGAAGTGCAGAAGCGTTATTAGAGTAAAGTATAGGCGTACTATTACTTTAAGTAGATACGTACTAGTAGAATAGGTTATACTAGGTATATACTAGCGCTACCCGCATTAATAGGGAAGAGGAAGGTAATAGTAAGATAAGAGTAGCAGGATAGTAAGCTCCGTTAACCCTTAATAAGTAAGTACGCTAGATAAGGACTTGCGTAAAAGTAGCGTTATAAAAGGCATTAAGCGAGGTGGAAAGGCTATTAAAAGTAGCGACTAATAGCTACCTAAAATAGATACTATTCCACTTAAATATAGATAATAGAAGATATATAATTAATATTAATACTAAAAGAACCCTAGACTAATATAGTAATAAATTTTATTATAGGACTCTCTATATTAAGAGACTCTACTATAAATATTAGGTATAACGCTATACTTATAATTATAGACTAATTTATAAAATATACTAAAATAATACTCTTTAGTAATATCTATACCGCTAAGTAATTAGGATTTATCTTATTAGACTACCTAATATAGTACTATAGTATCCCGAAAATAATTATTAGTAATTAAAATAAACTCTTTACTTCTAATTATTAGATAACTCTACTTACTCTAATAGAAACTAAGCGAAAACTATTAACTATATATTATCTATAAATAGATAGATAAACGGAATAAACGAATTATATAATAAAGACCTACCTTAAGATCTATAGTAATTCTAGATAGACTAATTAGGTCTTACTACTATCTATAGCTTAATTAGCCTATAATAATAAAATAGCCGAAGTAATAGGATAAACCCTCTTCTTCGCTAATTATAGATAATATCTATATCTCTTTAAAAGAATATTTCCTACGATAAAAATCTAGAAAGCGATAATAACTACTACTAAACTAAAATAAGTCTATAAGGAATTATACTTATATATAGAATAAATATAATAATATAGTATTTTATATATTAATAAAAAATAAAAAATAGTATCTCTACTAAAAGAGAGGGATAAAGTATATCTCTATATAAAAAACTTACGTATAAAATAACTAAGTAAAGAATTAGACTACGTTAAGGTCGGACCGTTTTTAATTCTAGAGAAAAAGAGACCTATTAATTATACCTTATAACTCCTAGAAGATATAAAAATTCACTTAACCTTCTATATATTCTTATTAGAACTAGTAGATCTCTAAATACTCCTTTAAATAAACTAATAGTACGAAACTAACTAAGAAGATAAGTTTAAAATTAAATAGATTCTTAACTATCGAACTAAGAACTATAGGAAAGAATATCTAGTTAGATAGAAAGGTTATCTAGAATCTAAGAATACGTAGGAACCTAATATAAACCTTATAAACTACTAATAACTACTTAATTAGTACTATCGCGAGCATCCTCGTATAAATTCTAGAAAGATAACTAATTAATAATAGTAGTACCTATAGGGGTACTAGGGTTTACTAATATAATTTTCTAGTTAAAGCCCTCTAAAGCCTTAAGATACTCTAAGTCTTCGGCCTCCTTTAACTCTATATTAAATAATACTTACTCCTTATATTTTAGAAGCTTTTACTATTTCTATAAACGTTATAGCTTCACCCGACTATCGCGTATTTTCTTTACTACTACTTCTACTATAGCCTCGTCCACTAATAGCTACGACTTAGCTTTTTCTTTAGTCTTCTCTAGTTTCGCTAACTTTATATTAATCTTTAACTAGTTAGGTAATTTAACTTTCGTAGGAATATAGTTATAGTACCCCGCCTAAATATAATTACTATACTACGTATTTAGAGACGATATCTTATACCCTATAGCCTTCTTTATATAATAAGTATAAGAAACTATTATAATAGTACTAGTAGCGTTAATATAATCTCCGATAGAATAGCGAAGAATAGTTAAGTAGAAGAATATTAATATTACTTATAAGAATATAAGGTTTAGAAGGGAGAGATAGTATTACGACTAGTCTTATAGAGCGTAGGGGCCTTACCTTATAAAGAGCCGCTAAGCTTAGAGACTAAATTACTAGACTTCGGACTTACCGAATCTAATATTATATAATTATAGAATTACGTATACTACTAGCGTATTATAAGCGTTAGAAGGTATTAAGGTCTAAGAACCTTAACGTACCCTAACTACTATAACGTAGCTATAGTATATAGGAATCTACGAAGCATCCTTATAGAGCTTCGTATTTAATCTAAGTTACTTCCTAAAGTACCCGACCTTGCTAGAACCCTTCGTGACTCTCTTATAACTATCTACGACTTAAGAATTAACCTAAGCCCCTTCGTACGTCTACGACTAATCGGAAAGTCCCTAGGACATATTAAGACCAATTATAGATTAAGAATCTTAATAGAATATTATTAGGATAAAGGCGCCTCCGGCGGGTATTAGTAGACTTAGAGAGGATAAAGACTTACCTAGTAGATTTAGGGATAAAAGAATTATATAAAGATTAAGTATATCTACCTTTTAAATCGCTAGTTAGTTCCGTAGCGATTCGTCTCACTTATAAGAATAATATATACTATAAGATTTATTAGCATTTTTCTCTATTATTAATTACACTTCGTATCTTATTTAATATATACTTCTAATACGAACCTTCTAAATACTATCTACAGCAACCACTCCTATATATTATTCTACCCTTACTCGGCCTAGGCTTAGATAAGTATACCACCGTTAATATATAGTTAAATAGTAAATTTATAAAGTTAAATTAAAATATTTTTATATATAAAAGAATTATAATAACCTCTATTTTTAGAAATAGTAATTACTATTACTATACTAGTAAGAGAAGGAAGTAGAATCTTTATAACTCGTAGCTATTGGTTAGGGCGAAGGGAAGGTTTAATATATATAAAGTGAATTCATTAGGTCTCGATACTGCCTACTCTAGAGGTATTGCAGTCCTCCTTATATATATATATTAAAGTGGCCCTCGGCCCCGGTATATTACTAAGAACGATTAATCGTAGATTATAGAGTTATAATTTTTATATATTATAGCTAGCTATAGATAGATAATTAAGTTCTACCGTTTTTATTAAGATAGTAGCAAATATAACGTAGATTGTTTCTAGATAAATAACATCTTGCCTGTGGACCTACCATTCTTACCACTCGCTACAGCAACAACCATTGCTTTTATTAGATCTGGAACGCCGTTTTCCTCTGGGCGGCCAGCCCATGTACTCAACACATTAGACTCAACGTCCCATTCTCCATGAAAAAGCTTCACATCCTCCAGTTTATCACCATCAACGTAAACAGCCAGACTTTTTAAACCTTCCTCTTCGCACGTGCCGGACATGTGGAGCTTCCGCCCTTGCGTCGCCCCCAAAGCCTCCGCCTTCATCGTCAGCTGAGGCGCCTGCTTTCCCATGCTCGCCTTGCCACCTAGCAATGCAATGGTATCCGAGTCCAGAGCTGGTGTCCTACCTGGAGCTTGTCTCAGATTCCCCGCCTTCTCAAAAGCATACGCATACCTGAACAGATCGTTGTCCTCGTACGATTTCGCAGCAAACGTAAGATTCACAGGCATCTTGGTATCCGCCATGATGCCCATCGGAACACTGACGGTTGGGACCCCCAATTGACGGATCGCACAATTTCCGTTGGAATAGAGTACGCCGTTGCGCCATGCTTCAGCTGCAGAGGACTCGTTCACGTCGGCGTCTGCTTTGCCTACATCGCCATTGCAGGGCCAGACCACTGCGTCAAGACCCGTAGCAGTGAGCCAGTCTTCGTAGTTAATCTTACGCTTGGCCTCGAGATTTTGGAGGGCAAGTGCGAGGCCTGGGATGTCGTATGTAGGGATGCGACCACCTGTGATATGCGCGACGACTTCGCTGTGGCGGACTAGTGGATCGTTGGGGTCGTACTGGTCTGCGACCGAACCTGGTGGGCGAGGGAAGATTGTGCCAGAATTGACATCTGCGAGACTTGTTGCGACGTTTGTGTCGCCGTTGTTGGCAAGGAAGTCGTCCCAGGCGTATGCCATAAGTTGGCACATATCGACCTCGTTGTGATGAGGTGGCGCGATGGACTCTTCCATAGGATTGTCGGCGCGAGTGGCATCTGGTATCTCGAACTTTGTGACGACAGGGAAGTCGACCTCCTCGACTGTCGCACCAAGACCCTCCAAAATCACGCGTGCGTTGCTCCATAGATCGATGACGGTTTGACGAGTGTGTACTTTCCTTGCAGCCGGATCGGAGTCGATGCCACCGATATACATCTTCGGGACGCCGATTTTCTTACCAACCAGTGCCTTCACATCGGAGAGGTCGTGATAAGATTTAGGGCGAACCTCGTCAACCTCCGGAAGCTTGACAAACGGCTGCGCTCTCCAGAAATCGCATGCATTCTCGTCGTCCTTCTTCACAATCACGTCCAGCAAAGCGAACATATCTTCCATAGTCCTCGTGTGTGGCACAACAGTGTCACAGGTTGGAAACAATGGCCAGTTTCCTCGGATAGAGATGAGGCCTCTTGACGGAGTGTAGGCAACCAGCCCGTTGTTCGAAGCAGGCGACCGACCAGATGAGATGGTCTCCTCGCCCATGCCGAATAGACCGAAGCTTGAGGCAGTCGCAGTAGCTGAACCATTGGAAGAGCCAGACGCAAAAGCAGCAGTGAGGTACTCAGCATTATACGGCGACTCGGCGCGACCATATACGCCGCGCTGCATTCCCCCAGCCGCCATAGGGGGCATATTTGTCCGACCAAGGATTACGGCACCGGCCTCTTTGATCATTTTGACAGTGAAGGCGTCCTCATTGGCGATTAAATTCCTGAATGCTGGGGATCCAGCTGCAACGGTCATACCCTTTATCTTGTAGGAGTCCTTGATCGTGCAAGGGATGCCGTCCAACGTGTCCAGAGCCTCACCCGAGGCTCTGCGATCGTCGGAAGCTTGGGCAACATCGAACGCATGCTCATTAATGACGGGCACGGCGTTAAGAGTTGTATTTCGTCGATCATACTTTGCGATGCGAAGAAGGTGTCTCGCTGTCAGCTCGACGCTGTTGGTGTGGCCTTGGGAAAGTGCATCTGCGAGGTCTGCGATTGAAGCTTCCACGATTGAGATGGTCTGCAGCACATTAGCAACCTAGAGCCAGACTCTACGATGAATGTGAATATTACCTGTGGGATAGCGGTAGAACCCATGTCGCTCAACGTCGGATATTCCAGCTTGTGATACTGGTGAAGCTGAGCGTGTCGTTATGGACTCGATCCATGCTTTTATGTCACTCTTAGGGTGGCTGATCTATCGCCCACGCCCCGTATACTAGAATCGCGTTCATTGAATCATCGATCTGTATCTGCCGTTTAATAATTGTTGATACTGCTAAATGGACGCTAGTACCTGTATTTAGGTGGGGTTGCTCCAGATAACTCGGCAAGCGGAGATCATCGTCCCCATTCAACAGCTGCTGAGGACAAATTTCGGCTAATCACGACAAAACAAGCCGACATCTTGCATCGAACAGATCTGTAGCAGTCTCTAGCAGAGTTGAGCAGCGTCGGAAATATTCGCGGACTGCTCCCCGTTCGTTCAAACCATTATCCTCTTTTAGCAGCTGCTGATTGACCGGTTCGCCAATAATTGACAAATTCAATTTAACGGTCCTTGGGCGTATCTGAGTCCCGTGGAAAGCATATCTAGGGTCCTGTAAAGCGGGTCTTGTAAGGTGTTAGAGTCTGATTGCTATCAGCCAAGCATCCAAGGACTTGGACCGAGATCCTGCGCTTTCTTGACTATAATTATGGGACCAGCCGTGCGGATGGGGTACCAGCTACGTTACAGTACATCGTCTCGGTGGCCTTCACGCAAACTTCCGCCTCCCTTCCAAAATGTTATCGCATGTGTCCGCAGACGACCATGTCCCAGGCACAGTCTACCTCGTAGACGTCGCCGGTCAAGCCACCTCAGCTCTCCATGATGTCTCTCACGGTGACATTGTTCTCGTTCCAAGACCTAGCTCAGACCCCAACGATCCGCTGAATTGGACCAACCGGCGCAAGCTCCTCGCCGTCAGCATGGCATATCTCTACGTCCTCGGCACCGGCATTGCGACCTCGCTGCAGTACTCGGTGCTCGCAGATATCACGGCCGACACTGGTATCTCTACCGCCAACCTCGTGCAAGGAACCGGTGTTATGTTTTTGTTCTTCGGATGGGCATGCCTCCTATGGCAGCCTATCGCGCTCGTTTACGGCCGACGAGGCGTGTACCTGATAACGATGCTGCTTACGGTTCCAATGATGGTCTGGACGGCGTATTCGTCTTCTTCCTCAGAATGGTTCGCACATCGAGTGCTCATTGGCATCGTTGTCTCGCCCATCGAATCGCTCGCCGAGGTGACAGTGTTCGACCTCTACTTCGCCCACAACCGTGGCACATACATGGGGTTGTACGTGTTCATCTTGTTTGGATCGAATTTCTTGGCTCCACTGGTGGCTGGGTGGTTCAACGATGCGTATGGCTGGCGCTGGACGATGCATTTTGGGGCTATTGTCTGCGCAGTGTGCTTTGTGGTCATGTTCTTCTTCATGGAAGAGACGATCTACTTTCGCGACAATGCGACGGAAGGCGAGCAAATCGACATTCCCACGAGTGACGTGTTTGTCAAAGATGAAGAACACTCGGCTTCGGAGAAGGGCACTCGCACCACAGCAACTCCATCTCCATTAATCTCGACCCGTACGCCAGCGACCCACAACATCAATGCTGGATGGAAAAAGTACACTCTCTTCAAGGCCCTTCCAAACCGGCCTAGCAATCTCAACATGCTAAGCATGGCCTACCGACCAGTCATTATGGTTTTCCGCTTCCCGACCGTAGCATGGTCCGGCTTCCTCTACGGCATCAACCTTGCCTGGTACAACGTCCTCAATGGAACCGCTAGCCCTGTCTTGACGGGTGCACCGTACAACTGGTCCGCAGCACTAGTTGGCTGTGTCTACGCAGGACCCATCATCGGTGCAGCGGTTGCTTCACTTTGGTCAGGAAACGCAGCGGATTGGATTGCCTTGAAACTTGCGCGTCGCAACAACGGCATCCGCGAGCCTGAGCATCGTCTCTGGGTTCTGGCTTTCTCCGGTGTGATGTCCGCAGCTGGATTGATGACTTGGGGTGTCGGTGCTTACCATAGCGTGCATTGGGTTGGTCTTGTCTTCGGCCTCGGCATGTTAACCTTTGGTTGCGTAACCGGTGGCTCAATCGCTGTGAGCTACAACGTGGATTGCTTCAAGGAGATTGCGGGCGAGACGACTGTTTCGGTCATGTTGATTCGCAACACGATTGGATTCGGATTCAGCTATGCGATCACGCCATGGTGGACATCGCAGGGATTGCAAAATAGCTTCATCACGGCGGGTATGGTATCTCTCGCTTGTACGTTTACGTTCCTGATCATGATTGTGTATGGAAAGCGGATGAGGAGGTGGTCGATCCCAGCATATCGAGAGTACATGGCGACGACGGTGGTCTCCCAGGCATGAGGTCGAGAGTACTGGGTGGAAGGCAGTGTGCCAAGGCAGTGTGGGTGGCCAATCTCGCACATCATGTTATTCCATTGCCCGTCATTATTTCCAAATCGCCCCATCGTATAAATGCAAGCGACCTTATTCGGTGTCTGCTAGCCTTTGCAACCTTTCTCCAGCCTCAGCTGCAGATGGTATATCTTTGTCTAGGCTCTTCACAAGGTCGCTCAAGAAAGCAATTAGACGTTTTACTTCGGCCCAATGCCGCCCATTTTCATGCCGAGACGCATTGAACAGCATATGACCAACACCAAGTAGCTGATGTACTATTTGGCTTCCGGCTACTTTGAACATCATGAGTGATGCTTTATCGACCTCTTCAAAGAAGGCTTCTGCAATATCCATGACCTCGCGAACAGGGGCTTGGCAGTAAAGCAGTGCCATGATGTTGACGAGTGTTTCTGTGCACGTAATTTGGACGGCCATGTACTTGCACCTGTTACTCTGGTAGCCACTACTGGCGCCGTCAAGGTCAAGCAACATACGAGGCTTGCTAGCTTTCAATCGGGCCAGGCCGTCAAGCAGTGTTGTCGGGGAGGGTCGCTCGCAGAACACGGCCAGTACGGCTTTGCGATTGTTACAGCCGCGCAGACTGAAGATGGCGTACTCCAGTAATCGGAATAGGTCGGTGATGTAGTCCCATCCAGCAGTCCAGACTTGTGTCTCTGACTCCATGGCTGGCGTAATGCGTGGGTAAAGCACGGAGACTTGAGATTCGGGCATACGGACGACGTGACCAAGGACACAAGCCGAATGTATCTCAAGGCGATAAACGCACCAAAAGAGGCGCCTACGATCGTCCACGTCCGAGATGGAAAGAAGTTCTGGCCAACGGTTCTCATCATGGAAACCATGTTGAGCAACGAGAGCATGGTACAGGCCAAGGTAGCGATGCAGGTCGCTATGATTGCCTCGTTGCAACGAGTAGACTGCTAAGAGGCCGAAGGATCGCAAGTAGTCAAGGTCTTGCAACTGAACTATGCGGAGAGGGATCTTAGAAATGGCCTCCAAAAAGTACTGTTCGCTGTCCGGAAGAGGGAGCCCTTGGAGCAAGGTGTGGTCAAAGACGGCGTTGGACGAGGCGGTCTGTGAGCTGACGGCGCACAGGGCCATCAGGAGCATGTACGACGGCTCTTGTGCATCGGGAATGCCATGGTCCCAACGCGTTAGAAGGTCGTTCTCCGGTAGGAATGGAAAGCTAGCCGCAGATCAACATGGAGCGTGGCAATCTGGGTTGAAGCTGAAGGGGAAACTCACTAGCACTGGTACATGGTGTCGCGATAGATGTGTACCAGCCGCCGCACAACATGCAGCGAACAGAAGTCGGCCACTTCACCTAGGGTCTCGACACTAATTTGAGTATTGTCGGGCCGGTCGCTGAGGTGAAGCATTTGTTCTGGATCGCCGATGAGCTCATCAGACGGAGGCAGTGCTGGCTTCCTGCCTCTTTTGCGAATTGGGCGGTTGATGGTGCATTGAGCGCCATAGTCCAGGCATGTGAGGCAGCTGACCAGCGACTCAAGCTGACCGGTTCTTTCAGATATGATGCGTCGGCATTTGAGCCCTCGAGAATGGCAGAAGTCGCAGGCACGTGAGGCGCGCTGCCGCTTCTGGAGAGGCTGTGATGGCATGCCCAGATTGGGGGGCATGGCGGGCACGAGGGAGGTAGGAGAGATGCATAATCAGCTGCAGAACGGTCGATACGTTCACGGGCGGGTGATGGCTATCAGCTGGCGAATAGCAGGGGGGGGTGGTTTATCTGTTTAGCAGCTGTTAATTGACTTGGGCGTGTGGGCCCAGGGCCTTGGGACTGGGGTGGGATCGGACGCCACCAGCCAGCAGCCCTTCCCCCTTCATCCTTGCCCGGCAAAACATAACGCCGGGCGCCGAGTAAACCCCGGATTCCTCAACACCAGCGACCGAAAGCTCCTAGGGCACGGCAGGCCCTAGACAGGACAGGCAGAGACATGCCCAAACCTGCCAAGCCAAACGCGCCCAAGGTGCCGGCCGCGCCCACGTCTGCCGCCATCCCCGTGCCCTTCGAGGCCGCGACCGCCGCGCTCGCCCCGCTCCTCGACACACTGGACCGCGACGTTGTCTACATCACGCACATCGACAAGCACCCGGCCTTCTTCAAGCGCCGCATCTTCTTCGTCCCCGTCGGCCTCAACACGGTGCTGGCCGCGCTGCTGCTGTGGCGCGCCTATGCCGCCTACCCTACGTACTGCAACATCTTGCTGTCCTTCTTCGGCAGCCCTAACGAGACGACGATATACTACGCGACCACGCCATGGGGTGCGCTGGTCAGGAAGGTGGTCTGGCGCATGGTCGTCTTCCTGTTTGACTGGCTGCTGTTCACCATCGTGGGACCGTGGCCGTGGACCTTCTTCCTTGACAGCGCCGGCAGCCCCGTCATGTGGCGTATCAACGCCGGCTTCCGCGACAACGAGGTCTACGTGCGGCAGTCCCGCGGCTGGGGTGCCGAGGACCTGCTGGGCGAGGCCGAAGGCTCGAGCGGTAAGGCGGGCGGCGACAGCCCCTTCTTCAAGACGCGCATTCTGCCGGCGGTAGACGCGACGCGGCTGCGGGAGAAGACCGGTTATCTGCTCATGGACGGCGACTTTGATCTCGACTTTGGCGCCATGATCATCGCTACCCAGCTCGTTGACAAGAAGACGGTGCCCCTCGACGAGCTGCGCACTAGCGTATTTGTGTGGGTGGGCAGCGACACCACGGGCCAGTGGGCTGTCTGGAGCTGCGGCCGTCTGGACGAGGGCGCGGAGACGGAAGCGCGCCAGAAGATAGTGCTTTTCAAGGATCGGCTCACGGCGCTGGGCAAGGAGTCGCTGTTCTTCAAATGGGTGGAGCTGGTGCAGTTCGAGAGCAGCGCCCCGGAAGGCTTCACCATGGAGCGCCAGGCTGCGACTGCGGACAAGGCGAAGAAGTTGTTTGAGGACGAGGGCATCGACTTTGACACTTTCATTCGCGACATCGGAGGCTTGGGCGGCATGCCTGGCATGGCCTAGCTAGCTGCATCCTTCGACTCTACAACTGCGCCTTCCCCCTCGGCCTGATGCTGCTCGCCGCAAATGCAATAGCCGCCTCGTATCCATACACGCCCAGCCCGCAAATGACTGCCTCCGCCTTGTCGCTCAGATAACTATGGTGCCTGAACGGCTCCCTCTTGTGTACGTTGCTGATGTGGACTTCGACAAAAGGTATGTCCACGCCCAGAAGCGCGTCGCGCAGGGCTACACTTGTATGGGTCAACGCACCCGGGTTGACTTGACGTGGAGGGACCAAGTCAGCACAGTGTTAGATCAAGGCAGGGTTACGTACTGATGATGGCATCTATAGCTTCTCGTGCTTCGTGAATACGATCTATCAGAGTACCCTCATGGTTGGATTGTATGGCTTCGAAACGTATTGAGAGCGAGGAGCATTGTTTCTGGGCCAATGCGACAATCTGTGGCAACGTTGTGCTGCCGTACAGCCCTGGCTCGCGCGTCCCGAGGAGGTTGAGGTTTGGCCCGTTGATCAAGAGAATAGACTTTGCCATGGCAGGGACCGTGAGATGATGGAGTAGTTAGGAATAGGATGATGGTCTGTTTTACGAAAACACGGAAACCTTGTCACGCTTTTGTGCTAAGAGCTCGTGTCGTTCGACACATTGCACCACCCCCCTGGAAGGAGGCGCGGGCGCGGGCGGGGCGGGCGGAATGGCGTTCCGAAATGCGGAACTGGGGAAAAAGTTTTTTCCATGTCGGCGCCAGTTGCCCGTCCTGAGTAAGTAATCGAAGCGGCTATCACGCACTGGGCCGTCACTTTCCAGAAGTTCCCGCAATCTACGATTCACCGTGCGGGCTGCGACGCTGTCTCGTTGGCCTGGCCAAACCCGATTGCGGAAGAGGGCAGGGACCCCACGTGCGCGGCTGGAGCCGGGCTCTTGGTACATGGGCCGACAGCAGCACCGCAGTAGGTAGAAGCAATATCAAACACACGGGCAGCGGCTCTTTCAACACCATGGGCGAATTATCGAAAGCAGAGCTGGACGACATATATGCCTTTGCTGTCAACCTGGGCAAGGATGCGGGAAAGATGCTGATGGAAGCAGCAAGGGTCAGGATGGGAGATGCCGGCAGCCATGGGCAGAAAGAGCATGTGCAGAAGGAGAATGCAGTGGACCTAGTCACCGAGACGGATGAAAGTAAGGTCGCTACGCTGTGTGGATGATGAAAACGTCTTCGAGAGGAAGCCGAACCCGTGCGGGAAGCTTCAACCGTACCCTCTGCTACGCCTTGAGTCACGCTTCCCTTGGTGGCGCATTTTGCTGAGAAGATGCAGATATCGAGGCTTTCATCAAGCAGCAGATTTTGACCAGATACCCCTCACATAAGTGATGCTTCCATGGTCTTGGACACTTCACATTACTAATATTTCTAGATTTGTCGGCGAAGAATCTTACTCCAAAGGCGCATCGAGGGACTACCTCATCGACGACAGCCCGACCTGGTGCGTGGACCCTCTCGACGGAACCGTTAATTACATTCACCTCTTTCCAATGTTCTGCGTTTCTATCGCTTTCATACACGCATCGAGACCTTTGATTGGCGTCATCAATGCGCCATTCCTTAACCAGTTCTTTTCCTCCTGCGCCGGCCGAGGCGCCTTTCTCAACGAGACACAGCCTCTCCCTCTCATTCGCAACCCCATTCCACCCATGCCCGAGAAAGCTCCCAGTGGCTGCGTCTTTTCGTGCGAATGGGGCAAGGATAGAAGAGACATACCCGATGGGAATATGCATCGTAAAATCGAAAGCTTCGTCAACATGGCCACCGAGGTTGGCGGGAGGAATGGAAGGGGCGGCATGGTGCATGGGGTGAGGAGTTTAGGTAGTGCGACCTTAGATCTGGCGTATGTGGCCATGGGAGTATTTGATATTTGGTGGGAAGGAGGGTGCTGGGAATGGTGAGCTGAGCTTGTCTTTGAACACCTTGAACGCACTAACAGTGGGATAGGGACGTTGCGGCGGGAATTGCTCTACTTCAAGAGGCCGGAGGTCTCGCTACGACTGCCAATCCGCCGAACGATTGTGCCACAGCGCCGATTGAACCTGTCCAGCTCGGGAGTCGACTTTATCTTGCTATTCGACCTGCAGGTTCATCGCCAATCGAGACCGGGCGGCAAGGGCAAGAGAGGACGGTAAGAGAGGTTTGGCGGCGGGTGCGGAATCTCGACTATTCACGACCTGGAGCATAAGGTGGCCTTATAAATGCCTTCACTATACAACAACTCAAAATATTTGCCCTGGACACTGCCCGGTACTTGAACTGATTCCGTATTCCAATTCACAGTCTCGCCTCACTCAATTTAGCTGCAATAACCTCGTGCACTTTATCCACCGGCATCTCACTAATTTCCTTCCCCGTCCAGTATTTGTCCTGCTCCAACCCTTGATAGATAACCGCCTCCGTTCCTAAGATCACCTTCCACCCGGCCCTTTGGCTTATCTGGGCAAGCTCCGTCCACGGCGAAGGGTGATAACACATCTCTAGTATGGTTCCTTTATGTGACTTCTGCAAGAAGCATTCGAGAACCGCGCGAGCTTTGATCTCCGAAGGCGCCGTGGGAGGAAAATTTGGTACGCAGGCGACGATGGCGCCGACGCCCTCTAGCATCTGAGCTTGCTCAACGGTTGCTACATCGATGAGTTCGTCGCCGTAGCCCTTGGCCGTACATTCGTCGATCACCGTCTTCACTTCGGTACGATCCCGGTTAACGAGATAGATCTTGCTCGCTTTCATCCACGTCCTCAGCGCATACACAGCACTCCTAGCTGCTCCACCCCCTCCAACTATCAGTGCTGGTCGGCCATGGAAGTTGCTGTCCGGATCTGCAACGTTCTGGTAGAAGGCGTCCCGAATACCAACGACATCTGTGTTGGTACCCCAGTACTGCCGTGCGCCAGTGGTGGGGTCAGCCCGAACGAAGAGGGTGTTGCAAGCGCCTACTGACGTGCCCTCGGGTGTTAGGTGGTCGAGATGTTTCATAATGGCGACCTTGTGCGGCATTGTCACCGAGGCGCCTGTGACTCGCTGTCAATGGTGCTCCTACGCCATTTCCATTGCTTGAGGACCAACATACCATAGAACCTCGGGTCTGCACGCAACCGTAGGAAGAGATCCATGTCTAACGAGTCGAGTGGGAATTGCGACCATTTCATACCCAGACCATCGTATACGGTCTGGTGGAGTATAGGAGACATGGAGTGTGCGATTGGGTGGCCGAAGAGGTAACCATGGCGATCCACTGCATCAATATTGGGCACCTCCGAAGCCAGTGTTTGACGTGGCATCTTAAGCTATCTCTCCCTTTCTCTCGAAGCCGACGGAGTGAGAGTTTGTTTTAGGAGAGCTGAGATGATATGCGTGGGTATTCGAATCGATTGTGGGTGGCCAGTGGATGCTCGAACAGATGCTGGATTTATGCGGTCACACCTATCGATCGCGAAGTCCAATATTCAAGAACTCAACACACCTTCCAACAGCCTCCAAAACTTTCCTACCGACTAGAACCTCCGAGCTCGCCGCTATGACGATGCGCAAAACGTTTTTCCAATAGGGGATGACTCGGTGGCCCACATGCCAGCCAATCAGATATGTACACCGTGGAAAAAGACTTAGCCGGCTACCAATCTCACACCCCAGGTCCGACCAGTGTGGACGAATCGAGTGCCCTTGCGGAAGTTTCCCCGCTCATTTAACCACACGGTGTTTCTTCGGCGCACGGAAAACCCAGCATTGCAGCTGGATCTATGGTGCACCAGGATTCATCCCGCCCCTGGCTTCCCCAGAGAAATATCCACAGACCTGGGGTAAAATCTAAGGGTATATGAATAAGCCAACCACCCCGGACTTCTCTCCATTATCTACCAATTTCTTGGGTTACCACCCCTTGGTTGACCGTTCAACCCCAAACAAATTATTAAGCACCTGGCGGTACTGCCGACATAGCCATTACCATGGGCATTCTCACGTTCGTCGAGGACAGACCCACACCAAAGGCCGTCTACAACTGGCGTGTCTATACCGCAGCCACGGTTGCATCATGGGCAAGCTGCATGATTGGCTACGACAGTGCTTTCATCGGTACTACGCTTGCGCTCCCATCCTTTGTCGATGAATTTCGACTCAGTGACATGGAAGACGCAGAGCTCGCTCTGACCAAGGCGAACATCGTGTCTGTCTACCAAGCTGGTGCCTTCTTCGGTTCATTCGGCGCCTACGCATCCAGCTATTACCTAGGCAGGAGGAAGTCGCTGCTCATCTGGGTTCTGGTCTTCATCCTTGGCGCAGGCATGATGCTGGGTGCAAACCGGGAGCGTGGATTGGGTCTCATTATCGGAGGTCGAGTGCTGGCTGGGCTCGGTGTCGGTGGCGCGTCGAACATGGTCCCAATCTACATCTCCGAGCTATCACCGCCGGCGGTGCGCGGTCGATTGGTCGGCATTTACGAACTGGGATGGCAAATTGGCGGTTTGGTTGGGTTCTGGATTAACTATGGCCTTACCGAGACTATGGAACCCTCTCACACACAATGGCTCATTCCATTCGCTGTCCAGCTCATTCCGGCAGGCTGCCTGCTCATAGGCGCCATTTGGATGAAGGAATCTCCCCGTTGGCTCTTCGCCAATGGGAAACGGGAAGAAGCCATGGCTAATCTATGCTGGATCCGCAAGCTGTCTCCTGACGACCTATACATTATCGAAGAAGTGGCCGCTATCGACCTTCAGATCGAACACGATAGAGTGCATGTAGGCCCAGGCTTCTGGAAGCCATTTGTCGCCCTGAAACAGCGCAAAGTGCTCTGGCGCTTCTTCCTCGGAGGCATGCTGTTCCTTTGGCAAAACGGATCAGGTACGTGATTTCTGGGTACCAATTGCGTCAAGATTCCCCATTGAATGAGCTTCGCTAACAGTGTTCAAATCTTTAGGTATTAATGCCATTAACTACTACTCGCCCACCGTCTTCAAATCCATCGGAATTACAGGCACAAGCACTGGTTTCCTGACCACCGGGATCTTTGGCGTAGTCAAGACTGTCGTAACCGTTATATGGCTCCTCTGGCTCATCGATCGCCTCGGCCGCACTAAGCTCCTCATGATTGGTGCTTTCGGAGGTTCGATCTGCATGTGGTTCATCGGTGCATACATTAAGATTTCCAACTCGGGTGCCAACGCGAACAACCCCAACGCCAAACTCTCGTCCGGCGGCATCGCAGCAATCTTCTTTTTCTACCTATGGACCGCCTTTTACACGCCCTCGTGGAACGGCACGCCCTGGGTCATTAACTCGGAGATGTTCAGTCCAAACACGCGCTCGCTCGGCCAAGCCAGTGCTGCCGCCAACAATTGGTTCTGGAACTTCATCATCTCGCGGTTTACTCCCCAGATGTTCCTCACCATGGGGTATGGCGTTTACTTCTTCTTTGCTTCGCTTATGCTTCTCTCCATCCCCTTTGTGTATTTCCTCATTCCTGAGACCAAGTCGATTCCTTTGGAGCGAATGGATGATCTGTTTGAGATCAAGGATGTGAGACAGGCACATGGACTCATGATGGAGAGGTTGAGGATCGAGGAAGAGGACTTTAGACATAATGCCGAAGGCGCGGATATATCGATGACGAAGATGAAGAACGATGATGAGAAAAATGAGACTGTGTAGGTCGATTTGCGGATTCTAGAGGCAAATGTTGGAAGATTGGTTTAGCATAGTTGTTTCCTTCAGAATGTAGGCAGCTTTCCACGCCTGCGGTCTCCTAGCACATGTTTATCTACAACGATGTGCGACATTCACTATACATTGGGTCAGTCCTTTAGCTACCACCCGTGACCTGCTTTTAGTTGTACGATAAAGAAGATCATCTTGTTTTTAAGATGTTCTGTCTATTACACTGGCGATACAAGCTTACCCTTCCAAGCTTGTTCTTTTTCCTTTGGTGAACAGATTGTTTGGTTTCTTTGTGTTTAGGTATTACGTCCAGTGTGTTCTGTTTTAATCCCATACGACCTGGATAGCGAAAGTGCCTTTGCGTCTCTAGAATGGCATGCCTACTATACAACTGGCGGAAGTCATCAGTAGATTAAAATAGAAGTCCCGCCAGCAAGTTACGCCTATATTGATGCTTGTATTCGAATATTCGATCGACCGTTGCATAGTGTCTCCAAGCATAATACGCCTACTTCATCCTGCCGTTCCAATCCATTCAAGACTCATATAATTACAATCGTGCAACCTCTGTCTCCGTCTCGAGCACTCCTTCAGACTGAGCTTGGCTCGGAATAAGGGTGCGGTTAATCATCGTTTCTGGATCGACCTTCATGCCCAGGTCTACAACCAGCTTTCTCCACCCTTCCATTGACCTAGCGGCCAATTCCCCAACAACTGCTTCATCCGATCTCTCCATGACCCGGTTGAATAGCTCCATACTGACCCACCCGCTGTAGCCAATCTCACTGATAATAGCGTGCGCGACGTCTCGTACAGGGAGGTACGCGCCCTGATTCCGCTCACCATAAAAGAGGCGACAGTTTCTGCTCCATGACATGCGGGCTGGTTGATCGGCAACGTAGAATGCGTGACCGGGTAGAAGAGGCGATTCCAAACGCTCGGCATCTACAATTTGAACGAAAAATATCTTCTCTTTGTGAGGCTTGATAGCCTTCACTAGTCTTGCAATCGAAAGCTCGACGTCACGTGCGGCGTTTGGGGTGGTGCCGGTGGGTGAGGTGGGATCCGCGTATATTCTTCCGAGAATGTTGAACGAATCGAGACATATGCCAACGTTGGGTCGATCAACGCGTTGCACTATTTCCCAACACTGCTCCCACGTATCCACGCGGGTGCCCCAGCAGAGACTTTCATATGCGAAGCGTATAACGGGCGTTTGTTGGGCGCCTAGGTCTGAAAGTTCGCGGAGATCGGAAACAATGATGTCCAAATTGGCCGAGACCTCGGCTTCTGGTAGGAACGACGACGGAACTTGGATGATATCTGTGCGAAGCACCTTTGCAAGTTCAATCCAAAGTTTGATCTCCGCAATTCTTTCCGCATGCTTTTGCCTGTCGACTAGACCATCGTAATGCATGAAGGGCTGCAAGCATATTATTTCGAGATGGTACGATGTACATAGCGAGTGGATGTATGCAGCGGCCGATAGGAGATTGGGCGTTGTTGGTGGATGAGCGAGATCAGCGAGGTCCTCGTAAAAGAGTTCGATGCCCTGCAGGCCGTGTTTCGCAGCGGTAGAGAGTTTTTGCTCGATACTGTGGCTAGCATAGCAACGTCCTAGGGACATCGAGGATATAGCCGGGCGACAGGGCATGATGGATGTGATCTTGGGCAACAACGGTGGATGGTGAAGCTTGTTCAGTCGACGTTGGGAGTATATCGATACTACTTGGGGTGACTAGGCAATTGGTTTTTTAGAGTAGGCGCCGGATGAAAGCTTAGTCCTACGTTGTAAGTACCTAGAATGCTAGGGAATTGGGTCCTATGGTTTGCTTTCGATTAGGAGTTGGGGATGACGTAAACGCAGAGCATCGGAAAAGTCCTTACCCACCCATGAGATATTACGGCTAGTTAAGGAAATGCCCATTGCAGCACGGTCCAACTCCTTAGTGTAATTGGCGCCGTGGTCCCCGATTTAAATGTCATCGCTGCTTATGGAGTCATTACTACGTGGCAGCTAAGCTAACTTTTCGGTGCTCTGGAAGCCCGTCCGACCCACGATACTCAAGACTACTTAGTTAGTCGGGTCTTGCGCTGTTGTCGACAGCAATGCCTTATACAGCTGGCACCCCTTTCAGCATGGCTATTGTTGGGGTTGGCTTGATATGCACGTTGCATTCCGAGGCTGTGCTCAAAGATTCTCACACCGAACTAGCTTGTATAGCAGATGCAGGTCAAGCTGTAAAAGCCGTAGCCGAGAGGTTGGATTGCTTATTGTTTGGGTCTATGGAGCAGGTGTTAGACCAGTCGATTTCTTCGACGGGCAATAGTATACATTCCATGTCGCCATCTCCAGGGCGTTACTGAAGGGTGCAGCGCATGTACCGAGAAACCGGTAGCCGTTGGTGTGCCTAGCGGGCCGAATTGATACGACTTTGTTCGATACTCGTGATTGTGCGATCCTTCTAACAGTCGATAAGTGGATTTTGCGTGAGCCATGCGGACGTGTGCTCATGATTAGCCACTCTCAACGTTTGAATCGTTTCATCGTGGCAACCAAGCAAGCGCTCCCTTCCGTCGGTCGCATTCACTTCGTTAGCGGCCTGTAGACTACACACAGGCCGCATTCGTACAGATTGGCGACGCTGAGAATCTGCGGGTACCATTCCTATCAATCTGTTCCACGAGATTGATAACCTGCACCACATAGTCGGCCCGATAATTCGAGCTCGCTGAGAAAATCATGTCTCAGCGCGGATTTGAGGCGGAGGAACTCGCGGCGAATATAATCATTTGCGAACGGTGCCGAAGGCATGTTTGTGCTATCAGACGCCGTAGTATCGCCGCACAGCTTTGAAGCCGGTAATGGGGAGAATACCATGGTTCCAAGAGCCAGTAGTGACTCGTATAGGATCTCCACCTCCGAGGGAAGTTTGAGTTTCCCGGACTTGGTGAAATGAACATATGCTGTGAAGTAGAGCTGGAATGAATAGATCGACCGTTAGCAGCTCGAATCATCAGACACGAAAGTACCATTTGAGCTGCAGGTTGCAATTTTTATACAAGTCATTAAAGGTGAGGAGGTTCTCACATGCTCTGGTCGTGACGTTCTCTGGACGGTCGTAGTGTGCGAAGCCGTTAAGAAGTCGATGAGAGAGGGCGTACACGTAGAGATTGCGTCATCGAACACACCAACGCTGCTGTGTCCACGCAAGACAGTAGTCTGCCCGTGTCGTTTTTGCTCTCTTTGATGCCTTCCGAAGTATACCCATCGGTCGTAGAAATTCCCGATCGAAGGTATACGGCCGTAGCAGATGCGGACCTCTCGTATAGCTTTACTCATGCCCAGCAGGAGAAAGTGCTGCAAGATGTATGTATAGAAGGTTAGGTTGCGCGGAAGAATTCGGGATTCAAGCGAGATGGATCGTCGCTATATTGGGGTGTAAATGTAGTGGGGCTCGTGAACTCTGCTGCAAGAAAGTCGGCCATGCTCGCATCGGAGGCGAACCCCAGATTTTGCATGAATTGAGGCTGGTTGTCCACCTTCTCTGCTCCATCCAGCGATGCTAGCTCGTCAAAGAACATTTCAAGATCCGGCGGCGCCGCGAAGTTGTTTTGGTGCTGTGCCGGCCTATGGAATGCATTTCCCAGGGGAGGAAGGCTGAAATTTTGAAGGTTTGCCAGTAGTGGAACCGTAGAGGTTGCTTGGTTCGTGTCGGGTAGCAAATTTTCCAGTAAAGAAGTGCTCCCTCTATGTTGGCTACTTGGCGATCGATTGCTGAGTGGTGCGAATGCTGAGAACGGTATCTGAATAGACTCGGGCGTAGGTGCTTGATCTGCACCCATGGATAGTCGCGCTTGCGTTCGAGCGGTAAGATGTGCGCCAACGTGGGCCTCAAAACAAGGTGCCATCCAAGCATGCTTGATCTCTGTGACGATCTTCTGCAAACGCTCCTGTAAGCTTTGCTCAACAGTGATATATGCAATGTTCATTTGCATATATTCAAGCAGACATATAGTGATTGGCGGCAAAGCTGACAAGCCAAGCTGCCCTCGAAATCGCTCCAGCAGGTCTACCGTAGAACCGATGTGAGCTGGAGAGTGGTTTAGCGTAAACTGGGAGCTGATATATGTCAACTGCAGCAACAATGCAGGTGGGTTCGGTGGCGTCGCCTTGCGCTCGTCGGTGATGTAGTCAAACATCGTGGGTAATGAAGCTTTCCACGAGGTCAGTCGTGAAAGCAGCTGTCTCCGAGATGGTTCAGAGTTCGAGGTAGAAGAAGCGAGCAAGTCCGTGATGTCCATAAGCTTGTTGAAGCAGCTGAGTCCCAGTACTGGCGTCCTGGAATGTGGCGCAGACGAAGATCTGAGCGGACTGTTCCACGGTTGCCATTCCTCGAGACCATCTTCCTCTAGCGAGCCAACATTCGACCTGCGCAAATATGGTGGTCCTTTCAGGCGGAGAGATAGTAGGCTATCTAGCAAGAAACTACCAGCGACTACGTGCCTCCATCGCGCTTGTGAGTCCTGTTCAAGGAGTGTGATGAGTCTGGAGGCAGAGCCGACCAACAGCCAGGCAATTTGATTCCTTCCTTGACCAACATTCACAACAGCTAAATTTAACAGGGCTTTGATGTGGCCAATGTCGAACGATCCCGATTCGGTGGGTATCAAGCCGCGAGCGATGCCATACATCCACTCAATGTCTGTTGGTATCTCGGTGTGGGTACGATGCAGTCTCGCTTGATGAGCGGCTACCACCATGACACTCCACAACTCGGCGTGGTCACCGGAGTCTAACAGGTCTTTGGTCAGGACCCTGCCCTCCTCTGGGTAAGAGTACGAAGTTCTTAACAGATCATGCTTCTCACAAATTGGAAGCCACGACTGGGTGTAGGCGAAGTAGATATCAAGAAGGCGCCAGCTGTCGACGGGGAGTGGGATTGCTTCGCCTGATGGTACAATCTGCGAGTCGCTAGTCTTTAAATGTCGACATGTGCCCGAAGAAGGCCGAGCCAACGTTACTGGCCGGGGCAATGCAAAGATTGCGTCAGAAGAGACAGGATCCGGCGAAAGGATAGGTGGTAGGTGGAACGTTTGGCTCGTGACCTCTACTTCTAAGTCGCTTTCCTCATCATCGCTTACAGGTGATGTCTCGTCACCGGGCTGAAGTTGCGCACCAGAAAGTACTTTGTCAACGTCTTTGCAGAATCGGCTCCTTCTCCAGCTCTTGTGCAACTTGTTGGACTCCTTTGAGTCACGAGAGAGCAAAACCGACGAATTGCCTTCGCTCGCAAGTTTCCTAATAAGTACGGCTTCTGACTCAGGGTTTTGCTGGAATAGCCACGTTAGGGTGAGCTCTAGGGTTCGAATATACCCTGTCCACATCAGTTGTGTTTCACGGATTTCCGGGTGCTCGCTGCTTACCGGGCTGGATTCCACGCTTTTTGGGGGCTGCCGTGTATGTGCATCGTCTTTTCGAGCCTCTACAGGTCAAGCAGGCAGGCTGAGTTCCATCGCATTTCTCGCGAGCAGTTCGACACTGATCACAGGCCCGCGATACACGAGAGCGTTTCATTGGCCGTTCGGAAGGCATGGATTTGAGGACACCGTGTACGGGGGTAGTAGAGAGCTATCAGAGCTTTTTCCATCACCACGGTGTGAATTGCCGGACGATGCGACAAGATGATCCACGAGCGTGTCGACCGCGTGTGTTCATCGCAGCTGGGCGGTTCTGAGGTTCTGAGAGTACGCGTTGTCGTTCGCTGCGCGGTGGCGCACCCATCTTCCTTGGTCAACCCCGCATAATCCGGGGTTGGATAAACTCTTTTCCATCCGAGCCAGGCTCGGCCGCAGCCAGCCGCTTCTCCGAGAATACACACACCTCACCTCAGAAGTATACCAGATAACCTTGCCGATTTCCACATGCGTCGAATCGATCTGGAGCGACACTATTTGCTGAAGCTGATCAGGCTACACAGTCCACGCGACTGGTCGCCACCTGACTGACTGATCTTCCGTTCCTCTTCTGCCCACGATCGTTCGTTGTACGTGCTCGCTTTGGGACGAGCTTTCAGTAGCCATGGCTTCCGTCGCAGTCGCAGCGAAGAGGACATTCTCTACCATGATGGGTAACGCGTCGCAGACCCAAGGATCGAGCCAATCAGGAGTCCGATTAACCCGTCCGAGAACAGCGGCTCACGGCGCGACCAATTCGGCCGTCTCCAGCGCCATATCCACCCCGTGTACCACGCCAACGCCCATGCCTCCACTCGTCGAAGGGCGTCGGCTCTTCGAGTCGAGTGCCTCAATCGTACTGATTGGGATCAGAGGGACTGGCAAGTCTACGTTAGCTATCATGGCCTCGATGGCGTGTCGGCGGCGCGTTGTCGATGTGGAACAGCAGTTCCAGGAAGCCACAGGCTTCTCGACGGCCAAGTACCGGAAGCAGTTTGGAGCATCCAATCACAACCTCCGCCAGGAGGAGCTGCTTCGAAACACATTTCAGGCGTATGATAAAGGCGCGATAATTGTATGCAATGGAGGCTCGCTGGAGAGAAGTGGGCAGCTTCTACTCCAAGAGTTCGCGCTGTCGCATCCTGTTATCCATATCATGCGAGAAATTGACAGCGTGCATCGGTACCTCGAGGTGCTCCCGCTGTCGAAACTGCAGAGTCTAGTGGCGTTCACAGCTCCCATTTTTCGACGGTGCTCCAACTACGAATTTTACAACATTTCCGAAACGAAAGCAGCCATCTCTGTGGTGCCAGCGAACCAACCGTCGGTCCCGGCCTTTCTTACCCTCAAACGTGCGGAGCGCACCTTCCTCAAATTTCTATTCCTAGTCACATCGCCAACAGACGAGCAGGATGCATGCCAGGGTGTATCGACATCATTCGAGCCAGCCTTCCCGCTTTCTCAAGTCCCAGTCGAGCTGAGGAAGTACACCTGCGCTGTTCAAGTGCCCTTGACAGATCTGACTGAGGAGGTCGACATTGAAGAGCTGGAGTTTGGGTCCGACGCGTTTGAGATTGTGGTTGACCCCATGTATATGGATTCACATCTGGAACACCTTCCCACGGAGAGAGCAGAGCAAATCAGTAGTGCACTATCCAAAGTGCGGAGAAGCACCATTGTCCCAGTCATCTACCATGTGGAGCCCGTAACAGACCAACGCCTCGCCGTGTCCTACTTGGAGCATGTACGACATGGACTGCGAACCGCACCCGAGCTTGCCACAGTCGATCTGTCGTTGGATGAAGAATACATTCGCGAGATGATCACTTCGAGAGGGTCGACTAAAATAATCGGTCACTTGCATGCGCCACTTGACTGGTACGATGGCTTTTGGCTGAACAAGTATGAGGCTGCCGTGCGCCTTGGATGCAGCGCCGTACGGTTTACGCGTCCGGCTCACTTTATGGACGACAATGCAGCTATTCAAACATTTCGCAATGAGATACGTAAGACGGCCGAGACAATCCCACTGATATGTTACAATACGGGGCGAGCCGGGCGCCGATCAGCGTGTTTTAATCAGGTACTCACGAGTGTCATCCCAGAAACGGTACGAGACGGCGCAGCTTTTGCTTCGAGAGTCGAGCGTAATCCAGAGACGTCGTGGCTCACTGTCAAAGAAGCGAGCCATGTCCTCTACGCTTCCTTCACATACGATCCTATGCGGTTCTATATAATAGGCGGATCTGCTGGTTACAGCCTGTCTCCAGCCATGCACAACGCTGCGTACAAGGTCTACGGTATGCCTCACCGCTTCGAGACGTACCAAACGTCGACCCTGAACACGCTCCAAGAACTCGTCCAGGATGCCAACTTCGGTGGTACGGCCGTCAGCCAGCCGTTCAAGCTCGAAGTGATGTCTCTAGTGCATTCCGTGAGTCGGCATGCGCGGGCCATTGGAGCAGTGAACACTTTGATACCAGTACGGCATCTTGGCGAGGATGGCAGCATACCTGCCGATCTGGATTTGTTCACGGAGCGCAACCAGGCTGGACCTATCAAGGCGCTATATGGCGACAACACAGACTGGATCGGAATCAAGTCGTGCATTCGAAGAGGCCTTTCGCCCGCAAACGCAGTGAGGCCGACGACGAGTGGCTTGGTCATTGGCTCAGGAGGTATGGCGCGTGCTGCCGTCTATGCCATGCTGCAGATTGGGGTGAAGAACATTGTTGTCTTTAACCGAACGTACGCGAACGCGGAGAAGCTTGTCACTCATTTTCATCGCCTCGTCTCCTCGTCTGCCAGCGTAGGGCTGCTTCCACTAGCCAGCCAAACGCCGCGGCCGACGTTCCGCATCGTCGAGTCGCGAGAGGACGCATGGCCGGCCGGACTACGACCACCGTCCATTGTACTGTCGTGCATACCGACTCATCCGCTTGGCGACGCACCCAAGCCGAGGTTCACGCTACCAACACAGTGGATGCACAGTCCCACCGGAGGCGTCGTTATTGAGCTCGCATACCGAACGCTAAACACGCCCCTGATGAAGCAGATTCGAGAAGAGACATCGGGCGCGTGGGTGTGTCTAGATGGGCTGGATCTACTGCCCGAACAGGGCTTTGCGCAGTTTGAGATGTTCACCGGTAAGCGGGCACCCCGGCGGGCAATGCGCGAGGAGGTGCTTCGGTCGTGGCGGGACGAGCAGGGACGGGCTGATCCGGTCATGGTCCAGACGCGGCTGGATGCGATTGGGCAGGAGCCGTGAGAGATGTGTTAAGAGGCTATTGTAGAGACGGACTTCAAAAGCTACGATCTAATAGCACCGGATAACTATGAGATGTGATGGTGAAGTCCAGCGTGGTCAAAGTAAATCACGTGCTACACCGGATGCCCACTTTACACGAGCAACGAATCACGGTGATGTTCTTCAGCGCGCGCGTCGATGCACGTACACAACAACCACACAAGAAAACACACGGGACCAGTTCACCGTCCCAACGCCCCATGTCAACGCCGAATATGCACCAGTCTACCCGCAGCCGATGGCAATGACTACGCGCCGGGTCCTCCAGCCACTCTCCCCGCCCTCGCCCAACATCGACGGCGCGCTGCACAGCTTCACGCACACGAGCCGCCACAGCACCAATGGGTTCCCTGCCATGAACGACGCGGTGCACAACGACGCCGACGCCCTGGGCGACGATTTCTCGCTCACGTCCAAAGACGCCGAGGACGACTTTGAGCGGCAGATGCTGCAGAATGCCCGCGACGAGCGCCGCCTCCGCGACACGCGCCCGGGCAGGGTGCAGGCATTCCGCAAGGCCCGGACTCATCCACGCGTCGGCGTGACGCTCGAGAATCTGAAGCGGCACAATGCGGGCAGCAATGCCCACGTCAAGTTCGAGAGCCCGCCGAGCAGCAGCGGGTCTACGCACTCAGATCCCGCCGTGCAGCCGCCGCAGACATGGGGCCGCAAGGCCAGGACGAAGCGGAACTGGATGCGCACCATCACCGCCGACAACGAGCAGACGCCGGGCCCGCACGGGGAGGAGGAGGAGGAGGAGGAGGAGGAGGCGACCCCTCGCGCCGACGACGCAGGGGCACCGCGCGCATCGGTCGAAGACAGCCCGCTGTCGCACAGGAACTCGCGCCAGAACACGCCCGTCTCGTCGCAACCATGGAGGGACGACTGGGACTTTGATCTCAACGAGGCCTCGCTCATTGCCTCGACGCCGTACCTCCCGCGCAACACGGCCCTCGACGACATACGACAGCGCGAAATTGAGAGTCTGCGGGAGCAGGGCGTCACCAAGAACCGGCTGGACAGGATAAGAGAGAGCTCACCCGACGAGCGGCGGCGCCCGTCATCTGCGTCGGCTAGGTCTGCCACCAGCCAGCAGAATGGCCCCGCAGAGCCAGCAACACAGGACACGGGCTCGCCGGAGCAGCGCATGCACAAACGCACAAACTCGTGGCAGAAGATGACCAAATCCGCCGCGGTTGCGGTGGAGGGGTTCGACCATTCACCCATCACCGTGTACAAGAAGAGCACCGAGACTGTCGGGGTCATCGACCCCCGTCTGTTGGCCAGTGCCCAAGCTGGCTCGAAGCGCCCCACGCATCGAAGAGAAGATTCACACGATCTCCTGCGCCGGCTTGCACGAGTCTCGAGCACCACGCCCAGCCCCGGCAGAAGCGTGACTACGCGTCCACGAACAGCTCCCGCGAGCCATCTGGTCAATTCCTCGCAAACAATGGTCTCAGAAAGAACACCATTACCGCATCCCACCGAACAACCACCGCCAACAAGGGAACCTGAGCGGGGGCAGTCTAAGGACAAAGTCGTGGTTGCAGCTACTAGGCGGCAACCTCGACCAACGCAGAATGGCGAAGGAATCCCTTCTCACACTGCTCGTGCGCCTCTACAAGACCCAGAGGCCGCAGACGTTGATGCCACACCGTTGCCAATCGATCGCTCGATGCTGAACCCGAAGACTCCCGTCGTAACTGGTGCGTGGATTGACACCCCGCGCCCTGCTACTGCCGCACGGCCTAAAAGTCGCTCCCAATCACCCTCGAAGTCTCTCAAGAAGGAATATTCCCAAGTCAAGAAGATTTCGGAAAGTGAAGCAACAGTCTCTGTCGAGCAAGACCCCCGATCGTCTTCGGCAAGCGTCACTAGGCCCATGCTACCTGGTTCCGTCCTGGAAGCCGTTGTAGAGGACGCACGAGCAAACGGAGATCTTCACCCTGCCGACTTTGGAGATTCTACCATCAACTCGTTGGAGGACCTCATCGCCCCGTTTGCTGACAATGCTGATCAAGACAATCCGGACGAAGACACTCTCCAAGGCCTGCAAATTCCCATGGGCACTCCACGAACTGAAGCCGAGCGACGCCGCCAACAAGAAACGCTTCAACTCCACCGCATGAATGAAAGACTACGCACAGCGCGGACCAACATACGAGACGCTAGTCGCGGCATCAAAAGAGTGGAGAATAGGGTAGAACATGTCGACGATGGGGTTGATGGGCAGCTAGCAAAACTTGTCCAATGTTGTCCGTGTGCTGCCAATGGGGGTCATCAGTGTGCGGAATGGACTGTGCGGAAGGGTTTCAAGAGCTTTTTTTACGATGAGCGGTTGAAGCCACGGAGAAGAGGCTGGGGCCTTACTGCTTTAAGCATCGTCCTCATTGCTTTTCTCGCGTGGCTGGTGCTAGAGAACACTGCTTGGTATATATCTCCTCTTGCGATGCGATCGGAGGCATCTATAGAAGTACACTAACAGTGTCCTAGCGAAATTTGGTGTCACTACGAATACGCATCCTCGTACAAAGGATACGGCATAACATGGAACGCGCCCAGATACCCATACGTAATACCTACTGTACTATACCGCACTTTGGTAAAACCTTGGTGGCGGCCGCTATGGGTGTTTATGGTGTTCTCATATAAGACGCTTACTGGGTGTTTTTCCGGCGCTGAAGAGGCGAGCAGAGCAGTCAACAGCGAATCGGCTTCGTGGATCGCGACGAAGATCCTGTTAAGAGAGGAAGAGGAAAGGATTCTGGGCATGGGGGCTGATGAGTTCGTGCGATGAAGACGGTCTTGGGTTTGCATATTTGGATATTAGCGTGGCGTTTTTAATCTTGGGTTAGTCCGGCATTTTATCCTTAGCCGTTTGCGTTTTGATGAAGAGAGGTTTTACTGGGTAGGGAAGCTGAAATGAACTTGCTGCTACTTGTCCTAGGGTCGATCCACGCGCCAAAGGTTACCCTTGTTGAGTGTGAGAGGGATCTTTCTTCTCTTACAAATGCGCCCAAGAGAAAGGTCAAAGTGAATGACATCACTTTTATGGGTTAAGCTAATCAAACTTACTGTAGGTTTTGGATATTCTATATGCTAGCACACTAGGAACGACTACGGGTCCTGATTCGGTGGGCTTCAGATGACCAACCAATGTACAGGCCTATAGGTTGATAGTGACATGCTCGAATCGCCCTAAACGTACATAGCTAGAGGGGCTTTCTGGAAATCGACATCAATTCGCTGTTTGAAAAGGTAGTATGGGGGTGCTACGCCATAAAGGGTTGTGAAGGGGAGTTGATGCTGGCAATAGACAGGTTTGCAGCCCAGCCGTGGAAACCTCAAATCGAGCGTGAACTTGCAGGAGTGGCAGGCCAACTTGCCGGCTCCCGGCACACCGCAAAAACAACCTTACGCCGTCGCACTCCTTCTGCACCGCTGCATCATCATGATCGAGGCTGTACTGGGAGCCTTGGCAGCTCCGATGGGCAGCGGAACAGAGGGCCAAGGCGAACCAGCTGCAAGGTGCCGCACAAGGGCATGTTCGCGGTCCGCAGCAAGAGTGTGGCGTTTGGTCATCGTTGCAGTGGCCGCGTACTGCGGTCTTGGGCTCCACCGCACGTTCTACTTCGTAGAGTCGTCTGCGTATGCCAAGCAGATAGCGCCTTTTACCCCACAGAAAGCTACGCCCAGACGGATCGACCGGGATCTGTGCGAGACCTCACTTCTTCTTTGTTTATCGTTACCGAGCTGCTGTTATGATGTGGCATCGTCGGCAGATGTTGGATGTGTGCAATTGGGCTTCAATCGATCATGTCCACTGCAACGTGGTAATTACTCGTGCGGGACGTGGAACAGGTACAACAGTCAGGTGGTAACAGTGAAGAGCAACTAGTTACGACACAGCCCGAGCACGTAACCAACCTACGCCTCATAGCTCACTTCCTCGACCAGGCGGAAAGACTAGCCACATCGAGATTCACCATGGTCAGTTTCCCCAAGCCTCGATTCAATCCACTTGGCCTACGCTGCGATGCTTGGCGCAGCACGACAACATCTTCTATAGGCCGTAAGGCGAGGTATCGGCCATGGCCGTAGAAGTGGCGTGCTGGATCTATTGGGAGTGGACCGAAACAGTGGCTTGATCCATGTGGGAATAGCTTCGGCATTTTTCTTACTGGCGGCACTTCGCCGGCGGAGGCCATAGCACCCAGGATAGGTTTTAGTCGAGGTGGATAGTACTTATGAGCGCTGTTTCCCTCCTTCTTGTCTAGCATCCGCTCATCTTCCCATTTCTTCATCACTTCATTTTTGTGATTCCCAAGGTCACAATGCAGTTCAAGCACGTACGTAACTCCACACCACAGAGGATGTCTAGTACCTGCTCGCGCTTCACAGAGAAGCACCGTTCCTTCTTTAGGCCAAGAGGCACTGACGTATCTGTCGACGTTCTTGCTGACCTTTTACTATGACAGATTACCCTCGCAGCTCTTGCGAGCTACGCTCTCGCTCAAGACACACAATCTTTGAATGCCACACTGACAGACAACGATCAACTGTCAAACTTGACAACATTCCTCGGCCTGGCCCCCGAGCTCCTCCAAGCGCTCTCGAATGCCACCAATATCACAATCCTTGCGCCCTCGAACGAGGCCTTTGCCAGCTTCGCAAACTCCAGCCTTGCTGCCGATGTTGCCAGCGATCCGGGACTTCTAGCTGCGGTGCTGCAATACCATGTCCTCAATGGAACGTACACTGCTAGCCAGATTACCAACCAGAGTGCTTTCATCCCGACTATGCTCCAGAACACAACCTATTCGAATGTCACGGATGGGCAGGTCGTTGAAGCCATCTTGATTGGCAACGAGACCGTCTTTTACTCTGGACTGCTACAGAATGCTACCGTAACACAGGCTGTAAGTTGGCAAGCTTCTCCACTAGTCCAATATCATGGGAGCCTGCATGACCTTGAGATCGTCCTCACCATAAAGACGGTCATGATTTGTAGCTAGTATACAACGAAGAGCAAGGCACTAACTCACCCAGGACGTAAACTTCACCGGTGGCGTAATCCACATAGTCGACTCGATCCTCACAGTCCCCGCAAGCGTGTACGATACTGCCGGTGCTGCAAACCTGACATCACTACGCGGCGCAGCTAATGCGACCAACCTTCTCGACACTATCAACGATACACCTGACATCACCATCTTCGCGCCAACCAACGAAGCTTTTAACTCTGTCGGCGACTCGCTCGAAGGTCTTTCTGATGAGGATCTTGGTAATGTGCTCGGTTACCACGTCGTGACAGGCACCGTTGGTTATTCGTCTACTCTGGAGAACGGAACTACGCTTGAGGCGAGCAACGGTGGCACGCTCGAGATCACCATCGATGCGAACGGAACAGTCTTTGTTAACTCTGCACGCGTTGTTACGCCCAACGTGCTTGTAGCGAATGGTGTTGTGCATGTGATTGACAAGTACGTCCAACCCTATGAAACCTCATTTCGTTGATGAGTTTAGCATGCTTACAAAGTTGATAGTGTCCTCAACCCCGAGTCCACAGACGCGCCCTCTTCTAGCGCTACAGCCGGCGCCCCGGCATTCTCTACTGGTACTCCCGACAGCAACATTCCCTTCACAAGCGGTCAGCCCGAGCCGACTACCACTATCAACCCTACTCAAGATGGTGCGGGTCCCGCGGCTTCAACTGCTGCTAGCAGCACCTCTTCGGGTGGAGCTGTGCCACTGGCCACTGGTGTCGTTGGCTACGGTACGTTGTTCGGAGCTGGTGCTGCCGTCTTCCTCGGTGTGTAGACATGTATTTGAGATGTGTTAGTGGTCGACCTTCGTTGAATTTGTTTGCTATTATGGTTTTGTTGGGCTGCCAAAATTTTAGTACGATCGTTACGAAGTTTTGTAATACATTGAATATTCTTCGAACTCTGGATTATTTCTAAAGTAAATTCATTTCTTTTAACAATGCTATGTTGAAGAAAAAACATTTCATTAGACGGAACGGCACCGGTCATAGTGTTCCCATCCCAGGTTTGTCGACACAATCATACTTTGACATCATTAAATAACACTCCATGGCAAACGATCCAGCCTTCTTCTCAGCATTCTTCCGTCGCCATGACAACACCCACGACGGGACCATGTCTTGCGCCAGTCAGACTAAGCCCACGGTAAGACACTTAACAGTATCTTCAACACGATCTCAATAGTGCGAAACTGCCGCATCGTCGTCTCTGACGCCGGTAAAGGCGTAGTGTGGCCGTAGCTATGGTCGAGTAACGGCTGCTACAGCAATGTGTGGAGTGTCGTATCATGGATCTTAGCGCGTTCCGAGTACGTGCATGGGGCTGGATTTGGTTAAGGTCGAAAGTGTAACCTTTGCTGGGGTATAAAGCATAATCAAGTGGATGCCGTTTGGGTATCCGTGGGGTGGGAACAAGGCTGGGCATGAGGAGTCCGAAGATAGAGATGATGAAGACGATGCTAGGACAGTCATATGCTGAGGACCAGTTAGTACAAACAGCAACAACGAGAGAAGGAAATAGCCATGGGTTTTCGTACCTCTCTCGGCTCCCTTTTCGACATGAAGAGATAGGCACTCAGTCTTCATCTCATACTGCTTCATTCTTGATATTACTATATCTAATGCTCCATTGCAGTTGTGATAATCGCTAAGCCCAAACTTCTTCGTAATTGTACAATGAATACGAAACATCAAAGACAGCAACATTCTCTCTCCCATGTTGGTGCGTGCGCACTCGCAACGATTACTTCGGTTCCGTCACCACACCTTCATATTCTCTGCTCTTGATGTAGTCCAATGTGCGCTGGAAATGCTTCCTTGGGTTCTCGAGCGAAGAGGCGTTTTCGTTGGATTGCAGGTTAGAATGAATCAGCTCGATGAGACCATTCAAGTACTTCATCGTTACCTATCTTTATTAGCGATAATGGACCACAAGGAACATAGATATACGCACTGCTTCGTTCTCTTGATCGAAATAATATACGTATCGGTTCAATATCTCGACGAACAATTCGACGGATACAGCAGCGTCCATGCAGGCGTCAGCCACACGAAGCGCACGTTGCAGGCACTCAAGAACTCGCTTTCCGTCACGGTAAAGCTGTTAACGTTAGTGGGAGAATTGTTGCGTTGGTAGCAGCAGACTTACGTTCTTCGGATCCTCGTCGCCCAATGCTCGGATCTCTGTGGCCCACCACAGATGGCTGGCCAGATACACGGCACGGCACTGATCAGGCTTCTTCAATAGCTTGCTTCCGTGCAATGCGCACTTCGTAATCAAGGTATCGTAATTTTCCTTGCCAAAGTTTCTTGTTGTATGCAAACCACTTGCAATGACGCATACGGCCTGAAACTGTGCTCTCGAATCGCTAATGGCTTCCTCGTATATCGTAAACGCCTGGGCGAAGAACTCGTACGCCACCTCTTCGAAGCCATTCTGATCCGCGACCTGACCGCAGCCGATGAACAATCGTAGTGAGAGATCTGCAGAGCCTGTAACCCGAGAGTATAGCGTGGACAGCGTGCTGTGCATAAACTTGTAGAGCGCTGAAGACTGTGAGGACCAATTATCTTCAAAATGCTCTCGGGCTTTGTATCGCCGTGCAAGCTTGATTGAAGCGGTGATGATGGCGGGCGAAGTGTATTTGACACGCTCGTTACCTTCGGCAAAGGCCTTTCGTGCGGCTTGAAGAAGCTGCGCCCCCAGTTAGCAGACGTTACTCGCTCGGCTCTAGCGTACTGACCTTGAATTGTGTATCGTTATCCGGACCATGAACGAGATGAACTATTCGGGCCAACCATCCTTGCTCTTCGATCGTCTCGTCGGTCTCCATAGCTCTACGCTGAATGGGCCCACCGGGATAACTCCCGGCTTGCTGCATGCCTTCCTTGATGAGGACTTTGAGTATCTCCAGCACACTCTCAAGGTTCTCCACGGATGTGATGTGTGTCTGATTCCTTAGCAGACTACGAGCCACTTCGCCGGCTACCGCTCTCCGTGTAGGGTACGGCTGATTGTGCAGGAGAGGAATGAAGCTGGGTAGCGCGAGAGCGGTGAACATGGACATGTAGGTTTTGATAGGGGCGAGAAGAAGGCTAAGAATTTGGCTTTGGGTTGCCTGCGAGTGCAAATCGGCACTGTTGGCATACTCTGCGACCTTCTGGTTCGCGAAAGTCAGCACTTGATCCACGTAGTCGAGTCGCTCCGGATAGATGTTCAGCGCAAGGTTGGCCAACGAAACGAGCAGACCAATGGTATCCTGTATCGACAGTCTTTGCATCTTGACTAGTGTCGCGACTTGCTCGTGGAAGATTTCGAAGAGCTTTACGTTCTTAGGTATGCCTCGCGACTTTTCGATTTCGCCATCCTTTTCGGCATCGGCCTCCGGTTCGGTCGTTGAGGCCGGTGTTTCTGCGGCGGTTGTCGATGATGTGGTGGATGCTTCTTCAGCGCCGGGTTGAACCTCGGACGAATCACCATTCTGTTGAGTGGCGGGGGGTATCGATTCCGTGGGCTTTTGCTCCTTCTGGATCTTCAGTTGCATTAGCAGATTTGTTATGGCCTCGTCTTCGGTCTGTTTGCGCTGCTCTGGGCTTTCCGATTCCGATTCTCGCTGCGCGTATGCGGACAGACGGTCCATGAGACCAACGACGATGCCCTTGACGTTTACGTGAGGGTTCAAGCGGGCGACTGCGGAGAGGAATTGATCGAGCGTATGCAGGTGGAACTCGTCGGGAAAGACCTGAGTCACGACTGCGCGCGCATTAGCAGCCAATTCGACACCGGATGGCTCCCGTGCGTACCTTCTAGCAGATATTCCTGCGCCAGGACATCGCGACACTGCACAATTTGCTCGAGCAGAGGGTTCAGGATCTTCCTGTAGTTCTCTAGATCGACTAGCTGGCTCAAGCGGACTAGGTTGCTGCCCACCAGAAGCTGCAGCTCCTGGCGCTCCTTGGTCCGTTGTTCCCGCTCGCGCGAGTGTCCCTGGTGTTGTAGGCGCACCCACAGCTTGTTCATTTCGACAAAATTGGTGAGGATGAAGCTGATCGAGTCTTGCAGGTTGCCCTCGGGCCCATCTCCGCTGCCTTGCGGGAGCTGGTCGCGTGCCTGGCCGGCAAGGTAGTAGCGCAGAAACAGGCCGCGGATGGGGTGCTGCACGCCGCGACTCATCTCCATCATGTCCTTCATGATCTCCTTGACGGGTGCATCTTCGATGCCCATGTAGACGGTGCCCACGGTGACCATAAGGTACAGACGGGGGATGATGTTGCCGGCATACTGCACGAGCTCATACAAGTCGGCAAGGTGGTTTACGGGGTGGTTCTCGCGGAGGTAGACGGCAAGATGGCGGAGGGCGTCGAAGACGGACATGTACAGCTCGTAGTACTGCTTTGGGCCCAGGCTGCTGGTGCGCAGCTCGGATACCAGTGTGGAGCTGCGGAGCTGCCGTATCAGTATGCGCGCCTTTGTTTCATTTGCACCCGTCGCTACACCGGGGCTGGCTCGCTGACGTACCTGCACTTGAGCGCGTCCATGAGCTTGCCGGGCGTCTCGAGGCAGCGGCGCATGAGCATGGCCTGCTGGCGCACGACGGCGAGGGCATCTTCGAGCAGACGCGCCTGGTCCTCGACCGGAGGCGGCGGCGACGACGCCATTGTGGGTGTGAGGGGCGGTTCCGGGGGTGTCGGGGTCGTGGGATGGGGTAGAGGTCGGAGGCTGCATGCGCACCTGGGCCGCTGGCCGTTGGCTGCTGGCCGACGCTCGCTTGGCTGGCAGGGGTGGCCCCGGCACGACATTCACTAGGCTCGATCGTCGACGCAGTGTGCAGTATATAATTACATGTTGTTGATCTATCATTATGTCTCAAGCGCAGGCGGAATAAGCCTGCCATATGCACATGCCCTCTGTGTAACGCCGATCCAACGCAGCCTGCCGTGAGCCTTCCCATGTCTATCGTTACAGTCCATCAATCATGTTGTCCGTATAATTATGTATAAGAACGAAATAGAAGCAAGACGTTTCGCAAGTCCTACCACTTGCAGCGCCCATGGACAAGCAGTTGCAAACTACCCAGCGACCGTTGTCGTTGCCGTTACAAACGTCTTGACGGGATAGCTGGTCTTCCAGAGGCCATCGTCGTAGTACTTGGTCGGGGCAGCGCTCTCCGTAACAATGATGGTCACAATGCTGGGGGTGGGCGTCTCTTGTACAGGCGCGGACGGCGTGCTCTTGGGTGAAGATGTGGCCGTGGAGCTGCTGGACGGTTCGTTGCTCGACGGCGCCGGTATTGCAGTCGTCGTCGCAGTGACCTTGTCTGTCACGGTGGCAGGAGCGTTCGTCACTTGAACCGTCTTCGTTTTATCCTCGACCGTCGTGCTTGGCTTTGGCGGTGTCGTGGTAGTGCCGCCGTCGACGTTCACAATGGCATACGTCTTGGTTCGGGACGCAAGGCTGCGCGGATTCAGTGCGCCTTCGAGGGGTAGTGCGGCGGCCAAGGTCGAGATGAGGAGGGTAAGGCGAATTGCGAGGAGATGCATGGCGAAGGTGACCAGGGATAGTGGTGATGTTGCAGATAGTATGCGGCCCGGAGAGTGAATGTTGTGCACGGCAAACCCTGGACTGCGAATTTGCAGCAGATGGATCTTATAGACCCCATCGTATGTCGCGATGGCAGGAAAATTGATGGCTGGTGTTGGCTTAGAATGCTGGAGGCTGGTGTGGTCCGTGCGCGGTTGCAACACCACCAACACCTCACCTGAGTCCAACCAAACGACTCGCACTCATTTCATTCCACGGAGCCCGGATACACAGTTGATGTCGCGAATTGTTGAGATGAACATCAAACGGCTTCCTCCCCAGCGGGTGGGCCCTAGTTTGGGAGTACAAGATGCGTGGTAACAGCTAAACATCGGGGTGTCTAGCACGAGACAATACGTACTGAAGATCTCTCTGGACAGGCTTCACGGGCTTCACAGGCTTCGCAGGTTTCGGATTTGTACCTAAACTTGGAACCTTGGGAATGGTAACTCTCGCAAGAGTTGGAATTAACAATGCATGCAAGAACACAGCCGGCCACGGGCAAAGTGCGAGTTTCTCGGTATTGCCGGTCCGTCCTATATGACCGACACCGACCTTTACCAAGCGTGTCCCCGCCACCCACCCACCAAGTACTCCATCCAACGACCACTCCATACCGCGAACTTGTACCCGAATCTTGCACCTGTGCTCGCGGAAGCTATTGCTTCGACACCACCATCTCGAACGCCGGCAGCTTTTGAGTTGTGTCTGCGCAATCTCATCGAGTTGAAATATCACACACAGGGGTTTACTCTCTTAGTTGGCAGAACGTTTCTACCGAAAGAACGCTGGGAAGTGACAGCAGTCTCCCTGGTTGACAGTGTCTTCTTACAACTGACACTTGCCCCTCTATGAAGGACTGACGGCAACATGCGAGTCCTGCTTGGGGGTTCTCGTTGAGTTGTGCCTGACGAAAGGTCCCTTCTCTTCACTGTTCGCATCCATGGCTGTGTTCTCTCTTCGGGGCTGGGTACTATTCTACTCATAACGTATTTACATAAGTAGCGACTATGCTCCGACTGCAGGAACCAACACCGCACTTCAGAATAGAGCTCTTGGCGAGGCTCATGTCGTGAAGAAGACATCCCGGTAGAATCTGGCTTCTTCGATGCTCTCCAGAATATCAGTCCGAGCTTCGTGGAGCATTTTCTTCTTCGGAATCTTCTTGAGTACCTCGGGCGGGGCCCATCGCCGAGCAGCCTCCTTGATGCTACTAACGTCCAGAATGCGATAGTGGAGATAGTCGGTAACGGCACTGTATGGGTACTTTACAAGGAAAGACTTGTCTGCGTGTACCGAGTTTCCAGCGAGAAGACCTGTTCGAGTCCTAGGCACGTACATTTGGATATAGCGCAAAAGACCTTCAGCAGCATCGGCTGCTGTGGTGGCAGATTCAATGCAGGCTTGCGTCAGTCCGGAGTTACCATGGTGTTTGGTGCACCATTCGCCCATGCGACCAAGCTCGGTTTCACTGTGATGAATGGTAGCCTCAAAGCCATCTTTGTCGAGGAGGTTGAGATTGTGGTCGGTAATGAAGCAAGCGAGAGACATGATGGTGTCGTTTTCCGGATCCAGGCCCGTCATCTGCACGGTATCAGTGTAGTCCAACGGGCTCGCAGCTTCGTCAGTACCTCGCAGTCAATCCAGACGAGCGGATCATTGGAAGTCATTTTGCAGATGACGAAAGGAGAATAAGGCGGTGGTCAAGTGGTGGTTGGCTGGAGGTGATGCGTCGCCATTTGGGGCAGGGGCAGGCAATTGGTTTTAGCGGCATGGTCCAAGCGCAAATACACTTAACGCGTCTCTCCTCGCGCACGCGCCTGTACATCTCGCGTTCGTTCACTTCAAGCCACGCTCAGGACAACACCACCCACATTTCTCGGGCGTCTTGTCTTTTGCATCCCTTTCGTTTCAATTGCTTTCTACCCAAACATGTCTCGCGCAGCTCAGCTCGCAGAGATACGGGCATTGCGCGCCGCGGGCAAGACGCGTCTTTCCACGTACGAAATCGCTGACGAAGAGCAACTGTACGACGAAGTCGACGACGAAGAGTACAAGAAGGTCGTTAGGGGCCGTCTGGAGGAAGACGACTTCATTGTCGATGACAATGGTGAGGGCTACGTCGACGATGGGCGAGAGGACTGGGACGGCGACCACGCCGGGTACCAATACGCCGCCACGGACAGTGAGGGAGAGGAGGAGCGGCCCGCGAAGGGAAAAGCTGGTATGTATCGTGGGAGGACTCGATGGCTGTATCCTGACGCGTAGTAGCCAAACGGAAGCGCGAGGTCGATCAGGAGAAGCAGACCAAAATAAACAGTGGCATCAGCAAGTACTTCAGCGCGAAAACAACACAGGCACAAAAGCCCAAGGTACGTGCAGCCACTGCTGCCGACCAGAGCTTCATGGACGACCTGCTCGGCGAGATCAACACCAATGTCGCCCGCCCCGCGCCCCGCATGCGGCCTATCAAGACGGAATCGCGGCGCAAGACACGTGTGCTATCCCCGCCCGTATCGGAAGACCGTCCGAACGCGAAGCGGCAGACAAGCGACTCGGACACGTACATGCCCAACACCCCTCCGGCCCAAGACGCGTACGACGACCACGACGACGACACCCTTCCCATCATCGATGATGATGTCCTAATGAGCGATCCGGCACCGCAGTCCTCTCCTGTCGCAAAAGCTGTCGAGCGCAAGGCACAACCTATGGTCAAGATAGAGGAAGAAGACGACCTTATGGAGGTAGCACAGCCCATTGGACATATCGGCGTTGCTTCGGCGAGCATCAACATGGCTGGAAAACGGCCCGTGGCTAGGATTAAGAAGGCAGAGTATCCCACTCCAGCCAGCTCATCACCAGTTGCGCCTGCGTCTTCCGCCATCGATGCGTCTTCGTGGAACGACGTTACAAGCAAGCTGAATGTTATGAGCAGTCCGGCGCCGGCTACCACCAGCACTGTTGGGAAGCTAAAGCCCGAGGCAGCCCTCGAGGAAGACGGCAGCTTACGCATGTTCTGGATCGATTACGTTGAGGTTAATGGAAGTCTTTGCTTGTTCGGAAAAGTCAAGGACAAGACCACAGACACTTACGCCAGCTGCTTCGTCAAGATTGACAATATTCTTCGGACACTGTACTTCCTACCCCGGGAGCATCGGATGAAAAGAGGCCAGGTGACTGATGAAGAGGTGGGAATGGCCGACGTCTCCGACGAGGTCGAAGACTTGATGAGCAAGCATCGTGTCACTATGCACAAGATTAAAGGCTGCACCAGGAAGTATGCCTTTGAGTTACCAGACATACCGAGGGAAGCCGACTACATCAAGCTCTTGTACGGTTATGACAAGATGCCCCTCGCTAACGACCTTACGGGCGAAACCTTCTCGCACATCTTTGGCACTAACACATCTCTCTTCGAGCAGTTTGTACTCTTAAAGCACGTCATGGGGCCCTGTTGGCTTAACATCCAGGGAGCCGACTTCAACTCGGTGAACAATGCGTCCTGGTGTAAGCTAGAGCTTTGTGTCAGCAAACCAAAGGATATCACGGTGCTCCCCAACTCGGACAGCCTCGAGGCACCGCCTCTAACGCTCATGAGCATATCTACCCGAACGACATTTGACGCCCGGGCCAACAAGCAAGAGATTCTCATGGTCAGTGCCATGGTGTACGACAACTTTTCCCTCACGAACACCACTCCTGCGGACGAACTTCCCTGCAAGAGTTTCACAATCATGCGTCCGAACGGCGATTCCTATCCCGCCGGTTTCAAGTTCGATGCGGAAAAGCAAAAAGGCACCATCACGCTGAAGAGAACCGAGCAAGAGCTTCTCAGCTTGTTCATGGCTATGTTCCAGCGACACGATCCCGATGTTCTGATCGGTCACCGCCTCGATGATGTAGACTACAGTGTTTTGCTGAATCGAATGCGCGAAAAGAAGACGCCCGGCTGGCACCGCATCGGCCGACTCAGAAGGAGCGACTGGCCCAAGAATATGGGCAAAGGTGGAGGCAGCTTCTTCGCCGAGAGACAACTAGCTGCCGGACGGCTGCACTGCGATCTAGCCAACGACCTCGGAAAGTCACTCATGACCAAGTGCCAGTCTTGGAGTCTGGAGGAAATGTGCCAGCTCGTGCTAAATAAACGTCGGGAAGAGTTGGACAATGAGGCTGCCCTGAAAACTTGGGCCGCCACAAAGGATGGTCTGTTGAATTACGTCAAGCACTGCCAGGCTGATGCGTACTTTATCGCGGCCATCTCCATCAAGGTACAGATGCTCCCACTCACAAAGGTACTGACCAATCTTGCCGGCAATTCGTGGGCTCGTACATTAAGCGGTACCCGCGCTGAGCGCAACGAATACATTCTGCTGCACGAGTTCCACAAAAACAAGTACATATGCCCAGACAAGCAGTGGGGTAAAGCCAAGCCGAAGGCAGACGAGGTCGAAGAGGGTGAAGAGGGTGCCGATGCGAAGAAGAAGGACAAGTTCAAGGGTGGTCTTGTTTTCGAGCCTGAAAAGGGCTTGTACGACAAGTTCATTCTCGTCATGGACTTCAACTCCTTGTATCCCAGCATCATACAGGAGTTCAACATCTGCTTCACGACGGTCGAGCGCGCTGATCTTTCCGAAGATGACGACAAGGTCCCAGAGGTGCCAAAATCGGAAGACCAGGGCATCCTCCCCCGCCTCATCGCTACCCTCGTTGGTCGCCGAAGGGAAGTCAAGAAGTTGATGAAGAATCCAAAGTCATCGCCTGACCAGTTGGCTACCTGGGAGATCAAGCAGCTTGCGCTCAAGCTCACCGCCAACTCTATGTACGGTTGTCTCGGCTACACCAAATCGCGATTCTACGCTCGTCCTCTTGCCATGCTCACCACCTACAAGGGCCGTGAGATTCTGCGGCGAACAAAGGACATGGCTGAGGCAAAGATGTTGCGTGTTATCTACGGTGACACTGATTCGGTTATGATCAACACCAATGTCGACAACATTCAGGACGCCTTGAAGCTGGGCAATGAGTTCAAGAAAGAAGTCAACGACAGCTATAGACTCCTCGAGATCGATATCGACAATGTCTTTCGACGCATTTTGCTACATGCGAAGAAGAAGTATGCGGCAATCAACATGGTGCCAGTGGACGGGAAGTATATCGAGAAGCTTGAGGTCAAGGGCCTAGATATGAGGCGAAGAGAGTACTGCGCGCTCTCGAAAGAGACATCGACGTGAGTGTTCTGCATCTTCAGAGAATCATTTACTTATTTTTTTGTAGGGAGATGTTGAACTTTTTGCTCAGCGGCGAAGATTCTGAGACCGTCGTCGAGAAGATTCACGACTACCTGCGTACCCTTGCCCAGAATATGCGTGCATTCACGATTCCCGCTCGGAAGTACACGATTTACACGCAACTCGGCAAGAACCCCAAAGAATATCCCAACGGCAACTCCATGCCCTCGGTGCAGGTAGCACTCCGTCTCTTGGCCAAGGGCAAGCATATCAAAGCGAAAGACGTCATGTCTTTCATCATCACAGGCGAGAGTTCGGGCTCGGCAGAGAGCGCAGCGAAGAACGCGCACCCGGTGGACGAAGTCTTGAAGCCTAACAGCGAACTCAAGCCCGACATTGAGTACTATCTTTCCAAGCAGATCCTCCCACCTGTGGAGCGCCTGTGCGCCCCAATCAGCGGAACCAACATCACCATGCTCGCCACCTGTCTAGGGCTTGACGGCAGCAAGTACCGCGTCTCCTCCGCCTCGAGCGGAAACGCGCAGGAAGTCGAAGTCCAACCCTTGGAGTCACAGATCCCTGACTCAGTCCGCTTCCAGGATTGCACACCGCTCCATCTCCGATGCCGAGCCTGTCATACTACCTTTCCCTTCCACGGTTTGTCCTCTACGTCCTTTGCGTCTGACCCCAATACCGTAACACATGACGGTGTGCAATGCCCCAGCATTGCCTGCAAACAACTCCTCCCAACCATAAGCATAGTGGCTCAGCTTGAGAGCGCAATCCGCCAAAGCCTCTCTACATATTACACTGGAACATTGACCTGCAACGACCCCGCCTGCTCTTCGCAAACCCGTCAAATTAGCGTCTACGGTCATCGCTGTCTCGGTCCCAAAGGCTTGGCGAAAGACTGCTTGGGCAAGATGTCGTACACTTACTCAGAGAAAGATCTATGGAACCAGCTGTTATACTTCCAGTCTCTGTTCGATGTAGATCGGGTGGGTAAGGAGGACGTCACGAGTATAGTGAAGGAAGAGGGCGAAGGAGTGCAGAGACAGAAGATGAAGATTCTTGCTGATTTTAATCGACAGAGGTTTGGGACGTTGAAAGGCGTTGTGGGGAAGTGGTTGGAGAGGAACGGGAGGCAGTGGGTGCAGATGGATAGTCTTTTTGCTTTTGCGCTGAAGCCGTAATGTGGATAACGACTGTGAGGAGCGTTGCAGAAGTATTTGTGGTGTTGGGGCGTTTTCTGGATAGGTTGACGGACTGGATAGGAGTACTCGCATGGCGTCTGCATTATGTCACACTTCGTCCCATATAGGACTTGCAAAGCTACCATCGTGTACTTGGTATGCAGTCCTCATGACTTGCGCAAGCTGCTCGAGCCATCCCTTATTTCATGGTACACCGACGTCCACATCCACGGCTATCTCTACCACGCCCAAAATACGGTGCTACACTCGTCCAACTCTAATATCTCCTTCACGAAACCCCCAACCCCCTACTCTACCGAATCCATGGGTTACAGCCATAGCGATTTGATGCCTAGCTCTGATGTAGGATCGAAAGCTGTCAGTGATTCCACGGATAGATGGGAATTTCTCGAATGGAAAGACCACTACAGGCGAGGCGTGTATCTAGGAACATATGTATCATTAGTGTACGGTCCTTCAACTAACGATATGATCACGCATTAGTTCGAGACGAGGATGGAGACGGCATATCCGACTCTGGAGATAGGATTGAGTTCGGGATATACGCTTGCGGTGCCAGTGTCCGTGGTGAGGTGTTTGGTTGTTCTGGGAGGGTCTACACGTTTGGTGTGGGTTGTGCATGGGATGAGATCATGGTTTGGACTATGTTTTGCGAGAAAAGGGAGCAGGGTGGAAGAGAGAGATGGGGTTCGAGTTGATGGAATTGCGACGTATAGCGAAGTGGTGAATGATCAGGTTGGCCACCGATGTTGAACAGGTAGTTGAGAGGAAGTGTAAAATCTTCAGATGCAGGGAGGTAGCATCGTGTACTTGAGGGATTGCCAAAAATGTGTACCTATTAATGTATTACAATTACTAATGCTGATTTGCATAAGAACCTTTGCCTGGGTGTATATACTACGAATTGAAAATGCGACTATGAGAGATTAACGCTGAGCAGATAACACCTGTACATCAAAGCAATAGCTCAACGCACATGTGAGCCAGAAAAGGCAACATGCGGTCCTCGTAAAGCCGGGGTACAAAGTGCGTTGTGAAGACCCCTTTGGATGTGTTTTACCGACTTTGTACTCCCACCTCAGGACTTTACACATGGTCGACGAGAGTAGATTGGTCTTTCTCCGCGCGCTGTGTTCCCGCAACAGCTTCCTTACACGCTTCATGGAATATCGTAATGAAGCGATGGAGGTCCCAGAAAGAGTTATAAAGTGGTGCAGGCGCTATGCGAATGACATCGGGCTTCCTTTCGTCGGTAACAACGCCCCTGTCTTCGATATACTCCATGACATGATCGAGTAGCCCTGGATTCAGCAGCACGCTGAGTTGCGCGCCGCGTTCGGCTGGGTTGGGAGGTGTGATGATTTTGTATGGAGCCTCACCGCCCTCATAGTCCAGGAGCCGTGCTTCAAGATAGGCGGTAAGACGTACGCTTCTTTGGCGTAAGGCGTCCATGGTCGTGAGGGAGAAGACGTCCAAACTTGCCAGAACAGCCGTCATGTCCAGGGCGCTCGGGTTGCTGAGCTGGAATCCGCTGGCACCAGGGATGGGCACAAACTTGTTCTCCATGTGAAATCGACTCTTCTTGTCGCTTCCCCACCAACCACTCAGGCGCGGACGAAATGCGAGCTGGGAGTCGCCGTTGGACTTGGCATCACCATCCACCTGCGGCTCTTGGACACTGCCGTGCTTGTCGTGCACGAAGAGACCACCAATGACGCCGGGTCCGGCATTCATGTACTTGTAGTTGCACCAGGCTGCAAAGTCGACGTTCCAGTCGTGCAGCTTGAGCGGCACATTGCCGACGGCATGAGCTAGATCCCAGCCGACGGTGATGCCCAGTGAGTGGCAGTGGCGGGTGATGAGCTCAACATCAAAGAACTGTCCCGAGTAGAACTGGATGCCGGGAAGGAGGACGAGGGCGGTCGAGGCAGCGTGCTGGGAGATGACGGAGAGGACGTGTTCGGTCGAGAGGTAGGGGCTGTCGGACGAAGGAGGGGCGATGGTAACGAGGGCGGAGAGGGGCAGGTTGTGGTGGGCGAGCTGGGACTGGACGGCGTAGTGGTCGCTTGGAAAGGCCTTGCCTTCGATGATGATCTTGTAGCGGTCCGACGTCGGGCGGTAGAAGCTGGCCATGAGCAGATGCAGGTTCGCCGTCAGCGTCTCCATGACGACGACCTCACTGGGCAGGGCACCCACAATCTTGGCCGCCTGCTCCTTGAGGGCATCGTCGAGGTGCAGCCACGGCGGCAGGCCGCCCTCGAGCTCGCGAAAGTGGCCGAAGGCGCCCTTGGAGGCCCACGTGTCTAGGTAGCGCTGGATGTAGTCGCGTGTGCGGCGCGGCTGCAAGCCCAACGAGTTCCCGCACAGGTATATGGCCTGCTCGTTGCCGTCGCCGTCGCCGTCGCCGTCGCCATTGCCGCCACCCGTCTTGTTGTCGTGCGGCCCATATCGCTTGTTGCGCAGGTCGGCCTTTGTTGGGATGACGAATTCGTCGCGCAGTGCGCTGAGGCTGTCATCGGCGTCCTCCTTGCGCGCGAGCTCGACGGAGCGCAGTGTGGGGCGTGGCAGGGCGGCGAAGGGGTTGGGGGGTGTGGGCATGGCGGGCGTGTGCTGGGCGCGAGGGCGAAGGCGCTTGATACATGTGTAGTAGTCGTGGTCCATGTGTCTGCGGGTGGGGGGTGGGGGGCGGGGCGGGGCTAGCGAGCTTCGCTGGCGGGGTTGACGCGCCCCGTGGTTGGTCAGGTTGGTCAGCCGCGCTTGACGTGCACTGCATCTTTGAACTGGTCGTC
>Ga0247733_1000196_pt1 | contig 68367 bp, 68 predicted proteins | sample UWRJL043104R2_FD_180932 | JGI IMG/M metagenome (GOLD analysis project Ga0247733, IMG submission 180932) | Plant litter microbial communities from Arlington Agricultural Research Station in Wisconsin, United States - UWRJ-L043-104R-2 | ecosystem: Environmental > Terrestrial > Plant litter >...
GCTGCAGCTCGCGGCCGACACGCCCACGTCCACGTCCACGTCCATCTCCATCTCCACGTCCACGTCCGCGTCCGCCATGGCCGCCACACTCCCATTCCGCGACATCAACGTGCACTCGTCGCCGTCGCACTACGCCTTCTCGTCCCCCTCGTCGCCCACCGCCCCGACGCTCGTGGTCGACCGCCCGAGCGGTGATCTGCGGCTGCACGATGGCAAGCTGCTGGGTTCGAAGCGCGTGTCCAGCATTGCGGGTATCCTGGGCATCATCAAGCTGCGACTAGGTGAGTTGTACACTTCCCACTTGGTCGCGGGTCGCCGTTCCCCCAACTGGGCTAGGCTGACGGCAGGCAGATAAATACATAATCGTAATCACCAAAGCGCAGCCCATGGGACGCATAAAGGGACATATGATCTACAAAGTCATCTCGACCGAGTTCCTGCCGCTGCGCGAGCGTCCTCTGCACGACGCCGACGAGGACAACTACCTCGGTCTGCTCAAGGGCCTGCTGAAGACGTCCCCGCTCTACTTCTCCTACTCGTTCGACATCACCAACAGCTTCCAGCGCCAGGCCCACGCCGACCCCTCGGTCCCCCTGTGGAAACGTGCCGACGACCGATTCTTCTGGAACCGCTTCGTCCAGAGCGACCTGATCGACTTTCGCGGGGGCCAGAGTACCGGATATGGCAGGCACCCGAGCGGCCAGCAGCCCGAGCTGGACCCGTACATCCTGCCCGTCATGTACGGCATGATGGAGATCAAGAACACGTCCATCAAGGGCAACCCGCTGACCTTTGTCCTCACCTCCCGGCGATCGCGGCTCAAGGCGGGCACGAGATACTTTTCTCGCGGAATCGACGAGAACGGAAACGTGTCCAACTTCAACGAGACGGAGCAGAGTATCATCCTCAACGACCACGCGTCAGGAGGACTGGGCGGATATGGGTCGAACCAGAACGGAGCCGCTGGAGGTGCCGCCGGAAAGGAGGTCCAGGTGCTCGCCTATGTGCAGACGCGCGGCAGTGTCCCCGTCTATTGGGCGGAGATCAACACTCTGAAATATACCCCGAAGCTTCAGATCCGGGGGGTCGAGAGCGCCGTTCCCGCAGCCAAGAAGCACTTTGCCGAGCAGATTCGCCTCTATGGGGACAATTGGCTGGTAAACTTGGTCAACCAGAAGGGCCGGGAACAGCGCGTCAAAGAGGCATATGAGCAGATGGTCAACTACCTTGTCACATCGCCCGCCGAGAACGTCGAAGGTGACCAGGTCACCTCGGAAAAGTTCCACGTCGTCGAGCCGCAAAAGGCCCAGACGGCATACGACCGTCTGCACTACATCTACTTCGACTTCCACAACGAGACCAAGGGCCTGCAGTGGCATCGCGCGAAGCTCTTGATGGACCAGCTCGAGCCGCATGTGATTAAGCACGGCTACTTTCGCGGCGTAGACATGCCGGGTGACACGGGGCGCGTCGAGGTCAGGCGGCACCAGACGGCCGTGGTACGCACCAACTGCATGGACTGTCTTGATCGGACCAACGTCGTGCAGAGCATGTTGGGACGATATATCCTCTCGCGCATGCTTGTCGATCTTGGAATGATGCGCGAGGGTGAGAATGCAGAGGACGACCAAGCCTTTGAATTTCTCTTCCGCAACGTGTGGGCCGACAACGCCGATGTTGTTTCCAAGTCCTACTCGGGAACCGGCGCGCTCAAGACCGACTTTACACGTCTGGGCGTTCGAACCAAACAGGGCGCTCTCCAGGATCTCAACAACTCCATCACGCGCTACTTCTTGAACAACTTTGGCGATGGGCCCCGACAGGATGCTTTTGATCTCTTCCTGGGCACCTACCTCCCTGCCGACGCTGGCATTGGCAGTCTTCTCCTCTTCGCTGATCGACGTCCCCTGCTCATCCAGTCGATACCTTATATTCTCGCTGCTAGCATCTTCTTCATCTTCGTGGGCAGCTTCACGCGTAGGTCGGCCGACTCTACCGTGTGGCCCTTACGAGTACTTCTATTCGTCTCTTTGGCTCTCGCGGCAGCATGCTTCAATTTCATTTGGAGTAACGGCACACTATATGTGAGTCAATCCAATAACGTCTCACCAGACCAGGCAGCTGACACTAGCAGGTTAATTGGCCAAAACTCAACCGGCTGCCACAGGCAATGGAGTCGTATCAGGAGGCACTGAGCAATGTGTCGCACAATCCTGTTGTAGGATCGTTTGTGGGAACGAAACACGAGCGGGGCAAGAGCGATGCGAGGCTGTTGGGATTGGAGGAGGGAAAGAAGAGGATAGAGTAGACGAATGGTGCAAGCTGGTGGATGAATGTTAGATTCTTGTTTGGGGTAGACGACGCGTACGATATGGTATGTCATCACCGAATAGATATCATTATCATCACACCCATGTACACCGCGCTTTTGAAAAGATGTATTAGTTGCATGACAACTAGAGCGAGTGGACTGTTGTACATGAGAAAATAGACTTGGATACGCATTCTTACAAAATCATACAATCATCCCAGATGTATAAAAGGTCCCCAAAGTGTTGCACAAGAAGTGTTACATGATGTTGGTGGTACAGGAAATTGGGGTATCATCAATGAGAAACACGAATATAGATACGAGACAAGGAGATGGAACACAGGGTATCCGAGTAGCGAGAGAGCTTGTCGATCTAAAGAGATTACAAGAAGGAAAGTAGATCATGTCGTGAAAAAGAATCAGGGCAAAGAAAAAGTCGCTAACAAGGAACCTCCACCATAGGTAAAACCACAACATCGAATTCCTCGTCTACACTCTCCTCACTCCCAGTATCGACATCTTTTAGAAGCTTCCCATCATCGCCGTACTTCCCGCCTACGAAATCCCAGCCATCGCCTTCGAGTCTGCGCCGGAGTCTTTCGCGGTTCGAGTTTACGGCGCGGGTGAGAAGCGTGGTTGCCCATTCTCCAGCCCTTGGTGGGGGGACCTCTTGTTGTGGGCTTTCGGCATCGGCTTCCCAGTCGTCAAAGTCGGGTAGAATCCAGAGATCGGACTCGTCGTTGCTAGCCGTGAGATTGAGACAGGTGCTTTGGTGCAGGTCCATGTGGGAAGAGGGCTGCGGGTAGATGCGTGTGCGTCTACGTTTTGGGGGTTTGGCGGTCGTGGTGAGGAAGTAGCCGTTATTGTTGTGAGGTGTGAGGGTTAGGCGGGAGGTGTGGTCATAGGTTGTTTCTGCGGTGGAGGTTTGCTTCGTCGGTTCGGTGTGGATTGCGGGGTGTCTTGTGGGCATGGAGGCGCGTGATGGGTTGTAACTGGAATCGTAGGGGCTGGTGGCGCGGGACTTGCGTCCAAGACGACTCCCGTCGTCAAGAGAAAGGGTGTCCATGGTATAAGGAACAGAACAATAAAAGTAAACGACTTGTATTCCTCTTCCGATTCAAGCACAGAAACCCGTACAGAGCCACATGCACCCCACCCTTGACAGAGACGCAATACAGGTGATGATCATAAAACGCCCGAAAGAACGGGAAGCAGACGCAAGGTCAATCAAACGTGCAATATGGTTGCCTAACGAGTGCTAGGCGGTGTTGGGGAAGAGTCATCCGATGACGTCGGGGTGATAGTGGCGGTGCGCGGGTTGGCTGCGTTTCAGTGGCGGCACGCGAACACGGCGTTTGAAACAGGGAAGAAGGGAGGGGGAGGCAAAGAAATGCTTGGGGCGGACTCTGTATGCGTGATGAGGTGAGGCGAGCTATTTTTGTTTGTTGGGCTCGGCTTGAGGGGTGTGGTTGTTCGAAGATGTTGGGCGCTTGGGACGGCGTGCCGCGGTCGTGGGTGGGGAACAGATGGAGAGGAGAGCAGCAAACTGCTGTTTGTATGGGCAAACGGGGCTTTGTTAGTGGTGATGAGCGGATACTTAGATGGGAGAGATGATCATGTTTGTAAGACTGCTGGTAAGGATGCAGGGCAAAGGCGTGCATCCGAGCAGTTCCGTGGTCGCATGTGAGAGCGCTTATGAACCTTGAGTGGGTGCGAAGAGGTAAAATGGAAACACGAGGACAGTATACCACGTCACATCTAGGAATAGGGGGGTAGGTAGATCATAATAGATTAAAACATGTAGGAAAATATCGTGTCAAAAGCGTTAGGCGCATGAGTAGCATGCAGTGGGTTGCGGTGTGGGGCCTTCTCGTTAGTGCGAAGCGAACGCAATCATCGACACCAGCATGTATTGGGTATATATATTTTGGATTTGCTCTGTCTTTCATCAATCGAATACAATCTAGTATATCGGAGGCCCGCTGGCGCAATGGTAGCGCGTTAGATTCCAGTCCACTGGAAATACCTAAAGGTTATCTGTTCAAATCAGGTGTGGGTCATTACTTTTTGCCCTTGCGAAGAGCTGGCTGGCACTGCAAACTTGCCTTCATCGGAAGTTAGGAAAGTTTTTTTTGCCCTTGTTTTTCTACATGGAGTACAGACGCTTAGTATGTATGGTACAGCGTCCATCCACGCCCCATCGTGTCGTAATTGAGAGAAGGTAGATAGGGCGGATCACGTCTGAGGCATTTCGTTTTTCCGAGGCGGCGCGCTAGTCCGGCCGTGGAGCTTCCCAGTTCTACCCAGCTGGCCGACACCGTCGACATCAACACCTCCTTCCTCCCCATCTCCACCCATTGGAGGCAGCCCACCATGCTGCGCGCCTCTATCCTGCGGGCCCGCCCAGCGCTGCGGCCAATTGCCCCCTGCGCCCGCCCGCAATGGCAGCAAGCCCAGCGCTTCTATGCCGACGAGAAAAAGCTCGACAACACGGCCATCCCTAATCCCGCGCCCCTCGTCATGCCCTCCAAGGCCGATCCCGTCGTATCAGGCGGAATCCCTCCCTCTCAGGTTCCAAGAACCCCGCCGGCACCCGGAACCACAACGTCGAACGCGTCGCGCTCAGCTTCCGTGATCCAGCCAGCGACAACACCCCCCACCGGCCCGGGCTCTGCGAGCGTAGCCCCGGATCCAAAGGCGCCGAAGCCCAAGAAGCGACGGATACTGCGGAAGCTCTTGTACTACTCCGTGCTTCTCTCCGTGCTGGGATACGCAGGTGGTGTGTGGTACTCGCTGGTGTCGGACAACTTCCACGATTTCTTCACCGAGTACGTTCCCTTTGGAGAGGATTCGGTGGCGTACTTCGAGGAGCGTGAATTCAGGAGGCGCTTCCCCGGTCGCGCCGGCCAACCACGCCTGCACCCCCAGATCACTGGCGAGAACAAGGTCACGATACCCGGGAAGAGCGGTCTTACTTCGCGAGTAGCTCAAGAAAGCGGCAGCGATCTAGGAGCAAATGGCCCGCATGTTAGCGCTGTCGATGCCAACGCGAAGACCGGCCCTGCTGCCCAATCCACAGCACCCAAACTCAGCTCGGAGTCGAAGAACGTCCAGGAAAAGAAGCAGGAAGAAGTACACAAGGAGAAGCCTACTGATTCCGCAGCTCACAAGCTCCTTCCGAAGGAGGAATCTAAAGTAGAGGCAGCAAAGGAGACAAAGGTTGTCCCGGCGCCTGCGAGTCCTGCTCCCGCCAAGCCCATCACACAGATTGACCACCTAGCTGTGGACCAGGCGGACGAGGCTGTCGTGCAGGACGTGGTCAAGATTGTCAACGATATCATCACCGTCATCAACGCCGATACCGCTCGCGACACCAAGTACGACTCTGCCCTGGAAAAGGCCAAGTCTGATCTTGGCAAGGTTGTCTCGGACATCACTCTGCTCAAGCAGAGCTTAGAAAAGTCGGCCGAGGACAAGATCAAGGGCATCCACACCGAATTCGATTCCGCCGCCAAGGAGTTGGTCCAGCGACTTGATCACCAGATGCAGGCCCAGGAAACGCACTGGAAGGAGGAGTACGAGAATGAGCGCGAACGCCTAGCTCAGTCATACAGGGAGCGTCTGCAAGCCGAAATCGATACTGCAAACAAGGTGTACGAACAGAAACTGAAGAATGAGTTGCTTGAACAGAGCATTACCCTCCAGCGATCATTCGCTTCGTCTGTCCGTGACCAAGTCGAGCAGGAGCGCGACGGCCGCCTCGGCAAGCTCAACGAACTCTCCTCGTCCGTGTCCGAGTTGGAGAAGTTGACTGGCGAGTGGAACGCAGTCGTAGATGCCAACCTCAAGACACAGCACTTGGTGGTCGCCGTAGAAGCTGTCAAGTCTGCTCTAGACAACCAGGTTGTACCCAGGCCCTTCATCTCCGAACTCGCCGCCCTTAAAGAAATCGCCGCCGAGGATCCCGTCGTTAGCGCCGCCATCGCCAGCATCAACCCCGCCGCTTACCAGCGTGGTATTCCGAATGCGGCACAGCTCATTGACCGCTTCCGCCGCGTTGCCCAAGAGGTTAGGAAAGCTGCTCTACTACCCGAGGACGCCGGTGTCGCCTCGCATCTTGCTTCACTTGCCATGTCAAAGGTCCTGTTCAAGAAGTCCGGTCTAGCAGTGGGTCAAGACGTTGAGGCCGTGCTCGCCAGGACGGAGGCTCTACTTGAGGAGGGCGATTTGGATAACGCAGCGCGTGAGATGAACGGTCTTCAAGGGTGGGCCAAGGTGCTGAGCAAAGACTGGCTGGGCGAGTGCAGGAGGGTGCTGGAAGTCAAGCAGGCTTTGGATGTCATTGCTACCGAAGCCCGTCTCCAGAGCTTACTTGTGGATTAAAAGGTTCCCAGCACATCGTTATGGATTAGGTGGACGCATGATCACACCTAGAGGGCCATAATTTTCTTTTGTGTGAATACAGGGATTTGTAGCTCTACGTGTAGTCTATAGAAGCTTGTTCGTGTCCAGTTTTGGGGATTTACTTGGTATGACTAGTGATTACGTCGAGACGTGTGGTCGCAACCAAGCAAATTAGGCTTTGATAGTAGTTCCTTGCGTACAGCTAGTTCTATAGCAGGTGAAGGTTTGCTTCTTCGTTCATGTCCAGGTTTTATCAATATAGTGTCTTCGATGTATGCGTTAGTACGACAGGTACAAACAAAAGCGGGGGGCGTCGTTGAAAGTGTGCGCTTTTAGCATCGGCTCCATTTGCCAAATTTCTTATCACTGTGCCCGCCTAAATGCGGCACTTGCGCGAGAAGTAAACCTCGTAAGCTGACCAACATTTCCACCTTTTGCACTTTTTGTTGACTGTATGCACGTCCATTCGGGAACCAACTTTTGCATGTGCAGAACTTCGGAGCTAAACCCGACAGGAGGTGTATATATTGAACGATGTACGTAACTTGGGAACAGCGTCCTACAAACCAAGTTCGAAACATTAAAGATATTCTCGGAAATATAATGGCTACTTTTGATGTTAACAGCACTGGGAAGGAGGTTGTTGCCAAGTTGGGAGGCAAAATGGAGGGCAAGACAAGTTTGTCCACTTCGCTCCTACTGATATGAGAGTGCTCGCCTCACAATCTCGCAGTCATCATCACAGGTCCTAGTCCCAAGTCTCTAGGCGCAGAACTCGCCGTCGACCTCGCATCCAACTCCAACCCCGCCAAAATTATCCTTCTCGGCCGAAACTCGACTAAAATCGCGCCTATCGTCGAACAAATCCGCGCAGCAAACCCCTCCATCAACGTATCCTTTGTGCAAATCGACTTAGCGAACAACGCATCCGTGCGAGACGCTGCAGACAAGATCAAATCACTCACGTCAGCCGTGGACATCCTGGTCAATTGCGCCGGTGTGATGGGTGTGCGCGAGTTTACCAAGTCGGTTGATGGAGTAGAGATGCATTTCGCGGCTAATCATCTTGGACACTTTTTACTCACTAATTTGCTGGTTGGAAACTTGGAAGAGGCGAAGGGGAGAGTGGTTAACGTCACTAGTATGGGGTATGTGCTTGCGGAGGTGGATTTGGATGGTGTGAATTTTGATGTGAGTATCTTTCGTGGACTTGCTGTACATGGGCGAAGGAAATCATAGGCTTGGAGATGATAGTGGTGAAGCTGATTGTGAGTAGGATGGTAAAGCGTACGCTGCATGGCCCGCCTATGCTCGCTCTAAAACTGCTAACATTCTCTTCTCGCACGCCTTGGCAGAGAAGTACAAAGGCAAGGGGATTACTGCAGTAGCTGCAGACCCAGGAAGTAAGTTCATCTCATCCTCATCTTCTACCTCGATTACGATGATATATGCACCTAAGACTATACTAACTCAGCGCTACAGTGGTCTTCGAAACCCAACTCCAAGCCAACACAGGCATGGACTACGCCTTCCTCATGAAAGGCTTCGAGTTCGCCACTGAGCGCAACAACGGTGTTCCGCCGGAGCATCAACCTCCGGTTTCCGTGCAGCAGGGTTCTGGGGCACTGCTTGTGGGTGTTTTGGGGGAGTATACTGGTGAGATTGAGTGGTTGCGATGTGCACTTGCATTACTGATTGTGCCTAGCTCCGACAGCTGATCTTCTTCATGAGGGTGCGCCGATTGAGGGGTTGTCGTATGCGACTGATATGGAGATTGCGGAGGGGTTGTGGAAGCTGAGTGAGAGACTGGTTGGGCAGACATTTGCTTAAAGATGTTTTGATTTGTGAAGGGGGGTGGATGTTTGTAGGGAATTTTTTGATTAGACTGGGCTAGATACTGATCGTTTGGATACGCAAGTCCGTGGATCTACAGAGGTTCCCCAAACCCAAACGTTCTTACTCGGTCATACCACTACTTACACTAGTCCACTCATTCCCCGGCATTCTTTGAAAAAGCTCATGTTCGCGCGGCTTAATTTGCAGCCCCTCAATCGCCGCAAGATACGGCTTATAATAGTTCTTTGGAATTTGCACCTATAATCCCATCTGTCAGTTTCTATGCCACCAAAGGCGATTCACTCTCATCGAGCTCGACTCACAGTCATCAGCCACTCGATACTCGCATTCCAATTTTCCACGAATTTAATAACGCCAGGTTCGTTGATCGAGGTGTAAACCTCAAAGAAGATGTTCTCGGGCTCTGCCACGACGGCGTCGTAGGCGGGTTTGAGCGCGGCGAGGAAAGCGGAGACGTTGGAGGGGTCGACAGTATATTTTACGTGGAGAGAAACGGAGGGCCCGGTGTATGGCATATTGGATAGATGGATTTGAGCTTGAGGTGATGGTTGAGGCGAAGACTGGGCAGATGGAGGGAGGGTAAGCGTTGGGTAAGTCAAGTTTTGAGGTCTATCGATACATAGCTTTGCTCCGTCCTGCAGTCTGACAAGGATTACAAACGTGATTGATCCCAACGCCAGTCAAGCTAGTTATGGTAGACGTTAAGGAGCAGCACCCACATAAGGATTCCGGAGCACCCACATGAGGATTCTGGAGCACCCACATAGGACGGATCTACCCAATTGCCCTACTCTAACCCTATGATTTCACATCTACTAACCCTAATCCAGCCTAATCCTGATCCTGTACTAACCTTAATCGGACTAGATCCCCTCATGCGGATGCTCCGGAATCCTCATGTGGGTGCTCCTCTGCGTACGGTAGCATTTTGCGCAATCGCAGTAGCGTACTCGTTGCGGCTGCCCAGCACGCGAAAGCCAGCAAGCGCTGACTGTTCCCCTTGAAATACGGTACTACCCGTTGAAGCACGAGCGTCGAAGTCTAACCTGTCCGGTGTCGGATTTGGCCCCCATGTTGTCCACCACTCGTACGGATGATTGCTAGCGTTTTCACGAAGGAGCTGAATTCGAAGACTAGGGTTGTCGTCGCTAAAGTCTGCACCGCTAGACCGAGTAACTCCGGTGCCACTTACTTGCTCGGGTCGCGGTAAAGTCGCTGCCTAACACCCTGCAAGAACAAATTACGTTGGATAGGTGGAACATCAACGGTTTGCGGAACGCTACGAAAAGCCTTTAAGAATGCTCGACTGATAAACGTCCATTCTGTTCAGCTCTGGATCGCATACAAGCCATTACCACTCCCCATGAGCACCGCCGCGGTAGCGGAAATGTCGACCTTTGCCGCAGTGGGCAGTCGCGACAAGACGGTTGCGTGGTACAACCCCAAACTGGAGAATGTGCCGAAACAGACTAAAGACCTGTTGAAGACATACAGTCAGATCCCAGAAGAAGAAATCGAGGCTCATATCCACAAGGTGGTAAGGAACAGCCAAAACAAAAATAACAAATCATAACCAGCAATGTTCAAGGCAAACCGTGCTGATGATTGTGCAGCGCGACGAAGCCTGGGAAGTGTGGCCTTACCCATGCATCGGCCAATTCCGCTTCCTGACACTCGCCTTGCCGAACACACCGTCTTTCAAGACCATCGTCCAGCGACTGCAAGCCTCGTCTGATGCCCGGTTTCTGGATCTAGGGTGTTGCTTTGGGCAGGACTTGCGCGCGTTAGCTGCAGAAGGTGTGAAAGGCGAGAATCTTGTTGGCGTAGAGCTCCATGGGGAATTTCACGATCTAGGGCACAAGCTCTTTCGCGATGGGGACGAGGCCCGCGCGTTGGGGGCAGACCTGATTGCGGCTGATCTCTTTGATCTTCTGAAGAGTGACGGGGATGAAGGCACAGCAGCAGCGCTTCATCCGCTCCTTGGTCGCATCGACGTCCTGCAGGCGTCGGCATTCCTCCATCTCTTCCCGTGGGAAAAGCAGGTAGATGCCGGGTCTGCTATCGTCAAGCTCATGAAGCTCGGCTCGGGCGCATTGGTAGTTGGCACGCAGGTGGGGAGCAAGCAGCCTGGCCTGTATGAGCAAGGACGCATGTATCTGCACGATGTGGAGAGCTTTGAGAAGATGTGGGCGGAGATTGGAGAGAAGACGGGAAGTGAGTGGCGGGTTGAGGCGGTGTTGGCGCAGGATCCGAGGGAAAGGAAGCCGTGGGATGATGGGAGTGTAGGAAAGTTGAACTTTGAGGTCACGAGGGTACGATAGGGAACTCGGGGATAGACGAGAGTGAAGGGGAAAACATGGAATGGCAAAAGTATGTGAGGCTCATGAGTCACTGTTCAACACGGGCTCAGGAAGGATCGAACGATTGATGGAAGCCGGTGGAAAAGCTGCAGTCCGCTTGGGTCATGGAGTAATGATATGATCTCTTTTGTGTCTCGAGCGATGCTCGTTGGATCAAGGTTTTGGATTGATCGAAGCTAGAGCGTTGGTAGTGCCCGTCTGTTAGTGGCTTGGAGGATAGTGTCGTGGTAGTACAAGACTTGTATCCAGCTCATCGGTGCAATTCTTCCACCACATCCACAATCTCCTGGGCTCTATCAATGGCTACCTCGTGCCCTGCACCTTTTACGACCTTGATTCTTACATTTTCCTCTCCCAGCACCTCCTTTGCGTCTCCGATCAACTCATGTGCAATGATGATCGGATCCGCCTCGCCCAGCACGAGCCTGACTTGTTTCAGACGTCCCACACCCCTCGCGATGTTCTGCGCGATGACTCTCCATCGATGATGCTGAAAGTGAATCGGTGCATACCGGATCGAAGAGATGAAAGCAGGTACGAAGTCCTTGTGGTGGAGGATCTGCCAATCCACCACGTTCGACACGGTGCTGTGAGGGTTCCCCGGCAATAGGCACAATCGGCTAGACGTGTATACCGCTTGGCTTGCGAGTCCACCTTTCGGTCCATGGACGTCGGGGACTTCTGCGCCCAGCTCCGGCTCCGGCTCCATGGTCCGCGCCGTCTCGGGACCACTCCATAGTCTGTTTGCAACGAGGCGTTCAACGAGCCATTCTGGCATCAGTCCGCTGGTCGAGTACAACAGCCTGCTCTTCCAGGTGATGTGGTTGGCTCGGATGAGACCACCTGAGGCGACCAGGACGAGGCCGTCGATTAGCTGGGGAAAGTAGGAGGTGAAGTCTGCGGCTATGGCGCCCCCGAGGGAGTAGCCGATCAGAGTGAAGGAGGGCCAGGGAATGGGGGATGACTGCAAGCAGATGAGGATCTGAGAGGCGTACAGGGCCGAGTCATGGCGGTGCAGGGCCGGGTCTGGTGCGGAGCTGTAGCCGCGACCGAAGAGATCTGCGGGTGGTGAGTTGAGGCAGGAGCCGAACTTGGGCACGACACAAAACAGTGAGAGCCACGGACGCCAGAACAGTCCATGTGGGCATGGCCGCATGGACGGGATGGAAGAGGATGGCGGTACCTACCGAACAGCATCACGCGAAACCCTTTCGCGACCAGTCGGTGGGCCAAGTCGGCCAGGGCGATGCTCGGGGTCGAGATGCCGTGGATCAACAGCATCTTGGGCCCATGGTCAGGACCCCACTCGTACACACGCGTAGAGCCATGGGGGCTGTCGACGTCTCTGGCTCCGGGGAGGGCATCGGGCGGGTATGGAAGCGGTGCTGGGTCTTGCTGCGAGGGTTGGCGTTGGGGAGAGGGGATGGCCCATGGCCTCAGAATGGCGAGAGCACCGAAGGATAGCGCGCCCGCAGCGAGGTAGCCAGCTGCATGCAGAGGGAGTCCAAGACGTACAGACATGACATGGCATGTGGAGGCCCGGCTGGTCGTCACGACGCTCGCTGCACCCAAACAGAGGGAGGCGAGGGTGGTGGAATAAGGCGGCCCAGTGCGGCGCCAGCCTGACCCCCGCCCACTCTACCGTACAAGTATAATGCCTCTACGGGCGACGCGGCGCCACAGCACTCCGCATCCTCAGTCCTCCACCACGACCAGCTACGCGCAGCGCTTGAGCGTCGCCTCGCAACACATTGGCCGCGAGCTGCCTCGGCGGCTGGAACATGTGGCGTCTGCGCCATGCCCACTGCCACCAAGGGGAGCGAGGGCAACGGCGCCGGCGGCCAAGACGACGCCCAGCAAACGCGCTGCTCCCGCGCCTGTGGAGCCGCCGTGGCCGTGGCCGTGGCCCGTCAGCGTCCTCAGCCACGCTGAGACATTGTCGACACTGCCCGGCCGCCCTGCGCTGCTCACCGCACTCATGGAGAAGGCCCCCGACGAGCCCTTCATCCCCCGTCGCTGAGCTGCCTCCAACTTGGCTCCCTCCTTTCCGCACCTCCGCACCTCCGCCTCTCCGCCTCTACGGTGCCTTTGCCAGTGCCGCGCCCGTGCGCCGCCAACCATCCACCTCCCCCCCATACTCTGCTTTCACTTCCCTTTCCACGCCCGCGACCCACCCCCTTCCCTTCCGTCCCCTTCCCGTCCCTTCCCTTCCGGCACCTCAGACGGAGGCCCAACGCAGCCTTTGCGCCCGACCATCCGCGAACAAGCCGGCCCTATTGCTGCTGCATGTCGTAGCACCGGAAGCATGAACGAGTGGAACAACAAGCTCCCGGAGCGCCTCCCCTTCTCCAAGCAGCGTCTGCCCAAGAAGGTCATATTCTCGTGCGTTGCGACCTCCCCCCCCCTCCTCCCCATATCCGCTCTCCGCACACAATCCGTGCCGCCAGCTGACCTGCTCCTCCAGATACATTGCCGACTATGTCATCATCGTGTAAGCCTGCCTCGTTGCGCCCTGCTGCCGCACACGACCTCCTGCCCGATGGCGCACCCCAGCTAACCATCACGACAGCGTGCTCCTCGGCGTCTTCGTCCTCATCGACAAGATAGAGCCCTTCCACCAGCCCTTTTCGCTCGACAACTACACCCTATACTACCCCTTCGCCCAGCATGAGCGCGTCACCGTCACCATGGCGGGCCTCATCGCCATCGCCTTCCCCATGCTGGTCATTGTCTTCTACACCATGGTCATCGACGGCATCTTCTCGCACCAGACCCCCATGCCTGCGACTCGCGGCGGGCTCAAGCGCTTGACGGGGAGATATAGGCTCAAGGACCGTCTCTGGGAGCTGAATTGCGGTCTGCTTGGCCTCCTCCTGAGTGTCTGCTTCGCATTCACCATCACGGGAGCCCTGAAGAATGCAATTGGCAAGCCTCGCCCGGACATTATCAGTCGTTGCAACATCAACGTGACCGACACCACCATCCCTCACTTCCCATTGGCCAATGTGACCATGTGCAATCAAGACGACAACTACATCAAGCAAGACGGCTTCAAGAGCTTCCCGTCGGGCCACAGCAGTGGTATGTATGTTCCACCCCACCTGCGCAGAGTGTGCCTAACATGCCTAGTCTCGTTCGCCGGCCTGTTCTACCTGTCGCTATACCTCGCTGCGAAGCTGCATGTGCTCGATTCCAAGGGCGAGGTCTGGAAGTCCTTCATCGTCCTCGTACCCTGCATCGCCGCCGCCCTCGTTGCCGGCAGTCGCATCATGGACGCCCGCCACCATCCGTTCGACGTGCTCTCCGGCAGCCTCATGGGCATTCTGGTAGCGTGGGGCGCATACCGACAGTACTTCCCTCCTCTGCAGGAGACGTGGCGCAAGGGCCGCGCCTACCCAATCCGTAGCTGGGGCCGCGAGCCAGTGAAGCCCCCTGTCATCCAGGTTGATGAAGATGTGCAGCCCTTGAGACCCACGCGCGCGCCGACCGACGAGGAGCGCCCAGCAGCGTCGGGATTCTCGTCAGCCACCGCAGTCGCAGGAGCCAATGAGCACCAGGGCAACGTGTTCCGACAGCAAATCTCGCAATCGCAGCGTCGTCGACAGCAAGATGGGAGCTTTGCGCCTGATCGTGCCGATACCCTTACCTCGAACTACTCCACGACCTCTGCTGGATACCGTGGTCAGCTTCCAGGGCCGAGCCCGTTCGCTAACGGCCCACGTCGACAAGACACGTACGATTACTCTTCTTCCGAGGATGATGGCAGCTACGAGCTGCAACAAACCTACACCCTCTCGAACACGCAGGGAGGCTCCTACAATCCCGTGTCGGGCACGCTGACCGATACCGGCTATCATCCTCCGCCTGGGACCCGGCCCGGCCCAACGCCACCACCCCCTTCTGAGATACCACGACAGCTCACGGGAGATTTAGGAGACCGGAGTATTGCAGGGCCAGCACCACCACCACATGCTGCGGGCACCGGTGTGCAACAAGTGTGATAAAGTGAGGGCATTGCGGGTCTTCGCATCTACCCAGACTGGTCTATGTAGCGCTATTTTCGACTCTTACTTTGGTGGCTTGGCCACTTTCCGTCCTTTTCTTTTACAGACAGGCGCATTGCACAGGCGGCCGGCCGACACGATTTGTGTTTACCAGCACCAGTGCGGGGTTCTTTTGTACATTGGGTGTTGGGGCTGGTCTATACGCATATACTGGCGCATGTGATAGTGAACGACCTTGAGTGGCCTACAATCAATCCGTTTTATTTTTTTTTGCAGTGAACTTGAACCACACCCGTGCCGATCTATTGTGGCACATGTCAGTGGTGACGCGCCTGGCGCCGTAGGTCTGTGCGCGACGTGGATTGACGTACGTGGGTCGGCCCGTGATCTAACGTTAGGTGCTGCTGCTGCTGGACGGACGTCTACAACACCACGTCCACTGCGAGCCTTGTTCATTCACAAGCTCCTTCCGCGTCCTGCCCGAACACGTGCTCTTGCTCCCGCCTCGTCGTCGACCCATCTCGATTCCTCGCTCTGCAGCGCATGTCTGCTCCTCTCGCCATGCGACCGCCGCGCCGACGGAGGTAACACCCCTCGCAGAACATGTCGGCTCCTTCCAGCGAGGGCCGACAGTCCGTCTCCTCCTCCGAGCCCTCGGCGGCCTCCTCGCACACGCTGAACTCGCGATACTCGGGCGTATATCCGGGGAACGGGGAGAGCAGTTCGCCCCAGCGCCCCAGCCTAGGCTCGCGGCACAACAGCGCCAGCGCCAGCGCCAGCGCCGGAACCCAGGCTGCCCCCGGTGGACGGTCACAGATTGCTGAGAGCCCGCTGTCGACCGAGGCCATACAAGAGCAGGACTTTGCGTTGCGCCGGCAGAGGAACCGCAAGTCGGGCGGCTTCCTGCTCGATTCCGCTTTTGGCAGCAGCCCGAGGAATCAACTCTCGTACAATGGGCCGTCTGCTGGGGATCCCAAAGGGAAACGCGCTTCATACCAAAGTCTGGGGCATGGTAAGGGTGGGATTCGTCCCAGGTCGGCAACAGGAGACGCCGCCGTGAACGCTTCTCCTTTGGCACGCGGATCCAGGACAGCTGGTCACGATGCCGCCGGTGACGATTCAAGGCTAGCTTCTGCCGGTACGCAGGAGCCTGCCTCGGGAGGGCTGCAGATCTCAAAATTGAGGAAGAGCACCCATGGACTGCAGACCACGGCTCACGACAGAGATGCGGACCCCGGGCCCGAAACGCCACGAGCCGCCATCGATCCGAACCAAATCGTGCACATGGCACTGAATCTGAGCGAGAGCAGGCGAAGGAACCTCAGCGCAGGCCAGCTGCTCGCGCCACAGCCTCGAGTGGCATCTGGAGTACATCAGGACGGAAGTTTTCGCTCTGGAGGCAGTCTCAGACAGTATCTAAATGAGCAGCGGCGCAACTCCCGGAATATATCCCCAGGTGGCAGCAGGAACAATGTAGCGCGTCAAATGTCGACCTCGATGCAGCGCAGCGGATCCTTGTACATCGAAGGGCGTCCCTTCAGCCCATCCGATGCTACGCTAGTCCGACGAGACAAAGCTCAGGCGTTCTTCGAGCTTCGCGTTGAGTATCTTCGATTGCTCGAATTTCTACCTCCTCTTAAGCCAGACGCGAGCGAGCCCAGCAACTTCATTGTCACTACAAACAATGTCCCAGGCAGCCCCCACACACTCATGACCCGGACGCCCTCTCACGCAGGCAAGAGATATAACCTCGGCCGCCAATACAATCCCTTGCAACTTCTTCGAAACCGCCGAACAAGAGCCCGGGAAAGAAAAGTGCTCAAACCCGCGCCTGAAGATTTCTCCAACGTCGATCTGGTACGCGGTTGGGTGACCATGGTGGAAAGGGTTTCACAGCATCCTCAGTACCGTCAGCAAGACGGGGTCATTCTGCCCGAACTTCACGCTGAACACGAATCTCCCAGCACAGCGTCCAAACCCACGCGCCCACACAAAATATGGACGTTTAGCGCTGAGGAGTTACTAGCAGATGCACATTGGCTGGAACACGGCGACAATAAGATTCTGATTGAAGACCGCCATGGGCGCAGGATTTTCTCGTCAAAAGATCCGCCCCAACAAGACCTCTTACTGCCTCGATCGAGTAATGACTATCCGGACAAACGGAGGAAGAGTTGGATAGATGGCTTACCTGGGCTCCCCGGAGAGCCTGGAACGGGCGACGAAAGCGAGACGCTGAGTGACCGCGGTCGAAAGCGGAAACTACTACCAACCTTCCGTGCAGAGTCTCCAAGAATTAGAAAACATACTCGGACCGGCTCCAAGCTGCAGATGGACACACATTCGGACACATCGGATTCCGATTCTGATGCTCGAAAGCTACAATCACGGAAGCCTCGCATTATTACCGACATGGACGATAATATTGGGCCGCTTGAACTCAGAATGCGAGTGTTAATGGAGAAGGAGGCGAAGGAAGCGCAGGCAACGGGCAAGTCGCCGGCCATTTTTACGCCTGACACGCCCAACAAGTGGGACCACAAACACGATGCTTCTATCGACCCGAGTACTGTCCGAAGCTCTCTAGATGTTCCGCGAATCGCTACTGGCTCTGCAAAACCTGTTGCTGGCTCGAATCTGAAACTGCCACCCACACACCGTACTGACGCTGGAGTATCCGATCTGCCTGCAAATGTCCCCAGATCCTCATTCGAGAGCTACGAAAGCACTAGACCTAACACTCCGGTGCATTCTAGACAATTACCACCCACGGGGACAGATATTTCCCCACCTCCGAGTCGCCCGGGCTCTGAAAAGAAAAGGTCCAAGAAGCATAGACATATTTTCCGCTCAGACGAAATCGTCAAAGAGAACAAGAACGAACCAGAGTCTGCTCTTTCGGACAAGAAGCACGCTTCTCGCAAAGCAAGTGAAGAAGTTGACGATGGAAGTGGAATTGGATCTGCAATATGGGCCGCGCCTGGGGCCGTGAAACATCTGCTCCATCGGAAGAACAACAGCGTCAGCAGTCTGCAGAGCCCTGTAAAGGATGCTCGCAAAGAGAACCGAGATTCGAAAGAGCCTCCTTCCGCCGTCACCCGGTTCTTCAAAGGTGTCAAACATGAAGGATCCAAAGTGGGCGAGTTCATCTTTCGGAAAGATCGGCCAGCTGAGGAGACAGATGGAGAGACTGCATCGGATCATGCAGAAACCGAGAGCGACAACGAGCTTGGAACAAGGGAGCGCAGACGTCGGCCAAACTTTACTCGGAGCACGACAGCTGAGACAGAAGGCAGCATGACTTCGAAACAAAATGGCCGCTATCATCTCGATCTTCCGACTTTCCGCTCGTCAAACGCCAACTTCACCAAGACGAACGAAGATCGTGGGTATTCGACTGATTCCAATCTTCCTGATCATCCTATCACACGCCAGGCCCGGGAACGCGCAAACAGCCGTTCGCCCCGTTTCGACCAGCTCGCACCTCCACGCATGGATCTGTCCAGAATCTCTTCGAATTCGTCAACTGCAGAAAACCACGAGCGCATCAACAAGATCCTCGCTCGTCCCGGCGGTATCAACCAACTTCCCGTGACAGGGCTCGGCAAAGGCAATGCTTCACACGACGACCAGCGCCACCGTAGCACATCACGACCCACTCTCGAAGGCAAGCGTCACTGGAGCATCACGGACGATGACGGCAATGTCCTCCAGCGCAAGGCTGTCCAGCACGTTGTCACGCAGGCTGACATTGCCCGCATTCGCGCTTTGTTCCTGTGCTCCGGCGTCAAAGCAAAGGAGATTGCGAGACGAGCGTATGCAGTAAGACCAGAGGCTCCAGAATTCCTGACTCGCGCCGCGAAGACAGCTAATGCGAAACTATACCCTGTTTCGAGGAAGGAGGAGCATGTTCTCGCGGCCCGCATCCTCGTCAACAATCTCGAGTGGTCAACTCAGTCACTTCAGACCTCCGCCGACAAGTTCCGTGACGAAACAGTACAGGAGCTTACTGATGCGATAACCAAATTGAAATCGCAAGTGGAAACGGACCTCTTCCCCCGGGTCCGGAGTAGTAGTGACCAAGCGATCCAAATCACTAGTGAGGTGTCAGGCAACGCACCTCTTACCGTCAAGCAAATCAACGACGAGATCGATAGGATGCTGCGCATGAGGAAGCGTCGCATGAGATATCTCAGGCGTGTGGGTTGGACGGCGTTGGAGTGGCTGTTGGTGGGGTTCATGTGGCTTGCTTGGCTGAGCGTCACCGTGATGGGGTTCTTTGGGAAGGTGTTCGGGTTTGCATGGGGTGTTGTGAGGTGGTTGTTGTGGTTGTAGAATTGGAACTTTCGTCTTGTTTATAGGATACGTGTGTGTTTGGTCATGTGGTGACAGGATGGCGTTTTGGATCTAGGTGCTTTGGATGCCAGGCTTTGGGCGATGGGTTTGTATCAGTAAGCCACCCGAACACGGGTTGTACACATATGGACTTGTAATTCGTAATTCAGTATTCATGATCTACTTGAATTCATCAAGTTGAAAGCATTGAACGCATATTTGCTGGTTCGACGTCAGTCGTGCTTTTCGTCCCAGGTCTCGCTCTAGGTCTCGCGCGGGAAGCTCGCGCCACAAGCACTGCGCCTCTTTGATCGACGTCATGCACCGTACAACCTACCTTCTTGACCCAGAGTTCCTCAACCCTCTTCACACGCTGGCAGATTTCGAAGCATCACAAACTCGCAAATTTCCATCCTTTCGCTTTCTTCGACCAGTATCACTCCGCGGACCGGAACTTGCGCTAGCTGGCTATGACGTTGGCTTGAATCCGCTGTTTCAAGGCTTCTACTCTCGTAAGGACGCGTTTTCGAGCTGCGTATTCCCCCTCCGCCTCTCTTATGTTTGATTGGTTTGATTAGTTCCATTGAACTGAAGCAATATGGACGTCCAAAAAGTGTTTGGCGGAGCCCTCGGCGAAGCGATGACGAACGGAACGCTCGGTGCCTGGGCAGACAAGCCAAAGGTACACGACCTTATCCAGGATGAATGGGACATTTCATGCTAACACATCATCCCAGCCGCAAGGCTCAGCTAATAATCTGGCTGCGATTGTGTCGGCTTTTGTGCCTACCTGGTTTACGGCTTGTTTGTTCGTCGCCGGCTTTGTGGTTATAAGGCAACGTTATCCCAAGATCTATTCACCGAGGACTTTTATTGGGACGGTGCCGGAGAAGTATGCTCCCATTCTTGCGTATCACGCCTAGGCTAACAGAGAATAGGGATCGCACGCCATCTGCCAGCCGAACATACTTCGCATGGCTTCACACCCTCCACGTTGTGCCTGATAAATTCGTTCTCTACCACGGCTCTCTGGACTCATACTTGTACCTCCGCTTCCTGCGGACTCTTATCTTCCTCTGCGTTGTTGGATGTGTGATCACATGGCCTACCCTGATTCCGATCAACGCAACTGGCGGCGGCACATCGTTGCAGTTGGACCGCATCTCGATTGGAAATGTGTCTGACAAGCAGAAATTGTATGCTCATGCTGTTGTGGCATGGGTCTTCTTCGGCTTCGTCATGTTCACGGTCGCTCGCGAGCGATTGTGGCTTATAGGTCTCCGACAAGCGTGGAATCTGTCCAAGCCGAATGCGAAGAAACTGTCGTCGCGCGTTGTTCTTTTCCTTTCGGCACCGACGGCGTCGCTGGATCAGGATAACAAGGATCGCTTTTTTGGTCCAGAGGCCGTGCGAGTCTGGCCCGCCACAAAGGCGGACAAGCTGCAGTCTCTGGTGTCCAGCCGGAACACGCTAGTGGAAAGCTTGGAGGCTGCAGAGCTGAAGTTGATTGAGAACGTAGACAAGAACAGAAGAAAGAGTAGAAAGACTGGCCACGACAACACCTCCTCTTACGATGGTCTTCCCTACACCTTGAGGAAGTCTTTCCGGCCCACGCATTCACCAAACACGCTGCCGACCGGAAAACAGGTAGATAGTATCGATTACTATAGATCCGAGATCAAAGAGAAGGAATCTGAGATCGAGAGGACGAGGGAATCAAATGCGACCGCGGATAGCCATAATGGTGCTGCGGCTGTATTTGTGGAGTTCCAGTCGCAAGCTGCCGCTCAAAGAGCCCATCAGCAGGTTGCGTCTGTAGAGATCTTCGCACTCACTCCGCGTTTCTCTGGAATTAAGCCTGGAGAGGTCATTTGGAAGAATCTTACAATGCCTCCGGCGAGGAGAATATCGCAGGCAGGAATGGCAAACGCACTGGTCGCTGCGACGATAGTCTTCTGGTAAATCGTTTCTTAGATGTCTCGGCCAATGTACTAACAGTCGTAGGTCCATTCCCGTCGGATTCGTCGGCGCCTGGTCAAACGTGGCGTACCTCGCCGACAACGTCCAGTGGCTTTCTTGGCTCAATGCCCTCCCTGATTGGGTGCTCGGCCTCTTATCTGGTTTGGTGCCTCCTATACTACTCAGTATGCTGTCATCGAAGGTCCCAGCTATATTCAGATGTACATTGTCCTACCTTGAAATGAACTGAGTATACACTAATGGTCTCAGACATCTTCAAGGCCTTTGGTGAACCCACCAACACGTCCGCCGAGCTGAAGGTGCTGAAATGGTACTTTGTCTTCCAGGTCCTACAAGTCTTCCTCGTCAACACGGTTGCGTCCGGAGCCGCAGCAGTCTTCTCGCAAATCGCAAATGACCCATCTTCGATCCCCACGGTACTAGCAGAGAAACTTCCTAGCGCCTCAAACTCGTATTTGACGTACTTCATCGTACAAGGTCTAACGAGTGCGTCTAATAATCTATTAAATTACTCAGACCTGGCTTCGTTCCTCTTCTTTGGGTATTTCTTTGATACGACGCCGCGACAGAAGTATAATAGCTATACCAACATGAAGGGTTTTCCTTGGGGCAAGGTGTTTCCCAAGTACGGCAACTTTCTCATCATTGGTAAGTACATCAGCACATCTCAATGTCCATGAGCTAACAGCCACTAGCCATCGTGTACTCTTGTATAGCGCCCCTCGTCCTCGGCTTCGCGGCTGCTGGTCTAGTACTGTTCTACTTTAGCTACCGCTACATGCTCCTCTTTACGGTGCAGCCCAAAACCGACACCAAAGGCCACTGCTATACGCTCGCCCTCCAGCAAATCCTCATCGGCGTATACATCGCCGAGCTCTGCTTGCTCGGCCTGTTCAGTCTGCGTGGCGCCACGGGGCCTTCCATAATAGTCGCCATTCTCTTCGCCGGAACCATCCTGTTCAACGTAATGACCAACAGATACTTCGCCCCGCTGGAACAATTCATGCCCGCCGACTTGGCCCCCATGTCTGGCGACAATGACGACGAAGCAACCTCGCTGCTCAACTCTGCGGAAGAAGGGACAGGCCCATCGCACATTCAACACCTAGCTTCCCACGCGCGCATCCCACCCAAATACACCTCGCCACTAGCCCGATTCTTTGAGCCCCACATCTTCGCCTCGCATCGCGCGATGAAAGCCTGGCTCCGCAACGACGCCGAGTACGACGAGGACGATGTGCCGCAGTATAGCGAGGAGCAGGTACGGAAAGCGTATGTAAACCCGGCGTACACGAGTAAGACGCCGGTGGTATGGATTCCGAGGGATCGGTGGGGGGTTAGTAAGGCGGAGGTGGGCAAGAATGAGGGAGAGGGGTTGGAGTGTAGTGATGAGGGGGCTTGGGTTGATGAGCAGGGTGTGGTGGGGTGGAGTGTTGAGGAGTTTGAAAAGGTGCCTATTTTTAAAGGGACTACTAAATGGTAGAGTGATTTGGAGAGGGATGATGGACAGGAGAAGTGGTGTATGGTGTGGTTTGGGGGGTGTCTTGAGTCCATAACTGTGGTACTAATACAGTGCAGTGTAGAAAAACATCTATTTGTAGCATAGAGAAAAATGCCGTGTAGCGAAAAGCTATATGTAGTATGTAAAGGTAGTAACCATGTTACTGGCTGGGGCAGTACACATATGTAGCGATGCAGATGGCCTTGTTGCTAGAAACAGATAGTCGAAGGTGCAATGTCGTTGCTTCTTTGCACGCTCCCATGGTTTACGGGGAGCTTTGAGCTGCCGCGAAAGTGCTTCAGTCTCGTCAAGTATTCCAAAGCTGTTGTACCGCTATTTTGGACCACAGAGCCGTCGGGCATCACTGTTAGCTGCCTCGCTGGTGCCGCAGACCTTCTTGTCATTCTGATGAGATGCAGTATCGGTTTGGCTCCTCGTGCGCACCCAAAACGGTTCGCCGAGCTGCTGAACCTGGAAGGCGATGAGGCTGGTGTGCGATGTTGTAAGGTTATTGTCTAGCACCACTTGTCGTTGTCACTGCTGCCATTTGCGTTGCTAAAACGCGCAAGTGTAATAGTGCTGGCGGTTCGTCGTCGGGGAACACGGACCTCTCCATGTTTCGTTCTGATGGGGGACGCTTTGTGGCTTGAGGATGGTAGGCTCGACTAGTCAGTGGAGAACCATTGTGGCTGATGTATAGCACTCAGGTGCAAATCTTTCTCCGAGAGCAGCAAGGCTATCTCGTAGGATCAAACTTCTCTCAAGGTTGCTACACCGAGCGTCGTTGTATTGCTAGCTCCAGTCCAGGTACCTCCATGGCTTGTGGTTTAGCATACGCCCCTCTTCTTGTATCGATGCTGTTTCTCGTCGAGATGGGAGAGGAGCGCGAGAGCAGGAACGGCGGAATGTGGAGGAGATTTTCGAATCGTCCAACATCTCGAAGAAGCCCTCCCCGTCTTTTCAATCAAGACCGTATTCTTTAGCCTATCAAGTTTTGAATGTCCGGGTTGTCATGCCCACTCCAAACTCAGACCACTTCTCCCATCTTCGGCAACAACCTAGGATCATCCCCACCCCTACACGCCGCCAATAGCATCCTATGAAATTCCGTCAATGCCTCCACATTCCCACTTCCCCCCTTCCACTCCGCCGCAAACTCCCCATACGCAACAAGCTCAGGCCTCTTCCTATTCTCAACCTCCCTCATCTCAAACTCGATCTCGTCAACATCCCACAGCCCTTCGTACCGATTCAAGGGTAGCTTAGCCAACACTGGGACCTGGTCGCAGAGGCCGTCGCGTATGAGGCAGCTCCAGCCCGCGCGGAGGAACACGGAGACAAGCACAGTGCGACGGAGGGATTCATAGAAGACCCAAGCTTCCCAGGCGGAGTCGAAGGATGCGGGTTCGTTGAAGGAGCGCTTCCAGAGTGTAGCGGTCCAGGACTCGAGGAGGCGGTTTTGGGCTGCAGCGGCTGCTTGGACGTTCAGCGCGGGATCGAAGAGGCGCATAGCTTGATATATGATCATTGCCTGTACGGCAGCGAGGTGTTCGGCCAACGACCATGTTTTACTCCCAGCGACTAAGCTCGACACCTTTGTTGCGATGGAGCGTGTGATGATGGGGATGTTTTGCGACGTTTTGGAAAGGTATAGGGCAGAGAGGCTGCAACTGTCGTCGAAGGCAGTGGGCTGCCTTTTCGAGTAGAGATTATGGTGTATAAAGGTGTTGTGGCCCGAGAAAACCAATGTGGATACGAGACCGCACAGTCGGCTTATAAGGAAGGTAACCTGTTTGTTGTTCAGATACGACGGCGCCCAGATGTCTGGTAGCAGTTCTCTCCGGATGCTATGCTCTACGTCCCACCTCTTCTTTCTAGACGGGGAGCTTTCGACCGACCTCCACACGTCCAATTCGCCCTCGGCAAAGCTCTCCGGACTGCTGCTCGATTCCGAGGATTGCAGTAGGACGGGGTCAATGTAGTCTTGAGCTTGCGACGGTGGAGGCTCGACAGGTCCAAATACAGCGTTGACCTCTTGGTTAGGCATCGGCGCGAGATCGGGAGTCGCCTGGCGGATGACGACTTCGGCTTCACGCATAGCAGCGTTGGGGTACGCGCACGCCAGGCCCTTTGCGAAGCAGCGTTTACAGCACGGGTATCCGAGGTCGCATCTTCGCTTCGCCTTGACGCACTGGCGGCACGACTTTTTGCGCGTGGAAGAGATGTAGCCTAGCATGTTCATCGTGTTCAGAGATGGAGGGGTACGATGGGATTTGGTACGACGGAACGGTATCTCATCATGCGGTCTCACACCGTAAGCTTGGAACGAGGCTGACTCAGATGTCCAGATGTCTGGTGGTAAGCGAGCGGAGTTCCGCCGACGCGTGAGTCTCGCGGAGTTAGGGGCTTGCAAGGACAGGCCGCGGCGGCCTCTGTTGAAGCAGGATAATTATACATGGCCGTGTGTCTCTCCGGTGGGTGAAGGCATACGACGTCTCTCTTCTCGGGACTGCAACAACTATGCCACTCGTCTCAAGTTGGATGGGAGGACGGCTAGCATGCCGGACGCAAACTGATGGTTGATTACTCGACCCATCCCATTCCATCCCGTTTCGTCCCGTTTCGTCCCGTCCCATCCCATCCCATCCCATCCCCATACCACCGCCGCCGCTCCCCGTCGCACCGCGCACCGCACACCCACCACGCAGCCCAGCCCGAAGGCAAGCCACGGGAGCAGCCAAACGAATTCCCGGCGGCTTCATATAGCCGTTCCCGCTCGATTGCATATGGCGCCAGCGCCGCCTTGTTCGACTGCGATTGGCTAGACCCCGACGTCATTCGGCGCCCAGTGCGCTTTCACATGCCACAGCGAGCAGCGATGGCAGCGGGCTCGAGTGACCCAAGACGACCGGCCCCACCGCGCCGCATCACTTCAGCTGCAGTGTGCGTCGCAAGACCTGTCCGTTTCGCCTTCTTCGCTGTTCCGTCTGCGCACCCTTGGCTAGGAAACACGCTCTTTTGCAGCCTCGTGCGCTGCCGTGCTCCTACACTACACAAAAAGGCCCGTCTCAGCTTGCGCCAACACACTCTACCTACACCTTGGTCGCCCCGCCGTCTCGTCAGCCATCGTCGGTCAACACAGCGGAGCAATTCGGCATGGCCGTCATGGGCACCGCAGGCACGGAGCGAGCGCGTTTTCTGCTCAATGGAGTTCCCGATCGCTTCAACGAGTTCTGCCACATGGACCAGATCACCTTTGTCCAGCTGGCTGACTGGCTGCTCGAGCACGCCGAGTCCAACATTCCCCGCGAGATCAGCATAGAGGAGTGTCTCTTCGTATTTCTCGACATAGTCGCCCAGGGAAACAGCTTCAAGGGCGCCGCGTATGGCTGGGACCATGACGTGCAGCTCACCCAGAGGTAATGACACCAAAACGGTGTGCCGACCACCAGACTAATGTGCTACGCAGCATCTTCATCAACATGCTCAACGCGCTCAACCTTCTCCACGAAAAAGAGGAAATGTCCCCTTCATGTCCCTCCATGAAGGCTCCCACCTCCCGGAGTCGCTGGCGCGTCCTCAAGGGAGTCCGCCCCGGCAAGTCAAGAACGGACGGCCTGGTCAAGGTCGGCGACGACCAAGGCGATGGCCTCGAGGTCAGCCAGGAGAGCCTGACGCTGGCCATCACTGCGCTGAACAATTTCATCCACGAGCGCAAGGAGGATTGAGCTTGCGATTTTTGCTTTCTGCTTGCATTTCTCGGCATGGGCTACGAGGGCATGGCGTATCGGCAGGTCGCATCGTCTCGGCTGGAGCATTGGGTAATTGGGTTTGGGACTCTGGGCTTCGTTGGGTTGGATAGCGTTTGCGGGCTTGTATGTACGAACGACGGTTGGGCGCAAGGCGTCCAGATTCCACGTCATCTGCCCAAACTTTCCACGTTGCATGTCCAGATTCTCAAGCTGACGCTGAAACGGTCCCCACGATGCCACTCCCCAAGATGCCCAGTCTGCCCTTCTTGATAGTCAGCGCCTCTTCAATCCGCGCATCCGGCTCGCCACGCGCCTTCCTCATCAACACCAGCTGAACCACACTGGCGTCCACGTATTTTCTGCCCACGAAGCCCTTCCGTCCAATGTTGGCAAGCTCTTGGTCTGCCTCGTCTTGAATCCGTGAGCGCGCTTCTAGCACCCGTAATGCTGGGTTGTCCTGCGGATCCGGGAACATGTTCCGCGGCGGTGCATTCATCATGTCGGACGGTAGCGTAGAAGACTCGTTGCGTTGTGGATCGTACGAGGATGTAGAGCTCGCTGAGTAGTGTGGGTTGGGCTGCACGGCGCCGAGGGTGTGGAGCCGGGAGGCGAGGGCTGGGTCGCGGACGTCGAGGTCGATTGCTGGATACATGGTTAACTGGAGGTATTAAAGAGGACTAGGTGACCAGATCCCACCTCCATTCCGCGCCTCGCTCGCCTGCGGTGGCGGATGCTGCTGCGCTGGGGGGGAGGCGGCGGGAGTGCGGGTCGTTGACGGCGGCGTGCGAGTTGGATATCTACGAACGGTCGCACTGGCGGTTTTGGCGGTTTTGGAAGCGGAAGAGCCCATGGCGTAAGGGTAGATGGTGCGTCGTGGGTGCGTAGAGATGCTGGTGGATAGCGACAGCGACAAGCGTCAGAGTTGGAGGATTTGGAGAATCGCCGCTTGGACCATCTCCGAGGTTCCCGCGCGTCGAATTTACAATCACCGTGCATTATTGTGTTGTTATGTTGCTCTTCAAATGGCTTGACACTTTGACAGCATGTGCGTATATACGAAGGTATCTTGCAAACTCGTGATATGCCAATTACCGCACCTCCATGTGCAACCTTACAGTTCCCGATCCTCTCGGTAGTGGCCGGCAACCAAGAATGCCAACTCGAGCGCCTGCTTCTCATTCAACCTGGGATCACAGAACGTCGTATAGTTCAAGCTGAGGTCCTCTTCTCCAAGCCCTTCACTGCCACCGGTGCACTCGGTCACAGCATCGCCAGTCAACTCGAGATGCATTCCACCTAAGAAGGAGTCGTGTTGCTTGTGGATCTTCAGGGCAGAGGAGAGCTCCGAGAAGATGCTGTTGAAGGATCGAGTTTTAATGCCAGACGGTGTGCTGTGCGTGTTGCTATCATGTTGTCAGCTATGTCCATCTTCCAAGTGGAATCGGGATGGTTCCCACCCATGCATCGGATCGCATTGCCACACGACCTTGTGATCCGTAGCTTTGACGGCTTCGATATGCGCTCCGAGCATCGATTCCACCTTATCTTTGCCGTAACGCGTAATCAGCGTCACTTTGCCTACCTCCTTCTCCGGATTCACAATATCAAGCAGCTGCACCAACTCCTCCGACTTCATCGACGGGCCCACCTTGATGCCAATTGGATTCTCAATTCCACGGAAGTACTCCACATGGCCGCCATCAATCTGCCGCGTGCGATCTCCAATCCAGATGAAGTGTGCAGACGTGTTATACCAGCCCTTTCCATCCGAGGGGGACGTCTTCGGCTTGTAGCTCGCGGGGTGCTTGAGTCTCCGCGTCAGACTCTGCTCGTACTCCAGAACCAAACCCTCGTGACTGGTGTACAAGTCGACCGTCTGCAATTGCCCCGCCGTGTCGGCGCCGATGGTTCGCATGAAGCGCAGCGAGTCTGAGATGCTGGACACAATCTTGGTGTACTTGGTTTGCAGCTCTTCATCCCGGACGTGACCCAGTTCCCAATCCAGCGGATTATGCAGATCAGCGATACCGCTGGAAAGTTGTCCACGGATGTAGTTCAGCGTCGTTGCCGAGTGGAAGTACGCGCTAACCAGTCTTTCCGGATCCACACGGCGATGCTCAGGTTCGAAGCCATTCAGAATGTCCCCTCGGAAGCTGGGAACCTCCTTGCCGTCTACCATCTCTGTGGGACTTGACCTGGGTTTCGCGTACTGTCCGGCCATGCGACCAATGCGGATGACGGGCTTATTTGAACCCCAGATGAGAACCAAGCTCATCTGCAGCAGGAGCTTGATTTTGGCATCAATTGGGTCTTCGGCACAGTAGGAGAAGAGCTCTGCACAGTCGCCTCCTTGGAGGAGAAAGGCTTTGCCTAGCGCGGCATCTTTCAGGCTGGACTTGAGCTTTACGATCTCGGTGGGGGTGACGATTGGAGGTAGGCCGGAGAGTTTTGTTAATGCTGATGATACGGCGGACTGGTCCTTGTATGTAACGACTTGCTTGATGGGCTTTGTTCGCCACGCTATACTGGTTAGGAGTGGGTGGGAGAGAGAGAGTACAGGACTTGCAGGCAGGCGACCACTCGCTAGCTGAACCCATTTCTGCTGTAATTTTATGTGCGTTTCGTTGTGTGTGTTCTCTGGAGGTGCTGCGAGATGATGCCTTTGAGGATAGTTAGAAAAGGTATGCATGACTCAAGCACTTTGACGTGGAAATTTGCAAAGGGTGAACAAAGGTTAACGGGAGGTCAATATCGAGCTGGACTCACCCAGTGATTAAGCCTCTGTAATCCCTTGGCCGTAATTATCTCTTTCGTATGTATTTCAGAAGTAAATGTGGTATCAATATGACGATAAAGAGACACGTCGTGGCCACAAAAGGACACAAGCAACCGTGGTCTAATCCTGGCAAGAATAGCCGAGGCGACCCACTTTGACCTGATTCGCCGTTCTCAATCCAAGTCCCAATCCCCTCCGTTCAACCCACTGACCCACCCCTGGCAACCTACTCACTGTCCTCCTCCTCTTCCACCATAAACCAAAACCACACTACACCTCCAAAATCCACTACCACCGCCACTACCGCCACCACTACTACCACCATGGCCGAGCCGCAACCCGACAACATCCAAGAAGGCGCCTCGGACCCGCCCGCGCCTACCGGCACCGCCGAGGACCGCAAAGCCGCCGCCGCACTGTCCTCGCTCGACGCGCGGGAAGACGACGCAGCCGGGAAGAAAGAAGTCGATACCAAGGCACTGGGCGAGGCTATGAAGAATCTGAGTGTTGGCAAGGATGCTGAGGAGAAGAAGAAGACAGTCAAGATTGAGCCGAGTGATGTGGCGCTTTTGGTATGTTCGCTGCTGCTAGCGGTGTGAGCTTGAGGATATGGATAGGATTGGATCTCGCGCGGAGATGACAGTTTGGCTGACAGTCAGTGCAGGTCTTAGAGCTCGAGCTCCCAAAGCCAAAAGCGACCGATCTTCTCCGCGCAAACGATGGTAATGCTTTGCAAGCCGTTCGATCATTCATCGCGCCCGCATTCACCCCGGTCCAGATTAGGACCTAGATATCACGTACGCGCACAAAGGGAAGTGGTTCCTCGAACTCAAGTGTCCGTGGGCAGCGAGCGATAGAAAAGAAGACGAGATGCCATCGAATCTACGTGCAGATCCGGTTCTGCAACGTCCAAAGAGCAGCACATAACGCATCTATGTGCATCCATGTTTGTGCGGGTGAGTACCTCACTCGAGGGTACCAAGTGCCCTGAGAGGTGCTGGCAGTAATCGATTCCTACCGCCTTCGATCTCTACCGCTTTTACGAAGGCTCATCCCCATTATCGCACATCAGTCTCGCGAAGCGATTGAGACCAAAGCATTCGTCAGGTCAATTCATACTCGTAGAAGCGTGTAATGAGACAGCAACAATGTCTACTTTGATAAGTCATCCTTTGCAATATCCTAGCTAGCTCTACCACATCAAAGAGTTCGTTCCTATATACTACAATCATGGTTCTCAACCTCGCCCATTCTTGTAGACTCGAGGCTGAATCGCCTTCCTGCTACGCACCCGTGATTGGCCATACGACGAGGCTGCGGCTGTGCTGACCTGCAGCCTGGTCGCTACAGATGACCACATAGCCTCCGCACCTGCCACAAGGCCTGTTTCTACTAATGTCGACTTCATCCAAGCCAATCCTTCTTTCGTGCAGGTCTATAGTAAGAACTTCATCACGTACACCTATGTGTGCAATTTTAGTAGTGCCATCCTCCCCAACAAGCTGCACTCGACTTAGGTATATATAATACTCATAGCCACGATAGTCTAGATCCTAGATCTCCTCTTCTCCACTCATAGCAGAATGTCTGCAAACGTTTCCATTCATGTTCACGCTTTACCATCCTCTTCTGGCTCATCGCTAGGGAGAGCCTCAACAAACAAGTTACTAGCCTTGGTGGCGAACATGACCCCAGTCTCATCACACCCATTCAATCCGCAACACCCGTAGGAGAATTGCTGAATGAGCTCAGCAGACAAATTACACGTCTCGTGTGAGAGTTTCCGTCCGTAGCTATACTTCAAGAGTTTCTTGACTGGTGGCAAGTGGTTGAGAAAGGAGACATTAGCAGCAGCCATGTCATCCCCTGGTGCTTGAATGGTTCAACAAATCGAACACGATCCATAAAAATTATCAAGATAGGGAGAAATGATACAGGAAGCTATGAAGATAGGGGAAATCAATTTTAATTGAGACGATGTTCGAGTATGGTTTGCAATTCAATAAGCACCACATGTCTACGCTCATGGGCTTGATCGGGTACACAGGAGATAAGACCACGCTCAGTATCGCTTTGAGACAGGGAAGGGATATCAACCCTCTCGCGATATTTGGACCGCCAGTTTTAGGGTGAAAATCCTCCATACACCTCATCATCTCGAATACGCTGCTCCGAGAAAGGTTTTAATCTCTGCGAAGCCTCCAAATTGGAACGACTTCCCTTTGCTGCCGCATTTAGTCAATTTCCTACAGTGCCAGAGTTTCCGGTAGTTGTCCAACTGGCTATGGCTCCGTTGTTCTGCACGAGGAAATAGTACGTTGGTTTCTCAACCATAGTGCTGATCCAAACACCGCGTCGGCAAACACTCATTACACCATCCTCCCCTCAGCCGCTCAATCCGCATCAGTCACCACATCTGCCTTTCTTCTTGCAGCTGGAGCCTGACAAGTCTCACACGTCGCCGTCTGCCGGTCTCGTCGTGAACGGTGCATCTACTCACTCTCTTACTAATACCGTCTGCCAGTGATCTCATCTCTGCTCGAACACAGAGCGTATATCGATATTATGATGGTTACAGGTAGTAGTAGGGACTACGACCACAGTTGTAATCTATTCGCTGGGCGGTAGGCAGAATCCGTTACATTGGACTGTAAAAAATGGAGTGAAGGAAATGGTCGAGCTACTCTTAGAGAGAGGCGATGATAGGACGATCGAGACGTGGGTCTTAATGACTCAAATATATTGGATGTATGTTGAAGAGTTATCGGAGATTTGAGCACGTCAAGATGTTATGAGAGTGCTGAAGAGACATAGAGTAAAGCGGTCCGAAGAAGCTAAACTCTAGGCCGATTTGTGAGCGGGGGACGATTACCCATATCTACACGATCACTTCTATCCACTGGTTTTCACAAGAGTTTCATTATACGTTGGCCTTCCTATCACAGATTACTCAAGCCCCCTCGTACTCATGGCCCGGATCCTCGGCCCATAAAACCATAGCAACACTGGGCCACAGAGAGCAACCCCCAAAGTAAGAAATGCCAACAAACTGTTACCCCACCCCAGACCGAGTACCTCGTACATCCTCGGTGCAAACAGTGGAAAGCTGAATCCGCACATGGTACGCAGGAAAGCACCTACTGCCGCCGCACTAGCCGCGTACTTGGCTGAATACGCATCGACCGTGTAAGCCTGCGAGCATTGGAACGAGATGATGAGACCGATTGCTAGGAAGACGCAGCCAAGATTTGGGACGAGGAAATGGACGCGATTGTGGGAGGCCCAGCCGTAGATGAAGAGGCCGGTGGGGCAGAGGATGGCCCCGATGAGCATGGGTGGGATGCGCCATTCTGGGAGGCCTTCTGTTATGTTGTAGTAGACTTTGAGACGGGCGTAGAGCTTGAATATCAGCGACCAAATAATGACAAGGAGACGGCACACTTGCTCACCTTGTCCATAAGCGGATGACTTAGCTGAAGCCCAAGCATAAAGCCCAAGCATAGTGAGAGATAGTTCAAAGAAGCAGTGCCAGTATTCATGCCATATGCTTCCTCAAACACAAGCGGGAAGGTCGATAGTACGAGGTACATGACGCCGTACAGATAGGCGCGGTATATGGCAGGTGCCTGAACAGCAGGATGCGTGAACATCATGATGAAAGGGAGGACCAGTCTCTTTCTCAGAATCTTACTGAATCGATCGCCAGTCTCGAACTCGGATCTAATTGTAACATCGTTGGCACCGCGTCGTCGATAGTCTTCTCTGATTTTTTTCGCTTTGTGAGCCAGGATCGTTGGCGCAAATGTCTCAGATAGAAAAAAAAGGGAGACTACTTGGACTAAGACATCGAAGATGGATGTAACCCAGAAAACCCAGCGCCACGTCGTATTCGTAGTAATATATGCACCGCAGATGGGCGCGACGCAAGGTCCAATGAAAGTTAGCATGCCGTAGATGGCCTGGCCTTTGCCGCGCTCTTCTTTTGACCAAGTGTCTGCCAGGACGCCGTTGCACAACTATTTCCTCGTCAGTAAGAGAGATCTTGTATCCTGTAGCAAGGAATCGTACCGCTTGAGGAGCCGAACCACCAATACCGCTCAAGAAACGAAAGACAAGCATCTGGGTACGGGTCTGAGCAAAACCGCAGGCTGTATTGAATACAAGGTATATCAGGTTAGCATACTGCAACACCGTTACCCTGCCGTATATTTCAGACAACGGTGCCAGTACGAATGGTCCTTGGGCATAGCCAAGCATGAATATAGACATAACCAGCTGGCGCATGAATCCTTCGGGTATATTGAAATCATTGGAAATAGCGGGAAGAGCGGGTGTAACCATGGTGGATGAGAAGGGCGAGATGAAAGTGAACAGGGAGACCAAGATGGTTGTGACCCACTTGCGCTTCCATGTCCAATTCAAGGGATTGAGCGGATCGTGGGGACTATCCCAAGTCACCTACAGTCGATTAGCGACACATGTACTAATGGTTTCGGACGTCATACCACAATTTCTCGGTCGTCGTTTAAGCCCTTGTGCAGTAACCAAGTCCCAAGGTCATAGGCAGTTTCGTTGTTCGCGGAATGCTCATCTCGGCTGGTACTGATGAAAGATGTTCTGATTTGTCCATCGCCCTCGAAGGAAAATCTGGGAAGAGTAAAGGGCTCCAGTGCGCTCTCTTCGTCGGAGTCATTGCGGGTTCTGTAGAAGCGCTTCATGAAGCGAACATGGAAGCGTGTGTCAGAAACGAGTGGCATTGTCCCAAGTAAAGACAGTCAGACGAATAACCCGACAAATTATACGTCCTCCTCGCAGCTGATGATCCCTTCATATGCATTATTAGGATATGCGTCCAATCCGAGTGTGGCTGTGACAACTGTGGCCGAGAGAGGCTGTTCATCGTAGGGCAGTTACTAGTTCGGAAAAGCCATGTGAAGCCGGATCTTGGAAGTCATATCTGCATGGTAATTGAAGCCACCGATGCGTAGGCCGAAAGGTAAAATTGGCACTGACACCGAAATAGAAACATGTCGTGTGCCTTCATCATAGTAGTAAACCTATGCGAAGCAATTAACCGGTTATGGTTATCCAAGTATGCCAGGCTAGCCGGAACACAAGATAATTCGTCACATAGTAGTCGTCACCAGAGGGCTGTGCTAAGATGTAACGCCAAGTATACAAGAGCCGCTACTCACCCTGTCTCACCCTTAGCGTGGAAGCAGAAATGTGTGATTGGACGGATGGGACCTCTTCAGTCTCTTGGATAGATTAGCATATCGAAAAGATTGGCCTCACTAAGGCGTGTGCAGTGCTTGCATATGGAGCGATGGTAGCCATGGGTCTTGTCGCTATGGCTATGTTGAGTAGCGATATCGACAGCCAGGCTGTGTTGGGCATGAAACAAGAGACAGCGGGCAGTCGTTGGCTGTTTCTAGGTTCCAAGGTAAAGAGCTTCCGTCCTTGGTTCGCTCGACTTGCGTGGTTCTCAGGCTGTGTTACAGCAGGTAGAGCGTAGCAAATTTCATGTGAGGCTTTGTGGAAGAGATTAGGACAAAGATGAAGCTAGCAGTGGTCAATTGTGTTAAGAGTAGATCAATCGCTCGCGATATCTGTTGATCAACAAATAACCCTTTTGTTACTCACAATCGTTGCTTGCTATCCCACACCTCTACCTTCGTTTTTGTGCCAACTCCGACTCAGCTTTAGTTTCGCTAATTGCTTCAACTGCTAGCAACCCATACCTCAATCGCTACTCAACATGCTTGCTGAAATGGCACAGTTCGTTACCGTTGCTCCCACGTCCCCGGTTCTCCCTCCACTCCGCCCAAAGCTACCACGCCTGAGCACGCTGAAGATGTGTAATCTTCCACCCCACGAAGTGGACGACTTGATCAAATCTGCGGCTACATCTGCTCTGCCAACCCCGGTATCCAACACCTTAGGCGTTCATCCATTAAGAATTCTCATTGCGCCCTCTGGATTCAAGGAAAGCCTGGGGCCGGAGGCCATCGCCGATGCCATCGAGGCCGGTATTCGCAAAGTCCTCGGCAAAGACTCAGCTGTTCTCCGCAAGCTGCCACTTCACGACGGTGGTGAGGGTTTCTGTCGTGCGTTGGTTGTGACTCACGGGGGAAAACTTAAGGAACACACAGTCACTGGTCCTGTTGGACGTCCAGTAAAATCGCACCTAGGCTTCATTGGCGAAGACCGAAAGACCGCTGTATTAGATATGGCGGCCGCAGCAGGTCTCAGCCTCGTGCCTAAGAACATGCGGGACCCCACCCGAACTACTACCTACGGCGTCGGCGAGTTGATCGAGAAAGCGCTTGACGAAGGGTGCAAAAAGATCATCATCGGATGCGGTGACTCTGGGACTTCGGACGGTGGAGCTGGAATGCTCCAAGCTTTGGGAGTGCGGCTCCTTAACTCGAAGGGTGAAGAGCTCCCCAAGGCAGGTGGTGGCGGAACCCTTCGTGAGCTGAGCAAGCTTTGTTGGTGCAACGTCCATCCACGGCTCCAGGACGCCGGTAAATTTCTTCTCTCTCTATGTGGCTGTACAACATGCTGACATTCTCTCGAGAGACCCGCGTCGAGATTGAAGCTGTGTGTAACATTAAAAACCTGCTATGTGGGCCGATGGGGGTCGCCCGAATCTACGGGCCCCAGAAGGGCGCCACCCCGGAACAGGTCGATATCCTTGTTGCCGGACTGGAACGTCTGGCACAGGTAGCCGGGAAGCATACCAAGGGAAAGCTCGCGATGGCTCCTGGTAGTGGAGCATCCGGGGGGCTCGGCGCAGGCTTGATGCTGCTTGGCGCGAAGCTGCGCCCACGCGGCGAGGCGATCAATGAGTACTTTGAATTCGAACAGGTTTTCGAGCAAGAGAAGCAGTGGGACTTTGTGATCATTGCAGAAGGCAGCCTTGATTCCCAGTCGACGCAAGGCAAGATGACCACGGAAGTGGCTCGACGTGCCAGGCGGCACGGAGCGCAGGTGGTTGCCTTGGCCGGTACCATTGGAGAAGGGGCTGATGGATGTTATGGTGCAGGCATCAAAGCTTTCACCAGTATCCTTAACGGGCCATCGTCGCTGGAAGATGCGATCGCCGAGACGGAGAGGCTAGTCGAGGACGGGGCCGAAAAGGTCATGCGCATGGTTATGGTCGGACTGGCTCTTGGTAGAAAATACTAGGAGGAGCTTCTCGAACACTGCACGTATGTACGTACACAAACGATTTGCGAAAGAAAGCATGTATTGGTAGACGCCCGACGACGTGGTCATCTCGCATAGACTTACGGCACTTGGAATAAAAGACATGCGCTAGACTACAATGGTGTTAGCACAAATCCTCCAAAACGAGGTGCATTCACAATTTGATACAGATGTACCACTGTGGTATTGCCTCAAGCAAGAGGGATCACCCATCATTTCTCGATCTTTGACCTGAGGCAAAACGCCAATAGCTTGGACACGCTGAGAGGACCTCTGGAAGTGCCCGTTATTCCGTGGTGCGGCAAGTTAGTCCGCAAAAGTTTTGCTGTCTGATTGGTACAGTCACACATACATTGCTTCTGTGAGTCAACGACTTTCGTACCTCTCCGCGGTTAAGACCAAGACTTGCCGCACATCCCAAGGCGGCGCATCTCGAAAAAGAAGTTTTTACTTCTCCAACGGGGCCCACCATGACGTCTGTATACACCCCTGACCAGGTTTTGGCGTTCCTGCACCACATTCAGATTCCCGAAGAATACTATCTGGCCCGCCACCCTGCGCTCGATGCTGCATTCTTGAAGGCCTTGCACGTACATACCATCTCCACGATACCCTACGAGAACTTGACTTTGCACTACTCGTCTGGCCGCCAAATATCTATCGATCCACTGCACTCCTTCCAGAAGATCATCGGCGATGGCAGAGGTCGTGGCGGCTACTGCATGGAGGTAAGCATACTGTTCAATCATATACTCAGAGGATTGGGCTTCAGAGCATATACCGCCGGCGTGAGGATCCGGATGCGACAGAACGGGGTTCCGAGTGGAGATTTCATCGGCTGGTAGCTATTTCCTCTATCTGTGTGAGAGGTAAATGGGTTGACATGTGCCTAGGGTCCACCTCGTCAACATTGTTACTCTTCCAACCGGCGAGAAGTACGTTCTTGACGTAGGTTTTGGTGGCGATGGTGCAACGAAGCCAATGCCCCTCGTAGCCGGCAATATCGTCCAAAACATTGGTACCCAAGAAATCCGCTTCATACACGATCACATTCCCCAGCAAACTGAGAGGAGCGAGCACACTAAGCTCTGGATTTATCAGTATCGGAACGGTCAAGGCAAGGAGTGGAATTCCTTCTACGCTTTTCCCGAGTTCGAGTTTCTGCAAGCAGACTTTAGGATCATGAACTGGTTCACGGGAAGCTCGCCTGAATCGCATCAGACGCATAATGTGTTGATCATTAAGTTTTTGCGAAGGAAAAAGGATGGTGGAAACGGAATTGGAAGTGAAGAGGAGGTATACGGGAAGAGAATGCTTGTTAACGGGACGGCCAAGGAGAATTTGGGGGGCAAGACGCGGGTCGTGAAGGAATGTACGACTGAGGTTGAGAGGATAGAAATCTTGGAGAATTGGTTCGAGATTCGGCTCACGGAAGAGGAGAAGAGTTCAATTGTGGGGCATATTTCTGAGTTGAGATGTCTTGAGCTTTAGGAGACTTCAAGATCACCGAATTTGGCTCTTTGCCTAAGCATGGAAGGCATCGACAAATTGCTTTGCACCCTCTACCTCCTTTTGCCACCCCAGCTTTCTGGAAGTAAACGACTCGACACTAGGAGTAAACTTTCCAAATGCAGCATCGTCAATAACACCAGCTTTGACAACGATGATCTCCGGAAAGGCTTCACTCTCAGTCCACATGGTAGAGCTGCAGATTCCACAAAACTGACGAAGGACTGGCTTGCCACTGCCGCCTTTAGACTTGTAAGTCGTATGCTGGCCAGCGATGACTTTGAACGCGGTCTTGGGTACGACCCAGTTTGTGCTGTACGCCGAGCTGGTGCTCTTGTGGCAGTTGCGACAATGGCACAGGCCCTGCGGGATAGACTTAGTTGTGGTTCGGGACGCAGCGCAGCGCAGTTGCTTACGACAAAGGCTGGATCTCCCTGCACTTCTATCTTAATAGCTCCGCATGAACAGCTTCCCTCATGCGTAGTGGCCATGTCGATTCTGAAAACAATGACTGGCTTAGCTCCTCGATGCGATTCAGCTTTGTTAAGTGCAGTTCAACCTGAGTGGATACTGGCAATGTCGTAGCAGCAATTATGGTTGTTGTGGTATATTGGGTGAGGGGTGAGAACAGGTGAGGGGTGAAAACAGCCGAGCGGTTGTGAGAGTGAACCTGTCCGATTGGCTACCAGAAAACCATCTGGTAACGTGATAACTTCACCCAATTATGTACAGACGTAACGCAGACTACCTATTGCGACAACTTAGTCTTGCGCCCGATTTTTTCTAATGCATAAGACATGCAAACACCATGGACGCCCAGATTGGAGAGAGCATGTGCCTGATCAAGGGGTAGGCGTAGACGTCGTGCATAGAGAGAAGAGAGAAGTATGCACTTTTATACAAGGCAGCGTTAGTACAGCACGATTCCCTGGCCCCCTCATCCGTACGACCTCACCCCCACTATGGTGCTTTTGTAGTGCCGCAGGTGACCTACTGTCTAACCGCAACTATTCGGACATCAAACACCGAGTTGAGCGGAAGAAGGGAACTAGGCTAGATAGGGTACTCTACGTTGAGCCAGGCTCCGCATGCTACAACGTGAAATCGTTAAAAACGCTGTATAAGATGGTTCCACCAAAAAGGACGCTGGCAAGAATGCCAGCAAGAACGCCCGGCCATGCACAAAGCCACAATCATGCCCACGCGCAGTCCACTTGATCAAAGAATTCCCGGTCACAATCCATATCGCGTTCCAGATCTTCGACACTCATGGTCCTCCTCCGCGCAGACATACCCGGCCAACGCCGCGCGCCCCCACCACCATCAATCTTCCGCCTTTGAAAGAAACCCCGACACTCCTCCCTCCAACTCTTCAACTGCCCCAGCCCCTGGTTCCCCTCGACTACCAGCGAACCAATCTTGAAGCGAACGTGCTCAACGCCGCCGAATGCTTGCCGCAGAATCCGCACCATCAGTGGGAGGTCACAGTCCGAAACTCCATATACATCGATCGTCAACACAGCGAGATACACATCCTTTGCCAAATCCATAAGCTGGCATCTCCAGAGATAGCATAGCGCGGCCGGGTTGGTGGGCACCGGAGGATCGAAGAGCTCGAAAATGGGGTTTGGGGCGAGCCAGCGGAGACAGTGTACTAGACCGTTTTGGTAAGGGTCGGAGAACTTGAAGGTTACTCGCTTGATTTCGGCGCGGCGATGGGGGCCGGATAGCCAGAGGAAGGATGTGAAGCCGGTTGTGCCGAATTGGAAGTCTGTGGTGTGGTATATCCACGGGACTAGGTGACTGTTCAGAGCTTTTGAGATGCGCATCATGGTAGCTAGTGAAATGGGCGAAGGCGATACGGCGGGTGTGTGGCGGCCGTGGGAAGCTCGTCGACGTGAGAGGAACTCGCCTGTAACGCCGGCTGCAGTCCCAAGAATCATTTGTTGAAGCTCCAGCGGCAACTTCAGGAATTGGAGAAACAGCGGTTGGATAGCGACACTGTCTCTATCGGCCGGCTTCAGTCCTAGTATGCACGATCTCCGGCGCAGTGAGTCGTCCACACTTGTTGCACACGACGCGGCCTCCTTGTTCACTTGCTCAGCATGTTTGGAACTGAAGTACTCCTTGCTTAAAAAGTCTCGGGCGCTCATCCAACCTGAACCATATCGGACCACCAGCTTGTATCTCGCATCTCGGTGTCCGGGTGGGAAGAGGCGGATTACGACTTGCTTCCTGGCGTCCGTCCATGCAGTATCCGTGAGAACACATTTGATCGACTTTCCAAGTCCAATAGTCTCAACACTCTCTGCCTGCATGACGAGGCTGATCTTGCCATTGAAGTACAGGCTCGCGTCGTGGTTCGCTGACCATTTGGTCAGGTGATGCAGAAAGCTGCGGCGTTGCTGCTCGGCGGACCAAGCCGTGATCCTTGGGCTACGTGGTGACTTGTTTGATAAGAAGCAAGGGGAGCGTGGGGTTTGGTTTGGTGATGTCGGCGCTTCGGTGTCCTGGTATGATTGAGTTGGCGTCTTTGAACGCGGGTTGACCAGGTAGCCTGAGCCTGCCATGACGGATATGGGAGACCTTCCGCACGGGTCGACTGTCTCGGTGTTGTTTGAAGTAGAGGTGCGGAATACCAGGTGCGTTCTTGATGCAGTTGGCTAGGCGCTGCTGGTCAAGAGCGGGCGCGAGAGTACCTTGGTTGCTTGCCGAGGTCGTCATTCATCGCGTGCCCGTAAGCGCGCGCCGGTGAAGGAACGAAGCAGTCAGGCTCGTGTGAAGTGAGTTTGCCAGTCATACGAAGTGAGCCCAATGGAATGGTGAGGTAGGCAATGCAATATCGTCTGATATGAACGCGGCTCGGTTCCAGTTGATGGTGTTGCCTGATGGATCACGCCACGGCCACGGCCAACCATGAGGGGACATGTACGCTAACCAAATCGGGCAATCTCATGTCTGTCGGGTATCTTGCATGCAAAGTAATGCTAAACATAGAACAATCACGAAAGTGGCCCTCACGCTCTTCCTTCCAGCCATCCGGCAGCCCTCTCCAAGCCACTATTGAACTCCCGCATGCCTGCTAGTAGTCCACCGCCGACGGAGCCTACGCTTCTCCCCACAGTCTCAAGCAGCATACTCAGCGGTACCTCGGCGCCTTCATGCTCCCTGCCCTGCTGCCGTGCCCGCTCTCGGCCGCTCTGAATCGCGGCCTGGATCGCGAACATGTTTGCGCTGAGCCTCTCTTTCGCTTCCGTCCTTTCCTTATCAGCATCGAACATGGCCTGCTCATCGTCCAGTTCCAGTGCAATCTCATGTCTGCTAATCTGCAATGCGAGCATATCTTTCCTCCGCTCAACGTTCCTGTTTCTGAAGGCTTTTCGCTTCTGGAAGCCGGCGCTGAGCGTGTCGTTTGCATCTTGTAGATCTAGCAGCTTCTCGTTCAGACTTTCTCTAAAGGCAAGGACGAGGTTGACTTCGGTTCGGATCTGCTTCCGGCGTGACGATTCGTGGGCATGCTGCAGCTTCTCGGCCATCCGGCCTACTCTGTGGTCGATGTTCTGCTCCAAAATGGTGCGTGTCGTATCAGCGACTGTAATGCCCCGCACCGTAGAGCCCTTGATGCGCATGACTGAAATGGCACGTTTGGGACCCCCGAACTTTTGACGCTTTCGAGGCGGGTCGCCGGCCGTGGGCTTGGTAGGTTTGGCTTGCTTTTGCTTTCGCACAATTGACTGCTCCTCCACTTCCGGCTCATAGCCATCCGACTCCTCGACAGACGAAAGGTCAGGCAGCTGTTCCTCACGGCGTGCTGCGATTTGTGGGCGTTGGCGTGTCCGGACGGCATCGGGCGAGATGTCGTCAGGCGCGTTGTCTTCGGTCTCTGCCAGCTCGGGCGAGATGAGACTCGTCTTCTTAGGCCGTGGCTTCCTAGCTGTCGGTGTGGCTTGGGCTTGGTCTTCTTCGTCCAAGACGATTCGGCGAGGTCTTCTTGCACTGGTGGGCGCAGACGGTTCCTTTCTCTGCGACTGAGTAGGTGGAGACAGCTCGTCCATGTACATGTCGGGGTCATTTTCGCTTTCGGCGGGTGGTAGTATTGGTTGTTTGGGTGCAACGACTCGCACAGTCGAGATCTTGACCGGCGGAGACAGTTCGTCCTCGCTGTCCTCTCCATCCTGTGCCATTCGGGGCGTGGTGAAGTCTGGGCCGAAGTGGGATGCAGAAGACGCTCTGAGGGGGATGGGCAGCAGGCCGGGTGTGTGGGGCGGTGCATTGGTTGACTTGGGCGTACGGGAATACTTGACAGTCGAGCTTATGGCCAGGTCGCTGGTTCTATCCGCAATGGGCGTCTTCTCGGCAACGGTGACTGGCAAGACGCGCTTTGCTGTGCTCTGGCCTTCTTCCAGGAAGGACAGCTCGTCAGGCTCTTCATCAAACGCGCCGAGCACACTCGACGCGGTGCCAACGACCCTCCTGCTTTTCTCCACAGACTGCACGTCATCGTGGCGGTCTGGGCTGAGGTCGTCGGGTTCGCCGTCGTCCTCGCTGGCCTGCACGTGAACGATGCCCCGCTTCCTCTTGCCCAGCTTCGGCGTCACGGTGCGCTGGCGGGGGGTCGCATGCGCATGGCGTCGCGCGCTGCTGCTGCGCTGGACGGACGCTTGCGGGGTGTTGCGGGCGGGCGTGGGCGTTCGTCGCGGTGGCTGCGGCGGCAACGAGGCCTGTTTCGCAACGGCTTTCGGGGCGAGGCCGGCGAAGCTGAACCCAAAGTTCTCCTGGACCGACGACGCGCCAGCGCCGCGCACGCGCTGCTGTCGTCGCTCGTGCCTGTCCATCGGGGGGGTGGTGGTGATGGTGATGATGATGGTGATCTTGATGATGCGGGGGTGCGCGTTGTTTTTGGTGTTGAGGCGACTGACGCGCCGGGCTAGGGAGGCGAAGACTGGCAGGGGTGAGGTCGAGCGCGGGCCATCTGATGCACGGCAGTAGTAGTATTATAGTAGCAGTAGTGCAAATGTTGTCCAGTGCTCTTCTTCCTCCCACAACCACCCCGTCCTCCTCCTCCCCACCCCCAGCGCTTCCACCATGGGCTGGCTCTGGAGCGACGCGCCCGCAAAGGACAAGCTCGACCCCTCCCTGCGCGATTTTCTCAACAAGGAGGCGCCCTTTGGCCCCGGCCCCGCGCTGCCCAAGCCCCAGCCAAAACCGCAGCCCGCGCAGACACCCACACCCACGCCCACGCCCACGCCCACGCCCGCGCCGTCGCCCTCCCAGACCGATGCCGCGCCCGCCGTCCCCTCGCAGTCGCAGTTCCAGGACGGCCGCTATGCGCACCTCTGGAAGGACTACATGCCGCAGCAGGAGCTCGAGAACCGCGGCAAGACGGAGCAGGACAAGCTGCGCGACATTGTCGACTCGTACAACGACCGCAAGGCCGACATGGGCCAGGCCGCGCTCGAGAATTGCGCCTTTGAGTACCTGGCCCAGTTCGAGTGTTTCCGCCATCCCAGCTTCCGCCAGGTGTCGACCATGTGCCACAAGGAGTCGCGCACCTTCAACGCCTGCTACGACGCCCAGAAAAAATGCCTCATGGCCCTGGGCTGGATGGACCTGAGCACCTGGAACCCGGACGCCAGCGAGCGCATGCAGATGCACGCCGACAAGCTATACCAGCAGCGCCTCGAGCAGCAGCGCCTGGTGGACGAGGCCAAAGAGGCCGGCTTGCCGGAGCCCCAGTTCGAGAACGTGCTGTCCAAGCACAACGTCGCCCGCGCCGTCGCCGGCAAGACGCTGACGCCGACGCTACGCGAGGCCCCGAGCCCCTCCGACGAGGACGAGGCCGACGTGTGGCGCCATATCAAGCCCGAGTCGCGCGTCAAGTACGAGAAGAAGCTGGCCGAGCTGCCCAACGAGGACCAGGAGTTTGAGCGCAAAGCCTTGCTCGGCGAGTTGCGCGCCCAGGCCGGAATGGCCAAGGAGGTCGAGCAGACCTTCATCGAGGAGCGCATCAACCGCATGAAGCGCCGAGAGACCGGTCAGGCCACCATAGGTGACACCATCAAGCGCCTATGGGGATGGGGTTGATCTCACCTGCCCATAGCCTGTATACTCCTGTACAATATCACGCCGTTACGTCCCATGACATTGTTCATCCCACGTCGCTCCAACACCGCTCGAGGCACGTTGTACCGCCACAGCCCTATGCTCGCGAACGTTGACCCCAACCAATACCGTGTCCGCTTTTCCTTCTACATAGGCAAAGTTTTCCTCACTCAGGTCATAGTCTATCGACTCTTGAAGACTTCGGCGGTACTTTGGGGGCGCTGCCGCCGTATGGTGCTCAGCATGCCTCTGTTGTATGTGTCAGTCTTCCCTCGGGGTCCTACTTCGTAGAGCTGGAGACGGACGTTACAGCTCGAGGTAGTGAGTTGCCCCCGAGCTACGAGGGAACTATTGGACTTCTAGAGATAGACTAGGCTTAGTACTCCTACTATACAGGCATCGTGCCGCTACCCCGTGGGCTGATATCAGGAAAGGCCGACAGACGAGACTGGCGTTTAGCAGTCTGGGCAAGCGCATGACTTCCTAACACTTTGTGGTAGACCCTGTCAGAATGCCTTTTCTCGCTACCTTCGTATTGTTCAGTTCAGTTCCATGGTTTCAACCCCTTTTACCAAACCAGGCACTTGCAAAGTTTCATCGCGAAAAACCCCTCTTGGCGACATGGTTATTTTACAAGTGTGCAAATAGGTGGCCACAAAGTCATTTTACTTTCCTCTCAATTCACTGTCAGCGAACACCACCAGCCGGCAACCCGGAGGAAACGACTGTCACAGCCCTTCCAACATCTCCAAAAACTTCCAACCCACGTAGAACCAACATCATCAAGCCTTAAAAGCCGCACATTCCCCCAATTCAACAAGACATCCGTCAGTCCGCCACAATGCGGTCCATCAATACCCACTTCCAGCACCACCACCCGTATGTGCTTACGAAACGACATTTCCCCGTTGCGCATGGTCGAAGCGGCTGTAAGAGTGCATAACATGCGCGAGTTATTGGGCATTGCAACGTCGTTACGCAGACATAGCATTATGGTGGACATTACGGTTTCTGAAACAATGCTAGGTGGGAGGAAGGATGAAATGGGGCAAGGGCCCACGTTGACTTCCCTCGGGCATTGTTCGCTGCCACAGGTTCACCGACACGTTGACCACCGAACCATCTTCGAGCAACACTTCAGATGAACGCCGCGACAGCGCCGTTGTCGCTCAAACAGATGCTCCAACGAAGACAATAGCAGACACGACTCCCCTCCGGCTTCTCAAGAGCGGCATCTTCTGGCTTTCGCTAGGCTTTGTCGGAAAGCCTGCATCAGGCACCATATGCCAAGTCTGCAAGCTTGGCTTCAAAGCTGACTTTGCGAGGAAACCTCGGCCTAGAGGATTCACGGTCAGGATCACTACATCCATGCGATGTGTTTGAAGATGTTTGGTATACAGAGAGATGGTGTAGTCTATGGCAAGTGCCGGACATGGAAGAGCATCATGCGTCAACTCGAGGGTATGGATGGAGAGCAGCGGATGAGGAGGATTATGCGTTTGGAGAAGATGGTGTGTCCATAGGAGGTGGATTTTGGTCGAGTGGGGTGAGAGATGGAATCGATTGAGACGGGATGAGATGGGGAGTGGGGCAACGAGTCGTTGTACTTGGTGATTGGGTTGGAGGCGAGGAGGGTGAAAGGTGAATTATCGGTTGGACAGTCGAGTACCACCCAGCCACCCTTGCCATGTCACAACCTCGTTCAAGAATGCCACCGGTGGATCGGAATGTCTTGGCTTGGCCACGGCACACTTTGCCTACAGGCCGATGCTCCCCCAGGGTTGCATGCATGATCAATTACGTGGTCAAAAGGCTAGCAATGCATGTCGCAGCCCTTCCCGATCGCATTCCAAGGGTCTAGGGCGCATTCCAACTCAAGCAATAAACAACGATGGTTTCTCCGCTTATACAGCACCACGCTTCTTCTGCGACTGTGTTCTCCTACCACTCCTCTGGCCACCTTTTTGTGCCCTTTTTCATTTCGTTATTCTGCGTCCAGACTTTTTTCGTCCGACTTAGCTCGGCTTTTTGTTACTTCTTGTTCCAGACTTGGCTGCGCCGACTCCGGCAACGCAGACAACACCTAACACAGCAGCTTTCTTATGTTTTTTTTTTCTTGTTTCTTTTGTCCACAGAGCGCAGATACATGAGAGCACAGAGCTGACCGTCCGCATTGAGCGGCTTGCTAACATTTTACAAAGGGTCTAGATACAGGAGGCGGCAACACCGGAGCCCCGTACGTAGGATGCTACGCGCTGACCCGCGCTGACGGAACCCGTTTACTTACGGGCTCGACCAATCCGGGTCAAATCGGTTTGACGCAGACAAGATGTGACGATATATGCGCCGCGTTTCTGTACTACGCCCTCAGCGGAACCACTTGCGACTGCGGTAACAGCTTGCCGGCCGATCTCGAATCCTTTGAGCGTGAAGGCCAGTGCACCACACCCTGCGCGGGTGACCCACTAGAAGAATGCGGCTATACTCCTCCGCTCCAGAGATTACGAGTGAGGCAGACTGAGCCGCTGGGTTCGTTGTTTGGACCTCGCGTGTACAACGTACGACACACACTACTCTATTCCACTAGACGTACTAATAACGTGTCTAGGGTGCCGTAGGACAGGACCCGTTCCCACCAAACCGACCTCCGTCAGCACCAGGAGACGGAGTCGACCTCTACCCTTGGAACTGGGATTACCCGCACCATCACCACGGCCATGGGCGCTACCATTACCAAAAAGGTCACAAGCATGGATACGAAAAAGGTCCCAAGCATGGAGGAGGGTACAAGTAAGATGATGACGATTCTGATGGATTGAAGGTCGGAGATGGACCGATAAGAAGAGATGGGGGTTTGGGGGGATCGGAGAAGATGCGTTTGATGGGTTAACGATTAGTCACTCTTTTGGCGAGGCGAGGTTGTGTAATTAGTAAATTGATTTTGGTCTTCTTGGATGTTTGGAACTTTGTGTCCTGTGCTCGATGCGTGACCTTGTCGAAGTGGACAAGTGCTCGTTGTATCTTGGTTGTCAATCGCTCGACGTATGAGGCTGTGGGGAGAGGGGGAGATTTCGACCGACATGGCAGGTTTTGGTCCTCAACAGAATGTGTCTGCTTCATCGCGTAGTTGCGAAGATCCAAGCAGAGTAACGGCTCAGACAGGATGGTATCGACCCTAATAGTTCGACCCATTTGGGACATGTGTCGGGGGGCGCTCAACACGCCGGAAGGTGGCTCTTCTGTCGGTGTTTCCAGTTTGGCATGAAGCCGGCCAGGGGCGGAGCTTGTCAATCGCAATCTCTGATGGACCGAGATGAACCGAGTGGGAACACCGCAGGTCCGAATCCGAGGGCATGCGAACGGCTCGCAGAAGGCGTTCTGGTATCGCAGCCGATGGTCGTCGCGCGTCGAAGCGGCTCCGCACCGTCAACGCGGGGTACGGTTTCCCAAACAGGGACGATGGAACAGCTTCCCCCAGCGATTCTCGCCAGCTCTTCAACCAAAGCGCAACAAGCTACTCTAGCCATGTCATTGCGCCATATCCAAGCCCCGAAAGGTTGCTTGACTTGACGGGATTGGGTGTTCGAGCCGCTTGCGAGTACAGCCAACCGGGCAGGTCTCGCGCCACCGAAACGGATTGCGGAGCCGCAGAGGTATATATATCAGTCGTTGTCGCGTCACCTTCTTCCTCAAATAGAAACCTCCAGTCCTCCCACATTCTCTCTAGAAACTTCGGCTCTTTCGTCTTCTTGTTCCTTCCACAAAACATAACTCTTCACCATGGTACCCTCCCTCCACCCCCTGGTCGACAACGGGCTCAAGAAAGGCTCCGCCAATAAATCCGGCGGAAAACTCCGCTGCCACTGCTCCACCAACAAAGTCGAAGTAACCCTCGCTGGCGACGTCGCCCACAACCACGCCTGCGGTTGCTCCAAATGCTGGAAGCCAGAAGGCGCCCTCTTCTCCGTTGTCGGCGTCATCTCTGTCGACCAAGTCAGCATCACTGCCAACGCTGACAAACTCCACATCGTCGACGAATCAGCAGCTATCCAGCGCAACGCCTGCAAAGAATGTGGCGTGCATCTTTTCGGCAGGATTGTTACCGATCATCCTTTCAAGGGACTGGACTTTGTCCATGTGGAGTTGAGCGATAGCGAGGGGTGGCAGGAACCGCAGTTTGCGGCGTTTGTGTCGAGTATTATTGAGCAGGGATTTGAGCCGGCGGGGATTGATGGGGTGCGGGAGAAGTTCCAGAAGGCGGGATTGCAGACGTACGATGTATTGAGTCCGCCGTTGATGGACTTGATTGCAACATTCACTGGGAAGAAGAATGGAAAACTATCCAAGTTGTAGATATCAGCATGGGAATTTCATATCAATCATTATGAGAGGGTGTTCGATAGCTCGACATATTTACAGCGGGGACGAAGATATATCAACTCATGCTATTGAGCACCTTGATGCCCACCACGCACTCCGGTACTAGTCTAACCAGCTCAAGTAGGCAGTCAGCCCGAAATGTGTCACAAGCTGGAACACCTTCCTTAGCACCCCGCATGTAACATCTTTCGCCACCAAGTTCCGTTCGGTCAAGCCACGGCCATGGCCTTTCGGAACCACCACGTTGTCACTTTGTCGTGACCTTAACCCTCACCCCCTTAGACCCGTCCCTGGGAACGGGAAAGAACATGTCGCTGGCCATCACGACATCAGTCTCGTCCGTTTCGTAGAGCTTCAACATGCCGACATCAGAAGCGTCCTGAACGTCCCCGCAGCCAAAACGACTAAAGACGCCTGCTATGCACAGATACAGCTCTGCCCAAGCCAAGTTCATACCGACACAAACCCGGGAACCTTTTGAGAACGAGACCAGATACTTGTCAAGGCGGCTGGAGTCTTCCAAAATCCAGCGATCGGGCAGGAAAGCCTCTGGATTTGGGAAGATGGTCTCATCGTGGTGCGTCAACGGAATTGTCAAGCTCACTGGGGTTCCAGGAGGAATTACCCAATTACCGCACTTCAAGGAGGCGTCTGGTGCAATACGTGCACTTCTCCCCGTTGCGCCGTACCCTAACCGTAGTCCCTCTTTAAGAACGCCAGTGAGGAACGGTAACCTCTCTAGCTCCTGCAGCGAGGGTCTGCTGTTAGGATTCGGGTGCACAGATTTGAGTTCCTCTTTCAGCTGTTTCAGCAATGTTGGATTCGCCAATAGGTGGAAGGCGATGACAGTGAGACACCAGGACGTCGTATGAGTTCCGGCTCCAACGAGCAAAACGGCTTCTTCGGCTAGTCGACGCGATTCCTTCTCGATTGCCGGAAGGTCGCTTTGTAATAGAGTGTGGAAAATCGTCTTTATGCCTCCATCTACTTTGTCCGAGTCTTCCCGCCGAATTTCTTCAATCTGGGTCATACGTTCCTGTCGAGATGATCCAGTTAGTCCAACTCATCCACATGGAATTGGGGCAAACCAACCCTTTTGAGTTTAATATTCGCCGAGACTTCCTCACCCATCTTTACAGCGATGGACTCGGGTAGTGCGAGCATGATCTGTAGTATCCAGTTCATGTGTTTCAGCAAGGCGATAGCCTTAGCCGCTCCGAAAGACGTGTTGTGGAACGCAGGGTCAAAACCGGGCGCCTCGATATGGTGATCTGATCGACCAAAACAATACTGCATCACGACATCTGCATCAAGTCAGTTGAGGACTCCAAGCGTGGAGAGCCATCGGAGGGAATACCGTTCGTGAAAGCCGAGAATGCATACTCCATTGAGACAGTCTCTCCATTCGTTCCGCACTTCCGAAGTTGATGAATCAAAGCGTCAACGCGCTCTTCAACAAATGGCAGCAGCTTCCGCACATTTTGCATGGAGAAGAATGGGTTTATCGCACTTCTACGATGGCGATGCAAAGCATGTGGTGCGGTTCCAAGCATGGAGGCCGGGATCCCGATGCCTTGGGTTTGCCAGCTCCACTTGTCTCTTCTGTTGCTGTTGGTGCTCGCTGAGTACATGATCTCCCAAAAGTCGGGGTCGGCAACGTGCAGTTCGTAAGGATTTATCCGTATAATCGGACCATACTGTCTGTGGAGACTCTTGATCTTCCAGATGTACTGCCCGCCGCAAATGATATCATAGTAGAACTCGTACCAGAACGTGGCGGCTGCGAGTTTCGGGCCTGGGAACTTTGCGATTGGACTTTGAAACAGCCTGCGATATATCGTGATGGCTGTGTATATCAGCGAGGCAACCAAAAGGGACAGGATGACTGAGGAGATCATGGTCGGGGTGTGGGGGTTGGAGTATCGGGTTGGAAGGGTCGGGGTTGCCCAACTCCCCCATACTTATATAAAACCCCGTGCATGACCGATTCAAGTATTGGTTGAGGCCCGTGAGCAAAGTGTACATTGGTCTTGAACCGGAAGGTAACATCACATGACTGGGTGGCTTTGATTGGGTGATATTTACGAGCTGTGTCAGCAAAGATCAACCAATTGGTCCTTGTTCGCCCGACTTACCGAGCTGCTTACGTGCGGACACGCCCAAACCCGCCATCTCCGCAATCGTACTCCGGTGGTTCAAAGGACATGCTAGGCGGACAGGCGAAGCCGACGCGCCAGCGTACGAGCAGTAATCGATCGCGGGCGGGCTGTTCGACATGCAAGCGCCGGCGTGTCAAATGCGACGAGGGACGTCCGCACTGTCTGCGCTGTCTTCGGGCCGACCTTGCATGTGAGGGCTATCCAGACGCATCGATATCGACGAGCACACCACGGGCCACGACACGCAATAGGATAAATCCGAAACCCCTCATCCTGCCAAAAACCAACCGCGACTTGCTCTTAGACACAGCTCGGCCCACAGCGACTCTTCCGGGAGAAACAGAGGTCGAGAATCGATACCTCCGTTATTTCCACGAACAAACTATGGGTGGCTTCCAGAGCGCCTTCGACTGGACCTTGTGGAACCGCCTTGTGCTTCAGGGGTGTCACCACGAGTCTTTCGTACGAGATGCTGTCGTCGCGATCGGTGCTCTACACAAGTCCCTATGCACAATTTCCTCTGTAGCGCCAGAAGCACGTCCCGACCCCGAGAAGCCGATGGCGGAGCTACATCGTGAGTACGCATATCGCACTTATGGAAGAGCCCTGAGGAAGATGCAGCTTGCAATTAATGCTGGCGCTGGGCCGCGACTTGCGCTCGTTGCCTGCTTACTTGTAGTTTGCTTCGAAAGCCACATGGGCAATCGATACAAAGCGGTAGCACATGCCCAATATGGACTACAGATATTACAACAGTGGAACGGCCACTCCACAAGTGGCGAGCCTCCGAAAGTCGAGGACGAAATCATAGACGCCTTCAGAAATCTAGACATACAGATTGCCACGATCAACGACAGACGCACGCCTGAGGTTCACCAAAGACTGCTGGAGACGCATACAGCTCTGGCACGTTCGATGCCATCTTGCTTCGAGACGCTCGACGAGGCAAGACGCTATTGGCATATCGTCATGCTCAGAAGTTGTCATTTCCTAGCCACAACATGGGCTCGAACACAATCGCACTTATTAACGCGAGAATTTCAGACGAAAATTCCCGGAAGCGTCACGACCACGGTCGGGGAAAACATTCATACATCATCATTCACGGTTGACGACGTCATTCGAGCGGGCCATCGTCGATTCCGCGAAGAAATGGATCACTGGCTCACGGCTTTCGAGCCAATACTGCACAGAATAAGACGCGTTGGCAGGAATACATTGCGAGAACACGTGGCCGCGACAATGCTTCAGATACAGGCGCTAACGGCCAAAGTTAATCTTGCGGGTGTGATCATTACGCAAGAGATACTATGGGATCAGTTTCTTCCTGAGTTCAAGGACATTGTACGATTCGCCGAAGACATTGTCGCAGTGCGCCTTTCAAATTCAGCATTTGACCATTACTGGGCCGGCAGCTTCAATCTCGATCTCGGGCTCGTGGTTCCATTGTTTCTCGTGCTCCTGCGATGCCGAGACCCGGTGTTGAGACGACGGGCTATTGGTATCCTCAAAAGCTGGCATCAAGAATGCTGGTGGGATCCTTTGCTCATCACAGCAATTGCTCAATTCATAATGGCCATCGAGGAGAAGGGCATGGTAGACGGCTTTATTCCAGAACCATCGAGAGCTATATTGACTGGCAAAAGACATAAGCCTACCGATCGAGCATTGATCATACAATGCGTCCAGAGGACTGGTGGGCCTGGAGGTGGTCTGAAATGGACAGAAGGACTGGTCCGGTGGTAAATTGTCACATTACCCTCGTCACCTCCCCAAAGGCCAGGATACAAAGTCGTATAGCTTCTCCAGGGGGGTCTCAGTACCTGTTACCTCATACTAGCTACTGCGCTGTCTTGCAGTAGGTGCAGCGTCTACCACCGCCTTAGAGCCGAAAAGCAACCTTGTATCCTGCCGCGCTTTTCATCGAAAGACGCATTTGTGGCTTCCACTCAGCCGATCCGTCCAGTTCCTCGAAATTTTGCACCAGCCTAGAAAGCAGGTAGCTCGCGTCGGCCAGAGCCTTTTCTTTCCCCAAACAAGACCTTCCTCCCATGCCAAGACCACTAAAATCTTTGGGCGTCTACCGAATAGTGTCCCAGCGTTCGGGCTTGAATGTATTCACGTCGGGTCCTAAGACAGCTGGTTTCAGATTCTTACTCCAGAAGTTGACAAGACCGTTTGAACCGGCTGGTACGTGTAGCAGCTGGTTACCGTTAAGCCCGCCACCTGTCGGAAGCGTGAGATCGCGGAGGGCGCGGCGGCCAAGAATAGGAAATACGGGACGTATACATAGCGACTCGAAGAGAACGTTGTTGAGTAGCTTGTTTCCTTTTGAACCATCAAAGGTCATAAGGTGTGGTCCTTTACCTAGCAATTCCACTCGTAGGTGCTTCCAAGCGCTGGGCTTTTGAGCTAAAAGCTGGATAGTGTTGCACAGTAATGTTGCTGTCGTGTCTTGGTTCGCTAATGCAGTTTGCATCAACTGCTATTGTGCGTCTTGTTTGTTGCTTGCGTGTGGGACAACAATTTCGACCATGGTTCTCTTCTCACTCTTCGCATTGGGAGTTCCTTCACTGTTCCTCTTTCCGGACTGATCGATGGCGAAATCCACGAAAGAGTGTAGCTGCGCAGAAACCTTGACATAATTTGCCTTTGGCAGAAACCAGCTCGAACCTTCCAGGAGAAGGCGTTAGTCCCATCGCGAGCAAGGCCTGATTCCTCGCCTCGTTGAACTCCGATGCCGGCAGAGGACGCCCGTCGTCTTCTTGCTCTACGTCGATCCCCAGGATGAATTGCATCGAAGTATCGATGAACGTCGTTACGTTAGTCAAGTTCCAGTGTTTTTTTTAAGGTAAGCCGCTTACCGCATCAAACAGCAGTGACCCCATGTCCACAACGCCGCCCCGTTCCTCGATTCGCTCCAACAACTTATCGTTAACTTTCTCAAGCGTCTCAAACCCATCGGTATTATTCCTATTACAAGCAGGCTTCAAACCATTCCTAGCTCCAATCCACTCCTCTCCATCCGTCGTAAGAAATCCACAGCCTAACATCTCTTGCATCCCAGTATATCTCCACCCGACGCCCCAGTCTGCTCCCCACATTATGGCCTGGATATTATCGGGATCACATGTCACGATTACACTGAGCTGGTCGGAGATTTAAGACAGCCGGTATGTCTTGCCGTAATTTTGTTGGAGTTTGAATAAATGGGTCGCATCTAGACTAGTACTGGATGTCCAACCGAGGGTGAAGAAGCGAGGTGGGAGTTGCCGCGCGTTGATGCGGCGTTGGAACAAGAGGAGGACAATGTGGCATACTAGGAGCGCGACAATAATAGCGTATACAACGCGGGTGTCAATCTCCATAGCGTTTAAGTGTTTGAGCCGTTGGAATGTTATAAGGGAGTTACTGCTTTTTAGTTGTCGAAGTTGGATGGGGTGCATTCTAGCAGGTCAAGCGGTGGTGGAGCGTATTTAATTTTCCATGTGGAATCTCGTTCTTAGGTGGTACAAACAGTCCTCTTGTGCATAAAAGTGTTTCTTTGCTGTAGTCTGTTAGAGCAGTCTTGCTACGTATGACAAGCCTTGTGTCGGCCGTAATACCCATTCTCATGCAAGATCGCCACCCTTCTTGAAACTTGGCTAGCGGAAAGCGACCCCGCACGTCTCACGTACTTATCTGACCTGAAGATGGCGTTTTCTGACCAGCTTCTGACATCTCAAGACATCATAAAAGGTACGATAAGCCGTTCAAAACTGCTACTCCATATCTTTTGTGTTCATTCCTCGCACATCGTGGAGCCTGGCAAGATTTGCAAGCTTGTAGAAATTGCGCAGTACAACAATGGCACCTCGTCCATCGTCAGTACCTCACGGTGGAAAACTATGGGTTAATTCCTCAGTTCTTTCCTGGCATTACGCAGAAGCTAACTCTTTTAACGGTAAAAGCTCTTGGACCTCGGAACTATCAGTCTAGACGCAGCAAACGTGCTTGCCGGCGCTAACCAGTTCCCTGCTAAGAGCGCCCCACAGCCGCATGTGCGGCGAGAACTGATTATGATTGCGGCCCTATTATATCACCCTGATATTGGCCTGATTCTGTTTGACACAGGATCGTGTGAGGATGTGGCTGCGAGTTGGGGTGACGAAGCGACGGAACTCGGGCCAATTACCCGGGACAAAGCGACACAAGGACTTGCTGAAGCAATCAAAGCGACATGAGCAGGGACCGTCAAAGACATCCGCGCCGTAGTGATGAGCCATACACATTGCGATCATGCCGGTGGTTTAGAGCAATTCTTTGGTACTGGTCAGTTGGTTTCAACTTACCTTACACATTTGTGCACCGGACGCTTACGACAGTTTATGCAGACACAGAGATTTGGTGTCACGAAGACGAGTTAAAGCACGCATTCTGGTCCTTCGCAACAGGCTTTGGGCGCGGACCCTACGTCAAAGATTATTTAGATGTCGAAAAACTGAATTGGAAGACGTTTTCTGGAGAGGCGTTTGAGCTCTACCAAGGAGTTACACTGCATCATGTTCCAGGTCACACTATCGGTGGAGTTGCTATGGAGCTGGACCTAGCAAGGACGGGTTGCGTTGTCATCACTGGGGATGCTTTCCACATCGGAGAGAACTATGTCCACGGTATCCATCCTGGTACATTGACCACGGACTTGAACGCGTGGCATCGCAGCCGGACATACATTCGTGCTTTGGTGCAGAGGAAGCAAGGAAAGGTCGTCTTAGGGCATGATCCAGCATACTTCCATGCTTTGGAAGCCAGTCCAGGATTCACAGAATGATCTTACTGGGTAGGCCTGAGGTAACGAGAGAAATGACCACTCTAAGTCTGCGTCAACTATCTACATTGTCCATCACCAATGTACAGAAATTTCGTCTGACGCCTACATTTGTCGACAATTATCGAGTGACCATACGTACCCTCAAACATTCGCCCCTTCATTTACGCTCCAAGCCGCACCAGTAACAAAACTGCTCCTCTCACTCAGCAGAAGCACGATCACATGCGCTACCTTGTCCGCTTTTCCACCTCACGGGATCGGAGTTGATGGCGCGGGAACGAACTCAGGAATCCGTTCTAGTTTCGCTTGATGCATAGGTGTATCGATTGCACCACTGCCATGATCATCTCGGTTAGTTTCCAATCCTGAGCGTATAGTGATACAACCACAGGAAGGTAAGAAGACTTACAATAGTACACAGTTCACCCTCACTCTACCCTTGCCATCCTTCGCCGCGATTCTCACGAGACCCAGAACCGCATGCTTGGAGGCTGAGTAAATGGCACCCTTCTCAAAACCTTGGATAGAGAACAGGCTTCCAACTTGCACAAAGCTGGACCCGTCGCTGAGCACACCTGGCTTTATCGACTCTGAGATCTTGGTGAAAGCGCCCCGAACATTCACATCCGTGCCAAAGTCTGTGAGTGCCCAGCTCATGGCCGGCAGTGCCTACCGAATTGGCAACGCCGCGAATAGTACCGAGTTTCTCGTGTATAGAGGAGAGTAATTTGCGGATGGCAACGCAGTCGGTGATGTCGACGACAAGCCCTGGGGCCAATCACCCCGCGAGTTTCCCCGCGCTATTCCTCAGAATCTCCTTCGATTTGCACACCACCGGCATTTTTCCTAACCGTCGCTTGTCTGCGTGCGAGGATCTTATTTTATATTTTAACTCTTTATAGTTAACTTACTTATTTAGTTTATACTTTTAGATTTACTTTACTAAATTAATAGACACGAATAGTTATTTAAGTTATTTAAATTAGTTAAGATTAGAAATCTCTATACTTAGATATTTAACTCCTATACTTAAACCTCCTAAATACTACTAACGGCGAACGCTACTATATACTACCCTCCCCTTACCCGGCCTAGGTATAGGTAAGTGTACTACTATTAATAATTACCTTACTCTCTATATATAAAGACCCGAGAATTAACCTAAGCTCTCTAGTACGTCTCCACTTATTATATAAGGACTCGACGAGCGAATTACGATAAGTAAAGATTAAGGATCTTTATAATATTATACCTCTTTTAATACTAAGTTAAAATAAAATACTTCTTTATACTAATTTATCATACGCTATCTATAACACTTCTAGTACTATTAAATACTAAGGGTAGCTGCCGAGAAAAGCTTAGGAAATCTCCACTTTAATAACTACTAAAATACGTCAGAACTTGAAAAAAGCCTCCAGACCCAATCCTGCCGACGTAGTCGCGCCAACCATTCTACTCCCGTATACGAACCACCACATACACTCCGCCGGGTTTTGCAAATCAACTGTATAGACATTCCAGAAAAGCAACGTGGCAGTACCTGCGCAGGTGAAAGTGTAGTACCACAGACCCCACTCCTGCAGCCAGCCGCCAGCAACCAGCAACATCACCTGAAGCACAGCAACTCCCGTCAGTAGTGTACGCGGCCCGTCCTTGAATCTCACAGCCATGCTGCGCACCCCAGCTTTAGCATCGTCTTCAACGTCCTGTTGCGCGTATACCGTGTCGTAAACAACAGTCCAGCATATCTGTGCGAAGTAAAACAGGCCAAATGCAATCCAGATGTGCGGCTCGGTGGTCCGAAAATCGTAGTCCACGGCTGCGGCGCCAATGAACAGTCCAGTTGACATCTCGAATCCAAGCACGAGCTGCGGAAAATCTGTGAAGCGTTTCGCAAATGGATAAAGCGCTAGCAAGAAGATCTTCGGCATGGCTAGGATCCAGCAATGAACTGGCAACTGGTACAAAAAGCTCAGCGCTGCGAGCGTTAAGCAGGAGGTGAAGAGATGTCCTTGGGTTGGAGTTAAGGCACCGCGCGCGATTGGCCGAAGTCGACAACGCCGCACTTGTCGGTCGTACTCGCGGTCTAGCGTGTCATTCCAGGAGCAGGCGGCACCGCGCATGAAGACTGTGCCAGCAAGCAATATCGCGTTGATCTTCAGGAGGTTTGGTAGAGTTGGTGGAGTGTCGAGCAAGATACTGGCGAACAGAGTGCCAAATAGGTGGTGGTAATAAAATGCGTAAATCCCGGTCGGTTTGTCGATTCGCATCAGCTCGCCATATGGTACAAACGATGCCGGTATGCAGGAGAGGATGCCGGTTTTTGGTAGCGAGTATTCTGGGAGGGGATTCTCGCCGCTAATCGAGGCGTCGCTAGATTTTACCCGGCCGTTCGTGCTTTCTGAAGCCATGATGAAGCCGTAAAGCTGGGTACGTATGTAGTATAGAGTTCCGAAGTTATGGTGAATGGGACCAAAGTCAATAGTGCTGGTCTTTCGAGGAAATGCGGTGGGGAGCAAATTTGTGTTAAACCGTCATGCAAAAGAAAGTACGGTGCAGCTAGGATAAAAGCTATCCCAATACCGTCAACCTGGGCACGCACCAGCGACACACTCGCGGAATCTAGAGCTCGATACGTGAGGTTCTACAGATTCAGCTACCTAGTGCTTAGAAGATGGTGTAAGCCATTGACCGTTTACCCGATCCTACTGACGTCCAAGACGAATTAGTCTTTGTGGTCGGGGTTGAAGGCATGTGTGCTCGGGAATCAGTTCTGCATTCAATCCATGAGAGGAGGGGGCATGTGAGATCACAACCAATTAACGTAAGTTTTTGATCTCCGAGATGAGAATGTGGGCGCGCTTAGCATCCGTATCGATTGAGACCTACAGGCAATATATGCACGACTAAGAGCGTGCAGATCTGAGTCAACGTATCAAGGATTTGGCTTTGACGACAGCAATTACCATGGCTGACCTGAGATCACCAGTGTGCCATGAGACTCTCCAATGCGTCGCCGTGGGTGAGTGCAAAAGTGATTTATAGCATCGAGCACTGTCAGTCCATATGCTTCTCTGAAACCCATAATCCGCTCCATAATCTCCATTTTCGACTGTACGCATTATGGACCGCCTATTCGTAGTCCATTTCCTAGTCGTCGGCGGCGGCCTCGCCGGACTTTCAACGGCAATTGCTCTACGTAAGAGCGGGCATCGAGTAACACTGCTCGAAGCAAAGAAAGTATTCACAGAGGTTCGTTTGCTCACCTCTTAGCCAGGCTACCGTCAATCTTTCGGCCAATATATTTTCTCTCTCCGTACAAGACAGCACAGCTAACCAGCAGCAAATACTTTACAGATGGGGGCAGGAATTCAGATTGCGCCCAACTGCACCAAGATATTCCAAAAGTGGAACATCCTCCATCGTATAAGCGAATACACCAGCGAGCCTAAGACCATCGAATTGCGTTCATACCGTGGCGATCTCCTATCCAAGACAGACATGGTTCCAAATATGGTGCAAAGATTCGGTGCCCCATATCTCGTCATTCACAGAGCCGACCTGCTAAAGGTGTTGTTGGAAGAGGCAAAGTCTCTTGGTACTGAGATTATCACAAATGCGCCAGTCCACCAAGTTGACTTCACCACTCCCTTGGTTCGTACGGCAGATGGCCTTGAATTCACTGCCGACGTGATAATATGCGCTGATGGCGAAAACAGCACGTGCAGACGCACTATGACAGGCAACAAGTCTGGTAGTAGCGTCCCCTCCGGCATACTCGCATATCGCTTCAGCCTTACATCCGATACCGTCCTCTCTCGGCCCGCCTTATCGCACCTGGCCGTACCGTCCAAAGTGACTAGTTGGCTGGGTCCAAGAATGCACGTCGTTGCGTACAATCTTGATGCCAGGAATACCTTCAATGTTGTGGCCGGCGTCCCGGATTCCGGTCACACCGAAATATCGACTGGCCCCAACTCTGCGTCTCCCGGACCCCTGAGAGAGTTTTTCCAGGATTGGGATCCAGTTTTGAAGGAGCTTTTGCAGCTTGCAGGAGATTGCCTTTTATGGAAAGTGATGCTGCATCCCGATTTGGCACACTTGAACTGGATTCAATCCAGTGGAAAAGTCCTACTGATTGGGGACGCGGCGCACGCAATGCCACCACACCTGTACGTTCAACCCTGCAGTCTCAACTGAGTTCCTCCCTCATCTCCACCCTCGGGGTGGGTCTGACTTCAACTGTGTCGTAACGGCGGCTCGAAGTCCAGGGGTCATGGCTAGCGTAGGGCACTCGCCGTTGCGAACTGCTGTTCTTGGACGCTTTGTCTGCTCACCCTTACTGACGGTGGAATTATCGATCGAATTTGAGCCCGTCATACGAATGATCCCAGCTCGACTGCAATTTGCCACTTGCCCCGCTCACGCGGGGTCTTAATCTAAATCCCTACTACCAACCCAACAAACAATTGAGCTAATTTGGACAGGGCGCAAGGTGCTGCACAGAGTATCGAGGATGCTGCATTTCTAGGACAGTTGTGCTGTAGCGCAGGAACCATACAGGACGTGTTTCGAGCTCTTCACATTTTCCAGATGAAGAGAAAAGAGCGCACTACCACTGTTGGAAAGCGGTCACTTGAGATAGGTCGGACATGGGCACTCTGCGATGGGCCAGAACAGGAAACGAGGGACAAAGTGCTGAGGGAAGGAAAGTGTGGTGTTGTGGGCGATGGCCTCTATCCCAATCCGTTCTCAGATTCGGGATTTGTAGAGTGGTTGTACGGGAATGATGTCTTTGAGGACGCTATACGGGCGTTGGACTAGGAAACAACTTTCGTTCTATAGATTCACTCGGCATATCAGGAGAAATTACTGTGCTTAGGAGAGCCATTCTAAGCACAAGAGAGTTGACCGTTGGGCAGGATAGTTCTAAATGTCTCATTTCGCTCGATCTGTGTCTCTCACGACACGTCCACAACTGAACATCTACACTGTCGCTACTAATAATTAAACCACGTCTTGTGTAGCCCTATTTGGTGATACCCTAGGGGTATTTGAAGTCGTCTCAAACGTCCTGGTCATGAGTATATCGCCTCCACCCTCATTCAGTTCCATCACCCCTCTGTGACTCTTCTCAGGCACACTCACGTGGACAAGTGGATGGTTGATTTCCGAGTCCATAGCCATGTAGCTCGATCTTTTGCGTCCTTGCTCGCTTATCCCACTTTTTCCATAGCTGCCCACATAGTAGGCACTCTTCTTAATGATGTTTCCTTGTCCAGTGAGGTTGATATAGAGGGCGCGAAGTGGCGGCAAAGAGCCCAGAATGATAACCAGTGTTATCTCAACACCAGTCCATATGTACAAGATGTAGGTTTCCCAGGTCAAGTCAGAGCGCGCGGAGAGCGATCCAAGATGGGACGTTTTCAGGGCACTGATGATGCCGGTTATGATGCCGCACCCAAGAAGTAGGCATAGACATATCTTCGTTCGCAGGTTGAGTTTTAGGTTCCAGATCAGTGTTGTAGGTAGGATGGCGAGGAAGAAATCCATGGCTGTATTAAAGCCTACATGTACTTAGCATCTAGTCATTAGAGATACAGTTTCCGTGGTTACTCACTCGCGCAATATAAAGCGAAGTTGCTCTGAACTGTTGGATTCCAGCACTCCGTCGTTGTCTTAATTACCGGATTCCAGATAGCATCCACGTTTTTGCATTGCGAAAAGTTAATGATGACCATGCAGAGACCATTGATGCCAGTGAGGATGCTGGTGATGTAGAGCGACCATTTTCGCCAACGAGATGCTCGATCTAACAGGCGGACAATAAGGAGGGCAACAGCAATCTTGCCCAAGCTTAAACAAGTAATTCCAAAAACTTGCGCGATCCAATTAAGTTTTGTTACGTAGATCGTTTTCTCCAAGTCCTGACTCAAATAGTAAAGATGCCGGGTTCCGCCGTTGAGTGAAAAAATGCTGGTTAGGACGGTGAGGGGAATAAAGATCAGCTATGAGCACGTCAGCTCAATTCTTGAATAAGACCCTCGTTTGACACTGTGGAGACAAAACCACTGCGCGCGAGCGAACTAAAGTGCCGCACAGTGGAACACCTTTCAACAACGAAGAAATGATTGTGAGGCCTTACAGCTGTAACTAACATACACCAGTCATCAACGGCGACTGCATGTGTGGAGATGCGACACCAGAGTCTTAGCGCTACAAAGATGAGAGAAGCTGCGCAGCCAACGACGTAGGTTGTCACCAACTGTTTCCCTCTATCCTCATCTGGACCGGGCATCGGCATAAGTGGTGGGGGTGGTGGTGGAACAGCCATTCTGCGTTTCGTGTGTTGTTTCGATGATGCGACCGAGGAAAAAAATGCTTCAACCTTGATAAGGCAGATGTGGAGCCAGCCTCAATCTCTTCACGTCGACGGACGGTTAAATAATGTCCACCACGGTTCTTGTGGCTTGCATCCATATGATGGTCGGAGTCCGAATTGTGCTTGCATGATAGGGCGTGACAGCTCGTTTATGTCTCGGAGTCCGAATTGTGCTTGCATGATAGGGCGTGACAGCTCGTTTATGTCTCGGAGTCGAAAAGATAGTTCTGCTGTATGCCAAGGCTCGTTCCCATGCTTACTGTTGTATCACAGTAGAGATAGGCAAATGCATCCCCGCAATGTGAAGTGTCCAATACCCCTACGAGACGTGGTGGGTACTTTAGCGAGTCCCAGCTACATGGTTCTCGCCCCCCATTGATTGCGGCACAGGCGACATTGCTTACCAGCACGGCACCAACGCAGTCCCCCTTTACGGCTCTGCCGTTCCAATGCAAAGATAAGCTGGCATCCCACGACACTGTCAGGCGGTTTTACTGCACCCACCTACTTACACCCTTTCTAAAGATTCGACAGTCCCGCTTGCACTCTTCGATTTACTACACTCCAATCATGACGTCGATCTCTGCGACTGAGGCTCATGCACTGGTTCAGAAGCTTGAGCAGCTGAGCGAAAACCCTCCAGCCGCGATATTAGAAAACGACGATCTTCGTCGTAGATTTCGAGAAGCTGCATACAGCGCGAGCGTGGCGGTTCAATGGCCTAGCGATAGCGTTCATCTTATCGCGTATGGGACCTTGTATTCGTCCATGGCCCGTATCGGAGTTGACACCAAGATCTTCGACACACTAGCTGCAAGCCCTAGCCCACTGACTTCTGAAGAAATTGCTGGAAAAACCGGTGTTGAGCTTGTTCTTGCGAGTAAGTGCACTTTTGAACTGGGGTTTTCATTGGTCGACGTTCGATGAGCTAATATGTTCATCAGAACGACTCCTACGCTTCTACCAGTCATTCTACTGGCTCAAAGAAGCTGGGGAAAACCAGTTTGTCGCGAACAATGTTACCAAGGCGCTTGTGTCTCCCTTTAGCACTGGGATCGAGTTCTTGTAAGATACTAGCGTAGCTTTCTTGGTGCTTACTGACGTGGTATTAGCAACACTGTCTTGAACCCAACATTTGCAGCCTTGCCGGAGTATCTCAAGTCACACAACTACATGAACCCAACAAACGGTATCGATTCTCCATGGCAAGCTGGATATTCCACCAGTGAACATGCATTTGTGTGGCTGCAGTCACATCCCGAGCACTTCCGCCTATTCATGACATGGATGCCCTTGGAGCGCCATGGTCTTCCTGAATTTATAGACATCTTCCCATTCGAGCAAGAGATTGGCCAGGATACCACTGATGACGATGTTCTCTTCGTTGACATCGGAAGTGCATTGGGAAGTCAGAGTCTCCTCATTCGCAATAAACTTCCGAATCTCAAAGGAAGGGTCATCATGCAAGACCAGCAGCTTGTTATCGATGCTTGGAACGCAGATCCCAAGCTCGGCATCGAGGCCATGGTCTACGACTTCTTTACGCCTCAGCCCGTGAAAGGTAAGCTATGCAAGGTCGTATAGTCTCAAATGCGCTGCTAATAGGGGTGATCAGGCGCCCGCGCGTACTACATGCGGAATATCATCCACGACCATCAGGATGGTCAGGCACGAGAGATTCTCCTGAACACCATTTCAGCTTTTGGCGAAGTTTCATTGTTACTCATCGATGACATTGTGTTGCCTGAATCGGGAGTAGTCCCGTGGCGCGCTACAATGGCTGACTTGAACATGATGAGCGCACTCGCGGCCAAAGAACGTTCGGAGAAGGAATGGTATTTGCTGCTGCAGTCGGCTGGGCTCAAGATTGTCAAAATCTGGAAGTATGCGGTTGAGACTGGCGATTCCATTATTGTTGCCAGACCTGTCGACGTCGCATAAGATTAAATAGTCTCCATAGCGTACTGGGTAGAGTTGCGATTTCGATGCGGTATTATTTAGCACGCCAATTGATCAAGCGGCGATACCAAGGGCACGAGATATGTTCCAACTCATCTTGTGATTAATTGCAGATAAAGTAGAGCAATCCTGTCGTGAGCGATTCCAGGCTATTCGGCCTTGGGAAAACCAAGTACCGCGCCACATCTCTACAGCCCAAGCATTCTGTTCGCCAATATATGCACTGGTGCACCAATAAATCTTGCATGTGCATACCCGGCAACATAAGTCCACGACGTTATTGCCCAGCCCATGCGACTAGCTGAGGTCCGGATGAACGGGACGTCGGGTTTCAATCTCTTCTATATGTGCAAGGCTCGTAACCCGACATGCATGCCAATTTTCTACAAGCAGCAAGTGGGCCACAAGTATTGAATTATTCGAAATTGTAGGCGCCAATGCACGACACCTTGAAGCAGGCATCTCTGACCCCTATCAATGTCCTCAGCAGGAACAAGCGGCATGTGTTTCTTGTCAGCAGACTGTCCGCTGATGTTGCTGAGATCAAAATGAAAGGAGCTACTGTTTTTATATGTCGGATGTTTGCAGTTGCTTCGACGTTGCAGTACTCTCTCAAAACCGCCCAATATCCGTACTTCTTTGGCTGGGTCGAAATTGATGACAGGTACCTTGACATGTCGGATTACAAGTACATGCTGCTGCTTTCGGTTTTATTGGGAGCTTTGCTCCACAATGCGGGGGCCCGTGGTATGACGCATCTTTCTATCCGATAGAATGTCTCGTTTCTCCCTTGTTACTTCAGAACTTGAGGCACTTGCTGACATTAAAGAAGCATCTCTGTTAGAAACGCGCGATTTCAAGCCACTCACGGTGGAGAAGAAACGAGAACCGCCGCAAACGCGTCACATCACGTTCGAGCTTACGCGAAAGACGCTCAATCCTGACGGCGTTACGCGCAACCTTCTTGTCGTCAATGGTGAATATCCCGGACCAACAATAGAAGCAAACTTGGGCGACACCATCTCCGTGACTGTCGTCAACAATATCGATCATCCTAAAGAGGGAACAAGTATACATTGGCATGGCCTTCCGCAGCGCGAGACTCCATGGGCAGATGGAGTCCCGTCGGTCACTCAATGTCCGATCGCGTCTGGGAGCAACTTCACATACACTTTCACACCTGATGTAGCTGGGACGACATGGTGGCATGCGCACTTTACCGCGCAGTATACAGACGGGCTATTTGGAGCTTTGATAATACACGGTTCGGAGTATGCGGAGAACTATGACATCGATGTCGGGCCGATTCTTCTTGTGAGTTAACTTGGTCAACCGCAAAGCACCCCGAAGAGAACTAATCTAAGCCTTGCAGCATGACATGTATCACGTAGACTATGTCTCTTATCTCCTCCCGGTCTACCAGATTCCACCTGTCTTCATTCCTGTCGACACCAATCTTATCAACGGTCGCGCTCCTTTTGACTGCAGCCTTGACACTCACGGCAACGACTGCAAAGCCAATTCGACCGATTTTGCCAAATTTCGCTTCCAGCCTGGCAAAAAACACTTACTTCGTCTCATTAATGCTGGAGGAGCTGTCATTCAGCATTTCTCTGTTGACGAACACGAACTTACTGTCGTCGCGAACGACTTTGTTACGGTAGAGCCATACAAGACAAAAGTTGTGACACTCGGCATCGGTCAGCGTACGGATGTCATTGTCGAGGCGAAAGGTAGAGATGGCGATTCTTTCTGGATGCGAAGTGATGCGGACGTGTTCTGTGTTAACGGAACCGTGTGGCAACCCAACGCCACGGCTGCAGTGTACTACACCACTGCAGATGAGAACAAACACCCGACGTCTAAAAAGCATGAATGGGAGGTGAACGCTTGTCTAAACGTAAGTAATAGTGTTCAGGTTTAAGCACTACAATCAAGTTCAGCCTACTGACCAGTTGTACCAGGACCCTCTAAATATAACGCAACCTGTCCAAAAGCGTCCAGTCCCCACCCCGGACCTTACCAAAGAGATACAGATCAAGGCCGAGCCCAATGCGACAGGAAACCTGGTCTTTTACGTCGATGACTCCCAGTTCCGGGCCAACTTCAGCGAAACGCCGCTTCTGCTCGCCGCATCCAATGGCGTGACTGAGTTTCCCGGTCACCCCGAGTATAACATCCACAATTACGCTGACGCGAATCAAATTCGACTCATCATATACAACTCATTCCCTGTCACACATACAATGCATCTGCATGGTCATGCCGATTTCTGGATCCTAGATGAAGGTATCGGGCAATGGGATGGCAAGATTGTGCAAGCAGAAAACCCCCAACGACGCGATTCAGCACAAATGCGGATGGGGTTCCCGGGTACGCCAAGTTATCTGGTGATTCAGTTTGCGGCCGACAATCCGGGCGTTTGGAGTTTGCATTGTCATGTTGTTATCCACGTTAGCGCAGGTTTATATATGAACATCATTGAGCATCCGGACAAGATAAAGAAGAATGAGTATCGGGAGGTGATGGAAAGGACATGTACACCGTGGAAAGAATTTGTCAAGACGAACCCGCCGCCACAGTTCGATTCAGGGTTGAGACTTAAAGAAAGGAATACGATTGAGAGAAGCTTAGAAGAGGTTAGAAGAATCTACAGAGACGCTAAACGCTAAGAGTACAAGGTTAGGTCTCGGTGGTATAAACCAAGTAAGAGTAGGGACCAGGGCTACTATTTTAGCTTATCAAGTAGTTATCTCCTAATGCTAGTACAGCTAGTGTGGTTCTCAGAAGACACTCGCGTTCACCATCGCCTTCGATTTCTTCTGTCAAGTCCGCGACCTCCCGCACACAGTCGCCCTATCAGGCTGTCGCTGTATACTACGGCAAAAATCGAGCACGCTGCCCGTCTCTATGCGCTGACCCAGGCAATTGCGGAGATAGATGGTGACACTATCTTTGCCAGAACCAGAAGATGCTGGCTGATGGGGCATCCCCTCCCCACGCCATCTCAGCCCTAGTACGTGCTGATGCTCTTACTTTCAGGTTCTCGATATGCATACTCTCTATAATCTCCTTGCGGTTGCTGCACGTTCAAACTGCAGATGTCTTATCCTCGCCATTGCCTTGGTCGCACGGCCCGGTCCAACATGCAACAGCCGGCACCTACAATCAGGCCAACAACATTATGCATTGCTTCCAATGATTCTTAGGTCACTGTAGGGCCCACCGTCATCTTGCGCAGTCGGGACATGTCCGCATTCCCAGATGTTCACGGTTACGGCACTGAGGAGGGTATTACGAAAGGTTGCTGAATGTTGATCTCTTCCTCCCCGGCCTCTTCTTTGTTCTGTTGGACATGTTTTGCATGTCTCAACTTGGTTGGCGACTGGCACGTTGAGCTCTTGGAGCCGAGGTTGCCTTGCTATTAGCTGACCCAGCAGGATTTCTTTTTCTGAGAAGTCGGCCGGGCTTCGTTGGTTCAGAGTGAATGCTCCTAAATGCCATTAGCGGAATTATCTTCCGTGATATGACTGCCGCTTGAAGCCAGCTTGATCCGCAAAATTGGTACCGCCCTGCTTGTTCACCTGGATAGATCGGGCTCTGAAGGCGGCAGGAGGTTTACTGTCCGGCAGCTTTGATGAGGAGGGAACTTCAAAGAGTGCACTGTGCGACCGGCGATATGAGGCTTATGTACTGCATGGCTGCGGCGGGTATGATCCTCTAAATGAGGTGCAGCGGCCGCGCCTACGTAGAGCCCCGCTTAGGGTGGTAAACGGGTTGGGCCTACCCCGAGGTTGGGTTGGGGTTGGGTCGGGGTCGCACAGACCTCGGGTTGAGGTTAAGTTAGGGCTACACGGACCATGTGGCGGGGTTAGGGTTGGGTCGCACGGACTAAGGGTTGAGGTTGGGCTAGGGTTATCAAAGCTTACGTTAGATTAAGTTATAGGTAGTATAGGGTAAATTACGTAGAGATACTTATAAATTAATTATAGCTATTAATTATAGTACTATAAATAACAAGTATAGAGTTACTTATAGAACGACTAAAATATATATAATATATATAATATATTAAAGCTACTTATTATTATAGTATTGTAAGGGACGGGCGCGCTTCTATAGTAGTAGCGCTTCTATAATTATATCCTCTAGTAGCTCTAGCTTCTTATCGTCTATATCGTCCCGCTCTTCGCTACTTATATACTTAATAGGTGCTATAAGTTCGTAGAGGTTATTAATCTTATTAAGAGTAGTACCTATATTACTAGTCTCTATAGATAAAAGAGGGATATATAGTTCTACCTCTATAGTCCCTTACTATTCTCTCTCTTAAACTTCTTAAGGGATAGTATTCTTAAGAATTATAATTTTCTATATTATCTTAGTAGATAGTTAGTACCTATAATTACTAATTATATTCTTAGCTATATTAAAAACGCGCTTAACTCTAACTCTAGTAATTAGTATTAATAGAATATCCTTTATAACCTAAGCTAGCTTTAGAAATATAATTTCGTTTACTTACTACTACTATAGAATATTAAAAGAATTCCCTAGTATTATATAAGTAG
>Ga0247733_1000197_pt1 | contig 68055 bp, 51 predicted proteins | sample UWRJL043104R2_FD_180932 | JGI IMG/M metagenome (GOLD analysis project Ga0247733, IMG submission 180932) | Plant litter microbial communities from Arlington Agricultural Research Station in Wisconsin, United States - UWRJ-L043-104R-2 | ecosystem: Environmental > Terrestrial > Plant litter >...
GCCCACCCCACGACCGCTGCACCGCGCCCGCTACACGCTCAATCGCTGCACAGTGTCCCCAATGCTGTTGCTGTAGGCCATCTGTGTCGACGTCTCGACGTGTCGACGAGGCCCCTCCCCGCCGTCAGCACTCCCCCCAGCGGCACGCCCTCCACGGCCCATCGATCCACCTCAACCATGGTCCCGCGCAATCTCTGCAAATAGTACATTCACAGCGAGCCCCCGGGCGCACTGAACCCCGCCGCCCCCGACGCCTGCCTTCTTCCCCAGTCCCCAGACAAGTCCCACCATGGCCGACGCAGCGAGGCCCGCCACGCTGGCCCCGCCCGCCGTGAGGGCGCTGAAGGAGGAGGCGGCCGCCAACAACATGCTGCGTGTCTCCATGGAGCGCACCGTCAGCGAAGATATGCGCATCGAGCGCCAGGACCTGAAGGAGGCCGCCGAGCACAGCCTGAACGTCATCATGGACCTCGGCCTGGATGGCATCATACGATACGTCAGCGACTCGTGGAAGGACGTCGTGGGCACCAACCCAGACGACGTCGTGGGCAAGCCCGTGTCGGAGCTGGTCCTCGGCAACCCCAACCAGTTCGCAGAGACGGTCGAGTCCATCAAGGCCGACGACTCCCGCAGCCACATCACCCGCTTCTCCATGCGCATGGGCCCGCAATCCGTTTTGGGACGGAAGCGATCCAAACATGCCGAGGACGAGGACGAGGACGAGGAGCCAGAATCTGCGCCCGAGACGCCCGTGGACACGGACGAAGAACGCGTCGTCAACCTCGAGGCCCAGGGCATCATGGTCTACGACCGGACGACGGGTATCGAGAGCCATGTACGTATATTCCCAAGCCACACGACACGACGACACTGACCATACCAGACCATGTGGATGATCCGCCCCTCGGTCATCCGAGAAGTCACCATTGACCTCCCGGAGGTGCTGGTAGAGTCTCTAGGCGTGGGTGCCGAGATGCTCGCCCACTATCTCACACAGCTCGCTGAGCAGGCGAGCGAACCCAAGGAACACCCGCCCCCGATGCCCGTTCTGTGCCGCATCTGCGAGCGCAGCATCACGCCCTGGTGGTTCGAGAAGCACACCGAGCTGTGTCTGCAGGAGCATCGCGCCGAGATGGACGTCCAGATGGCCCAAGAAACCCTTTCCGAGCATCGCAACGCCATTGTCAAGGTGCTGGACGCGCTCGAGGCCCAGTCCCGTCCTACGCGGGCCACGTCCGCCGAGCTCACCCAACCCCCACAGCTCCCGGAGTACAAGGGCTCCATCATCCAGCCCACCTCTACACCGTCTTCTGGCACCCCATCCGGCACCCCATCTGGACGCAACTCGCCAGCCTCTCCGCCCTCGCAGTCTCGCGAGCGGTCGGGTGGCTTCGGCCACCACCGCGCCCGGTCTTTCGCCGTCAGACGCCCGTTGGCCCGCATTGTGGAGCTTGTGCTAGACCTCTGTGATACAGCGCTCGAAGTCAACACGCCCGCCATCAAGGACAACACTCGCGCTCAGCCGGCTTCTGAGATACGCACACAGTCACCACAATCCGAGAACCGCATTTCCCAGGTGCTGCAGTGGCAATCACCCGCCTCCGGATCTACGGATCAATGCGAAGGTCTGAAGCTGCTGTGTGACGATACGAATAAGCTGGCACGGGCCAAGGTCGATGCAGTCTTCCGCCACAGGCGCATCCTCGAATATTCAGAGCGCATACGCGTTGAATTCGATATGCTGGTGCAGGAATGCATCGAGGAAGCAATGGCAAAGGCCGCGCGGATCGCTGCGGGCGAAGACAGCTCCAGCTCCGAAGACGAAGAACAGGCCGAGGAGGGACAACTCGATCCCAACGACATACCCACGGGCGAAGAAGGTATCTTTGCGGGCTCGTTTGACCCGCCCTCGTCCCTGGCACACGCCCTACGCAACGCCTCTGATCCGTCCTTGCATGCTCGACTTAACCGCAGAGAGTCTTCCGTTACAGGCTCCACACGGTCGAACAGCCCGAGGGGCGGAGCACAAACACCACGCTCGCACGCCGGAGCCATCAATATTGTAACACATAACAAGCGTCAGTCCATGCATTTCGAAAGCGATGCCGGTGCGGAGAGTGACAGCAGCCTGCGATCTTCTTCAGTCATGTCAGGCCCGAGGAGGGCAGACTCTCCCTCGTGCGAGATGGGCCTCAGTAGAGTGGCCAGCTCACGCGAACGCAAGCGCAAAAGTTTAGTTCTCCCGAGCGTTATGACGAGTCGACAGCACTCTCCCGCTCGCTCAATGGTCCCACCTTCCTCGCCATTGCGTATGCACAAGCCGCGTCTACCCAGTGGTGTCGAGGGCTTGCAGTCCCCCATCACGTCACCGGTCCTCCATTCTACCGACTTCTCCTCTCCCACCTTGTCCCAGATACACCACCACCGACGGCAGTCCTCAACAGCAGGATCAGATGGTCCCAGGCCCCTCTCCCCACGAATTCCACCGGTCACTCAGCCCCAACCGCGCGCTGTGCCGCCGTCGATTAAGGACTTTGAAATCGTCAAGCCCATAAGCAAAGGTGCCTTTGGCAGCGTCTATCTTGCCAAGAAGAAATCGACCGGGGAGTACTTTGCCATCAAAGTCTTGAAAAAGGCGGACATGGTGGCGAAGAATCAAGTGACTAACGTCAAAGCTGAGCGAGCTATCATGATGTGGCAGGGCGAGAGCGACTTCGTTGCAAAGCTCTACTGGACGTTTTCGAGCAAAGATTACTTGTATCTGGTCATGGAGTACCTGAATGGCGGCGATTGCGCTTCGTTGATCAAGGTACTGGGTGCTCTTCCAGAGGATTGGGCGATGAAGTATCTGGCTGAAGTCGTGCTCGGAGTGGAGCACTTGCATAGTCGTGGCATCATACATCGCGACCTCAAACCAGACAATCTTCTCATCGACCCCAAGGGGCACTTGAAGCTGACCGACTTTGGTCTCTCGCGTATGGGTTTGATCGGACGTCAAAAACGTGCTCTCAAGTCCACCGAGCCCGCGCCCGATCTACTAAAGTCAGGACCCTTTCACCGCGCCACATCGATCGGCTCTTCTCGTTCTGCATCGTTCGATTTGAACCCGTCTCCTTCTCATACACCTAGCATGACGCCCGCTTTCAATGGGGATCTTGCGCAGCCGTCGTACTTTAGCCTCAGCCGAGAAACCTCGCACGTCCGAGATACATCGAGGAAGGCTTCCGGGAATCGAAGCGACAGCGGTGACAGCGAAGCATTGCAGGCAATGTTCCGTCGCTTCTCCGTCGCGGATGATCTACAACAGCAGCCGCGCACACGCTCGCCTATCGAAGAGGAGACGTACAGCGACGAGGGCTCACCAGATCTCTTTCCATTGGCGCCATCTATGAGCCAGTCACAAGTGGTACAAAACAACACTCCGCCTCTTTCCTCCGCCATGCCGCCACCGCCGCTGGCACTCTTCGACCCGGACGACAACAGCCGCAAGTTCGTTGGAACGCCTGATTATCTAGCCCCTGAGACCATCGCGGGCAGCGGACAAGACGAAGTGAGCGATTGGTGGTCTTTGGGCTGCATTCTTTTCGAATGTCTCTACGGCTACCCTCCCTTTCACGCCGACTCGCCCGAGGAAGTGTTTCAGAACATCCTCTCGCGCAAGATCGACTGGCCTGACAACGACGAGGACTACGGCATCTCCGACGAGGCTAAAGATCTCATGAATCGCTTACTGTGCACTGACCCGGCTAAGCGACTGGGTTCGAACATGGAAGACAAATATGCCAGCGGTGGCGAGGAAATCAGGAGTCATCCCTGGTTTTCAGACATCAACTGGGAGTCACTTCGAGACGACGAGGCGTCTTTCATCCCGGCACCCGACAATCCTGAAGATACAGAGTATTTCGACACCCGAGGAGCCGCGATGAACGCCTTTGCCCCTGAATTTGAAGACCAGTCAAACTCTCCCGCAGGCACTCCAGTCGCCGACTACCCCGAGAGACCGCATGATGCTTTGTCCCGAACTCGCTCCCAGGTGAGCGTCACGACTATGAAGCGAGGTCTAATCCCGCTTCATATCCCTGCTCATGTCAGGGAAGGCAGGTCTAGGAGACTTAGCGAGCCGATGGGCACGGACGACTTTGGAAACTTCAGCTACAAGAACTTGCCAGTCCTGGAAAAGGCCAATAAAGATGTCATTCAGAAGTTGCGCGCCGAGGCAATGCAGTCACAGAACAAGTCCAGTTCGGCAGTGCAATCGCCCGGTGTCACCTCACCCGGGCCATCGCTGGAGTCGAGTCCGATGCTCCCAGCCCCCATGAAGCGCACCCTGTCGACAAACAAGACCACCGGTAGACCGTCTTCCCCTTCGATAAGCGGGTCCAATTCTTCGCCGAGCCGCGGCTCCCAGCCTTCCTCTCCATTGCTGGTGCAATTCAGTACTGGTCAGCATGGCGAGAGACGCAAAACATCGACGAGTGGAACATCTACGTTGTCACACACAACCAGCAATCCCACTTCGCTCCAGCCGGGCAACTTCTTCGAAGCTCCACGTTCGTCTGGCTTGAGACCCTCTCCGGACGCTATCTCGCCTCTCAAGCTAGTCAAGACACCCTCTGCAATATCTGCTCCCTTCTCTGAGAAAGGTCCTCCCGGTCAGCGTCAAAGCTCTTTCGGACAGACAAGTGCCCCATCACCACGCGCTCGCTCTCAGACATTGGGGTCACAAGAAGGCGACGTGGTGAGGGATCTGCTCCCGAACCATCACAAGCGACGGAGTCAAGTTCTGGACATCTCGCCCTCGTCTTCCGACACGGAAGATTCTCGCGCCAAAGCACTATTGCGTGTACAACGGCGTAGACAAAGCTCCCGTCGTTTGTCCCAGATCAGCCTTGCGGATGGTCCTATTTTCCGACCTTTGGATGTGCTCGTATGTGAAGACCATCCTGTCTCACGTCTGGTCATGGAGAAGCTTCTGGAGAAATTGCGATGTCGTACGTTGACTGTCACCAACGGCTCGGAAGCAGTTCGATACGCTATGGGCGAGGTCAAGTTTGACATCATCATGATGGAGTTCAAGCTGCCGCAAGTCAACGGGGCTGATGTTGCACGCATGATCCGCGACACTAAGAACGCCAACGCGCACACTCCCATCGTCGCGGTCACGGGCTACCTCAAAGAGCTACAGGCTCCTCACCACTTTGACGCATTGATTGAAAAGCCGCCTACTATTGCTAAGCTCTCAGACACGCTAGGCAAGCTTTGCCAGTGGAAGCCGCCACCACCGAACTGGACTCCGAGTCAGAGCATGTATCCTTCCATGATGCCCTCCGGTCTTCGTCAAGAGTCCACGCGCCAGGAAGACAGCCCAACCTCCAACTCGTCAGGATTCCCGCCCATTCCTTCTGGGAGCTACCGTGGTTCTAGCCGAGAGGACTCGATCAGCTCTAGCTTCTTTGGCGACAGCGAGAGTCGCGCCGGCGAAGACGTGCCTGTCATCATCGCACGTCACAACGGCGATGATTGGCGTGAGCGGGATCTAGCCCGCCAATTGGGAGGCCTGGGGATCTCAGAGGATGTCGATCCCAAGAATGTGGGGCAGCAATTGCCTGTCCCGGCTGACCTACCCCACGGGGTTTCCGCATCAGCCGCCTTGGAAGAGAGCACGATCCGTCGACAACGGTCTGCAGAAATGGTGGGCGTCAAACGGCGTTTACTCGAAACACGGAAGCACGAATCGGCCGAGTCGGGCGACGACGAAGACGATGAGCTGGGCAATGTCAACGTGCGCACAAAGAGCCCCAAGACACGGCCCAAATCATCGTCGAAGCTTGGCATTGAGATGATGCGCACCAACAGCAGAGGCAGCGTCATCTCTGTGGAGGATTATGGTGCTCCCGAATCGGCGCTTGCCTCGTCTCCCCCGCCCATGATCACCGAGGAGCGCTCTGCGGAGGAGCAAGCATCCGCCGCCGACATGCCGCCCATGGCACTCACACCGCCAGAGATCTTCCCCCGCGCGCCGGGGAAGGAAGTCATCGACGTCGAAGAGATGGTCACGCCCAAGGCCAAACAGAAGCAGATGACGGACACGGATCCCGATCCGACCCCGCGCGCTCATTCGTAGAGCACTTGGACACTGTCGTTATCGTCGCGCATCCGCACAAATTGAGTAACATGTACCATAGCGTTTGGTGCACTTTGGCGCGATGGGGGTCTGATGTTTCCCCCAAGGCCAGTTCCCCTTTTCCTTTGTTGGGGTGCGCTGAGCAATCTATGCTTTCTTGCCTTGTCTTGTATATCGTTTGTTTGTTTGATTTCTTTGCTGTTTTCGCTTTGTGTAGAGAGGGCAGCGTGGTGTTGGTGGTGTTCCTAATGGTAGTGCACCAAGGAAACAACATGAGCTTGGGGCCTTTTCTTTCTTCCCGGGCGTTTTTTTCTTCTTCTTGTCAACTTGCTGTGCTTGTGGGTTGGTTGTTTGTTGCTGGTTCGTTGGAGGTCTGTGTGCCTTGCTTCACTTGGTCGTCTTGACTCTTTTTCTTAGGCTGGCTTTTACTCTACTCTACTCTTACTCTTACTTTTACTCGTTTGCCTTTCTTTTGTCTTGGCTTGGTGTGCGGAGCGGAGGACCTTCACCCGGGGACGGAGCGGGGTGGGGTACGAGACTGGCTGTTTGTTGGGTCGTTGGTGGCTGGGAAGTGGAGAGAAGGGTGCATATATAAGCTTTAGGAAAATATATTCTATCATGAGATGAGGAGAGCTTTGTTTTGCTTGTGATGTGTTGGGTTGTTTTGTTTTGTGGTTTTTGGTGCGTCGGTGTTGTGTGTACGCTGCGCTGAAGGGGATGTGTGATGTGTTACATGATGCTGATGGGGCTCAGCTTTGCAGTGTGTAGAAAGGCTTGTAGGAGTATACTTGCTATGCTATGCTTTGCTATGATATGCTTTACTACACGCGCAATGCCAACAAGTCTAAGCTATACTTACAAGAGCACATGTAACTGAAAGCGCTGCCCGTATATACTCCCTCAAACCAGTGCAAACATCGGAACGCAAACAGCAACAAAAGACAGACGACCAAAGGAAAAAATGCTCATAGCTCAATGTACGCAGTGAAAATCCGACTATCCCAAACCCCATTACAGCACGACACTCAAAGCACAAGCTTATACGTAGCCACCTCAAAAGCGCGCACCTCAATCTTAGCCCCCACCTTCTTCTCGCCCTCCACCTCGACCGTCCCAACATCTACCTCCTCAATGTGATCCTCGAGCGCATTGACCTTCGTCACGCTCTTGACGTTCAGCCCACCCCAGGTAATCACACCCTTGCTCTTCCCGCCCATGGCATCGTACACGCGCAGAATGACGCTCTGTCCCTTCTTGACAGGCAGTTCGCCACGCGATACATCCTCGTCGTCCTCGCCGCGCTTGACCGTGTCGAGAATGAGGTTGGGCGCGCCGTGGATGTGGAATGTGTTGAGGAGAGACGGCGAGGCGGCGGTAGACTCCTTATACCCCACGATGCTGAGCGGGTTGTTGAACTCGAACGCTTTGCGGACGGTGGCTTCAGTGAGACCACCGGCGTGTGGGAACATGGCGTAGCGCGTGTGGTGGCGACCCATGTCGGCATGTGCGTCTGGGGCCTTTGGCGCCCGGAGAAGCGAGAGCCGCATGACATTCCCGGCGACTGCGAAGCCGTACTTGGAGTCGTTCAGGATGGACACGCCGTACGTGGATTCGGAGAGATCGGCCCACTTGTGGCAGCAGACCTCGAACTTAGCCATGTCCCATGTCGTGTTGTAGTGGGTAGGTCGTCGCACGATACCAAATTGAGTTTCGTAGCTCGCTTCTGTATTCACGATGTCGACTGGAATTCTACCTTGAGGAACTTCATCGTCTCGTGCCATTCGATTTCGGCGTCAATCTCGATGCTCGAAGGGACGTTGCCGACGACTGCAGCGAGAGAAACGGTAGTCTTGATCCACGACTTATCCGATATCTTGGTCTCGATCTCAAGGGAGACGCGATGCGGGCTATCCTCCAATATAGCCATCTTGGTCGGCTCAAGCTCCTGCCGCGATTGTAAATGGAAGACTTCGACATCCCAAGCCTGCCAGTAGAGCGGCTTGTCATCGTATATGACGAGCTGGGCGGCCTTTGAACCCTTGGGGATGAGCTCGCGGTCCGCGACGATGTCGTAGAGGGATGTGATGGCGCCGTTGGAGACTTTGACCACGAATTGAGAGTTGCGGAGTTCGAAGACTTTAGGTTCAGTCTCTTTGATGGAAGCGGTGTGGGCAGAGTATGCCGAGGCGAGCGGTCGGATCTCCATAGTGCTCATACCATTGCCGTGCGCGAGGCCGTATGTAGGTAGGCTGGCGATGGCAGGGAGCTTGACGATTTCGGTGCGCGACCACGGCAGTGTATTCAGTGCAGCGAGCTTGCTGTCGGCCTTGATGTCTTTATCAAAACCTAGCTCAGCCAGAGCATTAGCCAAGAGCTTTTCCCCAGTGGCGAAGACTTTCTCGTAAATCTACAATTTGTTAGCAGGTTTCATGCGGTAAACCATGGTGCTCACTTACCTCATCAGAATCATCGTAGCACATCTCAATCGAGCTCCCAGGCAAGCAGTCATGGAACTGGCATAAGAGCACATTCTCCCACATGTCATCGATATCCTGTTTCGGATACTTGTACGAGCTCTTTTTCCCGAAATCATTCTTAATCGTCGCCAGGGTAGCCAAGTACTCAATGTCCCTCAGCATAATCTCCGACTTGCGGTTGTTGCGCTTGTTGTTCGCTTGCGTCGTGTATGTGCCGCGATGAAGCTCAAAGTAGAGTTCACCGTACCACGTAACGAGCTCTGTACCCTGCTCGACTTTCTTCTCCAATTTATCGAAGAAGTCATCCGCAGAATCGCCAAGCTTGATGCGGGGGAGGAGTCCAGTCTTGTCGCTCATGCCACGGCAGCGCCTGAGCTTTTCCAAATGCTGCCATGTCGGACCGCCTCCTCCATCGCCTTTGCCAAAGACCAAAAGCGACGTTTTGTCTTGGTCCAGAGACTTGTGCTGCGAAACACTCCGCTTCACATCACCAAAGTTTGCTTCGGCTGTGTACGTCTCGCATGGAGGCATGTGGCAGATGACTTGGCTGTTATCCAATGCAACCCAGTTGAAGGTAGTGTGGGGAAAGTTGTTGATGTTGTTCCAGCTCAGCTTCTGGGTCAAGAAACGCGTCATGCCCGAGATGCGGCATACCTGAGGAAGCTGAGTGGAGTATCCAAAGGTATCCGGCAGCCAGAATGTCTTGCAGCGCTGTCCGAAGCGACTCTCGAAATAGCGCTGTCCGTAGAGGAACTGCCGAATCAGCGACTCGCCGCCCGGCAGGTTGGTATCGTGCTCGACCCAGCTGCCACCGATGGGCTGGAAGGTGCCTTCCTTGACCTTCTTCTTGACACGGTCGAACGTGGAGGGATAGTACTGCTCCAGCCACTTGTACTGCTGCGCCTGCGAGCAGCAGAAGCGGAGCTCCGGGTAGCGGTCGATAAGGTCGCACTGGTTCGACCAGGAACGCGCAACCTTGCGCTTCGTCTCGGCGAAGGGCCACAGCCAGCACGTATCGATGTGGCAGTATCCGATGCCCGTGATGATGGCTTCCTTGTCGCTCTCGTACACCTTGTGCGTATCGACCTCGCCCAGGTACTCGCGCGCAATCTTTCGGCCCTCGACGATGCTCTCCCGGCTTCCACCGCCCGCGATGAAAGCGTCTATGATGCGATTCGCAATCTGCTGCGCCTCGTGCGCTTCCCAAGACTCGCTGGCGAACTCGCGCGCGGCATCGCCAATCTCCCAGAAGTCAAAGTACAGCCCGCGCGCCTCCAGGTCGACTGCCACAACCTTGGCCGTGTGCAGCTGGAAGAACTTGTTCGGGTCCGGCGGCTGGATCGAGTCGCCACCGGGCGCGTTCCCAAACATGCCGTTGCATGCAATCTCGACGTAGAAGAGGTGTTCCTTCCCGTCTCTGAACGCATTGGGCAGAATCCACTGGGTGCGCTCGCCGCCGCCCGTCAGTCCATGCACGACGTCACCGTCGGCCGTCCAGATCATGCCCTCGCAGTTAGCGTCCCATTCGAGCTCGAGGTGCTTCTTGTCCAGCATGTGCTTGGGTACCGTGAGCTGCACCTTGAACCAATGGGTCGACCAGCTGGGGCCGAACCATTGACCGACCTCGGCGGGCCTGAACTCATGAGAGGTGGCTTCTTTGAACGTGGGCCGCGCGAGGTCGGGCGGAGAGTAGACGGAGAGCTTGACCCATTCGGGGCCCGAGGCCGTGGCTTCGTTGAGCTTGCTGCAGAGAGTCAGTATACGACTTTCGGACTGCGACCAAGCTCGTCTCAAGCTCGTTCAGATGGATGGAAAGCTCACGCCAGCAGCCCCTGCTCGCGGTACTGGCCGCCGTCGGTGAACTGGCGCAGGCGGGCCTGGTAGATGGAGTGGATCTGCTTGCCCACAGGTCCAGCTGCGAGCGTCGGATAGGCCGTAGAGACGGGCATGGTGCGGTTGTGCGTGTCGCCGCCCATTGTGTGTGACGTGATTGCGCGGGTGGGAATGCGGAGCTGGGAGGGTGCGGTGCCTTGCATGCCGTCGCGAGGTGGAGAGCTCTCCCCGCAGTCGGCTGGGGTCCAAGGTCCAAGCTTCAAGCTTCTTCCCCGGATTCATGGGACCTTGATGGCCTCGACTCGGCGGATGCACCGCACCATACACACATACATATGTACTGAAGAGATTGATTTCTACACACGAAACATAGCCAAACGCCACGCATGCCACGTCCTAGGCCGACAAATTTACGCCCGCTCACATATCATGAGGCTAATCGCTCGTCACGTTTCCTTCCACAAACAACCATCACCACCGACTATCCCTTCCCACTCTAATGGATGCGGTCGAGTCTCGCGCGGTTCAGCGCAATCTGGTCGTCCACCTTGTCCGTCTTGGAGATGATGCGATCGATGTGCTTGTTCTGTGTGTCGACCTCGGATCCCATGGCTCGTCCGAGCTGATTCAAGCGTTTCGCAGCTTTGCACTCGTTAGCACTGCGCAGACATTCCAGAACCCGCTCTCTAAGGCGTAAACTTACCACCGTGCAATTCATCAAGATTGCCGTCAATCTCGTTCTCCATCGCATCGTCGTCCGAGTCAGCTTCGAACTGGTACTTGGCCCGGTCTGCCAACGTGCCCCGGCCACCGCCACCGGTGGTACTCTGCACACCCTTCTTCACATCGTCTTGCCGGGCATTCGACTCCCACGCCGCTTTGCGGGTTGCGTCCCTCTGGGCACGTTCTTGGTGGTGGGTTTCCTGCAACGGTAAGCCAATGCAAAACTTGGGCACACATGTTGGCACATACCATGAGCTTCTGATCTTTAGCCTCTTGCCGGGAGTTGGACGTGAACGGATTGCCGACGTGCACGGCAAACATGCTCCGGTTCAACGTCTTCAACTCCCTAGCCTTCTCCTCGGCAATTCTGTTCTGGCTAGACGCCTAGGTTGGCATACCAAGTCAGTGTAGTTCTCACCTGCTTTTTGCGTGGAAAATACGTACAAGATCCAGATTGCGTTCCGTGTTGTGAATGCGCTCACCCTGCGCTCCGAGCCTGGCCAAAGTGTCACGGCCCGTTTCCTCGGCCTGCTGGGCGAGTCGTAACGCATTGCGGGTCGAGGAAACGTCCTGCTGCTTCATGAACTTGATCTCGTTCTTCCTATGCAGATGTCAGACTAGCACTTGAAGAGAGAGAAACGAATGGTCATACGTTGCCCCCACATCCTCTTCCTCCTGCTCCTCTGCCGTGAGTTGGCGATCGTCGTACGCAGGACCGCTGCCGTAGCCACCGCTCTCTCCGTATGCTCCACTCTGTCCGTATGCTCCGCTGCTCTGGCCAGGAACACCCGACTGGGGTGGCTGCGGCTGGCGCTGCTGGTAGCGGTCCGCCGCTCCCCCAAATAGCGCACCGCGATCCGAGTCATCGGCGGGGCCGAGGCCTCCATAGCCTCCCTGACGCGCAGGCGGCTGTTGTCCTCCACCACCAAAGCGGTCTCCACCATACCCTCCTTGCTGGCCGTAGCTACCACCACCGCCGTACCGCTGTCCCTGAGACGTCGCGGCTGGTGTCTTCTCTTGTCTGAAGGCGGCGTTTCCCCCACTATATGCGGGCGGTGCCTGGTCGGCATAGGCATCCTTTGCGGGCTGAGCGGCGTACGGGTTCTGGGCTGGAGCGGTAGGCTTGGCCTTGCGGCTTCCGAAGAGCTTGGATCGGTCGTCGTCCGCGCCGGCGTCACCGTCCTTCTTCTTGAAGAGTCCCATGTTCTACTTCTGGTACTGTGTTAGTAAGGGCTTCTCTGTCCTTGTGCGTGCCACGCATCCTCCTACGCAGCTTTCAAGCGTCGAGCGGCTGAGCGGTGAGGCGGGGTACGTACTTGGTCCACCGTCAATTCTTCGAATTGGTAATGTGTAGTCGGCAAGTGCAGAACGGTCGAGGATGAAAGGGGGCTCGACAGTCTTCCTGCCGAGTGTCGAGGTATTTGAGGAGTGAATGGTGTTTGAGGGTGGGGAGAGGTGTCGCGTTGGGTGTTTCGAGCGATCCAAGTAAGCGCGGGCGCAACCGCGCCCTAGGTGACGACTAGCGCTGTGTGTGGCTGTGGCGCCACGGCGTGGGGCTTGGGCTTGTGTCCAAGATGGCGGCAGCGAGTCCATGCACTGCCCGTTTGGCCGCGTATTGTACATGCTTGACTAGCAAGTGCACACATTAAGCTCCCAGTCCGGACGCAGAGTCTAACTGCATCCTCGTCTAGAGCGTTGCTTCTGCAATTCCTGGGTTGGCGGGGCCGAGCTGGGCGTCGTGGACCCTGCATTTGCCGTTTGAGGGTGCTGGCCCCAAATAGATCGCGGATGGAAGCGAGCCATGTCAAATCGAGCAAATGGACCTAGTCCATCACAGCTTTAGTACGCTTCAACAAGGACACCACAGGGAAATGGTTCACAGGAAAAATGTAGCTGCGCCGGGTATTTCTACGTGGCATCCAAGATGCCACACGCTACTGTCCACATGCTTGCCCGCATCAGCGGTTGGCGCCCGTCGTGCTCATAGTATCCTGCAGATGATTCAGAGCCTTTTTCGTGAACACGTTCCCGTGGAAGATCCCATTCTCCTTTGACACTGCGTCCTCGTCAGAAGGTAGCGCCTCGTGCTCTTCCTTCGTCCAGATCTCGGTTCCTTCGACAACAGGAAAAGCTGTCAACACGCGAGTTATGTCACCCCACCAGACTTCTCCAAACCTCCGATACCAGTCAACAGTGACTCTCAGTCCATCATCGAAATTGGTTTTTGGCTGCCATCCCATCGCCGACAGCTTGGACCCGTCCGTTGCATACCGCATGTCGTTGAATGGTCGGTCTTCCGTGTGCTGGACCCACTTCTCCAGCTCTTCTGCTGTCTGACAGGGTAACCCGAATATCTTCAATAGTTTTTGGCAAATTTCCGTGTTCGATATTTCATCCTTGGATGCAATGTTGTAGATCTGTCCCACGACGCCATTGTGGAAGATGGTATCGAGCGCGTCCACTATGTCGCCCGCGTAGACATATCGCCGGGTCGGCGAACCATCTCCATGAACTAGGAGTTTGCTGTTTCGCTGCAGCAACATGATAAACTTCGGTATGATCTCTATACACGTTCAGTGCATGCCTCTTGCTCGAGGAGCCAATGACCTACTCTCCGGAAATTGATGCGGACCGTAAACATTGTTGCTCCGCACAGTGATCAACGGCAGCTTGAAGCTCTTCCGATATGCGTTGACCATCATCTCCGCCGCCGCCTTGCTCGCAGAGTATGGATTCGTCGGGGCAAGCAAGCTCGTCTCGCTCAGATCCGCCGCATCCACCGGCACATCCCCATACACCTCGTCGGTCGAGATGTGTATGAACCGAGAGATGCCATGCTCTCGTGCCGTTTCCAGCAACACATGCGTACCGTAAACGTTCGTATTCGTGAATTGGTACGAGTTGCCGAAACTGAGGTCGACGTGCGATTGTGCGGCGAAGTGGAAGATGGTGTCGATCTCGTGTTTGCGAAGCACCCGCTTCACCTCGGCAGGCGAAGTGATGTCTCCTTGCTCGAAAGTGAAGTTTGCACGGCCTTCGAGGACGCGGGTGTTGTTTAGCGTTGCGCAGTAGTCGAGCTTGTCATATGAGACAATATTATAGTGAGGATACGTGAGCGTCATGTGGCGAACAAACCAGCAAGCACTGGGGAACGGTCAGTCACGCCTCCCTCCCTTGCATTCGTTCGCCAGCGTACATGAAGCCTGCCCCGCCCGTAACCAAGATATTCCGCGCATCGTCACGCGGCTCAAACTTAGTGCTTCCGGTAAGAACGGGCGCCTGTTTCCAAAGCTCGTCTGTGAGATACGATTTGGGGTTTAGTATGGTCGAGTTCCTTCGGTCTACCGCGCGCAATCAGTCAACGATGCGTATAGGAGGAGTCACCCCGCCATACATTTGATGCCGTTACCGGAGTAAGGCCCGCGCTCGTCAGGACTCTCGACGGCGGACATGTTGACTACAGCCGCCTTGGAACGAGTGCATGTGGATTGATTTTGAAGAAAATGTCTCGCGCATTGCAAGCGTGTTAGCAGTTCAATATACACCGAGTCGTAGGTTCGAGGATCTCGACAACACGCTAGCCGGATATAGTGAGCCTTCCGGTCTTGTCATGTGACGTTAGACTGTATCCGATATCTAGACTGGGCGCTGAACATACCGTGCTTCTTTGAAGCTTCATTGTATTGATAATTTGCAAGCTATAAGGACTGACTTTGTGACTTCTATCGAAGCATGAATATTCAATGTCGTGTGTTGCATGATTATATGCTCTGCGTCTTTGTTGAATCTTATTTTGTACATACGCCAGGTCATCGGCTCCAGATTTGGCACCTTTACGACGAAAATGTCCCCATGTATGACTTTTATGTGCTTTTAGTCTATGAAATTCCAGCCTCCTTACCACTGTAGAAGTTGGACAGCCTTTCCCTATCCATAGCGAAAACTCCCTCAATGCATGTATGGAATGCTTCGTTCTGGGCTTTCCCTGCTGTAGATCCTAAACGTGGGAATCCACAATCCAGTAGCCATTCATGGAATGCGGAAGCTGAATGAGATAGATATTCAGGGCTCTTCATCGCCTTCTCATAGAGCGTCCAGACCTTCGCCATTGACGGGATTCCGAGTAAGGCCACTCCAAGGCTGTAGATATATACTTGGTTTTGAAAAGTGGTCGTCTACGGTCACTTGCTTTCGGAAGAGGTAGTATAGCTTAAGAGCTGTTGAATTTAGGGTCAATTTCAATCCTGCCCGAGCCATGAGCTTTGTTCGTATCAGGCCCTGCGTCGAAGAAGCACCTCTAGGTTGCCTTTCTATCGCAAACATGTCAGTACTTCTCGTACTTATCGATTCGGTTTCTTGCGTCGGACTATTCATGTAGCACATTGAGCGGTCGGTTGTGTGAACATACCGTCTCAGGCTACCTAGTAGGCGCCCCTGTAGATAGGTGCCAACCCCGCTCACATGTCGTATAAGCTTGGTGGAGTACAATAGACAAATCAGTTCCTCATTTACTTCATCACTCTATATATCACCTCAACTCCATATAACAACTGATGATATGGAGCTCCATCACCAATAATGGAATCAGCGAAATCCTTCACCGTGTGCTCTCTAACTATGTCTTTAATTGAACTAATAGTCAACTTGAGGCTTCAAAGTAAACCGAAACATCGTGAAATCATCTCGCGAGAAGCTAGGGTTTGTGTTTCAATGATAGCTATTAAGATTTGGGATGTGACTACTCACAGTGAGCTTAAACAAATGACGTGAGTCTGACATGTCACCGTGGAGATGCGTCGCGGCATGTACCACAGCATGATGCGCTAAGCTCAGTTGAATTAGGCTCACCCAAACGGACTTCGCACGCTCCACTCCATCCCAGCGATCGCCCCTCGCATGGCACAGTTCAACTCGCGACTTCCAGAATTATCAACTGTTTTCACAATCCAACCATGGAAGATGGTGTCGCATTACCGTCCAACACGATGTCATCATTACGCGCGATCCGGCAAAGAAAACAGCTCGCTGCCCGCGATGCGTATCCGCACTGCGAATGCGGCCGCCAGGCCAAACGCTTCAAGACAACCGAAAACATGTACATTAAAGAGGAGGATATCCAAGAGGCTTTGTTAAGTGACACCACGCCTGTAGGGAGTAAGATAGCTGGCATATGGGCCGAACAAGAGGATTTGCGGGCCAGGCTAGAGGAGACAACCACGCAGATGATGGCTCAACAAAAAACTCATCGGACGGAGCTGGATGTCCTGCGGTATCAGTTGGCGGAGCTGGATGTTCTAAAGTGCCAAGTTGCGGGGCTCGAGGCGGGTATGAAAACGAAAGAAGAGGAAATTGCCCAGAGAGATTTGCGGATCAAAGAGCTGGTCAAGATCAACGACTCCGAGTGCCTGAGTTTGGATCATGCCACCAAGCTCCACCAATCCCAAAATCCATGCCTGGAGGAAAATCTGAAGACGACGGAGACAGCGCCCGCGCAACCAATAGATGGTCATGCAGCGGGGCACCCGGATTTTGAGAGGGACTTGCAGACGAAGGACGAAGAGATTCGGCTCTTGAAGACGCAGGTCGCGGGCCTTAAGCGCGAAACACAGTCCAAAGACGAAGAGATTGGGGCGTCAAAGAGGACACAGAATGAGGCGCGCATGGCACTTGAGCGAGACTTGCAGACAAAAGACGCAGAGATCTGGATGTTAAGGGCCCAGACTGCGATGCACGCAGACCTCGAACGAGATTTAAACGTGGCATACAAGGACATCAGGGAGTTGAAGACGCAGAACACGGTCCGATCCAACCAGAACATATCTCTCATACAAGAAAAGATCGCACTGAAGGGGACCCTCGACAAGCTGACAGAAAATGAGGCAGCGAAGATCGCCCGGATGCGCGAAATCGAGAATTTGCTGGCAACCGCATCTGGAAGGTTGCACAGCTTGCAGAGTCTTTACCAATCAGAACCTCCAAACGTGGCGACCACCAGCTCCGAAAGTGCACCGCAGCCGATGGAGGTCAACAACACACGAAGAACGACCGCAACCGCGCAACCTCGAGCAGAGCAAATGCAAAACGACGCTACACGGTGGTCGGGAGCGGCAGAACCTCCTGCCTTTACACAACCCACTCGAGGAGACGAGGTATCAAACACTCCACCCAGACGACCTCTCTCCAACGCACCACCGCCTCCCTCAACGTTCCCGGGTATTCAATTTTGGCGGCCAGAGAACCAACGAACAATGTCAGGCGTGACTGAGCTCACGGCTAGTCCATCGGGCGCGCTAGCGACTGCCGACAAGGCACGCCTCGCCTCTACACGGAGACCTACATCTGATCCCCAAGTCCACGTAATTCTTAGCGCTAGTGACCATCAAGCGAACTGGCGACCCTGGCTTGCATGACCACCAGTGTGCGCTAGAATGGCATGCGCAAGGCTCGGAGCCTGATGCTACTTGGTCAGTGTGCTCATCGACAATGGGATGTTATCGAAGTCACTCGTATTCTCTAGACGTGTTGTCGCAGCCGCTTAGACCGAGCTAGAAGATCAAGCGGTAGAAAGAAATGACTTGAGAGAAGAATAAGTAATACTACATACATGTGAAAGAGAGGCAAGAAGAATGGGAAGGAGGGGTCGAACGCAGTCTCGCAGTAGACCACCCAGCGGTTCGATGAGAGCCAGCGTCTGGGCAAGGAGTACTTTACGAGTGCGTGGTGCTCATGTGGTAACTGGCTACTTGAAATGCCGGGCCAAGAACGGAGGCGACCAAAAATACAGTTGACCAGCTATTTGTATACTCACTTACTCGAGGGTCTGTCTCGTGCGTCCTCCTTCGTTCGCTATATCTTTTAATACAATGAACGTGGTGGCCTGCCACTTGCTAACCGCGGGCATGGGAAGTTCTCGCAAAACGAAATTTCAGTGCACGTTTTCCTTATGGTTATGTCGCTGGTGCCTGGTCTCCACATTTCCAACGTCTGTCATTCCTCTATCTGCTTATTTGATCGCAATATCACCGCGCTCTCACTTTGCCAGCATATCAAATTTTCGCAATCGATCACCCCTCCAATTCACAAACTCATACACATTACCTAGAGGTGCTATGAAAATATCTTTCCTTTTTCACTGTAGTGACCGCACCGGCCTGGCCTGCTTGCAATTAAATCCCTATTAACCTGTTCAACAATCTCTCCGAGACGGACACGGAAGAGCCCTGATATCGTACTTATGTCATCATGAGTAGCTCCAATGGCTGTCCTTCCGCACGCCTTTACTATATAAGACCCTCTAGAGCCTCTTCTTGATCCGCGCCACTGCACCACTTCAACCTCGGAGGATACCTCAATCTCCTACGATTTTCGATCTCCGCAACCATGAAGCTCCTCATCGCCCTCCTCGCGGCCCTGGTCTCTCTCTGCCTCGCTTTACCTGGTACTATTATCTCCCATCTCCCCTTCTCTGTCGTTTAAACTGACTCCCACCTCTCAGCACCCACCGCCACGGCTCCTCGCAATATCGAAGACCAAGACACTTCAACCACGAAGCAAGAGGTAAGCCCCTCCCTTTCTAACGCTGTTCTCTGTCCTCTCCCCACTCTCCTTCGCTGAACATCACCCAGGTCCGCCGCGGCGATCCTTCGACGCTCTCACCCGGCCATAGTAATGATAATGAATTCGACTTTGCAGGCAAACAATCGCCCCGCGGCACACCATCGACCGAAAAGGTGCCCCCTCCTAAGCCTAAGCCCAAGCATACGGACAACTGGGATGATAAACCCACTCTCCATGAATGGTGGTCCAGCAAGCCCGAGCCCAAGCCTATGGAAAAGTGGGATGAGAAACCAACTCTCCATGAATGGTCCAGCCGTCCACCCCGAAGCGATCCTTCGACGCTCTCACCGCGTAACAGCGACGATGATGACTACAACTCCGCGCACAAACAGTCGCCTCGCGGCACACCATTGACTGAAAAAGTGCCCCCTCCCAAACCCAAGCCTAAGCATACGGACAACTGGGATGAGAAACCCGCTCATTATGAATTTTGGTCCAGCCGTCCACCCCGTAGCGATCCTTCGACGCTTTCACCCCGCACCCCACCCACCATCGAACACAAACCTGGAACTCCCTACCTTGAATGGTTCGACGAGGAAGATACGGGCGGAGCTCCTGCCGTCCCCACTTCCGGTGTCACGCGCAAGCGGCGCTACAGCGAGAACGAGAACGCGAACGGAGCGGAGAATTTGGAGGACTGGATCGAGGTGATCAATGACACCCCTACACCCGTTTAGAACAGTGGTAAGTCCTTCCTCCATACCCCGCAGCTCTACTTCAGTACAGGGATGGCTACACTGGTACAAGGGTAAGAATTTGGAATTGCAAGGACAGTGCTAACTACAGTAGACTCTCAAACTAGGAATTGTTACATTTCTTTCCGAGCAACGGCTCAGCAAGACGATGATCGAAACATTGCTCATTCGACAGAGCGTGCTTAGCATCTTGGGCGGCCGCTTTTGACGAAAGACGGAATACAAGTCGACTGGCTTGGATTGACACTTCTTGGGATGGGATGTCGTAGTAGTGTATATGGCAAAGTAGACTCGTCTCGAATCTAAGCGCAACATTGCCAACCACTTCCTGACCTCTCCGTACCCCACCGAAATATTATCACCGTTAACTCGTTAGTCAAAAAGCATTACATTCACAGCGATACTAGGGCTTTGCGCAGGAAAAGCGAATATCTATGGATTGAGGAGTTTTTAAAAGCTCCCAAGGGTATCATTGACTTTCGCGCTCCGTTTCCACACTCTAACCTAACTCCCCGAATCGGCTTTCAAACCCTAAAAGAATACCTACCAGAAACAAACAATACAAACAATATAAATGACACCAAACATCATCTATCCCACCCCACGATCCTCCTCATCCCTGAATCTCCCTCCCTCCACTCTCATCCACTTCCCCATCACCATCCTCCACTTTATCCCCCGGCATATGCTTATGCAAAAACTCATCGACCCACTCCTCCGCATGCTCCGCTTTATGCGTCAACCACTCCCACCACGACTCGTCGGCCGGCTTACTCGACTCTACGGGCGGCGCACTCGAGGTAGGAGAAGCAGTCTTGCTGGACGACGCAGATGCCGATGCCATGGAAATTGACGACGAGACCGCGGTGTTGGCGATCGCTGTATTAGAGGTGGGTGTCGACGCATCCACTGGGTCGGCAGGTGTTTCGTCGGATGGAGTGTTGGGATCTGTGTGGAGCCCTATGGGCGTAAGCGGGAGACGGAGTGTGCCGTTGTTAGATGCTGGCTGGATGCCGACGGAGTCGCAGATAATGTTATAGAGCTCGATGTTTTCTGCGCTCATGTCAGCCACACACACTCCAAGCTCTAGGAGAGGATTGTCACCTACGAAAAGGTTCCATTCGGCTCCCTGGCGAATGAGGAAACGCCGGGCCCCTAGCAACAAAAATAGCCCTCATAAGCGGATGCTCATGATCGTACCCGTGGACGCCCCTCGGATGGTACACGTCCCCGTTCTTCACCATCTGCTCGACATCACCTTCACTTTTATCCACAATCGCCCACCCTGCCTTGGGAATGATCCAAAGCGGTGCGATGCGCTCGCTCTGACTAAAGTGATATCGCTCGGGCATATCAACGTCGCGGAGATACACCTCGACGTTTGATATGTTCTGGGCGCGGTCTACAACCTGCTTGTGCAGGCGCTCGAGCTCGCCGATCTTCTTAGGACGGAGTCCGTAATGCGGCCAGCCGTCGATGTGGTCAAGTTCTGCAGGGTCAATGAGATGTTCTAGTTGGATGAGGCGGGAGGTATCTGTTGTGGCCATGCCGTGGTCGGAGACGACGACTATATTGACAATGTCGGTCAGGTTGCGCTCTTGCAGGCCTTTCAAGATGTCCCCGAGCATAGTGTCGGCGTCGTTGATCGTCTGTCGTATTTCGGTGCTGTTGGGCCCAAACTTGTGCCCGTCGCTGTCCACATTCGGGACATAGGCTGCAATCAACTGGGGACGTGGCTTGTCCGCCAGTGCGCCGATATCCTTAGGTCCAGGCATATCTAACAGCTCCATGATGCGGTCCACCTTCCTCGGAAGCGCCTCGGAGCCATTATACTTGTCCACGTAGGCAGGGAGAAATTCGTCAAAGTGTGCTTCCGACCCCGGCCACATGTGCACTGCGACACGAACATCCTGGCGCTCAGCTGTCCGCCAGATTGGCTCCCCACCCCACCACTCCGTCTGTAGACTCCGCTCCGGATCGGTGTAGTAAAATTCTCTCTGCTGGACTGGGTCCCAAAAGGTATTGCCGACTACGCCATGCGACTCCGGATACAGTCCCGTGGCCATAGTGAAGTGATTCGGAAAGGTGACGGAGGGGAAGCTCGGAAGCATGTACTTGGGCGATATGCCCTCCGCTATGAACTTGTTCAGCGTCGGCGTTATGCCACGGTATAGGAAGTCGGCACGGAAGCCATCGAGGGATATCAATATGGTCGTTGGCGCGAAGAGGGATGTGCCGTTGGAGGCCAAGGTTGTGGTGTGTCTGAGGGACGCTGGGCGGGAGGCTCGGTACGCGGCGAAGAGGAGGGTCAGGAAGAGAAGGACAATGCTGAGGTATATGCATATCCGCCGCCACAGTCGCGATCGCCGTGTCTGCATCCTGTTAGCTATGCCTGTGCCAACATATCGCGCAGCCCACCTTCCGATGTGACGATGTCGCCAGCAGCCGCCGCGCATCCTCCTCGCTCGACCTGTGCTCCAAGCTCGAGCTAGACACGCCGTGCCCACCCTCCTCCATCTCATACATCAGCGCGCTCGTTTCCCCGTTCGAGCTCCTCTTGCGCTCCTTCATTTGCGTCTTGCGGGGTGCATCGCGCTTCCGCCCACCTGTCCACACTCCCTTCTTGTTGAGAAGCCCCGATAAGCCCGCATTCTGCGTCAACAGCCGTTCCCGCTCATCCTCTGACTCTAGTATATCGTGGTCGCCATCGGAGACTTCGGAGGGGTTGTAGCCCTCGTCGTCCGACGTGTGCTCACATAGGGTGCCTTCGTCGGTGCTCATTGCGTCCAGGCTGGCCTTTGTGGCGACTTCGTTACGCGGGGAGGTTGGCATCGTATTTCAGACGGCGGGCGAGTATTCACATGGCAAGAGGCAAGTCGTGGCGCGGGCGCGTCAATGAACCGTATCGCGGCGAGATGGACGTTGCTGATGCTGACTTGGCATTGATGTTTCAGTGGAGCCGCCAGCGGAGCCTCACAAAGCAGGTCCTACCCCACCAAGCAATCAGGGTCTGGGGTAAACGCTACGAGCATATGGACTGTCGTTACCTCAGACGTCTTCACTTGCATTGCACGTCGAGGGTGTTATTGCAGAAAGCATTTGTTTCAAATGTAGGTTCATTGGCGCTCTGAAACTCGCCATCACTACCAGGGGTTATGTTGTGTATATCAGTGCACCTCTTCACGTCTCCACTGTCTCAATTACCACCCTCTCTTCCGCGTCAACCCACTGTGTCCCAGAACCTGATATATACCCATCAGAACATATCCAAAGTGCCAACCAAATGTGTTCAGCAACTTCACCCCAGCAGTAAAGACGCACGATCCCGAGCTCGTGGGTTGGCGCAGGCTCGCGGTGTAGCGTTACGCCCCAGCCAAGCCGTCCGCTGCCCACATGGTCGGCCAGGGAGGTCCAGAACTTAGCCTGGACAGGGTATGGCCATGGACAGGAATCGGCCAGCCAACAGCCCCGCTCGTCTGGGTCCAATGTCCGGACTCTTTTCTGCGGTCTATATCGATTCGGATTGTCCGCCTTTAAAGTCGCAAGAAATCTTGTTATCTGGGACGGTATCGTTCCCGGGGAAAATATGGTAACTTGGGGAGCCGGAGGGTATACTTCAAGTGCAGGTGTCGCTACGAGTGTTGGGGCTTGTAGCGACTCACAGGCTTTGGAAGACAATGGCGCTTTCGACGCAGTGGTACTCGGAGGTTTTTGAGAATTTCCAGCCGACTCTGTCAAAGGGGTGCGTTCCACAGCAGGATCATCGTCCGAGGTGTCTTCCGAGGTCGCAGACATATTGTCCAGGATCTGGCTCTCCAGGGCTTGATATGCGGATTGCGTGTCGTCGATAAAGGCACCTCTTGCACGTGAAGAGGATGGAGGTGCTCCAGTACTTGAAATCGGAACACTAATCAGGCTGGGTCGAGACTTCGTTTGCCTCCATCTCACTTGAATACGCTCAAGCCGATCCAGTCTGCTGATGGGAAGCTGTGATTCTTCGCCGAGTGAGTTCGATCCCTGTGCATCGGCTTGGAGGCTCTGGCTGCTAGAGTGATTCCCAGAGCCCATGAGCGAAGGAAAACTCCCATACGAGTCCTTGCTCGTGGTCACGTTGGAGACGATGCGGCTCTTCTCGCGTGGAATGTGCGGAGACCCATCAGGACTCACGCCGCACGGCTCAAAGTGCGCGTAGGCGTCGGTCAACGAGCGGTAGAGTTCATCTTTCTGCCGGGTGGCCGGGGCAGAGATGTGGACCAAGATTTCTGGTTCCTCTTCCATAATCGAGAAGGGGCAAGTGCAAGAGCGGCGTGTGGTGGGAGGCCATAGTGATGTTGCGATGCAAGGCCTCACCAAGCGTGCCCAGACGAGTGTTGCGAAGTCATCCAATCCAGAGTAAAGGCCGGTAAGCAGCCATTGACTGATGAGGGCGGCGAATGGCGAGCGGACAATGGGTCGTGATGGCAGGACCCGGGACGGACCATCGTTCATCCGCGGCCGCCAAGAGTTTGGCCGCACCCAGGCGTTTGCAGAATTGCCCCACGTCGGCGCCCGCAAGAAAACTTGCTCCACCACACACACCATGGCCTCCACGTCTCTCCTCGACCTCGTTTCGGCGCTGCCGACTAGCGAACAATGGGGTCCCGCCGTCACCGAGGAAATGATGCTCGACGGCGTCCCGTTTGCGCCATACTCCAAGGGCGACAAGCTAGGGCGCATGGCCGACTGGACTGACGGCAAGGACAGCGGCCGGGGCGGTCGCCAGAACTACAACAACAACCGCAACTACCGAGACCAGCAAGTCTACGGCGCCAACCAGCAGACGAACCCCTTCGCCATCCAGGCCGCCGAGGAGGAGGCCACCTTTTCCGTCGTCGACAACACGCGGACATCGACGCGCACACGGGGCTTTGGCCGGGGCGGCGGCACCATCTTCGGCCGCGGCCGAGGCCAGCGCGGTGGGCAGGCACAGCGGGGCGGACGCGGCACCTTCCAGCGCGTCGGCGGACGGGGCGGACAGGTCCAGTACGACAACCGCGGCGGGCGGGGTGGACGCGGCGGCCGTCGCTTCGGCTGGAGGGACGACAAGCCGCAGCGCAACCGCGATGCGTCGGTGCAGGTCAAGCCCGATTGGGCCGTGGTTGAGGAGATTGACTTTGCGCGTCTGGCCAAACTGAACCTGGCCACGGGCGAGGGCGAGGACATCGACAACTACGGATTCCTGTACTACTACGACCGCAGCTACGACAAGCAGCCCGGCGCCGTCACCTCACAACGAAAACTCAACGTGCTCGAGCGTGCCGCCTACAATGTCACCACGTCGAGCGACCCGATTCTGCAAGAGCTGGCCGACAAGGACGAGGCCACCATCTTCGCCACCGACAACATCCTCTCCATGCTCATGTGCGCGACCAAATCCGTCTACTCATGGGACATGGTCATCACGAAGCGGGGCAACAAGCTCTTCCTCGACAAGCGCGATGGCGCCAGCCTCGACATGGTCACGGTCAACGAGAACGCGACCGACGCCCCGCTCGAGATCTCCGAGGGCAACAAGGACGCCATCAACAACCCGGGCGCCCTGATGCTCGAGGCCACGCACATCAACAACGTCTTCCCGCTCCAGGTCGTCAACGAGTCCCAGAAGGTCGACATGGCGCATGAGCACCCCTTCTACAACGAGGAAGAAGAGAGCGATCCCGCGGCTTCCAAGGCGTACCGGTACAGAAGGTTCGACCTGTCACTGGACCAAGATGAAGAGCCTCTGCACCTCATTGTCCGCACGGAGCTCGATGCTGTTGTTAAGAACAACATCAACGGCGAGGACCAGTACATGACCATCAAGGCCCTGAACGAGTTTGACAACAAGGCCCAAGGAAGCGGCGGAGCGCTCGACTGGCGGACCAAGTTGGCTACCCAGCGCGGTGCCGTCCTGGCGACGGAGATGAAGAACAACTCGTGCAAGCTTGCGCGATGGACCGTGCAGAGCATCCTGGCCAACGCTGATAACATGAAGCTTGGGTGAGTCACAGTATCATGTCCATGCAAGATTCATCTAACACCTTTCAGTTTCGTCTCCCGTACAAACCCCAAGAACAACAACGACCATGTCGTCCTCGGTGTTCTCAGCAATAAGCCCCGCGACTTTGCCAACCAGATGGCGCTTAACCTCAACAATGGTTGGGGTATCGTCCGTACCATTGTCGACATGTGCCTCAAGATGGAAGAGGGTAAATACGTGCTTGTCAAGGACCCGAACAAGGCAATTCTGCGTCTGTACGCGGTGCCGGAGCACACGTTCGACGAGGAGGCGGAAGAGGCTCAGCCGATTGAGGAAGAGGCAGAGGAGTAGGTGGTAATTAGGGCAATGAGACCTTATGCGTGCTGTGAATGGTATAGATGGTGGGATCGCTGTCATGAGACAATGATGGGTAGACAAAATGATGAATCTGCATAGCTTGACCTGATTGTGTCCTTTAACGTACGTTCTCTTCTCAATACTCTGCTGTGTACAAGCCAAATCATATTCTTGCTCATGATGCCTACGAGGCTCATCCGATGGGTGACAATGCCTAGTTATCGCCCACTACTAGTCCTTAGTCAGCATGCCCCTCTCGATGAAAGAGGAAGGCAAATCTTCATCTTTTTACACCGCTCCCTCCGAGGTTGCTTCGTCTGCTGGTGACCAAAACGCTCCCAGTCGTGCTGTCCAACATCTGTTCCTACCACCTAAAGGCTACAAGCAACAGAATTTCGCGACCTCCCCTAAAACCAATGCGCAAATAACCTATTGTCTCAACGGCGGAGTACTTGTACATGGACTAAGAAACACGCCAGACCCCTACAAGCCTAACCAGCCAAAAAGAAAACCAAAGAGAAGGATATCAAGAACTTGAGTCTGTCGAGCGGTTAGCAGCCTGACAAGGACCACCTCTATCTACCAACTTTAACGCCTCACAATGGAAACACACCGCCACCCTCTCCCCTCACCCACACTCCAGCATGCCCTCAAAGCCACCCTCCCCCACAGTATAAACCTCGCCTACAGAACCCAACACGCAAACCGCACCTCCACCGCGCACGTCCTCGCCACTTTCCCCCCTTCCATCTCTACCACTGCTCTTCCCAATTGCTGGGCAGCAGCTTACCTCGACCGTTCCATGCGCCCGGAGACCGAACTCTGGATTTTTGCTGCAGGACAAGTTCCAGGACACTCTCCCTCGGACACGGAGTTCTGCCCAGAATGTGCAAAGGCCGTGTTTACATTGCTGGACTACATGTCTACGCTACCTGTTCCACCGCTGCATCCGGAAAATCTGCCCGCGCTGGAGATGGCGAAACAGCATGAGCAGGAGTACCCCGAGACCGGACCCGACGTCAAATACCCCGTTACGGCAGCGTCGTACAAGCGACATTTACTCATGCCGTCCGTGGTCACGCTGGGCGCATGTCATCATCAGATTGTGCAGCTATGTGAAGACGCGGGAATGGTACGGAACGAGTTTCCGGGGAAAGAGGCACTCTTGAATAAATTTCTATTTAGAGTATCGGACCTACCGGAGACTAAGGAATTGCCTGAGGGACTACGATGGGGACAGATAAGGGAGCAAGATATTCCTGCGGTGCAGACAAGCACGGCGATCCCGCGTGGGGCTAGGACATTGCTGACACTCAAGAGTGTTGGTGTGTTTGACAGAGCGACAGACAAGGTAGCAGCGTGGGCTTTCCTAGGGCTTGATGGCTCGCTGACTACACTTTACACGGACCTTGAGTTCCGGGGGCAAGGGCTCGCCAAAGCGGTGGCGGCAAAACTCTTCAGGGAGCACGCGCCAGGACTAGCAGTAGATGAAGAAGGGGATGCGTGGGCACATGCGGACGTTTACGTAGGGAACGTGCAAAGTCAACGTGTATGCACAAGTTTGGGAGGGAAGCCTGGGATGAAGATATTCTGGGTGAGAATCGACATGGGCAAAGCGGGTGCGTTGGGAAAGTGACACGGCAGTATACATGATGTACCACCGCGCTCAGCGATGCAGAGCAAAACCTGATAGTTGTTAGCGAGATGTAACAACAAAGACATTCATGTAGATGAAATGTGAAAGTGCTCATGAAAAAATTAGAGTGTTGTTGCTGTTTTGATCTTCATAGTAGATCTCGGGGTTAAAAATGTTATAATCATCGCGAGGTGTGAAAGAAAATGTTGTACGCTTACCTATAGGATTGGTGCAATGCAGTCTGCGAACGACCTGCATGAGCATCACGGTGGCATTGAGTCGTGGTCCATTGATTCATCTTTCGTGATTTCGTCCATTGTCCTAGATCATGAGAGCATAGGCAACAGACCGTGGTCGTGCCAAAGACTATCTAGCGCGTTGACCGTGAAGAATGCTCTAGTCGAACAGACCGAAGCCCATGTCATCGTCCTCCGACTCTTCGGGCTCGTCAGGCTTGGCCTCCTCAGCAGCGGCCGCGGGAGCGTCACCACCGCCACCACCGGAAGTGGGAGCAGCTGAGGCGTACGCGTCGGGGTTGGCGATGCGGTCCTTGAGTTCCTTGATCTCGTCCCACTCGTACTCGGTCTCAATAGCGACAGAGATCAACTTCTTGTAGGAGTTGACGACGGAGTGCATGACGGACGGGAGGGTCGGGTAGCTGACAGCCAGAGAGATGCTGGCAATAGTGGTGATAGCCGAAGAGAAAGCCTTGAGCAGCTGAGACTCCTCGATATCCAGGACGGACGAATCAAAGGTCTGGCCGTTGTCGTAGATCTGCGCGATACCCATACCGTAGGTGAAGGGCGAGATGTTCAACATGTTGAGGAGGGTGGCCTCGGAGGCACCGACCTTGGTGCCCGCCTCGACGAGCTTGAGATCGGCCGTGATTTCAATGGTACCACGCGCAATCTTGGTGGGGACACCGAGCGCCTGGAAGAAGGACGTCTTTCCGGGCTCCATACCACTGCCAGTTGTCAGCATTAAAACGGACAAAGTTCTCAATGCATGTGTCCTTACGTGTTTCCAGCTGGGATGAAGACATCGAGGGGCGCAACGGCACCAGCACGGGCGGGGGCGGCAACGCGGTTGGAGAGGATCTTTTCACGGGTCTCTTTGAGATCGGCGTTGGTGAAGATGAAGCCGACGTTGCCTGCGCACTGTCAATGAATGTACTAAGATGATTTGGCGACGTGGAACTGACCCTTGACGTGGGGAAGCAGGCGCTCGTACTCCGGGTTGTCGCCGATGAAGCCCTTCAACGCGCGGCGCACCATGGTGTTCTTGCCCATGAGCACGACACCCTCACCGCGGAGCGAGTGGCGGATCTCGTGCATCTGCTGCGACGCGACATTGTCGACGGAGACAATGAAGATGCTCTTGTACTCCTTGAGGAGCACCTCGAGCTTGTCGAAGTAAGCGGCCTTGGATTCTTTCTTGCCCCCCATTATGTTCGTAGTTGACACAAAGGGATATTTAAGGTCTTAATTGTGGGTGTAGTGGTGGATGAAGAGTCTCGAGTCGCCGGAAAATGAAGTTTCTGACGTGGGCGACGTGTGAGCGGCCCGTGCGACTAAGCGAGGCACCAGTCCCGATCGGGGCAGCGCAGCGCCCGCGTCGAACTTTTCGATGAGTGGTGACTCTTGAGGGCCTGCACCACCATGACGCTCCCATATCAATGTCTTGCCGTGTGCAGTCGCAGGGCGGGAGATTCCAGGGTGTGGGCGCTGTTAGGCGCGGCGGGCTCGCAACTTGTGGTGCAGTCCTCGGACGGAGCCACATCAACATGGTCGGTGAATGAGCATCACACACGAGTAAGTGATTTCGGTCGTGGTAATCCAGGCCTAGATAAGACTGTTCGTCTGGCTGTGGTGGGTATGTTGGAATTGCTGCTGATGGGAACAGGAGCCTGAAGCCGAGAATGAAGACCTTGAACGCCCTGGCAAAAGAGTCAAATTGACGCCGCCCACGGAGGAAAAGTCTCATTTCTCGACGTTGAAAATCACAGCCGACAATAGACATTTGATTGCGGTGACCGCAGAGGACAAGTGCATCCGCGTGTTCCAAATCAGCGCCGATTGGCAGCTGCAACAGCTGAGCGAGAGGTCAGAATCAAGCATCAAGTCGTTTCTTCATGCTAACATGCGAAAGATGCATGACAAGACGCCCCAGTTCCATCACCTTGACGGCGGACGACTCCACAATACTGTGCGCGGACAAGTTCGGCGACGTCTACTCCCTGCCTCTAATCCCCTCCCCAGAGGAAGAGGAAAAGGAAATTTTGGAGCGCGAGAAGAAAGAGCAAGCCAAGTATACGCCATCCGCCAGCGTACTCACAGTCCATTCGGGAAGAAACAGGAAGATCCTGGAAGAACAGATCAAACAGGCCGAGACGAAGCAACTGCAAGCTAGAGAAACGCCCAAGTTCAAACACGACCTCCTCCTGGGTCACGTGTCGATGCTCACGGACATTGTCTGCACCACGGTCGGCAACCGCAGCTACATCGTGACCTCGGATCGAGACGAGCACATACGGGTATCCCGGGGGTTGCCCCAAGCCCACATCACCGAAGGCTTCTGCCAGGGTCACGGAGAGTTCATCAGTCGGATGTGCATCACCAAGTCGAAGCGTCTGGTCTCCGGAGGCGGAGATGCGGATTTATACGTCTGGGACTGGTTGGCTAGCCGACTCATGGGGAAGCTGGCGATCCGTGACGCTGTCATGGACTTTTACCGGAAACAGAAACCTTCGACCTTGGACCAGAAGCTCAAGGTGGCCGTGACTGGTATCTGGAGTGTTCCGTACGAGGATGCCGAGGTAGCCGTCTCTGATGCCCTATCGTTCGTTCTAGTCATACTGACTAGATGCAGGCCGATGAGATCCTCGTCGCATGCGAAGGCGTGCCCGCACTCTTCAGTTTCCAACCAGGCACCCCGTCTAGGCCAGGCCAGGCTTTGGCGCTGGCGGGAAATGCGCTGGACGTGGCCTTCGTGGAGCGCGACCAAGACACCCCAGTGACGGTTGTCTCGGTTGACCATGTGCACCAGCCCGGTTCCACATCAGAGACCCGCCCCGATCAGGTAAGCAGTTCGAGAAGCAACGCTAGGAACGCTGGAGCTGACTGCGTTTAGGGGACATCTCGCCTGCAATACTTCGCACACAAGCAAGGCGGACCGTGGACCGAGGATGTCAGTCTAGCGGGTGCTTTGGAATGGTTTAACGGTGATGCCGGCGGCAGCGCTACAGAAATTAGCGGCACGTCTCCAGCGGCTGCTGAGAAAGCACTGCGAGACATGCTGTATGGAGTGGAGAACCTAAGGAAGCGTCCAGGCTCGGAGGATTAGGTATCGCGCTGGCAACATCGAGCCGAGGCTATGACATAATTGTGCTCTGCATGATCTGAAGTGGAAACTGTCGCCATGATGGCAAAGAAACGCCTGGTGACAGAAATAGTCTGGCTCTTGTTCAATAAACAAATTCGCATGCGAGACCATTCCAGATATTCGTAGAAAGACAGACGATTTGGAGCGTGTCTCGTGTAGGCGTCTGTGCGGAGTCTCGCTCTTGAGCCTTAGAAATGCACATGTGGAGGCATGGGCTGCTCGCAAATCGCGAGCCAGCAACGCCGCTGGCGTGCCCTCGGACGGTCCGCGCGCGGCTCTGGCGCATTTTCTCTGCATCGCACAGACAGCTTTCTCTCTGCACCGTGACATCCGATGAGATAGCAGTGCACATCCAGCGCGCCCGATAAAGCCCTCGACGCCATCAGGAAAAAGTCCGTCCCACATCGCGCCTCAGAGTCCCCCCACCATTCCCACTTCACCACTCCCGCCTGCCCGCAACCACAACCCACGCACGCGAGTACCCAAATCACCGCCAAAGTGTTTGCCTCAGCCTTCCGTCGAGCGTCCTCTTCGCGCCTCCTATCGCTATTCTCCGTTCCCCTCGCCGCCGCCGCGTCGCCGAACCAGCGCATCTCGCCCGCCGCGGGGCTCTCGTCCGCTTCGAGGCAGTCCTCCATATCCCGGACAGACTTGCGGAGGATGCATTCAAAACTAGTCAGTGAGTTGTGTGCTTCTACGCGTTCTGCGGCCTCTGCTAACCAGTTGCGCAGTCATTGGGTGAGTTGCACGAAACGCGCCGATGATGCTATCCCGCAGGACCCTGCTGACTGACTCTTGTAGCTCGGGGCCGGCAGGCCACACCGCAGCGATATATGCTGCTCGAGCCGATCTGAAGCGTGGGTTGCCTCCGAGGATACAGCATACACGATACTGACACCATGCAGCCGTCATGTACGAGGGCTTCCTCGCGCTCGGCATCGCCGCCGGCGGGCAATTGACCACGACCGACGAAGTCGAGAACTTCCCCGGCTTCGAGAATGTCAAGGGAGGCGAGCTCATGGTGCGGCTTTCTGCAATGGCATGCCTGTATGAGGATTAGCTGACACCGAGCAGGATAAGATGCGCGCACAGTCCGAAGCCTGCGGCACCGAGATCATCTCTCAGACCGTCGCCAAAGTCGACCTGAAATCGAAGCCCTTCAAATACTGGTTGCACCCCATGGGAGACGACGAAGAGATCGAAGAGGAGGAACACACCGCCGACTCCATCATCATTGCGACGGGCGCAAAAGCGAGGAGACTCGATCTTCCCGGCGAGACCAAGTACTGGGGCAACGGTGTGTCGGCGTGCGCAGTCTGCGACGGCTCCCTACCAATCTTCCGAGACCAACCGCTCGTCGTTATTGGAGGAGGTGACTCCGCTGTGGAAGAGGCACTATACTTGACCAAGAAGGCGAAGAAGGTCACGGTCCTGGTACGACGGGATAAGCTTAGGGCCGGCAGGACAAACGCGCGCCGCTTGACTACGCACCCGAAGATTGAGATCAAATACAACACGAGCCCCGTGGAGATCAAGGGCGACGAGGGAAAGACCGGCCTTATGACGGAGCTTGTCATCAAGAACACCGTTACTAAGGAAGAGCAAACCATCGAAGCGAAAGGGCTATTCTACGCCGTCGGCCACGACCCGGCCACCGGCCTGTTCAAGGACCAGCTCGATATGGACGAGGACGGCTATCTCATCACGACACCAGGAGAGGGCAAGACCAGCATCGAAGGCGTTTTCGCCGCAGGTGATGTCCAGGACAAGCGGTATAGGCAGGCCATTACAAGCGCAGGTAAGTACACGTTCCGCGACCCTTCGAGCTCGAAGCGGAGCCCTACCTTGCACATACTAACCTCTTGCACAGGCTCCGGCTGCGTGGCAGCGCTTGAGGCAGAGAAGTGGCTCGCCGAGCAGGACGACTCGGTGGACAACGAGCTCGAGACGGAAAACCAGGCCGAAAAGTCCCAAGTTAATGGTGTGGTTCCCGAATACCGCTCAAACCCGCTTTTGTAATGGATCGAATTGCAGGTATCGATGCGCTGTCGTTTGGATCGGATCCGCCATCAGCTTCGTCGCCGTCAAATAAGCGCCCTTGTTTTCGCGACATTCGGCACTCAAATACACTCCCGCTGCCACATCCGCTTCCGCAGCCTGTGCTCATCTCTCCATCCCCTCGATCAGCATCTATGCTGAAGTTTACGGGACTTGGATAAAAAGCTATTAGCAACCGATTCCCTACTCTTTGCGTTTTATTTTGTTCATCCATCTGCATATTTGTGAATAGTTGCTACTCTTCCTTGGACGCATAGACTTTGGGTGGATTCTGTTTCATTGTACGGCTGGAGCCTAGCGTCGGTGGCTCGACTGCATTCGCATGGCATAGACTTGCTGTCTCCATGATGGGCTGTTGAAAGTGGAGCAGCTTAGTGGTTAGAGGGTGGAAGGGACGTAGTAGGCAATCATGGAGTTCAGAACAGAATTTGCTTTGCTTGTGCTATGGTGTGAATGATGCTTGGGTATATATTTCGCGGAAAAGACTCTTCTTCGCGTCGAGACGTCGAACCACCCCCCAGCTTTTGTTGCGACTCTGCTCTCGAGTTACAGCATGGTACACCGCATAGGATGCCACTCCAAGGCTGGAGGCGAGGACACAAACCTCGGCGTCCGCGCCCGAGCCGACCGAGAAGCGATCGCGAAGAAGCGGCCCGTCCGTCTAGTCGGCACAGGCTGCTGGGCAAGATACAAGGCTCCTAAGTTGATGAGCATCAATCCCGAAAGCCCGCGTTCCTAAGGAGATTGAGCGCACTCTCGAAAGCCTTGACCACGGAGACGTCTGTCCATGTTAGTAATGCGCGGCTTCGTATGTAGAAGCGAGCAAGGTCTCACAATGGTTCCGCGTTCTCTCCAAATCGTGCTCCGAATTTTGGACGTAGGCCATGCGAGTCCGAAGTCTGTGGTACGTCAGCGTTGATATGACAGGTTTTAAGCAAAAAGATGGGCGCATGTACCGGGAGAAAGTCCGATCAGTTTCGTGGGAGTGACCTGCTTCGGCCCAGATCTTGAAGTACTGTGCTACCTTAGTCGCTGACGGTACCCGGGTGTGGGCTCAAAGACAACATACTTCCATAAGTTGTGTCCACTCTTGCATCAACTCGGCCTCTTCCTGTGATGCTGTGTCGATGGCGAGGTGGTAGCGTTGATGCAGCTCGTCCCAGTCAAAGTCGTCAATCTCATCCGCTGGATCTGCCTCCTCCTCCTCAGGCTCTTCCTCTTCATCGGTGGTCAGTTGCTCCGCCACATCAGCGTTGACCCGCTGTGCAGAAGCCGGACGTTCTGTCTCTCCAGAGTCGGCTTGGGTGATTGGTGGTCGCTTCTCTGCCTCTTGGTTGGGGCCTGCGGGCTCAGGCTTGTGAGGTGTGCCGCTCTCCATCTCTTCGGCGGTAACAAATGGCGGTGGTGAAGAGCGAAAGCTTCTTTGGGCTACACCTGGAAGTGGAATGGACGAATCAGACTCCGGAGGAGGCATTGCTTGGTGCAGGCTGGTGACTTGTGGCTGTGGTCAGTGCTTTGGGTGAGCAGGTGGTTCAATGCTGTTCTGCCCACATCGGCGGCAGAGTACTCAGTGAAGGCTGCTGCTATGACACGAGAGAGTGCGAGGCTGTCAAGGTTGCGATAAGTGAAGTTTAGATCGATGAAGCACTTGTGACTCGGATTCACGTGAGTGACACGCTAGGCCGCCTCTGGATGGCCGCATGAGGCGTGGAAAGTGCGTCACCGGAACCGGTCCCGCGACTGGCTGGGTGCCTGACTCGAGGCGCATCACTCGAATGTGTGCAGCGCACCCGGAGTCACTTACACTTCTTCACTGCGATCATCTCACGAACACTAGACGCGAACAGCACCCTCTCTTCGTTTACACCCTCCGATCTCCCCATGGAGACGTGAAGACCGACCGCCCGCGACCGGTCAACGAACATCATGGTCCTCCGCTATCCCCTGTGTTCACCACAACACCACAGATCTCGAGGAGGAGGCAGCATATAACTCTACGTCACCATGGAGTGCGACATTTGCGGAACAGCCGGTGCTACGGCCCCACTACACTGCGTTACATGCGCCCGCAGCTTCCTCGAGGAGCCCCGCCTCGGGCTCGCAAAGGCGCTGATTGACAGTGGCGGCGTCGAGAAGCACGTCCAGGCCGTCATCGACAGCTCCGAGGACAGCGAGAGCCAACATGTCTCCCTCGTGGACTCCAAAGGCGGACTGCTCGTCGACCGCCAGGAGTGCACCAACAACGTCGAGCTACAGCGGACCAAGGCAGAAACAGCCGAGATCAACGAGCGCCTCGGCCTTATCGCAGAGCAGGCCAACCTGCTCCGCGATCAGATGGAGGCTGCGCGGAAACACATCGAAGCACAACGTACCGAGAACGCTCAGCGCAAGTCGGACATGTCGTCGGCCACGTACGGCATCGACTCGCGGCGAGCCAACGAGCTGGACAAGGTGCAGCAGAATGTAAAGCGGATGGATTACAAATCCGATAAGGTTCACCATGATACCATGGAGATGCGGACGTATCTTTGCAGTACGGCCGCGCGGCTGGCTGGGCTGAAGACGACAAAGCGCAGGACGAAGAACGGCGGGGTCAAGGAGATGTACAATATCGGACCAGGCAGCCGCATCCGGATCTACGATTTGCGGGACATGAACGGTATGCTCATCCGGTATGATATTGGACCCCTCTACTGACTCTGAAGCAGACACTCTGCCGGATCAGCTGTCGGCATCACTCGCGGCCGTTGCTCAGCTTCTCGTCCGCGTCGCTGCATATCTCGGCGTGCGCCTCCCTGCGGAGATCACTCTGCCTCACAACGACTTCCCACAGCCTACTATATTCAGTCCGTCGTCTTCATACCAGGGCAAGCGAGTCCCGTTCCCAGGGTCTACACCGTCGCATTCGTCAAGCAATAGCCCAGAGGCATCCCGCCACCTCGATGCTCGGAGTCAGTTGCCCAAGCCGAGGCTGCTGTTCACCGATCGGCCACTGACCCACCTGGCTGCGGAGGATCCCCCGGTATACTCTTCATTCATAGAAGGCGTTTCGTTACTTGCATACGACGTTGCCTGGCTTTGTCGCAGTCAGGGCATGAAGGATCAATTCACACAGTGGGAAGACGTGTGCTCCATGGGTCGCAACCTTCATCGTTTGCTCGTGTTGCAAGAGACCAAACTTGCGCAGCGCCCGGAAAACCCCCTCGACAAGGATATTGCCCCTGCGAAGGCTAGCTCGAAAGTGCCCCTCAGGAAGACGCCCGTGGGGTTTGGAGAACTGTCGCATGCCACTTCACATTCGTTCCTCGCCAACGCGGAGAACGCACAGTATATGAGCGGCTGGGCCTTGACCCCAACGAAGATCACGGATGAGCTGAAAACATATCTGTACGCGGAGCAGCAGGCTCAAGAGTGGGACAAACTCGACCAGAGGGAATGGGAGGACATGGAGAACGTTATGGCGGAAGACCCTGTGCTTATTGGGGAGAAGCGGCGCGGGACAGCCGGATTGACTCATGAGCCAGGCTCGATGGCGTCCACCACCGCGTTCCAACAAGGAGCGGAACAGGCGGCTGGGGCTGACGAGAGGCAGAAGGGGGTGAATGGCTGGACGAGAGTGAAAAGCCGGACTGATGATGCTGCGAAGAAAGTGATACCCGAGTAGAGGTTTGATCATCTCGTTTTGGCGCGCACATAGACACGGGCGTAATGTTTAGATTTCCTTGGATGGCGTGACGATGCACCGTGTCGTGCTTGGATATGCAGGCATTCCTCAGGAAGAGCGGCTCAGGCTCGGATGGCTCCTAAGCCGCGGCAAGGCGTGCGTCGGAAAATATTATTGCACCATCGCCGCTAAACCTGCCGGCTGGGTGGCACCGCGCATTTCTCAGCATGCGTTACTCATACCTGCGTGTTTCAATCTATCATTTGTACAGGCGTCAACAGGGCATTGCCCATACCGTAATCTTGCTCCGTCCGTTCGTATAAGAAGAAGTGCTTCCCCCGGCAAAGTCATGGCATCAGCTCTCCTACCATTCCTGCCCGTCGACCAAGTAAAGCACGGCAGATTGCGCCATCGATAGTGAAGGGAACAAAGGGCCCGACTGCTCTTCGACCGATACTAGTACCCCTCCAAAGTCTTCCATTTGCGCCATAACTTTTTTTTTCTCCTCTCCTTCAACACATTGCATCCCCCCCGCGACAATGACCGTATCCGAAGTACCCATCGAGACGCCGCCGCGCGTGCCGTCGCCAGTCCATCGCTTCGGCACGTTGGCGGTGCATGCGGGCAGCCCGCACGATCCCGTGACGGGCGCCGTCATCGAGGCCATATCGCTGTCTACCACGTTTGCGCAGACGGGTGTGGGAAAGCCGGTGGGCGCGTATGAGTACTCACGATCGTCGAACCCGAACCGTGACAACTTCGAACGCGCAGTTGCAGCCCTCGAGCATGCCCGGTACGCCCTCGCCTTCAGCTCCGGCTCTGCCACGACCGCAAACATCCTCCAGTCCCTGGCTGCACACTCACACGTGATCTCTATCTCCGACGTCTATGGCGGCACGCACCGCTACTTCACTAAGGTGGCTGCAACCCACGACGTCCTCGTCTCCTTCACGCCCAGTATCGAGATTGACATCGCTGAGCTGATCCGCCCCGAGACGAAGCTTATCTGGATCGAGTCGCCGTCAAACCCGACTCTCTCACTTGTGGATATCCGCAAGGTAGCTACCATCGCGCACCAGCATGGTATCAAGGTCGTGGTGGACAACACGTTCCTCTCGCCGTATGTGCAGAACCCATTGGACCATGGCGCCGACATTGTTGTTCATTCAGTGACCAAATACATCAACGGTCACTCGGACGTTGTCATGGGCGCAGCTGCCTTCAACTCGGACGAAATCTTCGACCGTCTGTCTTTCCTCCAGAACGCTATTGGCGCCATTCCCTCGGCCTTCGACTGCTGGCTCGCCCATCGCGGCCTCAAAACCCTACATCTCCGCGCCCGTGAAGCTACCAAGAACGCAACTGGCGTCGCTAAAGCCCTTGAGGCCTCCCCCCACATCATCGGAGTCAGCTACCCGGGTCTGGCCTCCCACCCACAGTACGCCGTAACGCTGAAGCAGCACCGCGATGGCATGGGCGGCGGTATGCTCTCGTTCCGCATCCAGGGCGGACATGAGGCAGCCGAGCGCTTCTGCCAGGCCACCAAGATCTTCACCCTCGCTGAGTCCCTTGGCGGCGTGGAGTCACTCGTCGAAGTCCCTAGCGCTATGACGCACGGCGGCATTCCGCGTGAGCAGCGCGAGGCGGCTGGTGTTTTCGATGACCTCGTAAGGGTAAGCTGTGGTATCGAGGATGAGTTGGATCTTGTGGCCGATGTGATGCAGGCGCTTGAGAAGGCAGTTGTGGCCCCCAAGATCACAAACAAACTTGCTACGAATGGAAATGGGCATGCTTAGATGGACAGCGTGGCATTATGGTGCTGAAGGTTGAGGAAACTGGGTATCTGTGCCGTTGTGCGCGGACAACCAGAGCATGGCAAGGCGTGTGGGCGTTTTGTGATTCTTTGAAATTCTACGACGTTGTAGATGTGTGGCGGGATGAGGATAATTTCGAGCCTCTCAAAATTAATGCATCATAGAAAAAATACTAGATTTATTTTCGACACTGCAGTCTTAACAACATCGCGACCGTGACTATGTAATGTCTGCCCCTGATAGCCTGATGCAGATTGAAATATTGAGGACACATCGTAGATTTACTCATCATCTAGTCCAATACCTTTGTCGACCCCTTCTCCAAGCCCTTACTGCTTCCCAAAAGTAACATGGCAAGCGTGCGCCTTCGGTGCAATCAAGAAGAAATTCTCAAACTCCATCGTCTCGGGCGTCGTCCGCTTTGCCAACCGCATGCCCTTGCATTCGCGGAAGAAGAATGCAACCGCATATCGTATCTCCATGCGGGCGAGATGGATTCCAACGCACGAACGTGTGCCCACGCCGAACGGATGGAAGGCTGTCTTTGCGTCGGCCGAGTGCGCTTCCGCAGGGAGCTCCTTGTTGGAGGAGAGCCAACGGTACGGGTTAAAGCTACGATAGGTCAATATGACGAAGTAAGATGGGGATGGGTAAGTCTTACGTCAAGGGATCCGACCATATCGCTGCGTCGCGGTGAAATGTGTACGCCTGCGTCGAGACTGTGGTACCTTGGGGGATGTAGTGACCTCCTAGTTTGCCGCCGCCGCGAGGAACGACACGGGGGAGACTGCTAGGCGCTGCGCCGTACAAGCGGAGCGTTTCCTGGATAACGGCATTGAAAAGAGGGAGGTCCACGAGGTCCCTCTCTTTAAAGTCTGGCTGCAAGCTCGCCACTTCGGCTTCTAAAGCAGCCTGCAATTGAGGACGCTGGAGCACGGCCCAAGTCAAGTAAGTCAGAGTCACGCCGGTCGTATCGGTGCCCGCGATGATCACATTCATGGCTTCGACCCTGACGTCCATGTCTTCGATGTGGCCTTCGCCTTCCTTTTCGCAGTCTTCAATCACCTTGGCGAAGATATTGTTCTCGCCTGTGCGGGTTCGTGCCATCTCGACGGCACGATCCGCGCCTTTGAGAATGTACTCGTTGCAGTTGAACAGTTCTTGCACCGAGACGATGGGCACGAAGCGGAGGAGGCGGAGAAACGGGAGTTCGACCATGATGCCGGAACCGACGGTGAGCTTCTTGAGGACACGCATGAACTGGTTGGCCTTTGACGTTTGTCAGTAGATGGAACGTGTAAGGTTTACGGTTTGTGGGAAGAGAACGTACCTTGCCCGTCTGCAACATGCCGAATGGTTCTCCAAAGGAGAGATGAGAAGTCACGTCGGACGCGAGTAACATCCACCAATTGTAGATATCAGCACTGCCTCTTGTCGCATCGCCATGGATCTTCTCCACGCATAGTTGCGCCTTGTCCCTGACAACGCGCTCCCAGTGCTCCATGAGATACGTCTTGCTAAACGACCGCGACAACAACTTCCTCCTCAGCCCATGCTCCTTGGGATCAATCATCGTAAAGATGCCATGTTTGGGGAAATTGGCCAGACGCCCGTACCAATCGCTCTTGAGATACTTGGTGCCTATCTTGTGGATCTCTTTAAAGGCGTCGAGATCCGCTACGCCGACTTCATTGGGAGAGAGGCGCACAATGGGTCCGTACTTCTTGTGGAGGCTGTCGATGTAGAAGCTTCGCTGACCAGATATCACGGCGCGTTTTAGCCGCAGGTGCGTGAAGCGCGTGTACCAGGGGCCGGGGAGGTGTCGCGTGGGGCCTGTGAGCGCGACGTAGATGAGCTGGGATCATGTCAGTAGTCTGTATGCAATCTAGCGAATGATGACTTGCCCTGCCGATGGTGACGCTAAAAACGAGAAATGAAAGGAGCACGTATTTGCTCAGCCCGAAGGCTAAGGACTCTGCAGCAACGGAAGGTGCCATGTTTGTTCAAGCCGGGCGTGCTTGGAAGAGACTCGTTGCCCAGTGGTTTGTGAGGAGTAAGCCTATATACACTTCTAGATGTGCGTGCTCGAGTGTATGCAGGTAGGTAATGATGCTCGGCGCGGCTAACTTAAAGACCGGTCGGCAGTTCGGCCAATACTCGTACGGTATGTACGCTCCTTAGGGATCGACAAACCTACCAGGCAGACCTGAACGGGCCTATGGGGACCCAATTATGATCTGAGTCGAAGCAGACCCATGTTTTCGAATCCATGCTGCTATGACAGAAACAGGATGCATCTGCAAAGGCACGGAGACGCGAGTACCGATCTCATTCGGGAGCTATGCCGCATGAATGCACCAATCGAGTTACAAAAGTACCCGGTCTGAACTAGGCCCTAAAGGTGGTTTCGGGATTGGTCTACAGCTTACATGTTGCTTTGATGCAAGTAGCTTAGAAACGGGCCAGCTCTAGTGGTTATGACAACTCTTGTGCGACCGACCATGCGACGCGATAACGTTTCGACGGCACAGCAGAATGTAAACAGGAAGCCATGACTGCTAATCCGAAGCCAAAGTGCGCGCAAATGTTGAGTGCAAGCCTGTCAGTGCTGTTGTACAAATAAGCGTTTGTAAGCATATGATGCACGATGCGTCTTGACAGTAGGGTTTGACCAAGGCTCCGGAACAATTCCAACCTTGACGGCTTGAGGGAGCCAGCACAGTCAAGTTGCATTGAGCGTAGAATAGGTGCGCCATAGATGTCATTCTGTCAACAGAGCCATGGTCTGTTTGTGGGGAAGGTGGAGTTGACAGGCGCGGCTGAGGGGTGTCATCGATGCGGGCTTTCATGGGGCTAGCTAGCGAGGCCGACATGAGCTTTGATTCGGCGCGCGGTACCGTTACTTGGAGGGTGCATTGTTGTTCTAAGATCGGCCTTCGGGCTACAGCATATCCGTACCACTCGGTTGCTCGTGCTGGTCCACAAGAATGGTCGATGGCGGGGATCTCCAGGACGGAGATGCGAGCCTTTTTCCCCTCGGATAGCTGCTTCATTGGGAAGAGCCAGGGCCGGGCCGTGTGTGGGCCAGGCTGGTCGATTCGAATTGCAAGCAAGTCTACATTCTAGACGAGTAAATGTCGGTAAAACTTTAAGTGCGAGCGCCGATCTCCGCCGAGTTTGATTGGTTGTGTAGGTAGGCGAGCTGCCAGTTCGAGGCCCCTTGTCAGTACCTCACCCCAGCCCCTCCGCTCTTCATTCCGTCACAACTGTTCTCTGGTGGAAACCATCGCGCACTTGCATCCCGTTTGACATGGTGAGCTCACGCAAAGGCCCCATTGTCTCATCTCCGGCCAAGCGACAGCGACGCATCATTCAGGATAACGACGGCGACACAGAACCGCGCCTCGTCCGCAACACTGCCGATGCCGACTTCCTCGACTCGCTCAAGTCCAGCCAGAAGCGACCCTCTACTCCCTGATCTTCCGGCTGATATGAACCTCAACGTACCCAAGCATATGCCAGCCACCAGCCTTCTTGACGATCGCCTTAGCAAGACGTAAGAATATGCGATCGACACACATGTCACGTACTACCAAATACAACAAGCGATATTGGTAGATATCTTATACCCCAGCATTCGTCTGTTTGGGGATCTTACCAGTACTCTAAATCTGCCTTTGTGCGCTCTCGTTCCGATTACCTAGACGAGTTGAAGGCGTATAGCTTAGGGCCAGCCATGGCATCGCAGTACACAGCGCTCGAGCCTGCGTTCGCAACAACCCATCGCATGGCTTGCAACTCTTCCGTGTCTGTCGCCAGATCTACGCTGAGACCTTCCACCTTGCTATCTCCCTCAACACACTCTGGTTCGGCGCGGAGTTGAGCGAATGGCAGCGACGGTTGCTCGCCGCTCAGCGCAATACTATCCGCAGCGTACGGATATGGGCAAATAGAGCGCCGAATCCCCCGACGGGTGTCTTGAGGGTACTGTCTATATTTCCGCCGCTGAAGCGGATTTCCATCTGTAATGAACTAGGAGTTTAGTGCCCGGTTCGTGAGGTCGTCAACTCTAGGGATGTCGAACTTAAGCAATGCTTAGGGCCATTTGCGGTGATGAAGTAAAGGTTCGCTTCGATCGTGGATACTAGCCGGTGGATCTACGTCCACAGCTAATCTTGCTTACCCTAAACACTACGGCCTGAATCCTTTCTCTTCGTTGCGCTAATGACGCGATGAAACTTGTTCTTCCATCCTCCGTGGCGAGGAATTCATTGGTGGGCGAGCCCAAGTTCTTAAGTGGGCGTTTTGACCATGTAGGCTATGAGGAGCCTGCCATATTGGGGAGAGCTGTGTCGGTAGGGAGGCTCCAGCACGGGGAACACTTGTGAACATCATAGAGTACACCATGGTTAACGTTGATAGTCTTGAAATGCTAGTCCCGTCTTGGTTAGGACCCGCCTCGTTCGGCGCCAATGAACTTCCAACCACATCAACATATAAACATGATACGCTATTCCCCGCTCGTCCGTCAACACATCCCGTTAGTACTAACGTAGACTGTAGAATGCCTATCCTCCGTGTCCGAAATACTTCCATGTCTCGAAGCTAAGGGCGGCTCGGTCCCAGTTCGTCCGAGAAGCCAGCCGTTGAGTTTTCCCGGTGCTTGGTCCCCGGTCCGGCATCGCAAATCCACCAATTTGAGCCTCCCTAATGGAGGCAGGGGCCAACAGCCGAGGTGATCTCGCGTTATTCTCAATGAACAGTATATGCGGCAATACAGTGCGGGGCGATGATCCGCGGCCTGCGACCATTAAATAGGAATTGGATCCGACACCGTGGAACTTTAACTATCGACGTTGCACTTCGATTTGTTGACAACCGTTGTAGCAATGCGAATTTTTGGCAGCATACCGTGGCTGGCGCTTTCGAGCGGTCTATTATCGATTTCGGAGACGCGTGCGCAAAGCAGCTCGCCGAGTCAATGGCCGCTTCACGACAATGGACTGAACGACGTTGTACAATGGGATCACTATAGCTTCAAGATAGACGGCAAACGGCTGTTCGTATTTTCTGGAGAGATCCATTATTGGAGGATTCCAGTACCCGACGTATGGGACGACCTTTTGGAAAAGATCAAAGCAGCCGGCTTCACAGCATGTAAGTCGCCCATAACGCTTCGACAATTTCGTCTAATGGCAACTTCGCAGTCGCCTTTTATGGAAATTGGGCGTGGCATAGCGCGAACAACCAGACCCTCGACTTTACAACCGGCGCCCACAATTTCGAGCGCCTTCTCGAGACGGCGAAACGCATCGGCCTCTATGTTATTGTCCGACCAGGACCGTATGTTAATGCAGAGGCAAACGCTGGAGGATTCCCATTATGGCTCACGACGGGTGCCTACGGCAAGCTCCGCAACGACGACCCACGTTATGCCGCAGCATGGGACCCGTATTTCTCTGAATACTCCGCAATTACCAGCAAGCATCTTGTGACAAACGGCGGCAACGCCTTTGTCTATCAGATCGAGAACGAATATGGCCAGCAGTGGAAGGACACGGCAAAGAAGATACCAGACGAGCCTTCCGGCCGCTACATGGCCGCACTTGAAGCGTCCGCACGCGCCAATGGTATCGATGTGCCGCTCATCCATAACGATCCCAACATGAACTCCAAAAGCTGGTCGCAGGACTTTGCTCCGAACGCTACAGGCAACGTTGATGTCGCAGGCTTGGACAGCTATCCGTCGTGCTGGAGCTGTAATCTCGAGGAGTGTACGGGTACGAACGGCGAATACGTGGCGTATCAGGTTATCAACTACTACGACCACTTCACCGAGACGTCTCCCACGCAGCCGAGCTTCTTCCCCGAGTTTCAAGGCGGATCCTACAATCCGTGGGGTGGGCCTGAAGGAGGATGCCCAGCAGACATCGGTGCCGACTTTGCCAACATTTTTTATCGCAATCTCATCTCCCAGCGTGTTACTGCAATCAGTCTGTACATGATGTACGGCGGTACGAATTGGGGAGCATTCGCTGCACCTGTCGTTGCAACCAGCTACGATTACTCCAGCCCCATCAGTGAAAACCGCAAGATCGACAGCAAATACTACGAAACGAAGAACCTTGCCCTCTTTACTCGAGTGGCGGAGGATCTGACAGTGACCAATCGCTTGGGTAACAGTACTGCCTATTCAACCAATCCGGCGGTTGAGGCGAGCGAGCTCCGCAACCCGGAAACGAAAGCGGCCTTTTACGTCACAATCCACGCCCAGTCATCCTCTCCTACAACGGAATCTTTCAGACTTCATGTTTCCACCTCAATCGGCAACTTGACGATTCCCCAGCGGAGCGGTTCTATCGTCTTGAAGGGCCATCAATCGAAGATCTTGGTCACGGATTTCAGTATCGGGAACCAGACCCTTACGTATTCGACTGCCGAAGTTTTGACATACGCGCTCGTAGACGGAAAGCCCGTAGTGGTACTGTGGACTGGGATTGGGGAGTCGGTCGAGTTCCACGTCAAGAATGCGCGCAGCGGTACAATGCAAAGCGGAAGCGGCTCGAATGCCACCTTCCATCAAGATAGCCACGGAGTTACTGCTTCGGTCTCAGCGGTGTCTGGTATGACTGTTCTGAAGTTCGACAACAACGTACAGGTTGTCGTAGCCGACAAACCGACCGCTTATCTATTCTGGGCGCCCAATCTATCCAACGATCCATTCTCTCTCGTGGATAAGTCAATCCTTGTCCAAGGCCCGTACCTGGTCCGGGATGTGACTGTCGATGGAAGCGCTTTACTGCTCACGGGCGATGTTTCCAAAGATACTGTGGTTGAGGTTTTCGCTCCGGTAGACTTCACTTCATTGACTTGGAACGGCAAGGACGTAAGCGCTACAAGAACTGCCTACGGTACCCTGAAAGCGAGCATCGCATCTTTCAGCGGCAATATATCTCTCCCAAGTCTCAACTCGTGGAAGGTCCATGATACCCTGCCTGAACGACTGGCAAGTTACGATGATTCTGGCATCGCATGGGTCGAAGCCAACCATGAAACAACACCAAATCCTACGAAGCCCGAGACCCTTCCCGTATTGTACGTGGACGATTATGGCTTCCACAATAGCTTCCATCTGTTCCGTGGCTACTTTGAGGGCTCTGCGACAGCCGTCAAGCTTTCCGTGCAAGGTGGACTAGCATTTGGATGGAGTGCATGGCTGAACGGCGAGTTCGTAGGCTCCTACTTGGGAAATTCGTCCGTTGGCGCAGGGAATCTGACGCTTCCGCTCACCAATGCAACGCTGAACGCCAACGGGACAAATGTGCTACTTGTCGCGCAGGACAACACCGGACACGATCTGCGGGCGGAGGCTGTACAGCCACGCGGCATTCTCAGCGCCAGTCTTGAAGGCGGTGCTGCCTTCACGAAGTGGAAGATTACTGGCGAAGTGAACGGTGAGAGGGCACAGCTTGATCCTGTACGAGGGCCATTGAACGAAGGCGGTCTTACCGCGGAAAGATTGGGGTGGCATCTCCCCGGCTTTGACGACTCTGCTTGGAATTCCAGTGCTCCGTCAACTGGTTTCGTCGGTGCCGGCATCTTGTTCTACCGCACAGTCATTCCACTCGACATTCCCTCCGACGTCGACGCTTCCTTCGCATTTGTCCTCAACGCACCCGCTTCGGACAAGCTTCGCGTGCAGCTCTTCGTGAATGGTTACCAGTACGCGCGATTCAATCCGTTAGTTGGCAATGAGAGGCGATTTCCCGTACCACCGGGCGTACTCAACTATGCCGGTGATAACACGATCGGTCTTAGTATCTGGTCGCAGGCAGCAGAGGAAGCGAAGGTGGATGTAAAATTAGAGACAGAGTATGTGGTTGAGAGTAGCTGGAGCTCTCGATTTGAGTCGAAGGATCTAAGGCCAGAGTGGACTAAAGAGCGGTTGAACTACGCTTAAGTTTAAGGTCTTGTGCATCAAAATTAGCTGTAGTTGCCCAGAAGCTGTGGTTTCTACTATTTTAGATTAGCGCTAAATTCGGGCCGCTGTGCCAAACTCCAAGGACCCTCCGCTAGCAAAATCCCACTCTCTCTTACTATTCAGTACTTTTGTAACCCCCGTCGTCACCGTACTATATGGCCAATGCTGACGCTGGCCGGCTCTAGATCACACTGTGATTGGAAAAGAGCAACGCAGCCTCAGGCGCAGCCGCCGGAGCGCGACTTCTCCGAGGCTGGGGCATGTATCTTCACACGCTGCCCAATCACCCCACAGAAGACAAAGAAACGTTCGACCCAAATACACTACATGCCGCACTTCCCAGAACATAGCGGAGAGTTGAAAACATTTACTAATCGGGATGAGCCTTCAGAATGCCTACTCAAGGCAATGCCTTAGTTTATATGACCCACGACCGAGCCGCCAACGACTGCGAGACGTAACGAATCATCATCCCTCGGCTCCGCCACGGTATGCGACAATACATGCGGGGCAGGTTTTAAGTACCTGTTTGCATGAAGAGCGCAAAGGAATTCTGTGCAGACCAGACACGCAGGTTAGGTTGGCATGAAACTAACCACAAGATCGGCTATTTGATTTGAAGGCAATGTCATTGGCATTGCGATTATTGCCGGCATGGCAACCACCGATCGGCCTCTGAGAGAATCGATACCCCGCTTTGGTCGCCAGCTACTCCTTAACGAACTCCTTAGACGTATAAAACAGGCGTTCGAAGCAATTTGTGGCATATCGCCAATACGTCCCAGCTTAGTCCAAGTCTAGTCGTTCAAGATGGTCCAACAGTCGTCACTCCTCTTCTTTGCGATCACAGTCAGCGCTGCATTGGCGACGATTGACGAGCGCGATTTCGCACCCTCGAACATAATTACGAAAGATGTCGCCGTAATCGGGGGCGGCGCCGCCGGAGCCTACGCAAGTGTCCGACTCCGCGAAGACCACAATATCAGTATTGCACTCATCGAGTTGGAATCCGAGCTAGGCGGACACGTCGACACGTACACTGTACCCGATTCAGGCGAAACGATTGAATACGGTGTGCAGTCTTACGTTCCATATGGCCCCGCTTTGGATTTCTTTGACCGTTTCGATATCCAAACAGAACCGTTTGCGAGCCGTCGGTTGACAGGCCTTTACGTGGAATACGAGAGCAGCAAGATTTTGACTGGTTACACACCCCCAAGCGCTAATGCAACGAACGAGGCATTGCGAATATGGCTTTCGATTGTGGAGAAATACAACCCCCTCATCGAACCAGGTTTTTGGAACTTCCCCTCCCCTACGGATATCCCAGCCGACTTCCTTACCCCATTCGGCGAATTTGCAAAGAGGTACAACGTCCAAGCTGCAGCGCCCAGAATTGCGACGATCTCCAATGTCGGAGCAAATGGACTCGAGAAACTTTTGACACTAGATGTGATCCAAGAATTTGGGCTCCCACTCACCAAATCAGTTCTGGAGAGTAGCCTTTTCAAACCAATTGGCTCAAATCAGCTGCTCTATCGGCGAGTACTCGAGCTACTGAAGAAGGACGTATACCTCAACGCAAAGGTGACTGAGACGGAACGCACTGCTTCCGGCGTCAAAGTCGTTGTTAAAGGTGGAGACGGCACTGCTGGTCCAATACTTATCAAAGCTAAAAGGCTCCTCTTCACACCTCCTCCACGTTTCGACTTCCTTAGTAAGTTCGACACAGACGAGAAAGAGAGGGAAGTCTTTGGCAAGTTGGCTACTACCTGGCGGTTCGCGGGTGTAGCTCACATTCCCTGCATCCCTGAGAACTACAGTGTTACATACACCTCTTCCGGCGCAGTTCCAGACAATTACCTCAAAATCCGCGACTACGCATGGAACCTCGGATTAACATCCACGGGCCCCACCGGCCTCGGCCTCTTCCGCGTCCTCTTCGGCGGCAATACGTCATACACAATCGATGAGGCAAAATCCTTCGTTCAAGCTAAGGTGCAAGATCTGGTTAATGCTGGCAGTTTGAACGCTACGGTTGAATGCAAAGTGGCCTTTAAAGCGTTCGTAAATCACAATAGTGTGCTATGGCCTGGGGCTGCCGAGTTGAAGGGGGGCTTTGTGCAAAAGCTGAATGGATTGCAGGGCTATAGGAGCACGTGGTGGACCGGTGGGAAGTGGTGCAGTGATTATACGTCAAATGTGTGGGTGTTTACTGAAACAGTACTTGATCGACTTCTCAAGAGTCTGGGAAAAAAGTAGTTATTATTTCCTAGGAGGTAGCCTGAGGAGCTGATCATTTAAATCGTTATAGATCAAGCAACACGGGCAGGAACTCCTGGATTCCATTAGCTCACGTTAACCTGCACACTGGTATCCATTCTCCCGTCTCTGAAATATAGCCTGGCGTTGTACATAACGATGGTAACGAGGAGAACAGGATAATTTGTGGGCGATAGCGGGGAAGCCACCTAGAACATCTTGCAGTACACTTGACCCTTCTTGCACACGAACAAAAGTTACTTCCCCTGCACTATTGTCCACTCTCTTTTTGACTTCTTAGCTCGCCACTTAACCACCTTCCCACCAACACTAGCCTCTGCATGCTCGGTATCAGCGTTCTCAATCTTCATAAAGACTATCGGCAGCGTACCGTTCCGCCATACCTGCACCTGCGCGGCCGATTTCTCCGCTGCGCCGACAAATGTCACCGGAGCAAGTACCCTTATCAGCAAAGGGAGTGTGATCCAACACCACGTAGTTCATAAAGACTGACAGATCCCTTATAGAACGAATTAATAGACACAAAAGGCCAATTGAGAGGTGTTTGGAACAGGCTTTGTGCAATAGCCAACGAGATTCTGAACAAAATGGTCGAAAGCGATGCTGAGTATAATTCCAAGGGCACATAAGATCGCTAGATATCAATACTTTTGTAAGCCAAGTCATCAAGAAAGTAGATGAAACTTACGGAGCTTGAATTTTTAGCTTCCAGATAAGCTGCAGACTTCCGCTTATGCCCCTCGTCGTCGAGTCGAAAGTGTCCAAATCTGCAAGTGACGATCTCCGTCTGTGAGTGGAGAGCCATGCCTAAATCATACGCCCAAGCCCATCAGACAGTAAGACCAGGAGTAGTGGTCGGCAAAGACGGATAGGTTATTCCTCCTTACTATTCAGAATATCCTGACCCCGCTTCATGCAGGGCTCATACTAACTTCTATGGTAATAGCATAGTTCTTAGTATTGGAGTTTATTCGTCCGGTTTGTATCAATCTCAGTGGGTCTCTTGGTGGGTCTGTATAGCGGAAGTGTTCACAAACTCTCTAAGATGTGCTAAATTGACTCTATACTGAACTACGTACGCCTTAATTATTAGTCCCGTCGTCACTCACACCATCCCACTCTCCTCTAAGCAAGCTGTGTACAATTTGGCAATGTATTGAGCAAGAGATGCGTATTTGAAGGTCATAGGAAGGATGTGTGGGGGAGATTTGACGTCTTGCGCAGCCAAAAGAGCTATCAATGCTAAGGACCCACTGAAGCTTCACATGCTCTCAACAATCACCTCAATACCAAACAAATCGTCCGTATTGGCTATTACTAAGAGCTCAAAATCCTCAACCTATTAAGACGGACGGAGCGGACGGACACCACGGATATCCATCCTTGCCGACCACTGACCAAGAAACATAATATGGCCAGTGTCACAAGCCACGAGACCACAGAATTGACAGAGATGCCGACTGGACGACATGTGAATACGTTCCCGTTAGTTCCTGGCACAGCGATGCAATGGCTGCTTGCGGACGCGCACGACGGCTAGGATTTGTTATTTAATGAGCAAAGAAGGAGCACCATCGCGGTGAGCGCGGCGCCCGACACAACAAGGCTGAAAATCCCCTATGCCCACCAGTCGGCGCAGCGTGGCGACTCCACGAAGTTGCGGTGTCTTCCGGGTTGCAACGATTCTTGTGGTCTCAGCACATCAAGCTCAGAGGCGTGGACGTCTCTTTTGGATTCCATTTTGCGGTTTGCGGACCGAATCAGACGCTACTTTTGGAAGGAACACTCGAGGGTGTAACAAAGCGATTGTGCTCGAAGTGGAGGAGAAGGCTGGCAAAAGAGACGAGGCTGAAACTAGATACGCAAAGCCAATGCTGGGCGCCTAACGCCACCTATTTACACCACGCGAGGCCACGGGGCCGAAACATTCTAAACTGTACGATACATTCGAGAACGTCCCCTTAGTAGTTTACAAAGACGCTTCACAACCTATTTCGATGCCTCTTGAACTCGGTAATTTTGCGACTGCAGTACACTGAATGTGTTGATAACTCAAAATGGTTCCGACAATTTCAAAGTTTTGGTAGGAGGAGTGCGTGATGCAGCCTCATCGCATACTAGAGTAGTAAATAGTGCAGCTTCAAGTTAGCGCGATGGAACACAGCGCACTAATGGCCTTCGCTTATCTGTCTAGATCTTTGATTTGTGTTGAAGGTAAGCATCGGCGCCCCCGTAATTTGGGGCTTGGTCCAGCCCCACCTCAGCTCTAACTCAGCCTTCATTAGCATGCCCTCCCTTCGGCAACTATAGTATTACATCTTCACACAGTCAACTTTTTTCCACTGCACACTCTTCTTGCACTACTTCTTTGCTTTGTTCACTTCGCACCAAAGGTTCTGCCCTGCGGGTCACTACTATCGGATCTCTCCCACGCCTGCTGCTGACTCAATCTCTCTGCCATGGAGTGCGTAAAAACAAGCCAATTAATGTTCATATCCGCTGACAACTTTAGCCCGAACATTCAAACTCTCGAGCTTGAGGAGATCCAAGAGTACTGCTACTACTAAGTCCTTTCGTCTCGCACGCATGGAACTGATCATCTCGCGTAGTAATTCCCAATCAGTATCGAGCCTCGTCTTTGGCGCTGAAGAAGAGCTTGGTGGTTCGACCGTAGGACTACGCCGTACAAGTTCCGACACCTCTTCTTCCAACTCGAACACCATACATGATGAAGGCACAAACCATGCTCGAGCACGCATCCAATCTCTCCTAAGCAGACCATTTGGTGTGGCACACACTTGGAAGCGACAAAGCCGATTCAATGGCTGGCAATGGGGGGTTCTAACAGGTTCAGTCATTGGCACGTTCGTGCTCTTGACAAATTGCGCCTTTGTTATCGTTGGCGCTCTATCTGGATCGGGCTACGAACAGGGAATTGCGACGATCTTTACGGGCAGCGTGACCAAGGTCTCCCGATTGAGCACACTTCTTCACGTGGTCATTAACATCCTCAGTACATTGCTTTTGAGTGCCAGCAACTATGCCATGCAAGTATTATCGGCCCCTACACGCGACGAGTGCAAGGATGCACATCGGCAAGAGCGATTCTTAGACATTGGAATTCTCAGTCTACGAAACATCAGTTCAGTCTCCCCCCAGAGAAAGGTCCTTTGGGTCGCACTTGCTCTCTCGTCTATTCCACTCCACTTGTTGTTCGTGAGTCTCTGCTATTTTCCTTCCAAAAAGTACTGACAACGATTAGCTATAATGCTAGCGTTTTTCAGGTGGTTACTGGCACTATCTACACCACAAACGTCCTGGAGAGCGCATCGACCGAATGGCATGCCATGAATGACTCGTTGGTGACCCCACAATCCAAGCTGAAGAATCTCAGCATAGCGGAAATAAAGGCCACATACGAACAAGACTATGTCTCTGTACATGGTGATGTGGTCTTGTACTTTGACAGAGTCTCTTTCGAATACACACAATCCTCATCCCACAACCAAGCAATTCAAAACCTTACCCTCCCGGTCATCGGCACACCGCTAGCCACACCAATTCAGCGTAATTCTTCGGACCTGTGGGTCAAGGCAATCGGCCATGACGGATGGACCAACGCGGCTGTGCTCAATGGAAACTGGACGGTGCCATTTGACGGATCCCTACATCTGCTACGTATTCAAGGCGCATTTGCTCACCCTGCGGTAGATTGTCAGATCCAGCTGAGTTTACCGTTCTTGTTGATAGTGGTAGTTTGTAACGCTATCAAAGTTGTGTGTCTCATATCTATGCTATTTCGAAATCCAGTCGATAAGGATGCGCCCCTAGTCACTGTTGGCGATGCTGTTGCTGGGTTCCTCGACGACCCAGACCAATCGACGCGCGGCTACTGTGCCTATTCTATGGCAGAGTATTTCTGGAAAACTGGCCGCCTGAAGCGCACACCGGCGCGTGAAGAGGACGGTCGTGCTGCAAAATGGGACAAACGATGTGAAGGAGTTTGGGAGCGAAGGATCAACAATTATGGGTCGGCCATTAGCAAGCGCAAGCGCGTAATCCTCACATTTCTGTAAGCTGTAACGAGCAAGAAGAAGCCGGCAAAGGACTAATCCGGTGAAATTAGTGGTTTAATCCTTCCCATATTGGTACTGCCGTCGTTCTTTATCGCGGGACTTCCGCTCAGCTCCTGGGCGGCCGCATCACCATTACGATTTACCGTGGGTGAACAAAAGTTCGACGGAAACACCACCTCACGCCTGGCATTTATTGCTAACTCTCCACAACTCCTACTCTCTATCATCTATCTATACTACAACAACATGTTCACTAGTATGGCGCTAGCATACGAGTGGAACCAGCTCGGCAACGATAGAAAAGGACTACGAGTTACGAAACCTAGAGGACAGCAACGTGAGACCTACTTCTTTCAGCTGCCTTTACGGATAAGTATACCTCTTAATTCTCTAAGTGGTCTACTGCACTGGCTAGCTTCGCAGATGCTCTTCGTAGTTCGACTTGATCGCCGGGATCGAAATGGCGTATTGGATATCAGATCTTCTGTCGCTGCTTGTGGATTCTCGAGCTCTGCTTTTGTAGCCCTGGTAGTGGTGTTATTAGCTCTCTCGCTAATAACCACCTTATTGGGATTCCGATCGTTTGAATCACATATCCCCTTCGCAGGTTCTTGTAGCTGGGTCATCAGTGCTGCGTGTCATCCTGACCCAAATGAGGTTGGAGTTGCTCTTGGCAAGGTGAAATGGGGTTCTATATCTGGAAGGGCTAGCAGTTGTGGGGCTACCGGCCACTGCTCTTTCTCCTCTAGTTCAGTTAGGAAGCCAATTGTTGGAAAGGTATATGCATAAGAGAAGTCCAGGAATGATAGAAGTTAGGGAATACTAGGGTGGCGATTCTAAGATTGTGTAGGAATAAAATTTGTTAGCCAAGCACCTGAGTGTTACGAGCAAAGCCTCTCACGATGTCGTGCAGCTAAGGGCGGGGCCTGATAAAACATATAATCTTAAGATGCTTACTGTTGAATGGGCTCTATAGCTAGCTACCTTGGTATGAGCACTAAGGTTCGCATGGCGCAAGAGTGAGGTTTGTACGGTGTGCACAGCGTACGAAGAGAACCAAGGGTTGGCAACTAATCTGGTTGTTGCTTAAGATTCTATCTACGTACGGATGGGACGGAAAGCCTCTGCATCGTGTGCACAGACGTCACGTGGCCAAACGACATGATATGCTTTGTGCTTGACGCAGCTACCGTACGGGGGTACGGACACTTACTCAATATTTGAAAGTGACGTAGAAAAATAGTTGTGAGGCTAGCGTTTACTTAGACTTGGCAATTCGCTTTTAAAAATTATTGGATTTTATGTACAATGTAGTCTCCGTAACCATCATGCATACCCAGTTTGGGCATACACTACTATCACGTACAACCCCACTGTGTACTGTGTATCTGCCATTTATAACGTTTGCGCGATACATTAGCACTCCACTATGTGAACTCAATTAATATTAAGTTTTGATAGCGCTCTACGTGCAGAGCTAGTCCCTCTTGTAATAAGTTTGACCTACTAAATTTTTGAGAAATCCAAGGAGCCGTGAACCCTCTTTGAGAAGCTAACGCGAGTGACTGTGCCACGATATACACTAATGCCGTGGTGCCGTATATTTGAAATCAACGGAAGTCGCTTCCATCTCCCCGCCACGAGCGTGTTTCGCCACTACAACTCAGGTCGCGCGATTTAGTAGTTTCAGACAGTGTGGTAGTCCTACTCCACATATCCTCCGTTCAACATCCCCGATCGCATGTAATTCGCGCGGCATGTTGACTAGGCCCCAGTGTAGAGTTTTCATTCCCAGCCAACATCTGATAGAGTTTACAATGTACCACTTTGGCGCGAACCTCTCCTTTTGCGAAAGCTTGACAACGGCCATTGAGGTAGGTACAAGATGCGCCGCACCCTCTCAACGCTTTGGGTACTTTTTCGCAGCCAGCCATGGTTGTCCATGCAATTTTGGGGGCCTTTTTGTGCCTTTTGACGTTCAGGAGCGTAGGAGTATTTGGGTCAGCGCTGGAGTCGCGAGTTCTAACTATTGACGATATTCCTCCTTGTGGTGTAAGTTGTATACAAGACTAGCGGTACTAGGCAATTTCTCACGTTTGTGTAGCTCACATGTCTATTTCTTACGGTACCAAAGAGTGGATGCGCATTCTCAGATTTCGATTGCCAGTGTCAGAACGACGGTTTCAGGCATACAAGTGCAGCGTGTCTACTGGCCAATTGCACGATGGCAGAGACTTTAGGTGAGTTGTATAGAGACCGCACTCAATGTGAGGAATGTGCGCATGCTTATTGGGACAAGATACGTCCAAAGTCCAAGCCGATCTTTGTGGACTTCCAAAGGAGTCTAAAGCGAGCGACGTGTATATTTACACTATCACGGTATTCGCAATTGCAGGCCTCTTTGTTACACTAAGGATTATTGGGAAGATTGCAACAAAGCGCATAGCTATGGATGATTGGATCATGATTGCTGCTTTCGCTATATTGGTAGCGCCAGTTGCATGTGTTTTGAAGAGTAGGTCGTCGGCACTTTCTTCAAAAGCATCTACTAACACACCACCACAGTGGCTGGAATCGGATTTGGCGAGCACCTTTGGAACCTTCAGGATGGACAATTACTACAAAACCTTCGCCTTTGTGAGTCTGCAACATTCTATGGTCTCGAACGGAGTCTTAACTAGTTGCTAGTTTATTTCGCTTGGTCGATATACACTGTAAGCCTAGGCCTTATCAAAGTCTCACTATGCCTGTTCTATATTGAGATCTTTCCAATGCCACGCATTCGCATGGTTTGCTATGGCATCTTAACTTGGATTACTGTTAACACCTCGGTTATCCTCTTTCTCACCATCTTCTCCTGCATCCCGGTCCAGGCATTTTGGAACAGGGACATTGATGGCAAGTGCTTAGACATTAACGCACTTGCTTACGCCAATTCAGCTTCTGCAATAGCGCAGGACGTAGTATTGGTTGTGTTCCCGTTGTCCTGCGTACGAACATTAAACATGAAGCGGTATCGCAAAATTGCGGTTGGTTTTATGTTTTGTGTAGGAACCTTGTAAGAAATTTCCTGCTTCCAATGCTTATATGAGGTTTCTGACGTGCACAGTGGTTGTATCACTACATTGATCCGCCTACATACGCTTCTTTCCTTTAAGACCACCATCGATCCTACGTGGGACTACGTTCCCATCACTATATGGACTGAGCTCGAGCTTGCTAGTGGTTTCATCTGCGCCTCGCTCCCCGCCGTGCGCATCCTATTCGTTAGGATCATTCCAAAAAGTGTCCATACTTTAGTGACAACAAAAATGAAGTCGCGCAGCCGCAGCGCGCAAACGCCCGGCCTCTACTCGAGCAACGCGCGGAAGTCCGACCGCAAGCGCCTCTCATGGATGCATATCTCAACCAACGATGACTACACAACGGACAGTGAAACCCAATACCGAGCTAGTACACTCTGGCCCGGCTCCTCCCCGAAGACCGACTCACGATCGCGAAGCCACCAACGACCGGGCAGTTTGTCGGGTAACAAGGAATTCGACATATCACACCTGCGAACGTTCACCACACCATTCCCTCTGAAGCCCGCGAGCGAGGAGGAAGATCAGGTACTGGAGATGCATACCGTGGCCAAATCAAGGCAGCAGCGTATATGTTATAGCTGTGGGCATGAGAACGAGGTGATATTGGCGCTTCCTAACATCGGATGTCTACCCGAAGAAGGCTTTGCGACGGACGATTCAGTAGATGGTGACATCAGGTGGTGGGATCAGGTTCGGAGATCGGTTGAGCAGTCGAGATGCGGGCTTGGGAAATAGATAATTGGGGCGTAGAGTATGCTACTGAAATATGGTATCTTTGTATCATCTTGGGTAATAACAACATCTGGCTGTACTGGAACTGGGTAACATGGGGCCGTAGAACGACCACTTAGTAGATCAAGTGGCCGAGGGCATCTGCATCTAATGGCCCGTCAGGTTGGGGCCGTCAAGTTAGTAAAGACATCGGAGGCGTGCTTTCATCTATCAAACCACCGCTTCGGCCAGGTCTTGTCCAATACTACAACATAATCGAGACAGGCATATGTAGGCTCCCTGCGGAATATATTGGCAGACGCAATCTTAGAGTATCGTCAAGCTGCGGCGAACTGTAGCTGTACGGTCGAGCAGGTCGACGTCTTCAGGTGCCATATACTTGGGCGCCTTCGATTTGTACGGATGTTATAAACAAATTAGACTAAATGACCTGTACCTTGCCCCTTCCCAGCGTTATCGTAAATGAATTTACGCTTCCCATCCCTCTTCCATCACCTAACGATAGATTTCTTCTGCCAGAGATCGCGTACGAGGCTTCGATTTATCTATGCTACATTCACCAGCTGAAAGCCTCATCTACTAACACATAAGGGCGGCTTCGCTTGAAATTCCTCACAGTTTGAGTGACATTGAGCCGAACTTCGTCTGCTAACTCTGGAGGACCCGATACCACGATCGCCAGTGGCCCTTTGCTGGTGCCGTCTTGGTCATGATCTACCAGTCCCTCATGAATGATAGAGTCGAGGTCGAATCGCTGCCCGACGAGTGTGTTCACCTCGACATTAGACGGTAATGCGTTCAGAGCAGGCGTCAGGTCTGTGATGAGTCCGGATTTTCGGCTGGACCAGAAGAGTTTTATGTCTTTCGTTTCGCTTTCTCTCAGAAAAGGTAGACATGCTGTAATGCCCACACCACCTGCAATGCATAGTATGCTGCTGCACTGCGCGATTTGGGAATGGACACGACCAGAGTGATTGTACGGGCCGTCAATCAGGACGCGTAATTGGACTCGCTTGCCATCCGAGCCAGAAGCCTTGTCTTTCAACGCTTTGGTGATACCACTGCGGGTGCGGGCAAAAAACCACGTGCTGGAGTTAGGGCCTTGGAATCTAGTACCATTCGCGACCGTGGAGGCGGTGGCGTACACGGAAGCTCCCTTTTCGTGGATCCTTTCTGGCCCAGGACTCAAATCCGAAACTGAATTAGATTGAGAAGTGCGCAAGAGCTCTTGTTGGGGCCCTGATCCAGAGCCGCTGATTGAGAACGGATGGGTCTCCCAAAATCGCCAGCTGAGGGTCGGAAAGCAAAGGTAAGCCACACCCGCCTTGAGATCCTTGCCTTCGATGTCGAGTTTTATGTATTCACTATCCGCGTCTGGGATCACAGTGACCACGGCTGTGCTGCTGCCCTGGAAAATCATTCGACCAATTCGAATCAAACGCTCGAGTGCCCAGATCCCAGCTGCCACGAACATCCAAATCTCATACCCCCAGTTGTACGTATAGACATACCAGATGTGGTAATAGTAGCCAACGAGGAACAGAAGGGAGAGTGCGATGTGTGACACAATGAAAAACTCGTAGAACTGCTGTCGAAACTTGAGAAGAGAAAAGGGAATCAAGGCACACATTGCAACAGTTCCAACGATACCCCAGATCCAGTAAAGGCGCAGTACCTCGGCAGAATATGTACCGGCTTTGACGTAGTAGCTCCAGAGCATAGCGGAATGTACCACTGTATGCAGCACTGCCCAGTATCCTAGCCAGCGGTGGAGCAGGAGGTATGTGCTGTAGCTCCAGTTGGTGAGATAGAGCAAGACGCTATTCCGAGATGAGAAGAGGAACAAGACCACAACGTTGCCCATGGCCATCGTGCCAGCGCGGTTACCAATGACGCTTAGAAGTTGCTTGCTCTTGGTCGTGAAGCTTGCCTGAGGTTGCGTGATAGTGTAAGGAGCTACCAATAAGATGAGGTTGAGAAAGCTTATTAAGAGAATGTAAAGACTCTGTCCACGAGTAGGCACTAAACCTCCCGCCACTGGCGTGCGATGATGTCTGCCAAAGGTTGCAGGGTATATGAAGATTGATCTAAAGTGACTCCAGCCGTGACTTGCTGTCGCGCCCGGAATGAAGCGCACGAGGGAAATTAAGATGGGTAGAAATATGGCCAGGACCACAATCGTAATCCTGCTACAGGTTAGCTCTCGTCGTGGCCCGAGCCTTAACTCTCCGGCCTCAATTTGGTAGCTCTACTTACGTCATCGTGCTATGGCCTTTTTCATTGATCTCAAAGTCCGACAGATAGTTGTACTGCAACTGCCATTGCACAGGATTGACAAGGCACGTTGTGTTCAGAGAATCGCTGTCGCCAGTGGTAACAACCAAAGGACTCGAGACGTTGTATGGCACCAATCCCTCCGGAATTGATGCAGGCGTAGAGTTTGTTGCGTTGCTGGTTCTTGCATTGTTCTCATCCTGACGCGCAGCAGCTAAAGCGTCTTTGTATGATAGGACGGGGGCGTATTGGTACTGTCCGAGGGTGCCAGTTCCAAGATGAGATGCCCAGTAGTCCTCGATCAGGGTAGTGGATGGTTGATCGCTTAATGAACAGTAGGTATCGATGCAGAGAGCCATGGTTTTGAGAAACGTGGTATCTTGGACGAAACATTTTGGCGGCGTTGAGACCGGATTGTGTGCTGTTCCGTGATTCTCAATTGAGGACGACGGTGTGCATGCTAGCGTCTGTTTGCGAATTACGCTGCGGCAAGCGAAAGCGCAAGTTGGGCTGTATAGAGTCTTTCCGTATCCTATCAGGCCTGTGCCATCGGCTCTGGCACCTGGCGTGCATAGTTGGAAGATGGTTAGGATCGGAAAAATCCAGACACGCAGTTGCACCATGGTATTCGACCCTGGATAAGTGTTCTCGTCGTCGCACGACCAATATCTCGTGTCCACAGTTCCGGAAGCCGCCAAAGTCTTTGTAAGAAATGTGTGGGAAAATAGAAGGTGAGTAGTTAAGGCCGAAAACAATTTACAAAAAAATTGTCCTGCAGTCCTAATGTCTATGTTTTATAGGTTCCAACAGCCGCAAATGCCGCTCATGCCTGACGATATATCTTTCGCGCATGGAATGAACATTGTGATCTAGGCTGCAAACGCGCGCGACACTGGCGCACATGGGTGCACTTTCCCATGTCGCACGAGGCCTCTAGCGCGCCCATCTCTGGGCAACGTTCATATTACAATGAGCTCTTTATGATTGAGCCACGCCTACAAGTTCCGTTGATCTATTCTGGTGAGGGGTTTTGAGCTATTTAGCTTGGTCTGCGGGGTTTAAGAGTCTTGAAGGTCTTGGATTTCTTGGCTTGAGCAGGTTTTTACAATCCGTCATATATCCGACTAGTTCACTCCTTATGACTGGTCTCTTATTAGAAACTGCTTGACGGAAGGTACGGCTAGCCACGCGCGCAGGTCAAACTACAGAGCCCGCGTCGCTCGAGTCGAGTAAGTCGAGCTATTTGAACTACTAAAGTATATAGACAGTATTTAGTTCCTTGCTTTAATACTTCGTAGTCAACTTTGATGTAGTGTTACGGGTCACTACTTACTGAACCTGAACCGGGTGAGGGGAGGACAGCTTTGGGGTAGGAGCCGAGGTAGTATTCAGTTAGGTCGAGCGGAGGAGTCAACTGCCTTCGTATGAGGGGTGATGTAAACCAATTCGTAGAACCGCGTTCGACGATTAACTAACGAGACTGTGTGGTTTGGCAATGATTCCAAACGGTACAATCTGTATTGAGTTTGGACTACGAAGTATTTAAGGGAGCGTTCGTCGTTGACTATTTTCCCAACGCTCGAACCGCTCGAGTCGAGCGTGTCGAGCGCCTCAAGTAACTTCCTGCGACGTAGCCAAACACGGCCATCCGCACGCTCAAGACCGCTTCTGCCAACACTGCAAAGGGAAACGGGCCAGTCATAAGGAGTCTCACTGGTCCCTTTGAGAACGATGATAACACCTAGAGAATCTCGCATAGAAAGAACTCTAAAAACTCGAAGAGTAGCATATGCTACATTGTAGCTTAGTTTAATAGAAAATTAATGCGATATCTAGACTTCTAGGTAGTATAGGGTGTAATAACTAATAGATTGATAGATTTCACAAGTCCTCTCTTGTAGATACTACTAGATCTTCGAGCTCAGTAGGTTCAGCCCACATCTCTACTAAAGGATGATTTTCCATCTCATTTGCTCGAACATTTCCCATTTCGTTGACCTGGTTGCCTGAAAGCTCGCCCGGTAAGATTTTGCGGCCCTGAAGCTCACCCAAGATAACATTATCAACAACTTGCTTATTACCAAGATCTTTTGCCTGGCTGACGTCCGTTTTTCCTTTCTCTTGGCTTCGAGCTCGCCGGCGCAGATCATAAATGAGGTAGAACACACCTAGACCAACTAGAACGCCACCAGCGATGGAGCCCACTATAGCTCCAATCAAAGTCCCCCGACTGAGTCCGTCAGATTTTGTTGTTGCTGCAACAGACGGTGAAGCTACCGCTGTCACGGAAGCACTATTCACTGGCGTTGGATACCGTTGCGGAACCTTGTATTCCTTCTCAAATAGGTACTGATCGTGAGTGCGATTCGACTTTGGTTCGCTGACATTGGCCCCGCCTTTAGTCCTGTTAAATATGAGATTAGATAGGTGCGTAAGAAGATAACGTTTTTGAAACAGTACTTACGTCCCTCCAATGACGTTAACAAGGACGTCTGGGACTCTATATGGTGGGTTATCTAGGTTGAATTTGTTCCATAGTTTACCGGGTATTAAGATGGAACCCATATCTACGCTGTGCTGGCTTTGGCTTGGGGGAGAGTCGCATCTGTCTGTCTTTGGAAAGGTACCGCCCATAACAATCATTTGGGTTCCGTTGATGATGTCACAAGTCATGCTGTGATGGCCGTTTTCTAATGTCCCTCCTTCGTCGCTCCCTCGGTACAGTTTGAGCCATATAAAAGATGGGAGCGAGAGAAGATAAAGATCATCGAATGCAGTGCCGTTCTGCGCCAGGCCACCGTAGATATAACTAACGTGTGTTAGAACCGGTTCAGGGTAGAGGAAACAAGCGTGTACATATTGAAAGATGACCTATCGTCTGGCCAAGCGACTGTGCCGCAGAAACGGCTGCGTGATTCTGGCACATCACCAGTTGCCCTTTGTTGATACCATTTCTGGAGGGAGATGTCGTAGATCCAGATGCTCTGCACAGCTTAGCCCTGGCATAGCCATAAAAGGAACGACCAATTACTTACATCCATGGACATCTTTGTCGCTCGTCAATAAGTTATCCCTAATTATGTGGTTTGATGCTCGACTTACTGTTGCAGCTGTTGCATCATTTGCAGATTGAATGACACCACCGAAATAGACTAACAGCCCAGTGTTCGATGCAGGTATAAAGACCATGAGACCTTCCCCTCTGCCATCGCTGTCAGGACCAGAATGATTTGTATAACGCCTATTTACCAAGTCAAATTCGACGAGATTTGGAGTGTAGCTCTTAGAACCGGTCCATCCTTGATTGGTAGTACTATCGTGATAACCTCCAAGATAAAATGCCGTGCCTGCATCTGGCGCTATCGCTGACATGCCGTGGGCAACATAAGCTACCGTATCACCTGTCGTGATGACATCGTCCCATGTATTTCGCGAAGTATCGTAACTCCAGGTTTGGAAAGTGGGAGGAGTTCCGTTAACGTGGTAGCCGCCGAAGGCATAGAATCGACCGTTGATCTCATCGGCCCACAGAGCGCCTCCCGAGACCGAAGGTACTTGTGCTTTCTTCGATGGCGCATACTGCATTACAGGCATGCCCATATTCGGTGTTATTACCAGGAGGTCCGAATAGAGGAGTTCAGTATCTGAATCATGTCATTTCGCTATTATAAAGAATGGTGATGAGGACTTAACTCACTAGTAAGGTTCTCTAGACCTCTAGCAGTCTGAGACTCATTCAAAGAGGCTCCAACAACAGGATATGTGTTCCATTTACCGCCATCGATGTAAAGTTTATTATTGACGACAGTCGTGCGATGCTCAAACCGTCGACAGCTGTCATTTATCTGGTCGCTAGCCATAACAACGCTTGCGACGCTAGCTAGACGATATAAGACGGAGATTAACATTATAGAGAAATTTGTGGAGAGGAACCTGTTCGTTACGAGGCTACGCAGAGGCTAGCGGTCTATTTATATAGCGAAGCGGTCGACTCAATGGTCATTCTTATTAGATTGGGGGCTGACTTAGGACCCCTCTTTCATGCATGTGAGATTAAAACAATACCAATTAACGGTACCTTGGATCCGCACCTGCTCTCCCTAGATATATAGCGATTGGAGGATCGCTGTATAAGATAAGCAGGCGGTAACACGAGCGTAAATAAGGCTAAGATAGGCGCACCTAGAACTAATCAACGATAGCTCATAGCGCTTCGTAATTTGAGCATTTACACCGCATGTCAGCCACCGCCCCATAATGGGTTAATCGCTAGCCATTCTAGATCGGGCGAGTTACCTATATAGTTGTTACAAGCGAAGATCAGCCACAAGATAATGAGGAAGTGGTTGGCAAAGGCGCTCGCAGCGAAGCCCCGAGGGTCGAGCTAACGCGCGGGGCAGGATCAGGTCAGCAATCATGTGACCTTGATCCCGCTAAGATTAATAGATCCCGGGAGCAGGCAGAGATCCCGGTGTTAACGGGGTTCACACTTACCTAAGCCTGAGCCGGGTGAGGGTAGGATGGTATGTAGTAGTGTGGCCGTAGGTAGTATTTAGGAGGTTCAAGCACAGGAGTCAACTGCCTGAGTATGGGGGTGTCTGATATCAACCAATTCAAAATACTTAAATAACTATTCGTGTCTATCAGTTTGGTAAAGCAAATCTAAAAGTATAAACTAAATGAGTGAGTTGACTACGAAGAGTCGAAAGCAATAAGGTCCGACCGACCTATACATATACTACCCTTCGATGTCCTAACGTCTCAGCCTAACTTCATCATCCCGGATGTTCCGTGCTTGGCGGGATATTCTAGTTACGTACTTACTGACCTAACCTTTCCCCGCGGTCTAACGTATTCGGGGAAGCTCCTTCATACTCGCAACCGCCGCCGACTTTCTTGCCTGCCTGTGGCTGGTCTTTGTTCGTAACACCCGAGAGTAAGCAAAGATCTCGGGAGTAAGAAGTCTCGGCGGGATTAGGACTAGAAGATTTAGACTATATAGATCTAGAGGGTCTTATTTATATTTTAACTCTTTATAGTCAACTTACTCATTTAGTTTATACTTTTAGATTTGTTTTACTAAATTAATAGATACGAATAGTTATTTAAGTATTTTAAATTAGTTAATATTAGATACCTCTATACTTAGATAGTTAACTCTTATACTTAAACCTCTTAAATACTACTTACGGATACGCTACTATATACTATTCTACTCTTATCTAACCTAGACTTAAGTAAGTATAAACCCCGTTAATACTTTAACTACCTAATAGGTTTTAAGAAAGTATTATTAATAATAATAGTAACCTTATCTACTCTATATACCTCTAGAAGTAGCGCTAGTACACTAACTTCTAACCTAGTAATAGTTATAGTCTAGTAGACTAACTAGATCTATATTACGGCCTAGGCCTTATATAAAGGAATAGAACATTACTACGGCGTAGTATCTAACTAAATAAGGGTTATAAATAAAGAATTACGTAACGTACTTAGTGATTAGTAGTCTTGGCACTACTAAGCAACTAAGCGCTTAGTAATTAGCCCTACTTAGTAGTACTAATTATACTAATTATACTAATTATTATTTATATATAGTTTTAGTCGAAGTCTCTATAAAGGAGCTTTATAGTTAAAACTCTTAACTAGTATTCTCTTTAGAAATATATCGCCAGACTGCATATATAGTTAGTTATTCTATAGTTAGTTATAGAATAGGTTTATATTACCTCTACCATTAGGTAGTTAACTCCTATACTTAATTCTACTAAATACTACCTCGGTTGCTGCTACTTAAAGCTATCCTTCTCTAATCCGGACTAAGGTTTAGTAAGTAGACTAACATCCGTAACACTTTAACTACCTACTAGATATTAAGAACTAATTATTAATAATAACGACTCTATAAACCCTACGTACCTTAGTAAGCAGCGCTAGCGTACCAGCAATAAACCCTACTTTAGTACTAGCTACCTAGGCTAATTAGATCTAACAGTTGCAGCTATAAATTTAGGAATTAATAGAAGTAGTTATAAATCTACGCCTAGCGGCCATACTAATAGCTAGAATCTCTATCCCGGAAAGCTATAAAGGTAGATAAGAAGGCCTTAAGACCTTTCTTACTAATATAGAGCTCTACTATCGGTTTAATATATTATCTTTCCTAAATAATTAGGATAAGATTTTAGCAGCCTCTATATATATAAAGGGAAAAGCCGCGGAATAGCTTTAACCCCTTATTTCTAATTATCTTAACAACGTAGATAACGTCTTAGAATATAAGGAAGAAATTATAAAGATTTTCCGGAACTAGGACTCTTTTAAGAAAGAGATTACTAGCATATTTAGAGAAGTGGATAAGTAATAATAAGCGGAAAAAGTAATCCTCGTAATTAAGTAGAAGGGATCTACGAGCCGGTATACTGCGGACTTTAAGTAACTCTAAGCTAAGATTAACTAGGATGACGCCCTACTTAAGACAGCCTACTATAATAGCCTTAAGAAGAACGTTAAGGATAAAGTTTTGCGTAGTAATAGACTAGATAGCCTATTAGATATAGTTAAACTAGCCGTCCGTATTAATAACTGACTCTATAAATAATTATAAGAAAAAAAGAACTAACTTAGGCTAATTATTACTAACTCTAGTTAAGGACGAACTAGAATTTATATTTATAGGGATCGTAACGGAGACGTCGTTATAGATATTAATAAAGTCTAAGAAAAGAAATAATGTAATAACCGTAAGTTTAATAAATAAAAGAAGTCGTATAACGGGACTAGCGCTAAGGAATAGTAAGATAGGTTTAATAATAATACCTATCTAGCCTACGGCGTGGTTAGCCACTTCCGAAGGGACTACCTAAAGGTAGCTAGATAAATTAAGGCTATTAAAATTATAATAATTAGATTCTAAGAGCCGCTTCCTAAGGGACGAAAGCGTAAGAAACTAGAACCTAAACCTAAGTCCGAGTTAGGACCGGAAGCACCTTCGAGTAATAGCGAGTCTAAGAAAGAGACTCTTATTAAAGATATACGAATAATATCCATACTAGAAATTAGCCAAGAATATCCTAGGATAGCAGGAAGCTTACGGGAACCTAATAAAATTAGATTAATAGATTCTAAAATCTTCCAACGACTTAATAATAACCGTTACTAGTTATACGGAATGGAAGACTATAAGAGACCAAAATACTCTCTTATAAAATTAACTTTTAAGATTTCTAGCCCCTTTTATACCCTCGCGTACCGACACGCTCGATATAAATAAGGACCCTAGTTTAGGCTTCTATCTAATACGCGTAAACCTATAAAGGTATATAGAGAAATCGCCATAGAACCTCGTTAAGTAAGCGATATTAAGGTATATATACGAGTAAGAAACCATCAATACTAGATCTATAGAGTAAAGAGACACCTAAGATAGAAATACCTACTCTAAAGCCAAGTAACTGAAGTTATCGGAATAGAATACGAAATAGCAATAGAGATTATAATAAAATACTAAGAACTAAAAGGATCCAAGACTTATTTAACTAAGCTCGATTATTAAAAACTATATTAGATAGAATATTATTTAGACCAGTGTTACCTTTATAAATAGATAAAGAAGGAAGTATATCTCTAACTCGGGATTTACTCCTATAGATATATCTTAGAAGAAGAGTACCCTATTATAGGGTGCCACGTATACGACTACGATACCTAGGCTACTTAATACGATATTACCGGATAGATATAATACTATAAGGACGACTATATAACGCACTACTTTATAAAATATAATATAGGAATATTCCCCACCGGTCTAAATAAGGTTATTACCTTAGTATATATAAATAATTTATATAAACGAAACTATACTAACCCTATATATTAGGGCACCCACTAGTACCTTTACGAAGAAATAGAAAGAGATATAGATAAGGTCTATCTATATTACCTTACGCTTAGAGAGTATATAGCCAGTACGCCCACTTATAAGAAGCACTAATATATTAACGTCTTTAAGTATTTACAACCTATATATAAGAAATACTACGAGTAAGTAGAGTAAGCCCTAGGCCTTAAACTATCAAAGGCTCTTTAGTTTAAGAAAGCCTATAAATAATAGAAAGGACGATATCAACGTTAGTAGAATTAGGAGTTCTAGAAAGCTTTAGTAGAATTATAAGTTAAATACCGAGAAGGTATAATCCCAGAAATTAAGGAAGAATCTTAACTAGAGAAAACTATAAAATATAATAATAATAAGGAGTAACCTAAGCTCTTATCGTATACCAACGAATGGACTTCAAATAATAAAGACTTTAAAGAAGCTAGAACTTAGGATAAACCTAAAGGTCTTAAAGTAGCTAAGATTAGAGAATCATCCGACTATAGAGCTATACATTAGACTAGTTACTATAAGGACTAATGCCTAATCTACCTCTTAAGTAAGGAAAGTGGATATTATCCCCGACGACTAAGGAAGAATAAGCTAGTAAAAAACTAGCCAACTACCAGGAATAGGGTCTCACTAGTGGAAGGAATCTTAAAACGACTCTTAAGATAGCAAGCGTAAGAAACACGCCTAATATATTTAATATAAACGTTAGAATACGAGAAACCTAACTCCGAGCACTATTAGATAGTAGAGTAAGGTTTACTATAATCTTACCTAGAGTAGTAGAGAAACTTAGTATACCTTACCGAAATAGAGAAATATTAATTATTATATCCTTAGCCGACGACACGCTAACTAGATATAGTAACGGAATAATTTACCTTAAAATAGAAGCTATCGAGTTTACGATAAATAGAATTACTAATAGACAACAAATTAATATTATAGATCTTAGAGAATTAGATATATTTATAGGTTATAATTAGCTAGCTAGATATAATCCGATAATTAACTAGAAGTAATAGAAGTTATAAGGCCGAACACCTCCGATAAAGGTGGCTAATATATAAAGATTAAAACCTAAGGTCCAGTACATACCCTAGAGGGGATAGATAGAAGAGATCTTACTATAGAGGATAGCTAGAATCCATACGAAGGACCCGTCAAAAATCGGAGTTATATAGATACGGAAGGTTACAGCCCAGACAGCCCTAGAACCGAAACTTCTAGAGTAGAGGAAAGACGTTAAAACTCTACTCACCATACCACCATTAGGGTTAGGGTTAGGGTTAGGGTTAGGGTTAGGGTTAGGGTTAGGGTTAGGGTTAGGGTTAGGGTTAGGGTTAGGGTTAGGG